>QMCD01001324.1_pt2 | contig 10307 bp, 4 predicted proteins | sample 1821841 | NCBI WGS metagenome assembly QMCD01 (sample SAMN01991225, study PRJNA193472) | Termite gut metagenome, whole genome shotgun sequencing project. | isolation source: worker | host: Macrotermes natalensis
GGGATAGTCGACCAGATACGGCAGGGCATCGATCATCGAACCGGCCAGCGTGGGCGAAAAACGCACGGTCAGCTTCGTCTGTTCCGGCTTGCGTTCTTTCGGTACTTTTATATCTATCGTTGCTGAATCAGCGTCGTGAGCAATGTAGGCCGACCATGCCTCCTGCTTGAGCATTCCGTGTACGTAAATGGGAAGCGAAAGCTGCATGGCATCGGACTCCTCATCCGTCAGAGCCTCCATCGTGACCGTCGCTTCGCCGGGAGTGTGCGCAACGACTTCCCAATCGATTCGGGCTTCGCCCCCGGCGGGAATGGTGACGGTTTGTGTCGGCGATGATTTTGGCATCAAGACGGTAGTTTGATAATTCATGCCGTTTTCCAGCATTTTCCATGCTCGTGCTTCCACTCTTTCAAAATCAATGTTTTCACTCGTCTCAAGCGAAACTTTGACTTCCTTTTCCGTTTCAAGATAATTATGCACATTCGCCGAGAGCGTGACCGTGTCTTTTTCGATGAGAAACCGCGGCGTCTGCATTCGCAAAATCAAATCCTTGCGGGTAATCACCTCCGTCGTGCCGTGGCCAACGCGAGTGCCGGGGGCCATCGACCAGACGTTGATTTTCCACGTCGTCAGCGATTCTGGCATGTCGAGTTCAATTTTCGCAACGCCATTGTCGTCGGTTTCGAGTGCCCCGATCCACAAGGTCGTGTCCGCGAAATTCGTGCGCACGGTCGGTTCGACCAAATTTGTTACAGCACCAGCAACGCCGGCTTCCATTTCCATACTGCTCTGATCCAACATGACGGCGGCATCCATCGTGGCTACCTGTCGCGTCTTCATTGGCGAGGCAGCGAGTGCGAATTCGTTCACGGCCATATTTTCCGCAACAACGGCTCCGCCCATTCCTCCGCCGAAACCGCCGCCCAGGCTGCCCCGAAACCCGGATAAGGACTGTTCCAGCACCATACTGCCGAAGATGCCCAAATTCTGCATTTCCGGCTTGTTCGGTTCGGCCATGTTGGGCGAATACCCTATAATGCTTGATTCCGTCCGCGGATAATGATGCCGCCACCATTTCCAGAAAAATTCCTTGATGTCCGGCACGTTCGAACCGCCGGAGATGTACTCGACCGACTTGTCATAAATCGAAACGACCAGTTGCGAGTTGGTGACCGCTGCACCATTCAAGTCGGTCACGATCAGTTCCGCAGCCGCTTTTTCGCCGGGCTTGTACTTTTCCGAACTAGGTTTCACATCGACGTTCAGTATCCGCTTTTCCGGCGGAACGGCGATTTCCCGCGTTTCCGTAACCACTTCACCGCCGGACACGAGCAGGGCTTCGACGAAAAAGTTCGGCATGTCCTTTTGCGTGACGGGAATTTCGACCGTCTGCGACTGGCCCGTCATTTTCAAAATTTGCGGCGGCAAGCACACGCCGTTCGTCGGTTTCACGAACAACAGCACGAAGGCATCCTTGCGGTCGGAATTCAGTTCCGTATTTATGCGCAAGCTCACATTTTCGCCGGGCGCGTATTCCGCTTTTTCCGGGATCAGTTCCAGGGCGTTGAATTTCCACGCGACATTGTTCTGTTTTGCATCAACTGCATTCAAATCATGTGCAACGGATTGAACAGTCTCCAGTCTGGGTTCCCGCCTGCGCGGGAATGACGAATTTGTATCGTATACATTAAACACATAACCGCCCTCCTGGCCGTCAAGCGTTGCGGAAATGCGGTACTGGCCCGGCTCGGCGGCGTTCAAAGATAACGTTGCGCTGCCGCTTTCGTCGAATTTTATTTTTGCGCTGTGAATTTCCGTTTCAACAGCTTCCAACCCGGAAGTTTCGCTGCGCTGCACTTCCGGCTCTTTGTAGGTGATACGAAAAATTTTTACTTCCGCTTCACCGCTCACCGGTTTGCCGTCGAGACGCCGGGACTGGAAGCCGGCTTCGATTTTTTGGCCCGGGGCGTAGTATCCCCTGTCTACCCAAGCGTAGACGCTAAACGGCCTTTCCGAAACGAGTACGTTTCCCGTGCCGACAATCGTGCGACGGGAATTGTCGACGACTTCCGCCGTGATCGTGTAACGCTGGCTTTGGCCGGGGAACATTTCCCGTGCCAGCGATGTGTCGATTTCCACGTTGACCGTGCCGGATTTGCCGATGGGCACCGTATTTTCCGCAACGATTTCCGGCTGGCCAGCATGTATCGGGAACCAAGGCGGGGCAGGCCGCGAAATACCCCAGTTTCGCCAGCCGGGCAGCCAGGGCGTGTCGTAAGCGAACCAGCCGTAACCGGGACCGTAGAACCAATCCCAGGGCCGCCACGGGAACCACGTTTCATTGGCCGCCTGTCGCATGACTTTGTATGTCACGGTCGCTTCGGTGACGGGGCTGCCGAAGTAGTATTTCGCTTTAATCGTTGCGTTAATTTTTTCGCCCAGTTTGACGGGTTCCTTCGGAGCGTCGACGGTTACCTCGTACTCTGGCTTCTTGTACTCTTCGACGCGGAAAGAGCCGCTGCCAAGATGGCGGCTGTCTGTAAGGGGCATGACACGAGCCTTGGTGATATTGATACCGTACACGCCCAGCGTGGCGTTTTCCGGCAGTTCCAGATTTGCAATGAAGCCGCCGTGTGAGTCAAGTGTAACGGTTTTAGGTTCGCCGATTTTTTCGCCTTTGGGATCACGTATTTCGTACACGATCGGTCGGCCAGACCACTCGTTGTCGTCTTTGATATCATACTTGGCGGTGCCGACCCAGGCCTTGATTTGCACGGTGTCCTTGGGCCGGTACACCGGTCGGTCGGTGATGACAAAGGATTTGACTTCGTTGTAGTCTTCATCATCACGCTCGGAAAACCAGATACTTTGAAAGCCGAGAAAGGCAGTCAACTTATCGCCTTTGCGGCTTGTGACAAGCCAGTTGAAATTCGGTGTCGATTCGCCATCTTTTTTGAACGTAAACAATCCATTTTCGTCCGTTTTATGCTGTTCTTCAGTGAAAAACCAGTCCGGCGTGTTCGCTTGGCGTCTTCGTCCGCCGGCTTCTTCGATTACTTTCCATTCCTGCCTGTAACCGAAAAAGTCGAGTTCCGCGCCGGCCACGGGCTTGCCCGTCGCGGCGTCGGCCACGAAATAGAGCCAGGCATTGTCCAATTGTTTTTTGACAATAATCGTGTCATTTAACCAGAGCACGACGTATTCCGTGTTGCCGTCCTCCATTTCTGCTTTGACCAGATATGTGCCCGGTTTTTGGATCGGCACGGCAATCGTCGTTTGCCGGTCAAAATGCTTTGGAGCCGGTTCCAACTCAACGGACCAGTCGGCCGCTTGTTCGCCCAGATATTTTTTGCGTACAGCGTCCACTCGTTCGGCACGACCATCGTTATTGTCGCCCCAAAGCAGCCGCCTGCCGATGTCTTGAATCTGTATTTTCTGCCAGTCTATATTTTTTGGCTTGGATTTCAAATGCGCCTTGATGTCGGCGATGAGCGTTTCGATTTTAATTTCGTTGGCCGTGAATTTGACTTTTTTGCCGTTGCGGAAGGTGTAACGGAGTTCGGCGTTCAGCCCAGCGACTTTCGAGCCGGTCGGCTCGAAGCGGCCCCAGTTGCCGGTGATCTGGCTCAGCGCGTCTTTCCACTGTTTTACTCCGCCTAAGTGATCAGGCATAGTGTGGTTCTCGATCAAGTCGCGGTAAATGTCGGCGGCTTTCGTGAACTGGCGGCGATTCTGATAGATTTGAGCCAAATGACTTTTTGCCTGTGCCTGATGAAAACCATTACCCTTCTCCAGCATCTGGCGGTACAACGCGATATAATGGTGTTCGGCTGGCAGCGTGAAACGTTTGATGCCCGTTGCCAAGTTGGCAATGACTTCATCGTCGGCCAGTGTTTCGAGGCTCAAAATGCCAGCTGTGCGTTCTGTTTCATCAAGATTGAGTTGACGGAAGAATGAAAAATTTTGTAACGTCCGCTCGCCAAATTGTGATTGGCTGAATGCCGCGTATTTTTCCAAGGCGTAGAAAGGATTGCCGGAGCCGTACTTGACAACCTGCTCCAAGCACCAACGCCAGCGTTCGCCGTCGTTTTGAGCGGTTTCCCAGCTTTCCGGGACGTTATGCAACACGGGATTGCCCTCGGCATCGACGGGGGCACGAGAAACATTGACAGCGTTATATCGATTTTCTTCGTAATCGGGCAGTGTGGTCAGGTCGGTGAGCAATTGCAGTCTCCAAGCCAACCGGAGTTGTCCGCGCGGCATCAACATGCGGGCAAAAGCGTTAAAAAAATTGGTGACATTGACGGTGCTGATGCGTGTTTTGGCGTTAGCGGCATCCTTCATGCCCGCAGCCTCCTTGATGACCATTGGCATGGCCTGCTGCATGAGTTGCAAAGCGCGAACTCGGTCTCGCTCATAAGCATCAATCCATTTTCCTCCGCCCCGGTGTTGGCCACGCTGGAATTTGCCGTCAATCATCATACCTGAGCTAGAGCCGTTGAGATAACAGCGTGCGACGGATTCAAGCACACGCCAATCATTTTTGTAAATTTCCGCGACATTTTCCAGTAGTTCATCTGTTTCGTGAAGCCTGTTCAAACGGTGCAAGCAACGCCAAGCTGATTCGACGGCTTTACACAGCCGCGCGGAATTTTCCGGCTTGGCATTATTCTCGTCCAACAGCCACGGTTTTAGCAGGTCGAAGGCGTCTTTGTGCAGCCCCTGATTCATTTTTATCAGCGCGTCGTTTACGGTTTCAGCCGTTACCGTGGGGCATGGAAGTAAAGTCAAGCAGAGGACGGTGGCGAGGATGACTAGGACGTCTTTCATGGTTCTACAGTAAAGGTGGATAGTTTTTCCGAAGGGCCTTTGCCCCCGGGACTTATTCTAGCGGAAAAAGGGAGTAAAATGAAGCGGCGCAAGTGGCCCCACCGTCGTTTGTACATCTGGATGTTACTGTTATGACGAGCAAAAACCGGTTTTGTTGGCGGAAATTTCTCGTTTTTCGTCTATTTTGCGTGTTTTTCCCGTTTGTGGCGGGTTGCACGGAGACGCAAACGGCCTTGATGCCCATCGTGACCGCGGAAACGAAAATTGTCAAGCAACTGAAACTCGACAACACGGACACCACGGACGCTGACTTGCTGGAAATTGCCCGGAGAAATCCCGAACTCGTCGAATTGACGCTGGGCGGGACGAAAATTACCGACGCAGGCTTGATTCATTTGACGTTGCTCAAAAAATTGCGGAAAATCAGGCTGAGCCAGACGGCCATCACCGATGACGGGATGAATGACCTCGCCTTCTGTGAACGGCTGGAAGATATTGATTTGAGCCAAACGAAAGTCGGTGATTTCGGCGTTTGGAAGTTGCGAGCCTTGCCACGCTTGAAGCGTTTGAATTTGTATTGGACGCAAGTGACCGACAACGGGCTTGATGCGTTCAAGGAAGGCAATCATCGGTCAGCGACAAAAATCGTCTGGCTCAATCTCGACCGTTGCGCGATCAGCGATGCAGGCATTCCGAAGCTGGCCGACCTGACCGGTTTGGAATGGCTACACCTAGGTCGAACCGAATTGACCGACGCCGGGCTGGAGGATTTGGCGCAACTCATGACACTCAAAGAAGTTTCCGTCACGAACACCAAGGTCACCCAGGGTGGCGTGGAAAAATTCCAGTCGGTGCTGCCGGATTGCACCGTCCACGAAAACGTCAAAGTCGCAGAGGAAAAATAATGTCTGGCGGCAACATCGAATCATGCCTCGTGGAAATTCTGGATGAACAGGATTTTTTCCCGGTGGACACGGCCAGAATCCGGCTACTCTGCAATCATATCGTTGCAGACTTCGGTATTCGTACCGGGCGGCTTGGGGTTGTTTTGGTGGACGACGACACGATCCGGCAGTACAACCGCGATTTTTTGCAGCATGATTGCGCCACGGACGTGATTAGTTTTCCGATGGAGCGACGGATTGACGAAGGGCACTTGGAAGCGGAAATCTTGGCATGTACGGGGGTTGCGCGGCAGCGTGCCCCGGAATTTGGCTGGACGGAAGAGGAAGAGCTTTTGCTTTACGTGGTGCATGGCCTGCTGCATGCCGTGGGCTTTGATGACGCAAGGGGTGAAGGCCGCGACGAAATGCGGTTGAAAGAGCGCGAATACCTCGCAAAAATAGGCGTGAATGTGCCCGACTGGGACTTTTCCGATTGGGAGGAAGAGAGCTGAGGCTTTTGCCGGATAATTATCAGTCAGGAAAGTAAACATGGCAAAAACCGGTGACCGACGCCAGTAACAAGTGGCCGCAAGCGGAAACGCCGCCTGAGCGGGCATTTTACCGCTTGGCGAAAGATAGAACAAAAACAAAGAAAAAACACAAGGACTACCATTTTGTCAAAAGACCAAAAACCAAACGAAGACGGTCGGCGTCGCCGCAACAATTCACGGAATAATTCAAATAACAAAGGGCGCAAGTTCAGTAGCCGCAGAGAAAACTATGTCGACAATTTCCGATGGGGTTTTGTTGAAGGAACCGAGGGCGACGACACCGATGGCGGGCGGGCTGACGCCGGGCTGGACGACGATTTGTATGTCCCTGAACCTGAGGAAACGGAGCCGAGGCCGGCAGATAAAAATAGGCGCAATAACCGAGGCCATGATGAGCGTCAACATAAAAGTTCCGATCCGAAGTCGGGTTCCCATCCCGCGAAGCCTGCCAAGTCTGTGACAAAACATGCTTCGCGGCCAGTGGAAACGGCGATGCCGCTCTTTGAGGAGGATGACGACGACTTGAATCTGCCCAGCTATGGCAGGACGCCGATTCCGACTGATGCGGAACTGCCCAAGCCGCCGCGGTCACAGTCAAGATCGCAATCGAAACCGGCGCAAAAATCTTCGCCGCGAGAACAGTCTTCCGCCCGGCCTGAGGTCGAGGCCGTCGTTGATGCAAAATCAGACTACGGCGTTGAACGCGGGACAAAACCTCGCCGCGAGCAGATGGTTTGGGACCCGGAAAAGCGCGAATATGTGCCGCTCGTCGTGCCTGAACCCAAGACGCGGCGGAATAGAAAAGGCCGTTCTGAGCAGCCCAGAGAAAATCCAAGCGAAAATCGTGTAGAGAATCGCAACGATGACCGCTATGTGGAGCGGGAAACGGAATCGGGGCCGCGTAAAACCGCCCGACCAAGGCGTGCGCGTGCGGCTGTTCAGAACGCACCGGAGAAATCCGTTTCAGAAAAACCCGCCGTAAAAAAGACGGAACCGCCGAAACAGCAAGATGCTCGCAGGGAAACGCCGGAGCGGGTTGGAAAGGAGTATGGAGCCGTTGGTGCCGACAACACCGGGAGAAATACGGCAGTCAACGTGAGCGAAGAACCCCAGAGCGATTTGAAGCACGCACGAAAGAAATCGCACAGGAACTCACCGGAACCCCAAACGGCCTCCGGCGCGCAAGAAGACCGGGCTTTTGTCCCGAAAAAGAAGGCACGACGACGCGGCAAAGATACAGGCACGGTTGAACCTGTGGCCGAAACACAATCCGATTTTGCGGCGGAAAAGCCGCGTGATAAACGTGAAAGTCGCCCTCCGATGCGTTCCTCCGCTCCGCAGCGCGGTGATGTCGCGCCGCCGCCGGTCAAAAATCACAAGCCGAATCCGGCGGACATTGAAGCCGAAGCGAAAGGTTTTGCGAAGCTTGGCGTTTCAGAAACGATGCTGGAAGCCCTGAAAACGATTCGTTTTATTGAACCGACGCCGATCCAGGCGGGCGTGTTCAAGCAGGTGCAGGCAGGCAAGGACGTGATGGGGCAAGCTCAGACGGGCACTGGCAAGACGGCGGCGTTTTCGATCCCGATCATCGAAGGCGTTGAAGAGTGTCCGCCGGGAAACGATCCGGTTGCGTTGATTTTGGTGCCGACGCGCGAACTGGCCGTGCAGGTGCGTGATGAAACGCAGCGGCTCTGCTATGGGCGTGATGTCCGTGTTTCGGCCTGTTACGGCGGGAAACCGATTGCCAAACAAATTTCACGATTGCGAGAAGGAGTTGACATTGTCGTCGGCACGCCGGGCCGGGTTCTCGATTTGATGAATCGCAGCGCACTCAAATTCGATTCGCTGCGTTGGGTCGTGCTTGATGAAGCGGACCGAATGCTGGACATCGGTTTCCGACCTGACATTGAAAAGATTTTGAAACGTACCCCGCAGGATCGCCAAACGCTGCTTTTCAGCGCGACATTGCCCGCCCCGGTCGTGCGGCTTGCGGAAAAATACATGAAGTCGCCGGAAGTGCTCGATTTTTCGAACAAAAACATGTCCGTCGATACGATTGAGCAGTATTACGTGACCGTCGATCCCGAACGAAAATTCGACGCGCTGCTTTTCCTTTTGGAGGAACAGCAGCCGCATCAGGCGATTATTTTCGCACGCACCAAGCGGGGCGTGGATCGGCTTGCGCGACTGCTTTCCAAGCGCATGGACGGTCTGGCCGCCATTCACGGTGATCTGAACCAAGGCGAGCGCGACCGGGTGATGGCGAATTTTCGTTCCGGCAAGTTGCGATATCTCGTGGCCACCGACGTAGTGGGACGCGGCATTGACGTGTCTGGCATTTCGCACATCATCAATTATGACATTCCCGCTTTTTGTGACGATTACGTTCACCGCGTGGGACGCACAGGCCGCATGGGCCGCGAGGGGGTCGCCTTCACCTTTGTCACGGTGGAGGAAGGTTCGGAACTCACGCGGATTGAAATGCGGATCGACAAACTGCTGAAACGTGCCGAATTGAAGGGATTTGAGTCCTATACCAAGCCCGGCGATCCGAATGCGAACATCGACGATTTGACATCGGACGCGCCGTCGGTGGAGGCCAAGCCCGTTTACGGAAAACCAGTGCGAAAGGTCCGCCGGGCATTGTAACTCACTCGATCAGGAAACGGAGAAAGAATGCGCCGCCGTTTCCATCCAAACATCCATGAGATTACCTCGTTTTATTTGGTTCAATGCGCTGTGCGGTGTGCCGTTCCTCGTCTGTCTTGCCCTCTCCGCGCAGGAACCTCTGCCTGAGTCCGCCTCAGCCCCTCCTCCGCCATCTATTCCATCCGTCCCGTCCTCTCCAGCCATTCAGCCCCCTTCCCCCACACCCCCGCCGCGTTCAGATGGTCGAGGAGGGGATGGCCGGCGCAGGAATCGAAGCGGAACACGCCCGCCCCAAGATACGTTGGGGGACAATCCCAATGCCCCCGCCCCGCCCAAACCGGCGGACACCCTGCTTGGCGGCTCCGTGCCGGCTCTCTGGGATATTCCGCGTTCCAGTCCAAGTCGGGCGGACGACAACCTGCTTTCGGTCATTGAGCGTGATTCACTCGTCCCGCCCGTCCCTGCCAAGGTGATTCGCTACGCTGAATGGCTGTTACGGCACTACGATTCCGATGCCGATGGAATACTCCAAACGGAAGAATGGACACTGCCGGCGAAGATGCCCGGTACACCCCAGTCGATTGACATTGACGCCGATGGCAATATCACACTGGAGGAATTGTTGCGTCATCTTGCCGTCTTCGGCCAAGATCGCACGATTCACCGACCGGAACCGCCTCCTCAATTTTTCGCCGTCAAGCCCGATGCCGGCTTCCTACTCTTCAAGCCGGTCGCCCCACCGCCAATGCCGTCTCCCACCACGGCAACAAAACCGTTGACGGAAACGCCGGAGGCGGACGATTTGGCGGCTGACATGACCGAAGAAGCCATGACTGCCGACGACAAGCCACTGGACGACGCAACTTATGAAGAAATCATTGCCGGTCGTCAGATTCCTGCCGGGAAAAAATACGATACGCCACGCGAATTGTACAAAGGCCTGCCCGCTTGGTTCTTTTTCCGAGACAAAGACGGCGATGGCCAAGTGTCACTGGTCGAATTTGCTCCAACGCTGGACCCGGCATCACTGGCCCTGTTCGGCCGTTTGGACAAAAATGGCGACGGCTTGATCGGCTCGGAAGAACTTCGCACAACGCAGGCAGCACCACAAACAACGTCCACGCCGTGATTCGTTCGCCGTTTCATCGGCTGGTCTTTTGCAGATTTCCGGCCTTAGACCTGATCGGAAATTTCAGATTATGCGGGCAGGGCCAGCCTTCCGTCACCCCTGCACATGATGGATAACGAAAGTTCTTTCAGTCGGCTTCCGTCTCCAATCTGAACTGGTACGGCTAGCCTAGGTCGTGTTGACGCTATGCCCTTGCATAGAATTACCAAAATTTATACTGTTCGCGGATGAAAACAATCACGCCCGAACAATACGCCAAAATTA
>QMCD01005086.1_pt1 | contig 10304 bp, 5 predicted proteins | sample 1821841 | NCBI WGS metagenome assembly QMCD01 (sample SAMN01991225, study PRJNA193472) | Termite gut metagenome, whole genome shotgun sequencing project. | isolation source: worker | host: Macrotermes natalensis
ATGTGGTTGGTGTCGCTCATCACGCGGGCCAAAATCCAGCCCACGGCGTTTTGGTTGTAGTAGCTTAGGCCCAGCTTTTGCAGATGCAAAAAGGTGGCGCGTTTTAAGTCCTTGCCCAAATTCATCTCAATGCCCATGGCCTTGCGGCCCATGCGCATGGCGCCCAGCCCCTGCAGCACCACCAGCAAAAGCACCCCAACCGCCACCAATCGCAGAGCCAAGCCCACCACCAACAAAACCAGATAAAGCACCTATGCCCGCACCTTTCAGCATTGCGCCAGCGTCCCAGCTTGTTACAAGTCCATTAAACCCTGCTCCACCGACTGCGCCGGCGGTAGCACCTGCCCACCAAGCAGCACCTCCTAACGCACTAACGCCCGAAGCAGCACCTCCCGATAATCCGCCAATCACAGCACCGCCAGCAATATAACCTACCATATCCCAGCCTTTTGCGTCTTTGGAATGACCAATTATTGCGCCCGAAGTACCGCCGATTACTGCACCAATGATTACAGGTACAAACCACGCTATTTCACCCGAAGGGTCGATATACGAAAGCGGATTGTTCATACAATACGCATACCGATTATAATTCACCCAATCCGCCGGCGCCTGAATATACGGATCCGGCGAGAGAAACTGACTGGTGAGCGGGTCATACACGCGCCCATTCATATTGATAATTCCAAACCGGTCAATATGCTCGTGCATTGTAAATCCGCGGGATAGTTTACGAACCGAACGAGCATCCCTTTCGCGCCAGTCTTTCGGATTCAGGCGATTTCCCCAAGGGTCGTAGGCATAATGCTCAGCCACCGTCCCGTCCTCATTTACTAATGCAGTCAAAGAACCTATATTATCAACATACACATAATAAAACTCATCCTCTTTCGTGCTGTTGTCGATAAAAACCGCACCGTGAAGATAATGGATTTTCCGGATATTACCGTCTTTTTCCGTCACCTCTTCGTAGTTGCCGGTGTAATATTTGGTCTGTTCAGCCACGTGGTCGATTTCGTAAACCGACTTCCGTCGCTGCCCGTCCACGCCGTAGGTGAGCGAATAGCGTTTATTGCCCTCTGTAAGCGATTTCAATTTTTTGAAATCGGTATAGGCGGCAGCCAGGTTATCCGAAGGGAAAACGTCCGGTCTGTCGGCAATGGAAGTGAGCGCGTGCGGCTTTCCGTTTTCTCCATACGTCATTACGTATCCGTTCAAATCGGATTTGGCGGTAATGTTTCCGGTGGTCGCATCGTAAGTTACATGATGCCTTTGCGTGGTATACACCGGCTGTCCGTTTTCGCCTGTTGTTGCATACATCGGCGAACTGTATACCCAGTCGGTCAGCCGGTTATTGCTGTCGTATGTATACCTTGCCGTCTGCTGATTGGAAGCCCCGGTTAAGGTCTTGGATGACAAATTACCTTTACCGTCGTACGCGTAACCGATAGAAGTTAAATCCGGGATGTTCGAGAAAAGCGCATAAGTCATAAAACCTCTCTTATCATACGTGTATTTGGTTGTTTGTCCGCCTCTCTTTTCCTGCGTGACTTGCCCTTTGGCATTTTCATCTATAATTTGCCGAATCAACCGTGCGGAATTATCTTTTACCGAAGTCAGAAAGCCGTACTTATCGTATTTATTAATCGTGTAATAACCCGACGGAAAGGTTTCTCTTGCAACTCGTCCAAACGCGTCATAAGACGTTTGATGCTCAAAAACCCTCGAATCAATTTCCTCTTTGACGTTGGTAACACGGTCTAAATCATCGTAAGTGAACGTTTGCCTGTGGTTGTTTTGTAAAATCGTTTCCACCCGCATGTTTGCATCATATTCGTATGTTACAAGGTTTGTTTCCTTTCCTTCCGTTTTCGTATAATCCAGCCTTCCGTCCGCATGATAGATATGAGTTGTTTTCACCTCCTCAGGTGCGTTAATATGTACTTTTTGGCTACTCCGGCTTAATTGTCCGAAACCGTCGTAACGGCTTTCCACTATGCCGGCATCAGGGTCTTTTATGGAAATACGGTTACCTTGTAAATCGTAATTCATTTCGATGCTGCCTGTTCCTCCTTCGGGAGTGGCGCTTTTTACCAAGCCGGAGGCATAATGCGTAAAATTGACTTTTTTTCCGTTGGTTTCTTCCTCAACTACCCAGCCAGCCTGATTTATGGTTGTTTTCCTTGTCTCCGCAGGCGAAGATACGGTGGTTGTCAAACCGGAATATGTATAACCGGTCGTTCCCGCGTTTGTTGTTATTTTTGCCGTCCGTCCGAATTCATCATATTCATATTCGACAGCCCAACCTTCAGGCGTATATACATCCGCGAAATAAGGCTCTCTTATGCGAAACACCTTTCCATTGGAATTATACTGCGTATTAACCGATATTTTTTTTCCGTTCAAGCCATACGAGTCGGTTCTGATTTCCCTATCCGATGCGTCATGCCAAGTCCAGACAGGCGATTGCCCGGAAGTTTCGCAGTAGCGGTAATATTTTGCATTATACGGTTTCCCGGATATTTCGCCTGCCCATTGCAACGTATTAACCGTTTTATTTCCATCGGGATAAACCGTTAATTTCAGCCGTCCGAAATTATCATACCCGTAAGCGGTTTTACGGTTGTAATAATCGGTCACGCTGTTCAGTACGCCACGTTTTTCGTCCCATTCGAAAGTGGTTGTTTCGCCCGGCGGATTTTCTTTTGTGTGCAAAAATCTGCCTGATGGAGTATACGTAGCAGTAACAGTCCGGCTCACATCGGAGTAACTCCCCGATTCGTCCATAACCTTTGTCTTTGTCGTAATGGTTTGAAGATTTCCGAAAACATCATAGTTTGAATACAAGGTAACTAACTCATTGTCATCATCCGGGTCAATCGTATCATTTGTAATGCGTCCTTGGGTATCGTAATCAAAACTTCTTTTTCTGGTATGAGTATCACCATCGGTTTGCTTATAAACGGTTGTAATGAAAACCGGTTTATTAGCTCCCCACGCCCATGCTCCCTTTTGAGCAAAAACCGTGTTTTCTTCAATCGTCAAACCGCCTTGTGTTATTTTGCTTTGGGTTAAATTCCCCTGTGCATCATAATTCAGATACTCGGTTGTTTTAGACAACGTATTCAAATGATTCGTTTCAATGGTTTTATTCAAAACCGATGTGTAAATTTTCCCTGATTTCGTGTTTGTAAATGTATTTTCAACCGTTGAAATCATTTTATCATCGGTGGTAGAGGTAACCGCGATTTGCCTTTCAGGTAAGCATTTTTCATAGTCATACACGGTAGTCGTTTTTATTTTGACGTTTCGAGTATCGTTTTTGGCTGTAATTTCCTCAAAACCAAGAAACCCTCTTCCCGTCAGATGCACTTTTCCGCCGGCATAACTGTAATCCGTTTCTCTCCTTTCACCTGCCGCTGCAATGGTTTTACTCACAGCGTACAAAGGCGCCAGGAGGTCGGCAACAGGATATTTTGCCGTATTCCCTTTTTGGTAAAAATCTTTTCCGTCGGGTGTTTCAGGACAGGTAAGCGGCTGATATTTTATTTCAACCGTATTGGTATTACTCCCACCGTAGCGATTAATGCCGGAACTGATTTTCTTCAACAGATTAGCATCGTAATCTTTATTGAAACATCCGTAAACAAAACCTTTACCGGGGTCTTTTCCGGAATTGAAGAAATCCGAACTGTATATGAATAAATCCTCGCGTCCGTCTCCATCGAAGTCGCCGACAGCAGAATGTCCCTTGTAGTAATACTCTATGTCGTTGGGAGTAACAGTTCTGTTTTTTGTAAAAGAAGTGCCGTTTGATTTATACCAGGTAACCGTACTTTCCCTATAGGTTGCATTGTAAATAATAATATCCGATTTGCCGTCATGATCAAAGTCAGTTACAATACAATCGTCTTTTTCATCATCTTTGGCTTCTTCTTCATCTCTTGCTTCAATGTTTGTCAGTACAATTTTATTAAAATGAGACGAGAGACTGAGCGTCCCGGTTCCCAGATACAAGCACCATTCCGCACCTCTGCGGGTTATAATATCCAACAGTCCGTCGCCGTTGAAATCGCCGGCACGGTTAATATCGCCGTCGGAATCGGCATTAATACTGCCGGTAAATGGACCAAAACGACTAAAAGAAATACGTACTATTCCGTCTGCCCCTTTTGTGCCGCCGTTATTCTTAAAAATATGGTATCCGTTTTTGCAGACTACCATCATGTCTTTCAGACCATCGGAATTGAAATCGGAAACATAAATTTCCATCGGTTTGTCTCCTTTTCCTATCCAAGGGACAGAAATATCATCACCCGTAATTTCATCAGTTGGTGCGATATCATAGGAATAATCGTTTTTCTTAACGTAAATTATTTTTCCGGGATACGCATTAGAATTGTTTGTTATCCGTTCTATTGAAATTATTTCAAAATTAAAATATAATGAATTATAAAAGGAGAACTCTATTTTATGAAAAAAATTGTTAGCGCGGGTTTTGCGGCGATTCTTGTGGTCGGCATGATGTTTGCTTTTATCTCTTGCGATAATCAAAATGCCGGAAAACTTATCTGCGGGGTTACCGAGTTTGATCCGATGAATTTCAAGGACGCAAGAGGGGAATGGACAGGTTTTGATACCGAGCTTGCTCAGCTCGTCGGCGGGAAATTGAATATGAAAGTTGAGTTTCAGGAAATTGAGTGGGGAAGCAAATATAATGAATTGGAAGCCGGGACTATCACTGCTATATGGAATGGTTTTACAGCTAACGCCTATGAGTCGGACGGAACAAGGCGAAGCGACATGGTGGATTTCAGTTACAGCTATCTGCGCAATCAGCAGTGTGTTGTAATTAAGTCCGCAAGGGCAAATGAAATTAAAACTATTGACGACTTAGCCGGCAAAACAGCGGCGGCGGAAACCGGTTCCGCGGGCGAAAGCGCGGCGAAAAAATTTATAGGAGAGGCCGGCAGGTTTATCGGATCGCCTGCGCAGATAAATACATTTATCGAAGTTAAATCGGGCGCTGTTGATTTTGCCGTAGTAGATATTCTTTTGGCGCAAAGGCTTGCGGGTACAGGCGATTACAATGATTTAACAGTTGCTGACATTACAATGGATTATGAAGTTTATGCTGTTGGTTTTAAAAAGGGAAGCGACCTTAGGGATAAAGTTAACAAAGCATTAGTTGAATTATACGATGAAGGAAAATTGACAGAGCTTGCGGAAAAGTACGGGCTTTCGGATTCGCTTGTTCTTGATACAAATTTTAAAGGTTAACATGAAATTTTTTACGGGGCGGTTCGACCGTACTAGAGGTTAATTTCATCATAATGGATTTTTGGGCAGTTACCTTAAGATTATTACAAGGCTTTCAATCAACGTGCCTTATTTTCGCGCTGACGCTTTTGTTCGCGCTTCCGTTGGGTCTTGTAATATCTTTCGGTTCCATGTCGAAGATCGCTCCGCTGCGCGGCATTGTCAGAATTTTGGTCTGGATTGTAAGGGGCGTGCCCTTGATGCTTCAGATTTTTATTGTTTTTTATGTGCCGGGTTTTGTTTTCGGCGCTCCGATTTCATCGCGGATTAACGCGGCGATTATTGCTTTTTCTGTTAATTATGCCTGCTATTTCAGTGAAATATACCGCGGCGGAATAGAGAGCATTTCCCACAGTCAGTACGAAGCGGGGCAGGTTCTGGGAATGACAAGGCCTGAGATTTTTTTTCGCGTCGTTCTGCTTCAAGTTGTAAAGCGCATAATCCCGCCTATGTCAAACGAAGTTATCACTTTGGTAAAAGATACCGCTCTTGCCCGCGTAATTATGGTTACGGAAATAATTAGAGTTGCGGAAACTTTCGCCGCGACAAGAGCTATAATCTGGCCGCTGTTTTATACAGGCGCGTTCTATTTGTTTTTTGTAGGAATTCTTACTCTGTTATTTGGATATATAGAAAAAAGATTGAGTTATTTTAGGGCGTAAAAAATGAATATTCTTGAAGTGCAAAATATAGCGAAACATTTTGGTTCTACGGAAGTTTTAAAAAATATTAGTTTTAATCTTGCCGAAGGCGAAGTGATGGCGATTATAGGTTCTTCGGGAAGCGGAAAGACAACGCTTTTGCGTTGTCTGAATTCTTTGGAAAAATTAGACGCGGGGCGGATAATTGTCCGAGGCGAAACCTTGTTTGACGCGCAGGATAAAAGCAAACATGATAAGCAGAGCCTTAGAAAAAAACGCCTGCACTTTGGGCTTGTGTTTCAATCTTTTAATTTGTTTCCTCAGTACACCGCTTTAAAAAATGTAACTTTGGCAAGGGAACTTGCGGCTAAAAAACTGCCGGACTACAAAAAAAATAAAAAAACTATAATTGACGAAATTCAAAATGAAGGTTTGGCGCTGCTTGAGCAAATAGGATTGTCCTCTAAAAAAGATTTTTACCCGCATCAGTTATCGGGCGGGCAGCAGCAGAGAATCGCAATCGCGAGGGCTTTGGCGCTTAACCCTGACATTTTGTGCTTTGCCGAGCCGACTTCCGCGCTGGATCCGGAATTAACAGGCGAAGTTTTAAAAGTAATCCGAGGGCTTGCGGAACGTTCAACAAGCCCGCAGGGCAGTGCCGTGGAAGCAGCCGGTTCTTCTCCGTCTAAAAATACAACAATGATAATTGTAACCCACGAAATGCAATTTGCCCGTGATGTCGCCGACACAATTCTGTTTATGGACGAAGGCTTTGTGGTTGAGTATGGAAAACCAGAAGATGTTCTGGATAACCCGTCGAGTGAAAGAATAAAACGATTTTTGGAAAGGTATTCCGCGGCAGTTTAATAGGTATACATTTAATAAATTATAGGCTATAATGAATCTTACATTGAAGATACCTTGTCTGTTAATCAAAATGTAAGGAGATTTTCTTGAAAACCCTTTTTGGAAAACTGCTTGTCTCGTTTGTTTCTATAATTACTTTAATTATTGTTTCGGTTTTAGTCAATTTTATGCTGGTTTACGCACGCAGTTATGAGAAACAAATATTTGCGGAAAATGATCGTCAGGCTCAATATATGGCGCATTATCTTTTTTCATTTATGCATGACGCTTACAAGTTAACCGAAAATCTCAGTCTTAATAACGATGTTCTGTCTATGGAAACTTCAAGGCAGACTCCTGTTTTCGCGGACGCAATAAAAAGAAACGATTATTTTGAATTGATTTATGCCCAAGGCATGGACGGAATGCAGACAGGGCGATCTTCGGGAAGTCTTGGAAACCGCAAGGAACGCTGGTGGTTTGTAAAAATGGAACATCTGCAAAAGCCGTTTATTTCTGAATCATATTATTCCGTCGGGACAAATATGCCCTGCGCTTCGGTATTTTTTCCTATTCAAAAAGACGGCGAAATGATCGGTATTATGGCAGGGGACATAAAACTTTCCGCGCTCCATGATTATGTAGAAGCGGACGCAGACGAAGGTTCGTGGTCATTTATTTTAGACGGTAAAGGAGTGGTTGTCGCTCATCCGAACGCTGTTTATCAAGAAGAACTTTATAATTACGTGAAACTTACAAAAACCATAACATTAAAAGACGCTGACGGGAATCCGCTTCAAAACGCGGCAGGCAACCTTACGGAAGAGCAGCCATTTGCAATTTCCGCCGCGTATAAACCCGCCATAGAAGACATGATGAATGGTAACATAAATTCTGTTAAAATTAATGATGGCGGAGAAAATATTTTTCTAAGTTATCGTCCGGTAAAATTGGACGGTGCGTCCGATCCCTGGTATGTGCTTTCCGTAAAAGAAGAAGATGTGGCAATGCACGCCAAAAATGAACTAATTATGATTATACTTATAACTACAGGTATTATCGTTCTTGCAGCGCTTTTTGTTGTATTTTTTATTGCGCGGAGCATCAGCTCTCCTATAAATAAAGTCCATGTGGTTTTAGAAAATATGAAAGAAGGAGATTTTACAAACAGGCTGACGGTAAAATCCAAAGACGAAATCGGAGAGATGATGCGTCTTTTAAATGAATCCCAAGATGAAATAGGCCGCCTTATTAAAGTCATTAAAGAAAAATCGGCAAGTCTTTTAAATATTGGCAATAATTTGGCGACAAATATGCATGAAACATCTGCCGCAATAATAGAAATTACGGAAAGTATTCAAACGGTCAAAGAGAAAACAGTTAATCAGTCGGGATCGGTTTCTCAAACAAAAGCTGTAACGGATAATTTAAAGATAAATATTGACAAACTTAACGACAATGTTGAAGTGCAGGCCGAAAGCGTATCGCAGTCTTCTTCCGCAATCGAGGAAATGATTGCTAATGTTCAAAGTGTTAGGCAGACATTGGTTAATAATTCGGCTAATGTAGAGGAATTGATAAAAGTTTCGGATAACGGGCGCGCGGGTCTGCAGAAAGTTGTGAATGATATTCAAAAAGTTGCGGGCGAATCCGAAGGTCTTCTTGCCATTAATGCCGTTATGGAAAATATTGCGAGTCAGACAAACCTTCTGAGTATGAACGCCGCAATTGAAGCAGCCCATGCGGGAGAAGCGGGCAGAGGCTTTGCTGTGGTCGCGGGAGAAATCCGCAAGCTGTCTGCAAGCTCGACGGAGCAGTCAAAAACTATTTCCGATGTGTTAATGCGGATTAAAAACGCCGTTGATATTATCACTGTTTCAACTAACACAGTAATGGAAAGATTCCATAAAATCGAAGAATATGTACGCACTGTTTCCGAGCAGGAAAGCAATATCCGCAGCGCTATGGACGGGCAAGGACAGGGCAGTAAACAAATACATGAAGCGTTATCGCGTCTAAGCGAAATTACTCTTATGGTTAAGCAAGGCTCGTATGAAATGCTTATGAGTAGTAAAGAAATTATTGACGAAAATTCTAATCTTGAATCGGCAGCCGGTGAAATTTCAGCCGGAATGAATGAAATGGCAAGCAACGCGGAGCAGATAAACAGCGCGGTTAATCATGTTAACGAGATAAGCGAAGCAAACAAAGAAAATATATTCGCGTTGTTTAATGAAGTATCTAAGTTCAAAGTTTAGTGTGCGCTTGTTAAAGTAGTGTATGCTAGAATATTAGTTGCCGTTCAAGCTTGCCGTTGTTTCAAGTTAAGGAGAGTTTTATATGAGAATTACTAAAATAGCCATTCCTGAATCACCTTCAGATGGATTAAAAGAAATTAGTATGTCTAATTTGGGTAATATGGTATTGATTGCCGGACGCAATGGTGCAGGAAAAACAAGAATATTAAATAAAATATTATCAGTATTTGCTCAAAAACCAACAAAGTCTGTTTTAATAGAAAATAATATTCAGATGCCAAAAATAAAACAATATATCATGCAATATGAACAAACTATTCAGGCAGTGAAACAACAAATTGCAAGTACGAAAGATATGCAAACGATAAAAACTTTGGAAGATAAAATAAAAAATTATCAAAGTGATATATCACAATGGCAACAATCTTTAAATGGGATAGAGGCAAATATAACTTGGTCACAAATAGAAACTGATACTGAATCTGATATATATTCTGCAGTTAATTTTGTTCCAACAAGTTTAAATTTGCAAGATTGTGATTTAGTTGCAAAAAATAAATTACATACTAATGCTCAAAGTGTAGATGCAGTAGGAGTAGCCAATCTTCCTAGTGGTGCATTTTCAAAGATACAGGTTGTACAAGATATGTGGTTTAATGCAACTCACCAAGAATCATCAGCAACACCTGAACAAAAAACAAAAGCAATTGCAGATTATGAAAGGCTTAAAGAGATAATTAATACATTTTTGGGAACGGATATTACTCGAAATATTAATGATCAAGCTACATTATTTGGTTTTCCGCTTGGAAAATCTAATTTATCAGATGGACAGAAGGTGTTATTGCAGCTTTGCATAGCGATTTATAGTCAAGAGACGAAACTTAAAGACCTTCTTTTAGTATTAGATGAGCCAGAAAATCATTTACACCCTTCAATTATAGTAGAAACGATTGATCGAATAGCAAAATGTGTTACAGATGGTCAGTTGTGGATAGCAACACATTCAATACCGCTTCTTGCGCATTTTGACCCTAATTATCTTTGGTTCGTAGAGGATGGTAAAATTAATTACTCGGGAAAAACGCCTGAAAATGTATTAAAAAGTCTATTGGGTGATGATAATGAAATTGCAAAGTTACAGAGTTTTATTAGCCTCCCTGACCAATTTGCTATGACTAAATATGCGTTTGATGCCTTATTCGAGCCTAAAGCTGCTATGACTGAGTCAAATGATCCT
>QMCD01002452.1_pt1 | contig 10296 bp, 12 predicted proteins | sample 1821841 | NCBI WGS metagenome assembly QMCD01 (sample SAMN01991225, study PRJNA193472) | Termite gut metagenome, whole genome shotgun sequencing project. | isolation source: worker | host: Macrotermes natalensis
GCCAGGACGCGAAACGCCGACGATGCGAAAGGGGCGTCTGTCGAGCGCGGCAACACCACCGGCACACCCGGTTCCACGCGGGTCGATCTGCCTGTCTTTGGACAGGGCGCACGGCAGCGCGAGCCGAAGAGGTTCTGAACACAAACACCCAACCAAAACAAAAACATCATACTGAATGAGGATGATTATGCGGAAACTGCACTTTACCTTGGGCGACAAAGGAGGGATCGGCAAATCCTTCATCGCCGCCCTGATGACGCAGTACATCATGGACAACACGGAGGGCGCGAAGCTGCTCTGTCTTGACCTTGACATGAAGAACGCCACGTTTTCCCGATACGAGACTCTGGGCGCGGAGCTGATCGACGTGCGGACGGAAGGCGACATCGACCGGAGCAAATTCGACATTTTGATCAACCGGATCGCCACCGCCGACGAGAACGCCATCATCATCGCCGACGTGGGCGGCAATGTCTACGTGCCGATGGCGGATTACATGCGGGTCAACGAAGTCTACGAAATGATCTTGGGCATGGGCGTGGAAATCATCCTGCACATCCCCATAGTCGGTGGCGGCGATCTGTTTCCGACGTTGCAAACGCTCGATGAAGTCATGGGGGACACGCCGGACACGGTCAAGGTCGCCGTCTGGATCAACCAGAAGAACGGCCGCGTCGAGTATCAGGGGAAGATGTTTGAGGAATCGGATCGCTACCTCGACTACCGGAAGCGCATTCTCGGCGTGACGTACATTCCGCTCTGGCGCCCCGACATGCAGATCAACGTCGCGGCCATGCTGGAGGAGTCGGTGACGTTCGACCAAGCGCTGTTGATGGACACGTTCGACATGATGGCGAAGCAGCGGTTGACGATGGCGAAACGGTATCTCTACGCCTCGATCAAAAAATCCGGGATATGCCTATGACGGATACGCCTGATACACCTGACACGCCCATGACAAGTTACGAGGAAATGATTAAGGAAGTGGCGTCGAAAAATCGCTATTCGGTGAAAGAAACCGATACAGTCATGGCGCTCGTCACCATCCTGAACAAGGTCGCTCTGGACTGGGAGACCCGCCAGAACGTGGCGCTTGAGCATCATAAAAACGAATACGAGGCGTGCGCCAACCGCTGGCGCAAGGACGCGACGAAGCGCGCCGAAGTCATCATCAACGCCTCACTCGCCGCCGGCAGGGAAGCGATGGCGAAGGGCATGACCGAGGGCGCGGAGAAGGTGTTGGAACTGGTGCGCCAAGACACCCGAGACGATCTCCGCGCCGCCCTCGCCGCGCATCAGGAGGGAATGCAGGAGGCGGTGGAGGAGTTCAAGCGATATGTTGTTTATATGCTGGAGGGTTCCGCAGCCGCCGTGGCTGTGATGGCCTTTCTTGTGGCGATTTGGTAGCGTGGTTCCAGTGTCGCGCGGACGCGATCCCATCATATTGAAGGCTGGTGACCTTGTTTAGCTGATTGAGTTGCACGTTTTTGTTTGAAAATTTATGGTCGTCGGCCTGTTCCGACGGCCATAAATTTGTAGGCAATCATGCACATTGCTCAGAATCCTTCCGGTTTACCGCCGACTCCCAAAATATATCCTCAATCATAAGCCATGCAATGAGTTACGTGTACGCTCCCATGCGCCTGCCATCGCTCAAGCCCATACAACTCATAGATAATTTTGTATACATGCAGAAAATCGAGAAGAACTGGACCAAGATCGAGCTTTTCGTTAACTCATTGTTATTCATGGGTTATTGATTTTCTGACTGCATTTTCGAGAAATAATTCTTGAACGTGAAGAAAAGATCGTATATATAAGGCATGTTCAATATTAGCAAGGATATATTAGCCGAGAGAATAGTTCTAAAGGAGGGCATGCATATGCTACAGAAGCGGCACTTAGAGACAATAAAATCCCGGCTATATGACAACCGCGTCATGGAATCCCCCATGCTGCTCAAATCGATGACACTGGTCAGAGGGCGTAGATATGACACAGAAGCAACACTTGCACGCAATAAAAGCCCACTTGTATAACAAAAAAAACCACGGAATCCCCCATTTTGTCCAAATCGGTGACGCAGTCCAAAGGCTATTGGAGAGTTATCGATGGAAAAAAGGCGATAAATTCGGAAGCATGGAGGAACTGGCGGAGATTTTTGGTGTCTCACGTTTGACTGTGAAGCGCGCTGTAGTTCCATTTTTGGAGAAGGGCATTCTTAAAAGTTTACGCGGATATGGATTATTCATGAACCAAGATTATGAAGAACCGACTCGGATGAATTTGCAAACAAATTGGGATTTGCATTTGAAAATTTCGGAAAATTCAAAAATCAATATATTGCTTGATGAAAGAACAGAAACCTGCCCTTGGGACATGTCTTGTTTTGATTCTCTTCCATCATCATTTCAGCACATGGTAAGGATACATGAAAAGAATGGGAGTGTCTACGGATTGATCGAGGCTTATTTCGATGCGGAGTTATATGACATGTCTCCGCGATTATTTTCCGAGGAAACAATCCTCATTGCCATCAACAAATTAAAACCAAAATTGATTTGGTCTGCAAATCAGAAAATCAGGATAAAGCGTTCGGATGCAGAAATAGCCCATTTCCTGAGAATTCCCACAGGAGAGCCTGTCGCTTCCATTCAAAGGACTGTCGCCGACAAGGACAACAGAATGATCTACCTCGGGAAAATCACGTATCCCGGCGATAGAATCGAGATTCAAGTCGAACTGCTGATCGATAGATAATCTAGGAAGAATTCATGGGAATGCTCAAGATACGCGAGGCAACAGCATATTTATATCACATGAAATTGAAAAATCCCCTTATTGCATCCTTTGGCGCAATGCGGAAACGAGTAAGCCTGTTCATCAAACTTGTCGATGAATCGGGATTGCACGGATGGGGCGAAATATGGTGTAATTTCCCGGAAGATGGAGGAGAGCATCGAGCCAATGTCTTCGGCACCATTTTTGCGCCGATGCTTCTTAACGGGGATTTTTCGACTCCATCCCACATGAGCGATCATTTGCTCAAGCAGACTCGAATACTATCCCTGCAATGTGGTGAAACTGGGACTTTCTCCCATATTCTTGCGGGGATTGACATCGCTCTGTGGGACATTTTCGCTAAACAGCAGAATAAGCCCATCTATAAGGCTATTTCAGACAACCAAGCAGTGAGCGGAATGGTTCGCATATATGCAAGCGGCTTGAATCCAAGCGATTGCATTGATGCCATCAAGGAAAAGAGAAAAGAGGGATATGCAAATTTCAAGGTGAAGATAGGATTCGGTCTTGAGCGCGATTGCTCCATAATCGAATCCTGTCTTTCTGAATTGCAAGTTGGGGAATCACTTGCAGTGGATATAAATCAAAAATATGACTTCCAAGAGGCTGAAAAAATCCTCCCGATTTTTGGTAGGTATCCCATCATGTGGATTGAGGAGCCGATACAATGCGACTCTTCAGTTGAAATGTGGCGTACACTGTCGAGATTAAGCAAAATCCCTCCTGCCGCAGGGGAAAATGTTTATGGAATCGAGGCCTTCAGCGCGCTTATTGATTCCGATACGGTATCTATTTTGCAACCCGATGTAGGGAAATGGGGCGGGATCACTGGATGCCAGGCCGTAGGCCGTTCAGCCCTGAAAGCAGGAATGAAATACTGCCCACATTATTTCGGGGGAGCCATTGGCCAGCTTGCCTCCGCACATCTGCTTGCCGGAGTGGGAGGCGACGGTCTATTGGAAATTGACTCGAACGACAATCCATTTCGACAATCCGTTTTCATCGATTTCCCAAAATGCAAGAACGGTATGCTTGAACTGCCCGATGCGCCGGGTCTGGGGTTGGAACCTGCTCTTGATATGATCGCGCCATATTTGCTCAACTCGCAATCCTATTCGGGAAGAGGCTCGCTATGAAAAAGCAAAAATTCATAGGATTTTCTGTTCTCTTGCTGAGTCTCATCTTTTTGTTCATGAGCGCTGCATTGCCAATCGATTCAAGGAATTTCAATTCATCTCCGCGAACCTTACCCCTGCTTGTCTCTGCTGTGATGGTGATTTTCAGTGCGGGCCATTTGCTGTTTCCATCATTTTCCATTGAACCGGCAACTATTAACAAAAAAGTCATGTTTCGTGTTTTGATTTTTCTGTCTGTGATTCTGGCCTATACTCTGATCATTGAAAAAATCGGTTATGTTGCATCGACATTTGCGTTGGCTATGCTGTCTTCGATGATGATGGGAATTCGCGGATATAAACAGACGCTTTGTTTTTCCCTGATACTCAGTTTAGGAACATGGTTGCTTTTCACAAAAGCATTCTCCGCGTATCTTCCGAGTGGCACTCTTTTTTAGGTGAAACATGGAACAGTATTTTCTTTCCGCATTGTCGCTTGTATCCAATGTTGGGTATATTTTAGCGTTAGTCATTGGAGTGGCAGCAGGAATTCTCCTGGGCGCACTGCCCGGCGTTTCCGCTCCAATGGCGCTCTCGATGCTTGTTCCGCTGACTTATACTGTTGAACCGGAAATTGGTTTTGGATTGCTGATAGGGTTGCTGAACGGGGTTGTGTTCGGTGGCTCCATCCCGGCGGTTTTGGTCAATATCCCCGGCACGCCGGGCGCTGTGGTCTCGACAATTGACGGGTATCAAATGACGCTCCGTGGCGAGGCAGGGAAAGCGCTGGGCGTTGTCCTTATCGCATCGTTTGTCGGGGGAATATTCTCAATACTCTGCCTTATTGTGAGCGCACCAGCCATCGCCGCGATCGGGATGAAATTCGCTCCGCATGACTATTTTGCCATTGGCGTCCTTGGCCTGTGCATAACAACAGGAATTTCCGGAAAATCGGTGTTGCTCGGCTTTTGGTCTGCCATGCTTGGCGTCTTAATCAGTACCGTGGGCATGGACTATATTACCAGCCAGCATAGGTTTATTTATGGCGTGACGGGATTATTGGATGGAATCCCTTTTTTGCCCATTATGGTCGGCCTTTTCGGATTTTCACAAGTACTGGTCAATATGACTGAACCCCATGAAAATCAAAAAATCGTTGTCCAAAAAATTTCTCGCCTTCTCCCCACTTGGAGAGAGTGCAAAGGACTTGTTAAAAGCATTACGCAGGGTTCAGTTATCGGCACGTTGATAGGAGCGCTTCCCGGCCCCGGCGGATCCGTTGCGGCATTTGTCGCATATGATGCAATCCGAAGAACATCAAACCGGGATTTTGCTCTCGATCCGCACGATTTCGGTTCAGGTCGCCTTGAAGGGCTTGCCGCTCCGGAAGCGGCAAACAATGCGGTGACAGGCGGCATCCTGATACCGGCGTTGACGCTTGGGATACCGGGGGACGCATCGGCAGCCATCATTCTCGGCGCTCTCATGATGCACAGCATCACGCCGGGGCCTCTCTTTTTTCAAAATAACCTTGATATTGTCTACTTATTTTATAACAGTCTCATTATTTCCAATATTTTCATGATTGTGATCGGCGTCGCCTGTTTAAGAATTTTCGTCAAACTGTTATCCATATCAACGGAAACACTGACGCCCATAATCCTCATTATGTGCGCCACTGGAGCATATACAATTCAAAATGATTATTTTGGGATCGTTGTTATGCTTATATTCGGCTTTGTCGGATATGCGTTCAGATGGGCGGAGATACCGGCGATGCCACTGGTTCTTGGAGTCGTCCTCGGCTCCATTATTGAAAAAAACCTTCGCCAGGCTCTCATAATCGAGGGTGGAAGTTACATGGGCATTTTGCTTCGCCCTTCAAGCGGATTGCTTTTATTGCTGTCCTGCACGATGCTTTTTGTTCCATATATCAAGAATGTGATAAAGTATGCAATGGAGAAGAAAAAATGAAAAAACTCTATACTGTGCTTCTCGTATCGACATTCCTGTTGATGATGCCATTGCGGGCAGAGGATGCATCGGTTTATCCATCAAAGCCTATTCAGTTCATCATACCCTTTGATCCGGGAACTTCGTCTGATCAAATCGGACGAACTCTTGCGCGTCTTGTAGAGACGCATATAGGAACAACCATTCAAGCGATCAATAAGTCCGGCGGCGGCGGCGGAACGGGTTTCACGTACATCAAAAATGCAAAACCTGACGGGTACACTATAGGGATGGGAACCGCCAATCTAGCGGGGCATAAGGTGTATGGCAATCTGGACTTTGATCATAACGATCTTGAAACTCCCATCGTTGTGCATTTCGATCCATCCCTGATGAGCGTTTCAACTGCCTCGAAATTCAAAACATTAAAGGATTTTGTCGATGAAGCAAAACAACGGCCTGGGGAATTAAGTATAGCCACTGGCGTGCCTGGATCAACGCTATACGCCGTGACAGTTGATTTTATTGCTCAGGCCGGGATAGATGTTAAACTCGTCCCATCCAGTGGCGGTGGGGCGCAACCGCCGATACTCGCCGGAGGGGGGCATGTCGATGCGTGCTTTGGTTCGCCGCTTGAATCTCGTGCCCAAATTGAAGCGGGTAATATCCGCCCTCTTGTCTATTGCAACATGAAGAGGCACAACAGAATGCCCGATATCCCCTCCTTTGGTGAAGAGGGGTACAAGGCAACTATTTTTGGCATGAGAGGCATAGTCACACCGAAAGGTGTGCCTGCCGAAATCCTGCAAAAAATCCATGACGCCTTTAAGGCGGCTATGGACGAGCCTGAATATACGGATTTTGTGGATAAATCATCGACTCTTGTGATGTACGCCGGTATGGATGACTCAAAAAGCATTTATGATCAACAACAAGCGGCATTTGTCGCGGCAGCGGGAGCGAAATAGACAAAACGAGTGGATGCCCTGCCATCGACTTCGGAAAAGCGGCCGACGCCTGTGTGCGTCGGCCGCTTTGTTTTCCCCATACTTGCGGAATAGATGGAAGAGTGGTATACTCTTCATGTATAGTTTTATATACTTACGAACTGCTGATGTCCTACTGGATACGCCATGCCGAAAACAGAAAAAAAGAGCAAACTGCGTCTGACAAAAGAGCAGAAGAATAATATCGCCAATAACTTACGTAGATTTCGCATGGCGAAATTTCCGCAAAATGACGGGGCGAAGCGTTGCGCCGCCGCGATGGGGGTCGATCCCTACCAGTACGCCCCGTGGGAGGAAGGGGTGCGGACTCCGTGCGGGAAGAACATTGCGCTGATTGCCGGTTACTTTGGCATATCGATTGAGCAATTGATCGGCGGGCCGGATGGGGCGAAGCCTGTGCATGAGGATGTTGCGCCAATCCGGAAAAGAGGACGCGGTCGACCATCGCGGCAGCGTACCGGCAGGGAGGCGGCGCACGGCGGCGGGGAGACTGTGCGGCGAGCGGTGAAGACGATGAGCATACCGATTCCTGCGGCGCTGCATGTGAAGGTTGTTAATCTGACGTATGAGGGAGAGCTTTCTTTGGTAGGCATTGAGTTTTTGGATACAGTGAAATGAAGGAGCCGGGACGCACGTCCCGGCTCTTTTGTAATTCATGACTGCCTGGCCATGCCTTACGGACGAATGAGTGTGTCTATGGCAAAATATTTCGACTGAATCTGTGCGATGATCTTTTGAAGTGACGCCATCCTTTCTTCTTCGAAGTTGGTCTGCTCTTCCTCTATGAAAGAAGAGGATTCAGGAACCTCATTTCCTCTGGAAACAGCGCTATTCATCGGCTCATTCTGTGCTTCCACCCCGCGTTGGATGAGTTTCCCGCCTTCGGGGGTCGCTGCGTAGAGCGTCAAACCGGCAACATGCTTTTCGTATGCCGCCAGAGCATTATCCCTAGTATCGTCAAGAACGCTACGCGGGATGGTGGCTTCAACCGTCTGTCCAGAATCTAGGGCGCGACGGATGATTCCGTTCGCAGCGCCAAGAGCACTCTGGACGTGTGCGAAGAAATCATCATCATGGAAAAAAGAGCTTGCCACCGGAACAACCTGTCCTGTGTTCAGCGATTCGGCATTCGGATCAAAATGATCTCCTGTTTTTTTGGCGTAGGTATACCCATTACTGACAACGTTGAGGAAGTCATTGACAACGACAGCGGAGGGTTCGTCCGCAGAATAGGTGAAATGCCTGTTGAGGGTGTAGTCAACCGATCGACTGCCATCCTCATAAACTCCCGGTAATTTGGACACATCTTCAAGGGGAGGGTTATAGAATTGAGCCTCCACAGCCGCACGCAACTCAGGGGATTTACTGAATATTTCACCTACTCCGGGATGTGCATCCAGGTTGACTGTAACTCCAACATCCGGGTGGAAACCAATATCCAAATGCTCCCCACTCGCAAGCTCGATTCCGTTTTCTTTCAGCAATCCGGATACAATGGAAGCAATATCCGTGTTGACTGCCACAGCCGACCTTTGTTCCGAGTCGGGCAGCTTTGACATGAAAGCATCAACATCAAGACCGGCAGAATCGCCCAGTTCGCTTGAATATCTGTTTTTCCAATAGTCCTGCAGCTCGGCAGAGAGAGGGCGGTCAGGACTGAATATTGCCCATGATTCAGCCGATACTTCGGCCTTACCGTTTACCCAGCCACCATAAATATTCGATTGCATGAAGAGATTGGCACCTCTATCAATGCTGGCTCTGGCATCGGAGAGTTCCGCTATAAGTTCCTCGTCACAATTTCCGTAAATTGAGTACAGTTTGTCAGCCAGACCACTGATTTTCCCTGATTTGCTGTTGGATACCAAAGGGCCATCCGGTAAATTCGTAATGAGTTCATAGCCGTCATCCCGCAAGATTTTGTCAAATCTCTGCATCGCTTCAGATTCAGAATATTGCGAGCGCAAATCCTTAAGAAGATTATTATAATAATCCGCTGTATCACGACGATCATTTGCCGTAGCTACGCTTGGAATGTTGGACGATGTGGTTTTGCCAGTTGTGGAAGGAGCATACGTATTGGCAGCATTTCGTTCATTGAAGACAAAAGTATCGGTAATGCTGGTGGAGGATGACGGATTTCTGACACTGGAGGCGGCGCTTGACCGCATGAAACGATTGAAATGCGAAATGGAGTTTTGAAAGGGGTTGTAATTGGCAGATGTAATCATGTGTTTCTCCTAAGAGTGACCAAGAGTAAACCCTCTTCCATGAGCGACGTTTCCCATACCGTTGTAGTAATCATCGGCGTCCAAGCGCGTTTCTTTAGCACAAATTCGATTTCATTACCCTTAATATATTGCCATGTATAGTTTTATATACTTTGATTTGAATGCAATGCTTTAATTTGTGCCAATCGTAATCCATTAAAAAATAACGGGTTGCAGTGAAATAATGCCAGATCGAGTCATTCGGAAGCGAGTGCGGTTCACTTTTCTGGCTGTGACCTTTGATCCCGCAAAAAACACAAAACAGGGCTGCCATGAGGCAGCCCTATGATATTGGGTAACCATCACCAGAAACCGGTGGAGTAATGTTGAACGGGATGTTATTCCACGCAATGCTGTAACTACCAATACTGCCGTAGAATCCATAATAGTCACCCATGGGGAACTCGGCGACATTTGCTCCTGAAACAATGAACAGCGAGTATCGATCCTTGGCGCCCATATAGATGACGGGGAAAAGGTAATTCGGACCCCAAACATCTTTGGAGAAATCGCGGTAGGCAGTATACATGTCTGTCCCAAGAGAAGACGAAGAACGGCCGAACCGGACATAATAGTTGTTGTTCGGGGCACCAGTTATCTGAATGGTGTTCACAAGGCGATCCATCGGAAAATTACTGCCGACTGTCTGGCCGGTGAAGCACTTGGGTACAATGCCCGATGCCCACCATTCCTGACCGAACGGATCGATGTAGCGCACATCCACATCGCGATCAGCAGAGTAGTAGCCAAAATTGAGCGCCTGACTGCTGGAGCCGCTCGATCCCAAGGTAGAAGGCAGAGTCGCCGCCCAAGAAGTCGAATAGAAAAGCGGTGTAGAGATACTCCCGGCATTGTCGCCATCAATATCTCTGTTGATCACATTGACCGTGACTATGCTCTGAGCAAAGGCAGACGACGAAACCACTGCCAGAGAGCAGGCCAGCATCGCCAAAAAGAAAAGAAATTTCTGTTTTTTGCCCATCATCATTGCATTTCTCCTGTAAAAAAATGGTCACAAAACATCGACAATCCCCACGTTTTTGATTTGATATTGCCCTCCTTGTAAAAAATCCCTATCAGATCAGCAATATATACTTCTAGGGATGGCGGAAAAATTTTCTCCCGACTGTCAAGAGAAATATCATCGAT
>QMCD01003565.1_pt1 | contig 10294 bp, 5 predicted proteins | sample 1821841 | NCBI WGS metagenome assembly QMCD01 (sample SAMN01991225, study PRJNA193472) | Termite gut metagenome, whole genome shotgun sequencing project. | isolation source: worker | host: Macrotermes natalensis
GGCGGACAATTAATTCTTCGCCTGTGTAATCGGGAATTTTTTCTGTGGGGATACAAAATTTTGTGTCCCTACGGATGGCATTTTTGCCCAAATATTGTTCGTAAACAAACGCCATATCCACCAACTGTTCACGTTTTTCATCATCTAAATAAATCTTCAAATCATCAGAATTGACAATAGTTTCCGAAAATTCAACAAATTTATTTTCTTCATCGAAATTTAATTGATTGGATATTTTTCGATACAATATTTCCGCACTTCGATGAAACCATGTGCCAATCGTAGCGCTATCCAAATCCGCCACATCAGGTTTTTTCGCTTCCAAACCGATGATGTAACGCAAATAAAATTTCAACTTACAAGTCAAAAATGTATTGATGGCAGAAGGCGACAAACCCGTACCTTTCGCATCTTTGCCGTATTTTTCCAATAAAATATTTCGGATTTCCGGTGTTGCCGGAATATCAATTTTTCGAGATTGTTGCAATTCAACAGTAGCGGTGGATAAGGTTTCGTGTTTAATTTCAAACCCGTTTTCAATCATCAATTGCAGCATAAACCGGCTCATTTCGCCACGATTTAAGCCTTCTGTCGCTGTATTGTAAACCAATGCGACGTTTTCCGCACGTTGCATCAAACGGAAAAAATAATACGCATACACAGATGTTTTGTGCTCAGGAATTGTCATGCCGAAGGCTTTTCGCAAGGTATAGGGAATGAAAGAACCGTCGTTCGCGGATTTCGGCAACATGCCTTCATTCACGGAAAGCATGATTACGTTCTTAAAATCCAAATTCCGGGTTTCCAAAACACCCATGATTTGCGTACCCAAAACCGGTTCGCCTAAAAACGGAACAGTCAACACACTCAACATTTGGTCTATCAAGCGTTGCAGACTTTTCGGCGATAATTCCAATTGATGATTTTGAATTAAATCCACTATCCTGTTTAACTGCAAAACAACACGAAAGGTCGCTTCCTGATAGAGCTGGTCAACCGTCGTCATGTCGGTTTTCAATTCGGATCTTAATGTTTCAATAAGCCCCAAAAGTACGTCTTTCGGTGATTTTGACTCATTCAAATGCGATGATAAAACTTGTCGCACTCTATTTGCGATTGGCATTTGTTTTACCGGATAACCCATCGTAACATTCGCCGCATCTTCATCGGAAAGTGCCGAAATCAAAGGCATCAACAAAGACTCATTGCAAAGCACTATGGCTTGTTCCGAACGTTCGTTGTTCGTATTTTTGAACGTGTTATGCCATTCATTGGCATAACGTGTTTGTGCATTTTCGGTTGGCGATGCAACAAATGTAATTTGTTTTGTTTTTTGTGATGTTTCAAAACTATTGAAAACAGAGGGATTGCTCAACGCATTGTCAAAATTTTGCAAATTACGTTTGATGAAAATCCCACCTTCGTGATTGGGGATTTTGAAAAAACTTTCATCGTAATCCCAATAAAACAAGGCTTTTTGTGTATTCTTGAAAAATTTGAACAACTTCTCTTCCGCTGTATTCAACACATTAAAACCAACAAACACATAATTTTTATATGGTAATTTTTTAATATCGCCATCAAGATTATGTTCAATCACATCTCGCATCAAAAGCCCTTCATACGCAAGGTTCTGTGATTTCAACAACTGTGTGTATTGATCGTAAATATCGCCCAACACTGACCAAATTTGAATAAAACGTTCTTTCAGCGCACTGTTTTTTTCAGGATCAAAATTTACAAAAAATTGATTTAACACTTTGATTTGTTCTTCCGTCAAATAGTGCAACGGATTCTCCATGGCTTTCAAATGTTGCACACTTTGAAACAACTGCCGGGCATCTACCAAATGCTTGTCCAAATCATCGAAATCACGCAACAAAACTTCGCCCCAAAAATAAAATTCATCAAAATTTTCTTCTGTTTGCAGAAATTTATTATAAACCTTATGTAACGTGGCATTCAGCAGAACCGGATCTGCGATTTGCAAAGTCGAAAATTGCGACCAAAGTTCATTGATTGCGATATAATTCGGCGACCAAAACGGTCGTTGCAAAATATCATAAAGATGTTTGTCGAAAAACACCGATGCACGTTTGTTCGGAAAAATAATCGCCGTTTCGGATAAATCCAATTGACGGGATATTAAATCCTCTGCCACATATCGCAAAAATGGGGTCATAATTCCATTGAATTTAATTCGACACTTTCAATTTCATTTGTATCTAAATACCACAAAAAACCTGTAATTTCAAGGTTTTTATCATTTGCAAACATCTCTTTCAATAATGCAGCATAGTCGCGAATTTGTTCGTGATATTTCGGATATTTTTGTCCGGTTTTGAAATCAACCAAAATCAAATTTCCGTGTTCATCTTGCATAACCCTGTCAGGGCGGCGTTGCTCCAAATGCCCGTTAACACTACGGTTTACAATTTTACATTCATTAAAAATACGATAGTTTTTTGAAAACCAATTTTGCGCTTTCTGATGATTTAATAATTCTCGAATATTTTTCGCAAGAGATATTTTCTCATTTTCAGAAATAAATCCGGCGAAAACTAATTTTTCTATTGTATTCTCAACGTCTTCCGAATAGCGGATTTCCGCTAATATCCTGTGATACAACAATCCTTTTTGTAATTGTTCATTAGGTTCGTTCTGCAAGTTTTGATACCATTTTATGGCTTCTTTGGAAAGATAAAACGTCGGCTGCTTTGTGGCTGTCGAAAACGGCACTTCTACATTTTCCAAAGGTATTTTGAAGACATTGCCGTCAAATGTTTCCTGTTGTTTTCCTACTGATGAAACTAATTCTCCTTCGTTGAAAATGCCGTCAATTAACGGATTTACGACATTATGCAATAAATTCGACACTCGTAATTTTTCGGATTTTTTTGGTAACGCTTCTGCGAAAACCATCAAATTGTGCTTCGGCCGTGTTAATGCGACATACAGAAGATTCAAATTGTCCACCCATAATTTCAAAGTTTCATTTTCAAAATCGGTGGAAAATTGGGAATGTTTGAGTTCTTTTCCGTAATTTAATGGAATTAGCGGCATTTGTTCAAATATATGGCCCAGTGGGGGCACAAAATTTTGTGCCCTTACAGATTCGTGCCAAACCAATTGTTCAAACCGTGTTTCGTCCATTTCCCACTCACAAAACGGAATAATGACCGTGTGAAATTCCAACCCTTTCGATTTGTGAATGGTCAAAATGCGCACACCCGGAACCTGCGCATTAACCGCAATGGTTTTATGTTGCAATTCATCGTTCCAATATTCGATGAATGCCGGAATGGAACGCATTCCGTCACCACCCATATCGGAAACAAACGCATTAACCTTATCCAAAAAATCATACAAAAACGCATGTTGATTTTTTTGTTCAAACAAATTAAAAAGGACAATAATTTGTTCCGTTAATTCATATAAAGGCAATTTTTGCAACGTGTTGTATTGACGGTTAAATTCATTAGGTAAAAACTCCTGAAACGGTCGTTTTTTCAAGTCTTTCGACAATTGATACGACATAAAAAATTCGGATAATGTTTGTGCAAAATCCGGATTTTTCTGCGATTGAAACGCATAAGCCAATTGTGCGAAAGCGAGCGAGTCGTTTGGCGAAGATAGCGCACGCAAAGCGTCTATAATCAAGCAAACCGCCGATGATGACGACAAACGGAAAGCCTCATCCGACACCAATTTGAAATACATTTTTGTATCTTCATCCAAACTCGGATTCTCCGATAAATACGTTTCAAAGGCTTCGGAAATTTTGCGAATACCGCTCGAATTTCGCACCAAAATCATAATGTCTTCCGCCTTGATATTCGCGGCTTTCAACCTCAACAATGTATCCACAATTTTTTGTGCTTGTTGAGATTTTCGACCTTGTTTTTCCACAAATTGCACTTCAACAAAACCGCTTGTTTGCACACGATTCGGTGTTTGACAAACATCTTGATAGGCTTTGCCCAAAACCTCTATCAAGTCTTTGCGATAAGGGCTAATGTCCGCGCCAAATCGTAGTTTCAGGACATCAATGGCTTTTTGAAAAACCGTGTTGTTGAAATTCACAATCGTGGAATCCGTGCGATAATTTGTATTCAACGTGTTTACCTCAACAGCGCCGGCGTAAAATTCATTTTCAATGGAATTTAATGTTTCCCAATTACTGTTTCGCCATCGGTAAATGGCTTGTTTCACATCGCCAACAATGAGGTTTGAATAGCCTTTCGAGAGATTTTCCAAAAACAGCAGTTTGAAATTTTTCCACTGCATATCCGACGTATCTTGAAATTCATCTATCAAAATATGGTGTAAATTCGCACCGATTTTTTCGTATAAAAACGAAGTGTCATTCTCGCCAATCAGTCGATTGAGTAAGGCAGACGTGTCGGCTAACAAAAAACGGTTTTGCTCGTGATTGAGCATAGCCAAATGCCGTGAAATATCGCTCAGCAAACCCATATTCCGCAAATGTTTTAATACCAGATTGCAGGAATTGATTTCGATTTGTTGGGGTTCAAAATTTTGAACCCCAACGTCATCGCCTTCCATTTTTTTTAATTCATTTATTGCTATATTCCTTCGTGAATACAGAGATTTGATGTATTCATCAACCTTATTTTTATCTTGAAAAAACGCTTCTATTTCGGTTTGATGCCGTTTGAAATTTTCTTCAAAAATTTGTGCTCCAGTAGCAATTAAATCTTTTTCTATGGAACGGCTATATTTCTCGTTGGCAGCGTCATCTTCAATAATTTTACAAATCCATTGCAACGATTCCGCATCGGTGGACAAACTCTGAATGAGCTGACGCACCGCTTCTTTCAGCGCTTTTTGATTATCCAATTCTATATTGAAATAAGCGCCAAGCCCAAGTTCTTTCGCCATATTCCGCAACACACGCTGATAAAAACTATCAATGGTTTCCACGTTGAAAAATCCGTAATCATGTAAAATCAAATTCAACGCTTCCGCAGATTTTTTGCGGATTTCATCTTCCGAAAGTGCCATTTCTTCCGATAAAATTTGTAAATACACTTCCGATTTTTCACAATGACGTGCCATCCCGTAAAGTTCGCCCAAAATACGCTGTTTCATCTCTCCTGTGGCTTTATTCGTGAACGAAACGGCCAAAATATGCCGATAAGCATTGGGCTCCGAAAGCAAAAGTTTCAGGTATTCCAACGCCAAACGAAAGGTTTTTCCGGAACCTGCGGAGGCTTTATATACATGGATATGTTCCATGGTGCAAAGATACGAAAAAATTTATAAAAATAAAGGCAGGGATAAACCCTGCCTTCTTGGTCGAAACAACAAACCCTATTTCAACCAAAATAATTTACACGCCAAGCGAAATACCAAATGAATATTGCGTAAGTTCCGGCCCGTGATTTTTCATGAACATATCTGTTAATGCGTATGTTGCGAAAGCACTGAAATTTTTATAACCAACACGTACTTCGGCATCTACGCGAAACGGACTCAAATAAAAATCATCTTTACTTTTGGTGCGATGCTTACCACTTCCGACCAAATCATAAACTTGTTTGGTGCTGGACCCTAATCTCACATTGCCTACAACGCCGGCCGATACGTGAAACCGCTCTCTTTGTTGATAAATCAGATAAACAGGAACTTTCAACGAAAATGTTTGCAATTTACTTTTTTTGAAGTTTTCACGTTTTTCCAGACCTGCGTATGGCGACGCGATAAATTCATCATTCAACGTGGAAGGAACAACCGATTTATTGTAAAATTTATAGATATTCCAACCCACGCCAAGTCCCATGCCCAAACCGAATATATCACGTCCTCTGCTTACAAACCGGAAACCACAATTAATCGCATTAATATTGAAAACAAAAGAGGTGTTTTGCGAAAGCGACATCATTGAATGCGATGCAGGAAGCGTGTTTTGGAACGGATCTTCTCCGTAGCTGTTGAAACCGAAGTCCAAAACCGGATAATCAGGATCAAATGTTATTTTGTTTTTTTTTGGAGAAACAGTGTGAACTTTAAAGTGAGTGGCTACATGAGGCTTGCCGCCACGAACGATCTCCGCTTGACGTTTGGCGATTTTCTTTTGACGTTCGGCTTGTTTACGAGCGATCTCGGCCTGACGTTGCGCCAATTCTTTGTGATATTCTGCCTGCTGACGAGCAATCTCGGCCTGACGTTTGGCGATTTTCTTTTGACGTTCGCCATATTCTTTCCAATCTATTTGATTAGTGTCTATCTCCCCCAACTCTGCCTGTTCTTCTTCGAGTTCAGCCAATTCTTCGGTCAAATCTTCCGTAAATTCCCTACTCCATTCGGCCAATTCCGCACTCATTTCTTTCATCGCTTCGGCAAATTCTTTCCCTAATTCAACTAATTCTTCTTCAAACTCACTTCTACTGTATGCATTTTTTTCTTGTACATCCGCACCGTTAACCACAACATACCCTACAGAAGCCATACCACTCTTCGATACACTGCTTTCCGCGTCCGGATTGATATGTACGTGACTTGCTCCGGAAGCGCTTCCGCTTACTTTTTTCGTCTCAATCCTCATCGTAGATGCTCCCGAACTCTTGACGTATGCAAACTCGGTTTGAAGGTTCGACGCATTCACGTTTGACGCACCCGAACATTCGGCAGAAAGTTCTGATGCAACACCCGATAATACCAATCTTGATGCACCGCTCAAATCCGCACGAATTCGGTCATACTCCAATTTAAGATCAGCACTGCTTGCACCCGACATTTCAATGTCTAATTGCTGTCCTGTAAGGCTTGAATTTTTAGGCAGTTTCACATTCACAGCACCCGATGTCTGTAACTTTTCAAGTGTGTTAAAATAGACCGTCAACTGTTCACGACCTTTTCTGTTTTTTCGATTTTTGTACGCCGAAGTGCCGGCAATTTTCAAGTGGCCGGAACCGGTTACTTCCGCCACAATATTCGGATTTTCCGATAAGCCGTGTTTAGAATCCGATTGTATCAACGTTATGATAAAATCATCTTCTATCTCAATTTCTGAAAATTCTCGCAGATCTACAATTTTTTCGTTTGATAAATCCGCTCCCTTTTCGATCGAGTCTTGAGCGTTCAAAGCTCCGCCGAATAAGGCTAATACGATGCTGATTAAAAATAAACGTTTCATGATATTTTGTTTTTAAGTGTTAATGATTAAATTTGCTGTTTTTAATCATAAGACGAACAAGGGGACAAAAAAGTTACAGGCAACATTGTTTTTTTTGAAAAAAAAGTGCGAGGATTAGCGTTGCGCAAAATATTCAATCGTTCTTTGTGCAAATTCCGATTGTTCCACAAACATATCCACATCATTTTTACGTTCGTAAAAAACTCTTGAAATCCTATGAATAGAGGATTTTAGCGGATTGACAATAAGATTATCCGCTATGGCATGCAGTCTTTCACGACGAGAAATTTCATCTTCTATTATTTCATCAAAACCTATATATTCCGATTTTTTGATAACGGTTTTATCTTCCGAAAAATCAACGCCCGTAATCGGCGAAAGTGCTGTAATCGCTAAATATTCAGGTGATGTGGACTCTGTAATTTCTTGAACGGACTCGACTAATTTCTGCGATGACATACTCTGTTGGGGCGTATTGAATACGCCTTTCTTAGAATTATCCGCATTTTTTGGGGCAGACATGCGTGCAGGTGCAGATTGAGACGTATGCAGATTTGCCGCATTTCTTGGCATGGGCGTGGAGGGCGTATGCGATACGTCCCTACGGGTAATATTCGCAATCGGTTTATCTGCAATGGATTCAGCCGTAATGAATGGGTTATCATTCGCCGTTATGGAATTTTTGGTTTCATTCAAAGCGACATTTGATAATCCGTTTTCATTTTCAAAAACCGGACGAACGATCAACACGGCAACGGCGAAACATGCAGCAGCGGCAACCCACGACCATTGCGGGATTTGCCGTTTGCCAAATTTGTAAAGTTTCGTTTTATGTGGATAAATAATGTCTGCTTTCGGGAGTTTTGGGAAATTTTGTTCCCATGCTTCAAAGTCGTGCGACTTGATTTCGGCGAAGGTGCTGATGAGGTGCTGCTGCTGTTTTTAGATAGAATTGTCTGATGGCAAAACCGCTTCTTCTATATCGCTGATTTGGTCGGCTATTTCAGGATTTTGTTGCAAAAACATGTCCACCTCGGCGCATTCGGCTTCGGTCAGCACTCCATCAAGATAATCAATGAGAATGGATTCGTAATTATGGTGATTTATATTCATGTTTTCTTTTTTGCGGGTTGGGGCGAATTGAATTTGCCCTTTTGGTTGATGGACGTATGCAATGCGTCCCTACATTAGATTTTCGATTCGTACTAAATAATTTTTCAAAAAGGTTCTTGCTCTAAAAATATAAACTTTCACTTGAGATTCGTTTAGGCCGGTAATTTCGGCAATTTCTTCATAACTGTAACCTTCATAATCGCGCAACATTAACACGGATTTTTGGTCGGCAGGCAGGTTCTCCATGGCTTTGTCCAGCACTTCGTAAACATCGGAATATGTATTTTCACAGTCGCTTTCAACGGGTTGCATCTCCACAAAACGTTGGTGGATTTGTGTTTTCCGAACCTCGTCCACCATAGTATGATAAGCCGCTGAAAATAAATACGATTTGCCTTTTTCAACATCAATCGTATCGACTTTTTCCCACATTTTCAAAAAGGCATCTTGCACCACATCAGACGCCCTATCGGTGTCCTTAATATGTTTAAGAACAAACCGATACACACCATCGGAATATTGGTTTACGCAGTCGTTATACTCGTTTACGGTCATCTAAAAAAGCCGGCTTTTATACTTATGACGAAGTTAGATACAAAAAAGTTACAGGACGTGTGAAATTTTTTTACAAATTTACATAATTTTTTTGAATAATACACAAAAATATATAAATTTTATAGGGCAACCACACCAAAAAATACTGATGCTATATTCCAATAGCAAGAGGATGTCTCGACTGCCCTATGACAAGACGATGTAGTAAATTGATACTCAGCGACATCATTTTTTGCCCTGAAAGGGCGTAATTTCTATAACCCCGTGCAAGCGTAGTGCAGCGCGGGGAAAGCAGATAACCACTATCCTATCGAGGCGCTGTGTGTCCTCCGCGCGAAGTCACTATCTCTACTGCGCCTCGAAACATGGAGGATATTAACAACGTGTAACCTCGTTGTTATGCTGGTGCTTTGCGGGGCGAAGCGAAGTGCAGCACATCGTGCCGACGACTTCTCTCGCCCCTTACTTACACACGAGAGTTCGTCAATCTCCGCGCTGCGCTACGCTTGCACGGGGTTATGAATATCAAACCCTTTTCAGGGTTATTTACTAGTTGTACCGTCCTGCATTTATGCCTTTTTTGTCATTCTTGTTTGTTTAAATTTTATTTTCCTCTTCGTGTTTCCTTTGTGCCCTTTGTGTTTATAAAAGAAAAAACTGAGGACTGAAATTTATTTAACAACGTGCTGTTAGAAATCTGTATTTGATATGGTAAAATTTTATCAAAAATTTCCGTAATTTTGTAGTGATGAAAATTGTATCATATAATGTTAACGGGATTCGTGCCGCTATCGGCAAGGGGCTTTTGAATTGGCTGGAAGAGACCGCTCCGGACGTGGTTTGTTTGCAGGAAACAAAAGCACTGCCCGAACAAATTCCCACCCTTGAATTGGAAGGTTTGGGCTATCATTGCTATTATTTTTCGGCGGAGAAAAAAGGGTATAGCGGCGTAGCCATTTTGAGCAAAAAAGAACCGACGCATGTTGAATTTGGCATGAATATAGATAAATATGATAGCGAAGGACGCTTGATTCGTGCGGATTTTGGGGATTTTTCGGTGATTAGCGTATATCATCCGTCAGGAACATCGGGTGAAGAGCGGCAAGCCTTCAAAATGCAGTGGCTTGAGGATTTTCACAAGTATATTAAAAATTTGGAACAAACACACCCGAAACTTGCTATTTGCGGGGATTTCAACATTTGCCACGAACCTATTGACATTCATGACCCGAAAGGAAATGCTAAAAACTCCGGATTTTTGCCCGAAGAGCGGGAATGGATTGACGGATTTATTCACGACGGATTTATTGATACGTTTCGCCTTCTGCACCCCGGCGAAGCGCACCAATATTCGTGGTGGAGTTACCGTTTTAACTCTCGTGCGAATAACAAGGGCTGGCGGATTGATTATATTATGTTGACGGAAAATTTGGAAAAAGATTTGGTTTCGGCGGCGATTATGCCGGA
>QMCD01002990.1_pt1 | contig 10292 bp, 14 predicted proteins | sample 1821841 | NCBI WGS metagenome assembly QMCD01 (sample SAMN01991225, study PRJNA193472) | Termite gut metagenome, whole genome shotgun sequencing project. | isolation source: worker | host: Macrotermes natalensis
GTGCTATAATAGAGATGTCCACATAATTCCATGAGCCGAGCTTTGCTCGGCGGGTGCGCAGCCCTTGGTTTTATGCGGACATTTTATATGCAATCATATGCTTCTCCTCCCGTTAAAAGCACAGCGTGTAAACGCCCGCGAACCGTCATTACAGTAATTTATTTTCATTATACTCCGTCAATTCACATTAGTCAAGCTATTTTTGTAAGTATTGCATAATTCACTTCTCGGTTTCAATATCACAAATTGTTGAAATTGTCGAATTTCGTCGATGAATATACCATTGACTGCTTCATGTTCAGCAGCTCTCCTGTGTTTAGAATGTTGAATCTGCGCATTTTTTTGTATTTATCTTCTTTGTTAATCCATCTTAGAACGTTGATCTCACTTCTCTTTCCTTATTCTTTCATCAATTCATCAATAACATATGCTCTTTGTATATATCTACTTCGTATTCCAGCTCAGTTCTCAGAATGTTGATTATGTCCATAACACTCACCTTGATATTCAAGAACTCATTGATGCGATCAACAAGATATAAGAACCTCACCTGTTACCTAAATCAAAGATTTAGAACAGGAACCGAGAACCTTGTTTCTTACAGAAATAAAAAGAAAGTCCTCAAAGAATCTAAATCCCTTGAAAACTTCCTAATTTCATTTCTTCATTTGTTGCATACCTGTTACATACTTGTTACATATGCAGCAAATTTCATTGATTTTCATCTCCACTAAGCACAACAAAAATCCAGCAAACATGCGCTTTTGCGCTTTACATAAACTCCAAATTTTATCTCTTCGAGAGCTACGCTTCGTTTCTTCGAAAGCTACGCGTTATCTCTTCGAGAACTGCGGCGCTCTTCTCGCTGCCTTGAGGCCGTACTTCTTGCGCTCCTTCATTCTCGGGTCACGCGTCAGGAAGCCCGCCTTCTTGAGCTGCGAACGCAGGTTCTCCGTGTCATACTGGAGAAGCGCCCTCGCCACGCCGTGACGGATTGCGCCCGCCTGGCCTGTGACGCCGCCGCCGTGTACGCGGCAAACTATGTCAAATTTCTGATCTGTCTCGGTTAAAGACAAAGGCTGACGCACGATGAACTTCAATGTGTCAAGGCCGAAATAATCGTCTATGTCACGGTCATTTATCGTAACCTTGCCCGTGCCCTGGTATAGTCTTACTCTCGCGACAGAACTTTTTCTTCTGCCTGTTCCGTAGAAATACGGTGATGTTTCATACATAATTTATGCTCCTCCTCTTATGATTTCCACTCTTCGGGCTTCTGGGCCGCGTGCTTATGCTCGCCGTTCGCATATGCGAAGCCTCAGCATCGCGTTGCGTCCGTTATGATTCGCCGGAATCATTCCCTTCACGGCAAGCTCCATCGCAAAGCCCGGCTTTGTCTTCATAAGAGTGTCATATCTGACCTCTTTAAGATGGCCGATATATCCCGTGTGACGGTAGTAATACTTCTTCTCCGCCTTGCCGCCTGTGAGCACCGCGTCTGCGCAGTTGATGATGATGACGTGGTCGCCGCAATCGACATGCGGGGTGTAAGTGGGCTTATGCTTTCCTCTGAGCAGAACCGCCGCCTGTGCAGCCACACGACCCAGCGGCTTGCCCGCCGCGTCTATGACATACCACTTGCGCTCAACCTCTGCCGGTTTCGCCATATAAGTTGACATTGTTTCCCTCCGTAATTTACGCTTTATTTGCCATTGCGCCGCCATTTATTCAAGAGGCGCCTCATGATAGTAACATATTGATTTTACGAAGTCAATCTTTTTCCGCCACTTTTTTAATATTCTCGCTTCTATCTCGGTTTTTCTTCTGTTTTCATATATTTATCTCCGTTTTACTCTGCCGCTATTTTCATTTTTAATTCAGCTGTTTTATAATAAATATTTATCGTAAAACAATAAATTTTTATTGACATTTCGATTTGCTTCTGCTACTATGGTGTCACATCGGGAAAGGGTGGCGTCAGTAAATGAGGAAGCTTGTTTTAATTATTGCCGGCCTGTGCGCACTTCAGCTCCTGCGAATCGGGCTTGTGCAGTTGGTTTTCCTGCTGATAACCAGAACCCTTGTCTCTGATGTTATCTTTGACATAGCTTTTATGACCGTATTGAGCTGCGGCATTATCTTAGCGGCAAGAATAAAGAATCTCAAGCTTGCGGTATGGCCTGCGAAGTTCTCCGAATTCTATGTAATAACCACACTTATCACGGCGGCGATATTTATCTCAACCCCTTTCATCACTTCAAGCTTCAATCTCAACGGTATTCTTTCACTGCTGTACGGTGCCGCAATCACGCCGATATATGAAGAGCTGATATTCCGCGGCTTCATATGGCAGATTATACACATCAAAAGCGAAAAGAGTGCATATATCGTTTCAACTCTATTGTTCGCAGTTTGGCATTTGGGGTATATTGATACCGTAATATGGAGAACCTCGCTATTTTTCCCCGACGCAAATATCCCCGAGATTATGTTTTGGAAAGTCATCACAGGGCTGATTATTGGGGCTCTGCTTGGCGCTGCAAGGTATAAACTGAAGAACGTCTACTCTTCCATGCTGCTCCACTGTGTTATAAATACTGTGGGCGGATAAAACTGACTAATTTTAAGGAGGCAATAATATGTCATCAAAAACTTTGGCAAACCTGATTAAGGCGGCGGTCATAGCCGTCACGGTGTGCGGGCTTTTTATCTGCGGTTATATCCTGCCGGAATTCGGCAGTAATATCGCGGAGATGAACCCTGAGTTCGCGTATATGTACATCCCGTGGCTGGTTTTCCTGTTAATCACCGCCGCGCCGTTCTTCGTCATTCTCGGCCTGATTTGGCGCGTGGCGATGCAAATCAGGCGCGATTTGGTTTTCACCGTGCTGACTGCAAAGCTCGTGAAAATCGCCTCGATTATCCTGCTGTGCGACATTATCTTCTTCTTCATCGGAAATATTGTTATGGTGATTCTGCAGATGACCCACCCTGCCGTCATGCTGTTCGCACTGTTCGGCTGCGTGCTGGGCTTTGCGCTCTCCATCGCCACAGCGGTTCTCGCGCGATACATCTCAAAGGCCGCGGCACTGCAAGAGGAAGTGGAGGGAATGATATGATTATAATCAATGTTGACGTAATGCTTGCCAAGCGCAAGATGAGCGTAACCGAGCTGACCGAGCTTGTCGGCCTGACGATGGCAAACGTCTCGCAGATTAAAAACGGCAAGGTTAAGGCCATAAAGCTCTCCACTCTTGAAAAGCTTTGTGCCGCCCTCAACTGCCAGCCCGGCGATATTCTGGAATATCGCCGTCAGTAACCGCCATGAGCTTTTCATTATATCTCGCCATGTTTTTCTTCACCGGCGTGGTGCTTCTGTTCATCTCATATTCGCCGCGTCTTCGGAAGCCACACAAAATTGCCCTCATTATAATCGGCACGGTTCTGCTTTTGCTTTCAATCTTCGTTGCCGCTTTCCTTGTTTTTATTCTGCTGCCGAGAATGTAGTCACTTGCTTCAAATTGCTGACTATTGTATACTGTAGACTATACAGTATACAGGAAAGCGGAGTGAAAAATGCACAGAGCAGAAGGGAAAATCAGGGCGGCGGTTGAAAAATATGATATGATTCATGAGGGAGACAGAATCGCCGTCGGGGTTTCCGGCGGCAAGGATTCCATGTTTCTTCTTTCAGCCCTGCACACACTGGCGAGGTATTACCCCGCGCGGTTTGAGCTTCACGCCGTGACGATTGACCCATGCTTCGGCGGCGCCGAGACGGATTTCTCCTCTGTGACGAGCTATATCGAAAGCCTCGGCATAGAGCATACCGTGCGGCGTACGAATCTTGCGGAAATTATCTTTGAAGACAGGAAGGAGCAAAACCCATGCAGCCTCTGCGCCAGAATGCGCCGCGGAATGCTGCATGACATGTGCGTTGATTTAGGCTTGAATAAAATCGCGCTGGGGCATCATCTGGACGACGCCGTGCAGACCTTTATGATGAACCTGCTGTATGGCGGGAGAGCCGCCGGCTTTTCGCCCGTCACATATCTTTCGCGCAAGGATATAACGATGATTCGCCCGCTGATTTTCTGCGAGGAGCGCGATATACTCCGCTCTCTGGAGAGAATGGGTGTTCCCGTCGTGAAGTCCTCCTGCCCGGTTGACGGCGTAACCGCCCGCAAGGACACGGAAGATTTGATAAGTGCTCTCAAGAAGGATTTCCCGGACATCAAGGCGAAGATAATCGGGGCTATGCAGAGGGGCAAAATCAGCGGCTGGTAGCATTGGAAAATCAGATTCTGCCCAATATATTGAGATTTTTTGCTTAGAAGCACCAGTTTTTGTGGAAAGCGCAAAAAATGTCGAAACCATGAAAAAACTCTTGCATTGGGGCGGGGTTTATGATATTATATTGTAGTCGCCTATGAAGGCGCGCGAATAGTTGGTATTGATTACAATGGGGGTCCACCTGTTCCCATTCCGAACACAGAAGTTAAGCCCATTTGTGCCGAAAATACTTGACTGGCGACGGTCCGGGAAAATAGGTTTTTGCCAACACTTTAAGAAAAGCGGTCATCCAATCGGATGGCCGCTTTTCTTTTGCATTGCCTCCGGCTCCACTGTCTGCTCTCACTTCGTAAGATTTCCGTATAGTTTGCTTAAGAAAAATCCTCTTGACTATAAAAACACGTTGGACTAAAATGAAATCACGATATGGATATAATAAATTTGAAGGAGTATTATCATGAGAAAAGGTAAGGTTGGCATTGTTTTAGCTTATTATGCCGTGATTGCGTTCGTTCTCGTAGTATTGCAGCAGCCTGTACTTATAGCGTTGCTTGCGGCGATTGCGATTTTCTTCGAGAAAGACGAGTGGCTCTCAAGACAGACGGTTCAAGCTCTTTTGCTTTCGATTGTCGTCGGCTGCTTCTCGACGCTCGAAAGCGTTTTCGGAAATCTGTATATTTGGGTTTTGGGCGACGTTCTCGCGGGGATTTTCGGTTTTATCTCGTGGCTTGTGTACATCGCGGCGATTGTTTTCAGCATCATCGCAATCACAAGGGTCTACAAAGAAAACGAAGCCAATGTTCCCTTCCTCTCAGAGCTTTCATATAAGATTTTCGGCCAGATAAAGCCGCGTCCCGTGCCGCCAGTGCCTCCGCAGGGCTATCAGCCTCCTCAGGCACCTCAGGGCTATGCTGTCCCCCCACAGGGCTATCAGCCGCAACCTCCGCAGTATGCACCTGTAGCGCCGCCTCCGGCAGCACCGGTACAGCCGGAACTCACGCTTGACCCGCCTCCCGCGCCCCCGGTTACTCCTCCTGCGGAGAATTCGGACAACCAGTAAAGGAAACCCCTCACAGGCTTCACGCATGTGAGGGGTTCTTTGTGTGATGCGGCATTTCTTTATACTGCCTGAAGCCTGCTTTGATTCGCACTTATCAATTGCATACAAACCGCATTCATGGTAAGATATGTGAGTGTCAGTATAGAGAGGAGGGATATATTGAAGCGTGAGTATATTTCAAGAACATCGGGTATGCGCAACTCCAGGCGCAAGCCGCCGGTGAGCCGCAGACGGCGGAGAGTGCCGATTCCCGCGATAGTGATTATCCTGATTATCGCCATAGTCGCGGCCATACTTATCTTCGTAAATCCCGCAGGAAATCAAGACGGCAAGGATACCGCTTCTTCACCGACCACGTCAGCTACTTCGGCGGCTTCCTCTGCAATCTCAGATCCCTCTCAGGCTGGCGTTGTTTCCGGCAGCTCGGATATTGACGACGCTCCCGCAAGCGCATCTGTGCAGCTCAAACTAGACGACTTAACCCCCGCCGCCGAAAGAGACATCTCTTCACTGGAAAAAGATTACTTCAACACCATGTTCATCATCGGGGGAAGCGGATACCGCTATTTTTCATTCTCCGAGAGCCAGAGCGTAAGCTTCATCGAGACTGTGGCGGATTTCGCCGCAAGTACCCCGGCGAACGTCTACACGATGGTGGTGCCCTCCTCCACGGACATCATGCTGTCGCAGAGCTTTTTGGCCGACGTTGAAACTTCAGACCAGCAAAAGGCAATCGACTATCTCAACGCATCGATAAAGCATGCCGCAGAGCGCGTGAACACGTTGGATTTATACGATATTCTAAAGGCCAACTGCGATAAAGACATATATTTTCAGACCGACAGAAACTGGACGCAGCTCGGCGCTTACCTCGGTTATTACGAATTCATGAGGGCAGGCGGAAAGGCGGCAAAGCCGCTTTCGGATTTCATTGAGGTCACGGCAGAAGGCTTCCGCGGCCGCTTCTATTCCCAAAGCCAGGAGAATTCGGCGCTTGAGCATGTCGAGAAAATTGTGTCTTACAAGCCGCAGTATTCCACGACAATGAGCATTCCCGGCACAGAGGAAGACAAGCCGATTGTGGACGACGCGACGCTCTATGACATAGCGGACAAATACAGCATCTTCATCGGCGGCGACAACGCCTATACCTCCATCGTGAATAACGAGCTTACAGACGGCTCGACGATTATCGTCGTCAAAGACAGCATGGGCAACGCGCTTATCCCGTTCCTCACCGCGAGCTATCAGACCGTTATAGCCGTGGATTACCGCTATTCCGAAGACAGTATACGCGAGCTTGTGGAGCAGAAAAGCGCGGCGGACGTTCTAATCATGCCGCAGATTTCCCTGACCAGCGACGCGGATTTGCTGCCGGGCTTTTCAGCTCTATTAGCGTAGGGAACGACGACCTCGGCGTTCAGCAGGAATATAGAAGGGCATATAGATGGATTTTTCCATTTATATGCCTTTAATTATTCATCAATTGCTCTTATCGGAGTGCCGGGGTCGTCACTCCCTATCTCCTCCACTTATGTCCTTGTCCTTAATTATCCATTGCTCTTCTGCCGCTTCCCATGTTTCATTTGAAACCGGCGTAGTTTCGCCGCGCTCCTTTGCTATGCTGTCTACAATCTCCAAAAAGAAGTTCACTTTTTCTTTTGCCGTCATAACATGGCTGATCATTATGTCTCCCCAAATTTTAGCTGCGGAGTAAAGTGAGGATTTCAAAAGGCTCTCTTTGGCGGCAGTCAAATCATATTTTGCTCGCCTCTCTTCGATTTTTGTCTCTTTCATGTCTATTATCGTATACGGTGCGGCGGTGTCAAAATCAAGGGGCGCACCGCATGAACCGGGGTTTATCAAGACCCGCCCGTCAATCTCCGCGTGCCACTGCAAATGCGAATGCCCGAAAACATAGATACCTTTGGGCAAGACCTTTATAGCCGCCATGATTTTATCCTCGGACGTGAGATAATCCCTCATCATTTCGAGGTAATCCGCATGGCTGAATTCATGCTCTGCCATTTTTTCAAAGAAAACGCTGCTTCTCATAATCCCGCTTTCGGGCAAGCCGAGGAAATCCCGCGAAGAGTGGCTCATATGAATTTCTTCTTCCATGTCAATTCGCTTCGGCAGGTTCATCAGGAAATGCAGATTCTCGTCCGTCAGCTCATCATAGTTCCAGTACATAGGCGCAAACTGCCTGTCGGTGCGGTTCTCCGGCGGCATTTTGCTGATATTTTGCAGATACTCCTCCTTGTTCCCCGCGATAATCTCACACGCAGGAAGATTTTTAATCTGCTCAACCACTTCATTGGGCGAGGGGAAATCCGCGACATAATCGCCGAGGAGCAAGAACTTCTCCGCGCCGTTTCGCTTCGCGTCTTCAAGCACTGCCTTCAGCGCGTGAAAATTCCCGTGTATATCGGATATAGCGGCGTATCTCATTGTTCCCTCACATGTACTTATTTGTTCTACATTGTACCATAAAGCCTATGCAAAAACAAAACCGCTTATAATAAGCGGTTTATTGCTACTATTCTCCATATTTCTCTTTCACTAATTCAATCAGCGGCTTAATGTATTCCTTAGAGGAAATATCATGCGAGCTTGTTATGGCATTACTGAAGCCTTCCCGCAAATCATCTTTATTTTTCTCTGAGCTCACTGCTTTTGCAACCATCTTCATTATCTTTCTGTCAAGAAAGCCCATTTTTTCGTAATTCAGACCGCCCGGCATATAGAAATGCGGGATTACATCAATTGAATCTCCGAGGCTGTTCTTCCAGATACTCCCCACTGCATCTGCCGCCTCTGCCGGGGTTGCCCCCACGCCAAAGACAATCAGCTTCCCGCTCTTTCCGAAGCGCTCCAGTATTTTCCCCAGATTTTCAACCCTGCCTACATGAACTCGGCCCCCGAAAATCACGAGGTCATCAGCAGTAATCGCCGTTTTGGCAGAGTCCTTGAAGGGGACAGCTGCCCCTTTCAGGTCTTCAGCTATCCAGTTTGCATAGCTCTCGGTAAAACCTGTTTTACCGTTATAAATCACATATGTTTTCATTTTTCCTCCTATTGCTCTGAAAGCGCGTTTTCAACGGCTTTCAATATGGTTTGCGAGCTCATCGTCGCGCCTGAAATGGCGTCTGCCTCAACGCCTTGCTGCTCTACGATGTCCTCCACGATTGCTTCGGCAGCCTTGCCGAGGCCGTTTTGGTGCTTCATAATATCCACCTTTTTAATCTCGTGATTTTCAACTTCGACATCAACCACTACCGCCACGAGGCCATTTTCGCATTCACCGCGGTATGTGCCATCCGCAAGCGTCGATAAATCAAAGCCGGAATCGCTGACTTCCTGCTTTTTCGGCATATTGAGTATAACTGCAACCGCCACGGCGATTATCACAATTATAACCGCGCCGATTACCCAAAATTTCGTACGGCGCTTAGCTTTTTCTTTCATTTATTTCCTCCTGCATTTCATAAAGATTATCTATCATTTGAAGTATCACCCGCCCAGCCGTATCAAGCCTTTCCGGCTCTATTCCATCAAATAGGCGCTTGAGGAAGGCTTCTCCGTTTTCCGTCACCTGCCTTGCGTGATCAAAGCCGGTTTCCGTTATACGAACCCTGCGACTGCGGCGGTCTGTGGCATCTCTCTCAATTGTAATTAGCCCCTCGCGCTCCATTGCCCCCAGCATCTTCGCCGTATTCTGACGTGTGGAGTCAGTTACACGCGCAATCTCTGTGATTGTCGGCGGCGGCTCGGCGGGCAAATCTTGTATATTTCGCATGAGAAACCACTGCTTTGATGACAAACCCTCAACCATATTATCGCCGACCAATTGCAGCTTATTCGCCAACAGAAATGTTCCGCCGAACAGGAGATAGTCCATTCTCTCGGGTATTTTCACAGCAATCTCCTCCAAAAATGAAATAGGCAACACATTGCTTATATTATAGCAACCTGTTGCCTATTTGTCAATATACTAATAATGACCCTGCAAATTAATGCAGGGTCACTTATTCACTCATTCACTTTTAATCAGTATTAATAGTAGTAGTTCTCTGTAGTGTAGCAGTATCCTCCTATTTCAAGCAAAACACGATTTGTGTATCTCCCGCAATTCCTATTACAATGATCCGCCTTGTATTTGCGGGCAACTACATCCTGGCATCCTGTTCTCCCATACTGGCATCCGCCAAATAGCTCAGTACTTTTTAAGTCAAACCTTTTTGGTACACTATAAGTTCCACCGCAACTGCAAATTGCCGCCCTAAGAAGTTCGTCTTCAGCCATAATTTTGTCTATATCCTCGGGCGAAATGTCAATCACTTCATGAAAATGAGGAACAAGAAGCGGACAATCATTCGGATCAATATGTGTGGCATCTATCGGTTCAAAATCGGAATAGTCTTCCGGAATTGTGAGTTCTTCTCCCTCCGGGAGCTCGATTTTTTCATGGAAATGCGGCGCTATTAGCGGACAATCATCCGGGCTTAAATGTGTTGCATCAATAGGCATATTGCTTTTATCTGCAACTGCCGGAACTGCCGCCATGGCAAATATCAGCACTAATATCAACAATGCTGAAAATATTCTTTTTTTACTCATTTTTTATCCTCCTACTTGTTAATAGAAAGTCTCCGCTTTCCGGGTAGGATTAAATCGTTTCCCTCAAAACATAAGCATCATCTTACCTTTCGTAATTCGTTTTTACTCCTGTGTGACAATTATATAGCTTTTACAGTGAAATGTCAAGCTATTACGTGAAAAATATTTTGCTATCTATCACATAAACAACAAAACCCACCTGCATTTGCAGATGGGTTTAGATGGTGCAAATATATGCACCCTAAAAACTGAATAAAGGATAAGCGAAAAGAGAGAGAGATTCAAGATGAATCAAATTAAGTAAAAGACAAATGAAAAC
>QMCD01002454.1_pt1 | contig 10290 bp, 5 predicted proteins | sample 1821841 | NCBI WGS metagenome assembly QMCD01 (sample SAMN01991225, study PRJNA193472) | Termite gut metagenome, whole genome shotgun sequencing project. | isolation source: worker | host: Macrotermes natalensis
TCGAAAGCGTCCATGCGGTCGCGCACCGACTGACGGTACTCATCCGTCGTGGTGTCCATCCCGGCCCCGGCCACCTGTATGTCTGCGCTGCCGCCAACGTACAGAACCCTCAGGTCGATCTTCGCGGCGGGCGAATGCCCGGCACAGGGAGACTGTAGGCACATGGCCGCAGCCAGTATAAGCCCGAATATTTTAATGCTTTTTTTCATAATGGGTCAATTCATTAATTCCGCCAATTTTCGTTCCAGTTCTTCGCCACGGACGTTCTTGGCGATGATCGTCCCATCCCTGTCGAGCAGGACGGTGTGGGGGATACCGGTCACGGCATAGAGCTCGGCGCCCGCGCTGTCCCATCCTTTCACATCGGACATCTGGGGCCACGGCAAGCCCAGCTCTTCGATGCCTTTCAGCCATGCGTCGTGTTTGCTGTCGAATGAGACGCCCACGACCTCGAAGCCCCTGCCCTTGTACTTATTGTAAGCCGCCACCACATTCGGCATCTCGTCGCGGCACGGGCCGCACCACGACGCCCAGAAGTCGATGAGCACATATTTCCCTTTGCCCGCGTAATCGGAAAGGGCCACCTCTTTGCCTGAGGGATCGGGCATGCGCAGATCGACGAACGGCTGGCCGACAGCTGTTTTTTCAAGCGCCTCGATACGTTTCTTTATTTCTATCACCTCCGGCAATCGGGAAGTCCTCTCGTCTGCCCCGGAGATGAGCTCCTTCATCTTGTCGGCCGGCAGCATAATCGCGGCGTTATGAAGTGTCATCCCCCAGATCACCGGGTTGTTTATGTTGTTTTTCACGAAGTCGAAAGTCAGCGCATCGCACTCGTCTCCATATTTTTTACGCTCCGCCTCCAATGACGCTGCCAGTTCCGGGGTCAGGCTTCCGTCCTGCTTCGCACTCCTGAGCGCAAGCACCGCTTCATAGCGCTTATCCTTCGGGCTCCTCTCGGCATCCCTGAACTTCTGGAAGCTGTCGTTATAAGGTGTTCCGGAGACGGTGCTCCATCCTTCCGCGTCGGTGCTGACGGTGATCTCCGCGTTTTCGAGCGCAAGGTGGATAAAGGCGGCGTTTTCCCTGTCCCGGGGATTGACGATTATCGTGTAGTTGTCGGGTTGTTCCACAGACCCCTTAAAAGTATACGTCCCGTCGACGACGACGGTCGAATCTGCCTGAGGTGACCCCAACCCGCGGTACAGTTTTACCTGTTTGCCCTCGAATTCGGGGTTGGCGACACTGCCCCGGACAGTGTACGAAGGCTCGCGCATGCACGAGGTCATGGCGGCGGCCAATGCAATAAAAATGAAGAATCTCATAGGGTTCATAATTTCGGTATATGATGTAAATGTCCAAACAAGCTCTATATCTATTCCCCGGGCATTCCGGGGAATAGACATGAACGGTGACGGATGAAAAAAGAGCGAGAGTGGAAAATTCCAAACAGCCTCTTAGTTTTGCTCCCAGCCCATCAGGATCAACTGCGCGCGGTCGATCGGCATCGCCCAGCGCGGGTCGTCAGGCTGGATCACGTATGTCTGGCCGGAGCCGGGGTCGGCGCTATCGGTCAGGACGGTACGGCTGACGGTCAGGCCGGCATTCTCCGCCCCGTTCAGACGTTTGATGTCGTAGAACCGCCATATTTCGCCCATTTCGCGCGTGCGTTCGTCGAGTACTTCCTGCACCGAGCCGCCTATGTCGTCGGCAACCGCCTGCGTGGTGAAGCGCACACGCCGCAGGGTCTTCAGCACCTCGGCGGCCTGGCCCGTCTGTCCGGCGCGGGCAAGGCACTCGGCCTTGATGAGGTACATCTCGGGAGTGGTCAGGCCCAGCATATAGTGCTTGCCCGAGGTCATGGCGTGGAAGCGTATGTAGGCATGGTGGTTCCACTCCTCGAGGCCCTGCTGGTCTTCCCACGTAAAGCACTTCGCGGTCGCGGTCTCATCGCCCGGCAGTACGACGCTTTTCGGGATATAGCCGTTGTAGAGCAGGTAGTTGTTGTCGTAGAACCTCAGCCAGCGCTCGTCGTTCTCGCGGTCGAACAGGTCGTAGATATATTTCGAGATCGGAAGCTGGCGGTTGGCGTAATAGAGGTCGGAAGAGTGCGGCAGGAAGAATTCGGGGTGTTTGGCAAACGCGCCGCCGTAACGCATGTCGAGCGACCCCTGCGCCGAGAGCTGCGCCATGTTCTTGTAAGGCAGCGTGCCCACCACCTCGGTGTTTCCTTCGTTCAGCACGTTGACCTCGCCTATCACGCTCACCTCGTAGAGGGGGTCGTTCTTGAAATCGTGCAGATAGTCATATCCGGCAAGCGCCGCGTTGGCGTTGGCGAGCGCATCTGTGTAATTACCGCGATAAAGGTCTATGCGCGCCCTGAGCGCCTTGACCGTGGGTACGGTGGGGCGGAAGTTGCGTTCCAGTTCGAACGTCGTACGGCCGGCCTCGGTCAGGGCCGCTTCGGCGGCGGTAAGGTCCTGGTATATCCTTTCGAGGGTATATCCCACGGTTTCACGTGCCGGAATATCGGAAGCCAGCGTGTTCGTGCGGTAGCCTATCCCCGGTGCGCCCTCATCCCACAGAGCATATTGTACGAGCAGTATAAAGTGGAAATATGCGCGCCCGAAAAGGGCCTCGCCCTCGACCTGCTTGCGTACCGAAGCCGTGGTCTGGGTCACGGCGTCCATGTTCTCCAGCACGGTGTTGAAAGTGAATATGGAGTTCCATCCGGGGGTCCACGTGGTGCCGGTATAGTTGGCCGTCTCGATGAACGTATTGTCCCAGTTCCATACATCATAGGCAGTGCCTGTGGCGCTGGCGGCCACTACGTAATAGGGGGCATATTCGAGACCGTCGCCGCGGAAGATAAGGTCCGTCCACGCATAACCCGACCGGTACAACTGGAAGTCGCCCATCAGGCCCTCCAACTGGTCCATGTGGTAGATGTAGGCGCTGCCCGATTTGTTCGGGGTTTCCTCAAGGAACTTCTCGCATCCCCAAAAACCCGATGAGACGAGGCCCAGCGCAAGCAATATGAATATCTTTCTCATGATCGTCGATTTCATTAGTTAAAGTTAAATTTAAGACCGAATGTGTATGTCGCCATGGGCTTGAAGCTCCCCGCCGGATAGTCGGGGTCCATCACCTTGTTGGCCGACCATATCATGCCCAGATTTCTGGCCTGGAAGAAAACGTTCACGTTGCTGAATACCTTCTGCCTGTCCATAATTGAGCGTGGCAGGTCGTAACCGAGGTATATCTCGTTCAGGCGTATATGGTCACCCTTGAGGTATCCGGCCTGCGAGTAGTTGTGCAGGTTGGACATGTAGGGCCATGTGAAACCCGTTGCGAATACCGCTGCGTTGGCATCGTTAAAAAGCGGGAAGTATGTGTACGACGACTGGTTGCCGTAGCCTTCGTTGTATATCTCCAGCGCCTTGTCGAGCGACTTGGAGAACGCCGCGTTGATGTGGCTGACGCCGAAGTTGTCGCCCCGGTAGAAATAGTAATCGAACTTGCCGGTAAGCAAGAACGACAGGGTTAGGCCCTTCCAGGTGAACGTGCTCGAGAAACTGGCGTAGGTCGAGGGCATGTTGTTGCCTAGCGCGTATGTCCAGTTGTAGTCTTCCACTTTTTCGCCCGCGGCGCCGTTCACGCTGTCGTAGATGTGGAGCGAAGCGCGGTCTTTGACTATCTCCTGCGTCCCGTCGTTACCCTGAAGGATCATATAGCCTTCGTCGGTGTACCCTGCGAGCTTCGACACCCAGATATGGTTCATGGAATAGCCGGGATAGTATGCCGGGCGGGGCGATGTGTTAGTAACCAGATACTTGAGCACTTCGTTCTTGTTGTACGAGAAGTTCAGCCAGCCGTCCCATTTCAGGTCGCCCGCTATGGTCATCCGCGAACCGAGTTTCAATTCCACCCCTTTATTGGAGAGTTCGGCGTTGTTGAACTTGGCGGTGGCGACGCCCTGGGTGATCAGTGGTACCGTGGCGTTCGAAAGCACGTCGTACGAAAACTTGTTGTAGTATTCCACGCTTCCGTAGAGCTTGTCGTCCCAGAGCCTGAAATCGAGGGCCATGTCGAACGTCCGCGATTTTTCCCACGTGAGGGTGGTGTTGCCACGGGCCGATATGGTGTTGTAAGGCTCGTTGTTGGTCTGGAGAATGTTACCCGCATAAGTTGCGACCGTGGTGACCGTGGAAGTCGAGTACTTGCCCGCGGCAAGGCCCGATTCGCCTATGGACGCCCTTAGCTTGAGGCTGTTCACCCAGTCGGTGTCCTGCATGAAATTCTCACGCGAAATGAGCCACGCGCCACCGACCGACCAGAAGGGCGAGAACTTGTCGCGCACGTCCCTCGCCTGATAGTTCGAGGCGTCGGCGCGGAGGCTCGCGGTCAGGATATAGCGGTTGTTGTATGTATACTCCGTGTCGAGGTAGACCGAGAAGAACCTGTCCTCGAGCGTCGCAAGGATACCCGGGGCGATATAGGGCATGTAAGCCTGCGCACCGAAAATGTTGGCCCGCTGGTTGACGTAGTCTATCGACGTGAGCACGGCGTTGGTGTTCTCGTTGTAGCCGTAACGCCAAATGGTCGGGGATAGTACGTTGGTCGACGAAATGACCTCCGTTCCCGCGACGGCCGTTACACGGTGCCGGCCGAACTGCCTGTTAAAGTCGGCCTGCGCGCGGAACGTGTAGCCCTCGAACTTGTCGCCGCGCTCGTTCAGCACGCCTCCCGCGGGGTAATAGGTTTCGTACCTGCCCGTGGCGGGATTCAGCGAAGAATGCACGTTGTTGTAGTGGCGCACATAGTATGATTCGGGGGAGTAAACCATGTTGGCCTCATACTGGTTCCTCTCGTACTGTCCGCGCACGGCCACGCTCAGCCCGTCGACGATGTCGTACTTCAGACCTGCGTTAAGGCGCACGTTGAACCTCTCGGTAGTGTTGTTCATCGTTTTCGCATCCTCCACGGGATTGTAGTACCAGCTCGAAGGGACCACGTCGGCATACCTCGACTCCAGTATCGGCATATACATGGTCGCAAGTGACAGGTTGCCCGACGAGTTGCCGTTAGTACTTGCATACGGGTAGGTGATCGAGGTCGTGAAGTGGTTGTAATCGCCGTTCCCGTCGACAAGGCGCGTCCAGGGGCTTAGCCCGCTTCTCAATGTCGCCAGGTTCACCCCGTTGTTCCTGCCCTTGGTCATGCCGGCATTCAGGCCCACGTCGAGCGTAAGGCGCCTGTGGAGCTTGAAACTGTTCATGAAGTTGGCCATTATCTTCTGGGTCGACACCCCGCGTTCGTGGGTCTTATCGTCCTCGTAACCTGCCGAGAAAGCATAGGTGTGAATATCCGTCCCGCCCCTCAGCGCCAGGTTGTACTGCTGGGTTATGGAGTTGCGGTAGACCAGCTTGTTCAGGTCGTCCTGCCATTTGTTGCCCCGGGCCTGCGCCAGAAGCGCGGCTTTTGCCGAGTTGTACTCCGATTCGCTCATGTTGCCGGCGTCGAATGTTTCCCACACAAGTGCAGCTATATCGGACATGGGCCTGAACGGATTGGCGGCGTCGCGGTAAGGGTCGACGCCCGCATACTCGGACGAGTATTTCTTCAGGTTCTCCACGAACCAGATCTGGCTCTCGGCCGAGGCCATGTTGAAGGCGTAGTCGAGGTCGGGCTTCGAACTGGCCGAAACGAACCCATTGACGCTGATATTGATCTTGTCGCCCGCCTTGCCTTTTTTGGTCGTGATGACGATCACGCCGTTCGCCGCACGGGCGCCGTAGATCGAGGTTGCCGCCGCGTCCTTGAGCACCGTGATCGACTCCACGTCGTTGGGGTTGATGGTCGAGAACGGGTCTTTGGAATTGAGTATCCCGCCACCACCCACGCTCGACGGGGTGAAACCCTGGATCGGGAATCCGTCGACGACGATAAGCGGATCGGTGTCCAGCCTTTTTTCATGGTCGGTCGTCGACGACGTCTGCATTCCTATCGTGCCCTCGCCGCGGATGAGGAAACGGTCCTGCCCGTCTATTGTGGAGGATACCGTTGCGAGGCCAGCGACCATACCTGTCAGCGCATGCGAAATGTTGGTGACCGGCTTCTTTTCGAGCACGTCTTCACCGATGGTCGCATAAGAACCGGTGGCGCTCTCCTGGTCGATCACACGATAGCCCGTAATGACAACCTCATTAACCGCTTGGTACTTAACCATCATCGAGAGATTGATCACCGCCCTTCCCTCGACCTGTATCGTCTGGGTGTTGAACGTGACGTGGGAGAACACGAGCACACCGTCCCCCGGTACGTCGATCGAATACCGGCCGTCGGCGTCGGTGATCACGCCCCTGTTCGTATTCTGAAGTACGACGGTCACCCCGACTATCGGCTGGCTGCCCTCGTCAGTTATACGTCCGGTTACCGTCCTGAACGGGGCTTGCCTGACCGTCAGCGACTCTTTTACGACATACGCCCCGTTCACTATTTCATACTCCAGTCCCGTTCCATGCAATACTTCGTCCAGTACCCGCCTCATTTCCGTCTGCTCGTATGCAATATCCGCGAAGCGTATTTTCTCAGCGATAAGGGGGTCGTAAACTATCCGCACTCCACTCTGCCTGGCCATCTGCGACAGAACGTCTTCGAGAGATCCGTTATGGATCTGGATCGTCACTTTTTGAGCATTACCGACTGCCGTGAAAGTGCAGACCATCATGAGTGATAGCACAAATGTCAGTCTGAGCATGATTTTTTGGAATTTTTGTGGGAATTCCCACGTTCCTTGTAATTGTTTTCGCATACCTTTGTAAAGTTTTAGTTAGTAAACAACTGGAACTGTCGATGGAATCCGGCTTTCGGTTTGGTCGCTGAGGCCGGGTTCCTGTTTTTCCGGTGCGCTTTTGTACGCACCGGAATCCGTGCAGGACTATTTCTTCCTGTATATATTCACATTTCTGCCGTCGATCTCGAAATGAATATCCGTACTGCTTTCGTATATTTCCAGAAGTACTCCGAGGTTCTCGCTCCGTTCGAGACGGCCCGATAACACTTTGTCCTTAATACTTTCGTCATGGAAGACGACATCCACATCGTACCACCGGCCAAGTATGGTCATTATATCGCCGAGGTTTTGACGGTCGAAGATAAAGAGATTGTCGATCCATGAGATGTACATCGCCGTATCCACGGTTTTTGTACCTGTCGCCCCCGTGTTAACGTCGTATTCGAGCATCTGTGACGGTTCGAGGATTATCGACTCGCCCGCATCTGTCCGGAATCCGATGCTCCCCTCCACAAGGACGGCGTTGAGGTTCGAGCCATCGTAATGGTTGACGTTGAACCGCGTGCCGTAGACTGTAATATCGCCGTGTGCGAGTTCGACGACGAAGGCGTTGTCGTCATCGTGGGCTACGTCGAAGAATGCCTCCCCTTTCAGCATCACCCGTCTCTCACCCCCGGCAAAGGATGACGGGAAGCGCAGTTCGGTCTGGGAATTGAGCCACACTTTGGTCTTATCGGGCAGGGTGATGAAAAACTCCCCTCCCCGGGGTATGGTCAGGGTGTGATAGTTGGAGATATTATCCGATGCGGGCAATGCGGCGTCGATAATTTCAGCCGTGATCACCGGATCGCCGTTCGCGTCAGTCCGCAGTTCCGACTGGTCGAGGTTCAGCGTCCGCCCGTCCGCCCGGGTCAGGACGGCTTTCTTTCCTCCGGGGGATATGGCGTATGGGGAACTCTCCTGCGGGGGCCCCTGCAAATTATACCATACCGCTCCCGCGGCCGCGATCAGCAGCGCCACAACCGACGCGGCAACACGGCGCAATACTTTTCGCGGACGCCTTCGCTCCCTGCGCGCACTTCGCAAAAGGTTTACCAGATCGGCAACGTCCTCTTCCCTGTTCCGGTTATGGATCGAGCCGAAACTCTTTTCGTGGACTTCCCGGGAAGTGAGCCTCTCCGTCAGCTCGGGGGCAAAATGATTATTCTTTACAAAATCGGCCCATTGCTCATTGCCGGCCAACCGTTTATTGTCGATATATGTACTTATGAACTCCTTGTGCAGGCTTTCTGCCCGGCTGATGGCGGTTTTCTCCTTATTCTTCATAACGTTCCTCTTTCGGTGGTTCTGTATTATATACCGACGAGAAGAGAAAACTTACCGAAAAAACATTAAAAAAAATTGAAAAATGACATAAAAAGGCTGTATGCGCTACTCGAAAGCTTCTTTTTCAGGTGGGCTATCGCTTCCGCTTTTTTGTTATAGACGGTCTGTTTGGAATAATCCAGTTTTTCGGCTATTTCTTCCGCGCTCCATCCATGCAAAAAAAGCGACAGGATTTCCGCGCTTTGAGGCGGCAGGATCCCGAGGGCGTGATGCAGCGTGGAAAGGATTTCGATCTCGAGCACGTCCGCCTCGAACCGTTCCTGCTTTTGGGAATCGGAATATAGCCTCACATGCTCCATGTGGGTGGAGAGTGTCCGTCGCGCATTTTTTATCGACAGCAACAAATAGGCCTTTATAGCTTCCAGGGAGGTGAAGTCATTCTTTTCCGCCTGCCACAATTTCAATAAAATATCATGAATGACGTCCCTGTTATCCACATCGGTATCGCCGTAGAGCTTCGATGCGTAATAGAAAAGTTCCTCATAAAATAAATTATATACTTCACCGAACGCCTCAATGCTTTTTTGGTTGAAGCGCTTGATCAAAAGGAGTGTCTCTTTTTCGTTCAAAACCGGTTTTGCGAAATTATGGAGTTACTTTCCGTCCGTCGATAAATACACCTGCTAAGGCAAAGATAAATAATTTTTTCGAGTTCGATATAACAGCAAAGCGGCCGATAACGTGCAGTTATCGGCCGCTTTCCATTGATCCGCTTTCGCCTATTTCTCGTTATAATTCATCGAAGCGTAGCGTTTGTAGCTGTTGTACCGCCATTTGGCGTTCTCCTCAGCTGCCGTGAAGAGCTCCTCGGCCTCGGCCGGGAACGACTTGAGCAACGAGGTGTAGCGCACTTCGTTCATGATGAACGGGCGGAACTTAGTCCAATCCGGCTCCTTGGAATCGAGCGTGAAGGGGTTCTTACCTTCCGCTTCGAGCGCTGGGTTGAACCTCCACAGATGCCAGTAACCGGCAGCGACGGCCTCCTTACCCACGGTCTGGGTGCGCGTCATGCCGCCCTTGATGCCGTGGTTGATACACGGTGCGTAGGCGATCACAAGCGACGGTCCCGGATATGCCTCGGCCTCCTTGAGCGCCTGGAGCAGCTGGTTCTGGTTAGCGCCTATCGAAACCTGCGCGACGTAGACGTACCCGTAAGTCATGGCGATAGCGCCTATGTCCTTCTTGCGGATACGCTTACCCGCCGAAGCGAACTTCGCGACCGCGCCCACGGGGGTCGATTTCGACGACTGACCGCCGGTGTTGGAGTAAACCTCCGTGTCGACGATCAGGATGTTGACGTCCTTGCCCGACGCGATCACGTGGTCGAGACCGCCGTAACCGATGTCATAACCCCAGCCGTCGCCGCCGATGATCCACTGCGAACGCTTGGCGAGGAACTGTTTGCGGGCATAGATATCCTTGCAGGTCCCGCACTCGCAGTTTTCGATCAGCGGAAGAAGTTTCTCGGTCGCAGCCTTGCTTGCCGCAGCGTCGTTTCGGCCGTCGATCCACTCCTGCATAGCGACTTTCGACTCGTCGCTGCACTTCGAGCAGTTGGCGATCGCATCCTCCATCTTGTGTTGGATGAAATCCCTCTGCGACTCCACGCCGAGGTACATACCCAGACCAAACTCGGCATTGTCCTCGAACAGCGAGTTGGCCCATGCCGGCCCGTGTCCCTGTGCGTTGGTGCAGTAGGGGGTCGAGGGCGCCGAACCCGAGTATATCGAGGTACAGCCCGTTGCGTTGGCCACCATCATACGGTCGCCGAAGAGCTGGGTGATCGTCTTGATATAAGGCGTTTCGCCGCAGCCTGCGCACGCTCCCGAGAACTCGAACAGCGGCTGTGCGAACTGCGTGCCCTTCACGGTCTTCTCCTTTTCGATCACCGTGTCGCGGTAGCCCACCTCGTTGTGCATTGCCGACCAGTTGGCCTGCTCGCCCATCTGGCTTGCCAGCGGCTCCATAACGAGCGCCTTGGTCTTCGACGGGCACACGTCGGCGCAGTTACCGCAACCCGTACAGTCGAGCGGCGAAACCTGCATACGGAACTTGTACTCCTTCGTTGCGGCAAGGCCCTGAATGGTCTCGACGCCGTATTTCTTAGC
>QMCD01002456.1_pt1 | contig 10287 bp, 7 predicted proteins | sample 1821841 | NCBI WGS metagenome assembly QMCD01 (sample SAMN01991225, study PRJNA193472) | Termite gut metagenome, whole genome shotgun sequencing project. | isolation source: worker | host: Macrotermes natalensis
CACCGCCAGCCGCACCACCGCCAGCAGCAGCCTTACTCTTCGGCGTTCGTTCCGGCTCCGATTTCATAGATCGTGTCGTCATTCACCTTCTGGATTATCTTTTCGAACTCGGCCGGATCCATACCCGGCTGGAAGTAATTGATCGGGTTGACTCTCACACCCCTATAAATAACTTCATAATGTAAATGATTCCCGCTGGACAGCCCCGTGGAACCCATCTCGCCGATCTGCTCACCACGCTTGACAAACTGGCCCCGAGTGACCGAAATCTTACTCAAATGAGCATACCGCGTCCTGTACCCAAACCCATGATCCACAATAATGTTGTTCCCATACCCCCCGTTCCACCCCGTCGAACGAACGAAACCGTCGCCCGTTGCGTAAATGGGATCTCCCCTTTGCCCACCAAGGTCGACGCCCCAGTGCGGCCGCACATAACCCAACACCGGATGAAGCCGGTTCATACGGAACGCACCGATATTTCCGCGCAGGTCGGCAGGGTCGATCGGCATCAGAGCGGGCATCGCCGAAGCCATCTGCTCCTTGTCGCTGGCGAGGTCCTGCAACTGGTCGAGCGACACGGATTGCAGATACAGCCGCCGCGCCACAGCGTCCAGGCTATGCCACGTAGAAAGCATCATCGGCGCGAACCGGTCGTCGGAAAATCCGGCGTACTTCGAATCCGGATACTCGCGGTACACCCCCTCGATCGTCAAAGTGTCCGCCCCGAACAACGACCGATAAACCGCGTTATCGCGATGCTTCAACTCATCCAATGTGCGGTCGAGGGACCTGATCTTGTCGTCCAAAATCTGATACTTCTCCACCAGCGCAGCGTTGCTCCGCCAAATGTTATTCACCTTCGGCGTGTTAAAAGCGTACGTGAACACCACATTCAACACCGAAGCAATAATGAACCCCAGAAACAAATACCGCAACACACCATACACGGCATAACGAATCGACAACGAGGTCTTTTCGCGCCGCGCCCTGAGTCGTGCGTTCTTCAGCTCCTTTTTACCCATACGGTTGCGACAAAGTTACGCTTTTTTTGTTTATTTTTGCACCGCTAACACTACATACGCAATGACATCGAATAGAATACGCGAGGTTTTTCTGGAGTTTTTTGCTTCCAAAGGGCATACGATCGTGCCGAGTGCGCCGATGGTGGTGAAGGGCGATCCGACCCTGATGTTCACCAACGCGGGCATGAACCAGTTCAAGGATGTGATCCTCGGGAATGTGCCGGTCACTTCGGCGCGGGTGGCGGATACCCAGAAGTGCTTGCGGGTCAGCGGAAAGCACAACGACCTGGAAGAAGTGGGGCACGACACGTACCATCACACCATGTTCGAGATGCTGGGCAACTGGTCGTTCGGGGACTACTTCAAGCGCGAGGCGATCGAGTGGGCGTGGGAGTTGCTGACACAGGTTTACGGGCTGCCGGCCGAGCGGATATATGTGACGGTGTTCGAGGGAGATAGTGCGGACGGCGTGCCGTATGACCAGGAGGCGGCCGAAATATGGGGCCGTTTTGTGGCGAGCGACCATATTATAAAGGGGAACAAAAAAGACAATTTTTGGGAGATGGGCGACACGGGTCCGTGCGGGCCGTGTAGCGAGATTCATTTTGATAATCGACCGAACGATGAGCGGGCTAACCTGTCGGGCGCGGAGTTGGTGAATAAGGATAATCCGCTCGTGATCGAGATCTGGAACCTGGTGTTCATGCAGTATCTGCGTCGGGCCGACGGGAGTTTGGTGCCGCTGGAGATGCGCTGTATCGACACCGGGATGGGCTTCGAACGCCTGTGCATGATCCTGCAGGGCAAGAGGAGTAATTACGACACCGATGTGTTTCAGCCCACTATTCAGCGACTTGCCGAGCTGTGCGGCAAGGAGTATGGGGCGAGTGGGGATGTCGATGTGGCTATGCGGGTGATCGCCGACCACCTAAGGGCGGTGGCGTTTTCGATCGCCGACGGACAGTTGCCCGGCAACCAAAAGGCAGGGTATGTTATTCGCAGGATTTTGAGGCGGGCTGTGAGGTACGGCTATACGTATTTGGGTTTTACAGAACCGTTTATGTGGCGCCTCGTCGACGGGCTGGCCGAGCAGATGGGCGGGCAATTCCCGGAACTGAGGGCGCAGAAGGAGCTTGTGGAGAAAGTTATTCAGGAAGAGGAGGCGTCGTTCCTGCGCACTCTGGCGACGGGCATCTCGCTGCTCGAGGGGGTGATGGGGCGTGCGGGCTCAAAGACCATCAGTGGGAAAGATGCGTTCGAGTTGTACGACACCTATGGGTTTCCTGTGGACTTGACCGAACTCATTGCGCGGGAGAGCGGCTACAGTGTCGATATTGCAGGCTTCGAAAAAGAGCTGGCGGCGCAAAAAGAGCGTTCACGGGGTGCCGCCGCCACCGAAAGCAGCGACTGGACGGAGCTGTTGCCCGTTAAGGAGAGTCTTTTCACAGGTTATGACACTCTGACGGAGCAGGTGAAGATTGCGCGTTGGCGGTCGGTGTCGGCCAAGGGCCGCACAACCTATCAACTGGTCTTCGACCGCACGCCGTTCTACGGTGCGTCGGGGGGGCAGGTGGGCGACGTGGGGTATATTCAGGAGATGGGTGTATCCGGCTATATCGATGCGGAGCGGGGGACTATGGGCGGCGGAGTGTCGGGCAACATGGGCGGGGAGCGTGTGGCTGTAATCGATACGCTGAAGGAGAACGGGCAGACGGTGCATATCGTCGAGCGGTTGCCGGACGATGTGGCGGGTGTTTTTACCGCTGTGGTCGACGGGGAGAAGCGGGCCGCCGCCGCCGCCAACCACTCGGCGACTCATCTTATGCACGAGGCGTTGCGATCTACTCTGGGCGATCATGTCGAGCAAAAGGGGTCGATGGTGTCGCCGGATGTGTTGCGATTCGACTTCTCCCACTTCCAGAAAGTTACGCCCGAGGAGCTGCGTAAAGTGGAGCGAATGGTGAACGCTGCCGTGAGAGCCAATTATCCGTTGGAAGAAGAGAGGGAGTGCTCGATCGAAAGTGCGCGTGAAAAAGGAGCCATGATGCTCTTCGGCGAAAAGTACGGCGACAAGGTGAGGGTGGTGAGGTTTGGGGATTCTGTGGAACTGTGTGGGGGGACTCATGCGAGTGCAACGGGCGATATAGGTTTCTTCAGGATCACAAGCGAAGGCGCCATCTCGGCGGGCGTGAGGCGTATCGAAGCCATCACCGGCCGCAAAGCCGAAGAGTACGCCTATGCCGTGGAAGACATGATGAAAGCCGTCCAGGAGACCATCCGCAACCCACACGTCATGGAAGCCGTGCAAAAAATGATCGCCGAGAACGAACACCTGGCACGCGAGATCGAAGCCATGAACCGCGAAAAGATCGCCGGAATGGTGGAACAAATGGCCGCCGAAATTTCGAATCGCCGAGCCGAGAACGGCATGATCGTTGTCCGCCAACGTCTCTTTGTGCGGCCCGAACTGGCCAAGGACCTGATGTTCGCGCTGCGTAAACGCGAGCCGAGGCTGGCTATGGTGGTGGGGATTGCCCCAGAGGGTGGTAAGCCAACGCTGGCCGTTGCGTTGGGCGACGACGTTGTGGCCCGGGGGTTGAATGCGGGAACTGTCGTGCGAGAGGCCGCAAAAGAGATAGACGGCGGAGGAGGCGGACAACCCTTCTTCGCAATGGCGGGCGGCAAGAATCCCGACGGTCTCGAACGGGCTATCGACCGCGCGGTGGAGCTGATTAACGCCTGAATTATGCCGACCTATTGATGAAATGTTGTAACGTTTTAATTGTTGATATATAATGAGTACGAAAATCGATAAAAAAGTGTTGCTGATGATCCTCGACGGCTGGGGCAAGGGCGACGGAGGGAAAGACGACGTGATCGCGCAGGTGAGGCCCGAGTATATGACGGCCCTGGAGGCGAAGTATCCGCACGCGGTGCTGTCGACCGGCGGCGAAGACGTGGGGTTGCCCGACGGTCAGATGGGGAATAGTGAAGTGGGGCATTTGAATATTGGGGCCGGGCGGGTTGTGTATCAGGACCTTGTGAAAATTAACAGGGCCTGTCGCGACGGGTCGATCATGGAGAATCCGGAAATCGTGAAGGCGTTCGAGTATGCGAAGTCGCGGGGCGTGAGCGTTCATTTCATGGGCTTGGTGTCGGACGGCGGGGTGCACAGTTCTATTGACCATTTGTATAAGCTGTGCGAAATTTCGAAGCACTATGGCATCGGGCACACTTTCGTTCACTGTTTTATGGACGGGCGCGACACCGACCCCCACAGCGGGAAAGGCTTTGTCGAGGCGCTGCAAGGGCATTTGAATGGAGCCGTTATCGCTACGGTTATCGGGCGGTACTATGCCATGGATCGCGACAAACGTTGGGAGCGGGTGAAGGTGGCGTACGATGCGCTCGTCAAGGGGGTGGGGGAGAAGTGTGTGAACGTTATTGACGCTGTTCAAAAATCTTATGACGAGGGGGTTACCGACGAGTTTATTAAACCCATTGTGGCTACTGGTGCCGACGGCAAGCCGGTGGGTGTTATCAGGGAGAACGACGTCGTTGTGTTTTTCAATTTCCGCAACGACCGCGCAAAAGAGCTGACCAGTGTGCTCACCCAGCAGGATATGCCGGCCGAAGGGATGAGAACTATGCCTCTGTATTTTTGCACTATGACGCCTTATGATGCGACTTTCAAGGGGTTGCACATACTTTTCGATAAAGAGAATGTCCACAATCCGCTGGGCGAATATCTGTCCGGGCTGGGGTTGAACCAGTTGCGAATCGCCGAGACCGAGAAATATGCCCATGTCACCTTCTTCCTGAACGGCGGTCGCGAGGCCACTTTTGAAGGCGAAGACCGTATTCTGGTGCCGTCTCCCAAGGTTGCAACCTACGACCTGCAGCCCGAAATGAGTGCGCCCGAGGTGGCGGACAAGTTGGTGGCGGCGTTGAACACGGGCAAGTACGATTTTGTCGCCCTGAATTTTGCCAACGGCGACATGGTGGGCCACACAGGGATCTACGACGCTATCGTGAAGGCTATCAAGACCGTGGACCGGTGTGCGGGCGAGGTGATCGACGCCGCGAAGGCCAACGGCTACGAGGTTGTCGTCATCGCCGACCACGGGAATGCCGACCATGCGTTGAACGCCGACGGCTCGCCCAACACCGCTCACTCGTTGAATCCGGTGCCGATCATCGTGGTTTCGGATCGGGTTTCGGCTGTCGAGAGCGGTGTGTTGGCCGATGTCGCCCCCACTGTTCTGGCGCTCATGGGCCTCCCGCAGCCCACCGAAATGACCGGCCGCTCGCTCGTCACCATGCGGTAAGTTAGTGTCCTTTCACGTGTCACTTAAAAGCGCCCCGGTTTAGGGGCGCTCTTGCATTATTATTGTAAGGATGAGATGGATAGTCTCCGGCACCGCGGGGGGCGGAGAGGATTAGTACCGATAGTGCTCGGGCTTGAAGGGACCGCCCACAGGAACGTCGATGTAGGCCGCCTGGGCCGGCGACAAAGTCGTGAGCCGTACCCCCAAGTTGGCCAAATGAAGTCGCGCAACCTCCTCGTCCAACTCCTTGGGCAGTCGGTAAACCCCCACCGGCAACTCCTCGGCCCACAGTTTCATCTGCGCCAACACCTGATTCGTGAACGAGGTCGACATCACGAACGACGGATGACCCGTCGCGCAACCCAGGTTGACGAGCCTACCTTCCGCCAGCACGAAAATGGAGTGCCCGCCAGTGCTCACCGCACCGCCACAACCCGCGTTATGGGTGTCGCCACAGCTCACCCTCGGCGGGAATGTATACCGATCCACCTGCGGCTTGATGGTGGTCTTCACGGCCCCGGAAGCCTCCAGACGCGAGATCTGGATCTCGTTGTCGAAGTGGCCGATGTTGCACACGATGGCCTGGTCGCGCATCCCCCGCATGTGTTCCAACGTAATAATATCACGATTCCCCGTCGTCGTCACATAAATATTACCTTCCGACAGCGCGTCCTCCACCGTCATCACCTCGAAACCCTCCATCGCCGCCTGCAACGCACAGATCGGATCTATCTCCGTAACGATAACCCGCGCGCCGTAGCTCTTCATGCTTCGCGCGCACCCCTTCCCAACGTCGCCATACCCGCACACGACCACAACCTTACCCGCGATCATCACGTCCGTCGCCCTCTTGATCCCGTCGGCCAGAGACTCGCGGCAACCGTACAGGTTGTCGAACTTGCTTTTCGTTACGGAGTCGTTAACATTAATTGCCGGAACCAACAACTCGCCCTTCTCCAGCATCCGGTACAGACGGTGCACGCCCGTGGTGGTCTCTTCGCTCACGCCCCGCAGCCCGGCCACACAGTCGTGCCACTTGCGCGGCTCCTCGGCAAGAATAGTCCTCAAAGTCTGGAGAATAACAGCATGTTCATGGTTCTCCGCTTTCACATCAAGGGTCGACGGATCGTCCTCCGCCCGAAAACCCTTGTGAATCAACAACGTGGCATCACCTCCATCATCCACGATAATGTTCGGCCCCTTGCCGCCCGGGAAACTCAGCGCCCGCGCCGTACACCACCAATACTCCTCCAAAGTCTCGCCCTTCCACGCAAACACCGGCACACCACGGGCCGCAACCGCAGCAGCAGTGGGAACGCCCACGGCGGTTACAGTGGGAGTGTTCACCCCCGCGGAAGAGTTAGCTGCAACCGGAGGACCAACTGCAACCGCCGCCGCAGCGTGATCCTGCGTCGAAAAGATATTACAACTGCACCACCTAACCTCCGCACCCAACTCCACCAACGTCTCGATCAACACCGCCGTTTGAATAGTCATGTGCAACGAACCCATGATCCGCGCCCCACGCAATGGTTTTTCACGACCATACTTCTCGCGCAAAGCCATCAAACCCGGCATCTCGTGCTGCGCCACCTCGATCTCTTTCCTACCCCAATCCGCAAGGGAAATATCTGCTACTTTATAATCAACCATAAAAAATCATAAATCATGAATTAAGGTGTCGCAAAGCGACGGGTTTTATTTCGTCAACGCACACCGCTCCGTCATCTGCACACCGCTCCGTCAGTTGCACACCGCTTCGTCAACCGCGCCCTCCTTGCCTGCGCGCCATTCCACACAAGGCCCACGGATAACTCCGGACTGCGTCGGTTCGCGGTTGCCTACGCTTATGCTCCGTCAGTTGCACACCGCTTCGTCAACCGCGTCCTCCTTGCCTGCGCGCCATTCCGCACAAGGCCCCACGGATAACTCCGGACTGCGTCGGCTCGCGGTTGCCTGCGCTAACGCCTACGCTCGCCGCGCTTATCGGACCGCGGCAATATCCAATCCGATCTGCCGTCTCAAATCGTCAGTCGACGTAAATTCCCGCTTCGGCCTAATGAACCGCCCCAACCCGACCTCGATAACCCGCCCATACAAATCTCCCTCAAAACAAAAAAGATGCGCCTCCACAACACCCCCACCCACAAAAGCTACACCCCCGTAAGACCGCCCTCCAACCACCACCCGCGCCTCCCACACGCCCTCGGGCACAGACAGCGATTCGGGAATGACGACATTAGCCGTCGGATAGCCCATCACAGACCCACCAACCCCTTTCCCATGAATAACTGCACCCCGAATCACCATATCTTACACACAACCACACTTCGAAAATCATAGCAATCGAAAACAACGGCCGCAAAAACAGCAGGCACTAAAACCGCGCGATCACCGTCTGCGAGCCGACCACCGTGTCGCCCACCGCAACCGAAACCTCGGCCCCCACAGGCAAAAACACATTCATCTGGCTGCCGAAACGGATGAACCCACAAGGTGTGTTCTGCTCGGCCACGGTCCCCACACGCGCGTACGACACAATGCGCCGCGCAACGATCCCGGCTATTTGCCGAAATACCACCACCCCGTGCGCCGACTCGACGGCAACGGTCGTGTGCTCGTTGTCCTTCGACTCCTTGGGGTTGGACGCGACATGAAAATGACCGTTGTGATGCTTGGCGTAGACCACCCGTCCGCCCACCGGAAACCAGTTCTGGTGGACATTCGTGATCGACATAAATATGGCGACCTTCTGCATCCGCTCGCCCGTAACTTCCTCCTCCGTCACCTCCTCCACACCAATGACCCGCCCGTCGCACGGCGCAAAAACCGCACCCTCATCGACCAGCAATTCGCGCTTCGGCACCCGAAAAAACCACACCACGAACCCCAGTGCAGTCAACCCCAAAACACCCCAAAACGCCGCGATCCACCATCCCTCGACCCAGCTCACCCCCGCCAGCGCCCACATGGTAAACCCGATCAAAACCAAACACAAAAAACCGAAAAAAACCACCGCCCCGGGAATCACTCCACGGCCCTCTTTACTTATCGTCATCGCAAAAACAGTATCAAAAACAAAAACGCCACCGGTGCCGCCCCGAACACCGCGTCGAACCGGTCCAAAAAACCTCCATGGCCCGGGAAAACCCGCCCCGAATCCTTAACCCCCGCCCGCCGCTTAATGTAACTCTCCGCCAAATCGCCACACACCGCCGCCAGCGCAACGAAAATTGCCGCCAAACCCCACTCGACCCACCGCCCCTCAAATAAATAATAACCAACAATACCCCCCACAACAACTGCCCCTACAACACCTCCGACAAATCCCTCCCAACTCTTATTAGGCGACAACCTCGGACACATCTTGTGCCGCCCGAAAATGACACCGGTCACATAAGCACAAACATCATTAGCCCAAACAACCAACACGAAACCCACAGCGAACTCGCGCGGAAACTGCGCCATCAACCCAACCACCACACCGACGAAAAACATCCACCACTTGCGATCAGGCGCCAGTCTGTTCAGCTCCCACGCGGAACCCAAACCGATTATGGCAAGCAACACCCAATAAGTAGCCCTCCCCAAGAGCATCGCCCCCAGAACCACCGCCACAAAAACCACCCCCGTGGCCAGCCGTACCAAAAAATTATGTTGCCTCTCCTCCAAAAGTCGGTCTAACTAATTAATAGCCCCAAAAATTATGCGCCAACGCGCGGCCCGAAGATCTCCTCGACGTCCTCGGTGAAGACCGTTTCGCGCTCCAACAGCCGTTCGGCCAACTGCGCCAATCCGTCCTTGTGGTCCTCGATCACCCCGCGCGCCGCCTTCTCGGCTACAGACAACAATCTCTTAGTCTCCGCGTCGATGTCCTGCGCCGTCTTTTCGCTGAAAGGCTTGGTGAAGGTCATGTCGCCGTTGCCGCTCGAATCGTAGTAGCTCAAATTGCCGACAACCTCGCTCATGCCGAAGTACGCTACCATCGAGTACGCCATCTTGGTCGCCCTTTCGAGGTCGTTCAGCGCCCCGGTTTCCGACGTCCCGAAGAAAACCTCCTCCGCCACGCGCCCGCCCATCAACGACGAGATCTTATCCATAAACTGCTCCCGCGTGGTGTTATGCCTCTCATCCGGAAGGTACCACGACGCACCCAGCGACCGCCCCCTCGGAATGATCGTCACCTTAATAAGCGGGTCCGCGTGCTTGAGGAACCAGCTCACCGTCGCGTGACCGGCCTCGTGGAACGCCGTCAGACGACGCTCCTCGGGCGACATAACCAACGATCGACGTTCCAGCCCGCCGACAATACGGTCGATCGCCGCCAAAAAATCGTCCTTCCCAACCGACGTCTTCCCGCCGCGGGCCGCGATCAACGCCGCCTCGTTACACACATTCGCAATGTCGGCACCCGAGAACCCCGGCGTCTGACGCGCCAGGAACGACCGGTCGAGCTGAGGATCGAGCTTCAGACCTTTTAAATGAACATCAAATATCTGCTCGCGCTCCTTGAGTTCGGGCAGCCCGATCTCGATCTGACGGTCGAAACGCCCGGGCCGCATCAACGCCTTGTCGAGTATATCGGCCCGGTTCGTCGCCGCCAACAAAATCACACCCGCGTTAGTCCCGAAGCCGTCCATCTCGGTCAACAGCTGATTCAGCGTATTCTCCCTCTCATCATTGGAACTGAACCCCGCGTTCCTCCCCCTCGCCCGACCGATGGCATCGATCTCGTCTATAAACAAAATACACGGCGCCTTCTCCTTCGCCTGCCGGAACAGATCCCTCACCCGCGACGCCCCCACTCCAACGAACATCTCCACAAAATCACTCCCGCTTATAGACAAAAACGGCACCTCCGCCTCGCCCGCCACGGCCTTGGCCAGCAGCGTTTTACCCGTCCCCGGAGGACCAACCAACAACGCCCCCTTAGG
>QMCD01002457.1_pt2 | contig 10287 bp, 3 predicted proteins | sample 1821841 | NCBI WGS metagenome assembly QMCD01 (sample SAMN01991225, study PRJNA193472) | Termite gut metagenome, whole genome shotgun sequencing project. | isolation source: worker | host: Macrotermes natalensis
AAGTTTTAAAAACTGCTTAGGCTTTTTCTCTCGGTTTTGCCAGGGAAAAGTATTAAAAGACGGAAATCTTGTACTCGGTGGCTATGAGCCAAAGACAGGGGATGTAAGAGCCGGATTGTTGGGAAAAGTAGATGCTACAGGGAAAGTCATATATAAATATCTTTCCAGCGAAAGCGGGACTTGTATCGGTTTCGATGTTTTAGGCAGTACTACAGAATATATACATGCCGCATTTACCGGAGAAGAGGGGACCACTGCTTCTGTAGTTCGTTTAGATAGTAAGGGCAAACCGTTTTTTGTAACAAATCTGCCCGATCAGGGTTTTCATATACACAAAATGATAACAGCGCCTGACGATCATATCTTCCTTATAGGGAGTAGTGCTTCTACAGGTGGTCGTGTTATAAAAATCAGAACTGAGGGAGATATTGTCTTTAACAAGGAAATTGTTCCTGCTTCGGAGTTTTCTACATTAGAGCATCTCTATTTGGCAAACAATGGAAACATACTGGTTGGAGGTAATGGCGGTGATAAATGTTATTACTCGCTTTTGCGTAACGATGGTACAGACCTCTTGAAGTATATCTTGAGAGGAAGTATATCAGGCATGGGTTTGAATCCTGTTTCAGGAGAATCTGTCGTAGTCGGTTTCGATGCAGATCGTGGTCGCGGAACAATTGTAGGATTGGCTAAAGACGGACGGCAGATATATCAGAAATCTACCGATGGAAATTTCGATAAAACCCAATTGACTCAGAATGGTATTTTCCTAGCTAGTACAGCAACGGGACGTATTTGCATGCTCTCCAACATGGGTGATATGCTCTTTGACCGGTATGCTATCGAAAATGAGAGGAATGTTTTTGAAGAAATCAACTTTACATCCAACGGAGACATATTGTTCAAAGGAAGAAGCAACAGGGTGGTTAAGCTCGGTCATGGTGTATATGTGTCTGATGTGAGAATTAATAAACCTGTCAATGGTTATACAACTGCATTGTTTACAGTAACACTTACTGGATATTCAACCACAGAGCAAGGTGTACCTGTGCCTGTAACCGTTGAATACGGAACTAAGGCAGGGACGGCAACAGAGACGGACAACTACTCCCCGATAAAAGGAAGCCTTTCTTTTGTTCCAGCCAATGACGGTGCTACACGCTATATGATAAAACAAGATGTGGAAGTGCCTATCAAGGCTAATAACCTAATGGAGGGACGCAAAGTGTTCGAAATGCATCTGGCTAATGTAAATCACAGTTACCTGGTGAAGCCTGTAGGTATTGGTACGATTGAGGATCAGGAAGTTTTGGTGAAATTGGTAAATACCGAAGATGGTGTAGAAGACCAGAAAGATGTTACATACGAACTGGGAATATTCAAGACAAATGGTGAGATGCTAGTGAATTCAACCGGATCAGACATTATTGTAGACGGTGTATACGGTAAAGGGACTGCTGACGCTTTGGATTTTGATATGGGAATAATACCGCGCGTAGTCATAAACAAAGGCCAAAAAACAGGTGCGTTTAATGTGAAGACCCTGAATGATACACGCTATGAGTTACCTAAGTCAGTGGTGGTGGATTTCAATAAAATACATGCTATAAACGATGCGAATATCAATTTTGAAAGTTCGCTGTTGAGTTGTGCCGGTAATATTATCGACCAACAGGCTATGATTGCTATTACTTCTTTGGGTGACCATGGAAGAATGAATAATATTGTCTCTGGCTTTTATCGCATATCATTGTTGAGAGCGTCTGACGGAGCATTACTGACAAATGCTACAGGAGGAGACGTAAATGTAACATGTTCGATTGGAGCTGAAACTACAGCCACAGAGGGGAAAGACTTTGTTCTGACTAACCTTCATGACCTCCGTATCTGGGGTGATGGCAATCGTAGTACCGTGAATCTGAATGGTATCGTTCTCTTCGATAAAGATAAGGCCGGGCCTAAAAAATTAGTTATGGAAATTAATTCTGTAACCACACCGGAGTATAGCCCACAAATATCCATTTCAACCGAAGGCAAATCAGCAAGCTTTGTAATTAATGATTAACAATTAAAAAGTATCTGTTTTGTTTTTATTTGCTGACCCTGTTTTTGAATAACTAATTTAAAGAATGAGAAATATGGAATATTTAAACGTCCCTTCTATTCTGTCTTTTAGACATTCTGTAATTAAAGAGTTTAAGGTATATGCTGGTTCCCGTAAAGGGGCAGTAGAGTTGGATTCTTCCGAATTTGACCCGATGGCCATTTGGAAACAATATATTGTACAGAAAAAAAATATCTGTAAGGAATTAATGTTGGCGTTTATAGATGATACAACACTGGCTTTCTTTCCCGAAAAATATACTTATACCTACAGATTCGAAAACGGGGTTTTGCAAATATATAATACCATACATAATTCCTGGAACAATTTTGCTTATGGCGATAGGAATAAACTGGTGATAAAACAAGGTCTTACCGGTGTTGGAAAAGAATTGTTCTTTATGCAGCGCAGGGCAAAAAATAGGGACGAAACCTGTTTTGGTGCATTAAATTATGCAGGTGTAAATTCATTATCCTATCTAAAAGATAAAAAAGCAACTATAGCTTGGTGTAATGTACATTATACCTTTCAATAACATCCTGAAAATAATATGCTTGATTCCTGAATATTAAGGGATTAGGATTAGTGTAATCGTAAGGATAAATGGTACAAGCAATGAAAAAAATGAATATAAAAGAACATATAAATATGACCATTATACTCCTGTGGATAATGGGATTTGTATGTTCCTGTTCCGCAGATAGTGTCTTTATTGATGAGGGTGGCAATACTGATGGTGAAAAGAAGATTTTTCTTTCCATGTTACTGAACCCGAATGAGGATACAAAAGAAAAGTCGGTAGGCAATATTGATGATTCTGATTTTGAAAGTCAGATTTACAGACTCGATGTTTTAATATTTAAATCAGCAGGAGAATATGAAGCTGGAAAAGTTGACGGACATGATTCTGTACCGCGTAAAATAATCAACGGAAATGAGTATCAAACCATAGATGAAATAAAAGGCATCAGCCTGACAGCCGGAAAACGGGATATATATGTTATAGCCAATGCCCCGGAAGGATATTTTGCCTCTGTCAAAAATATTACACAATTTCTACAAAAATATGAAAAACTGAATACGCAAGGTTTATTTCCTCATCCTGGGACGGTAAATCCCAATCCGGGTGATAATCCTCCAATAGGGGGGATTAATCCTTCAGATATGAAGACCAATCTGACCATGTGCCATTATGAGAAGAATGTAAGTTTTAAAAATACAGAAGAACAACATTACTTGGGATATACATCAAATAATGGCCGTCCCGGAGATGTTGCATCTGATTATGGGCATGCTTTGTTTGGAGTTGACCCGTTTGTATTGGAACGGCTGGTGGCAAGGGTAGCGATTCAAAAGATTGAATTTGACCTGGCAACTGATATAGAATTTGAAAAGGATTACCCTACAAGTAATTATACATATCATATCGATTCGGTATTTATGATGAATGTGAAAACTGCATCGTGGTTTCCTGCCGAATCAGGAAATGTGCTGTCCGGGAAATTTGGTCATGGATGTAATACCGGATACCAGTTTTTGAAAAGTTCGATGTTATTAAATAATCTTAACTCGGCAAGCGAATTGACAAACTATTTAACAGAGCCAATCTTCACACAAAAATATGATATAACATCTGACGTAACGGCCAATGATACCCCTTTATGGTATTATGTTTTCGAAAACGATGAAAGTACCCTTTATCCTACCTATTTTGTGATAGGTGTAAGATACAATTTTGAGAGTACAAAAGATGCAGGGGTTATTAAAACGGTCAAGTGCTATTATCCGGTAATAGTAAATGCTCCGGCACCGGGAAAAACAACACATGATTACATAAAACGCAATTACCAATATGGTATCAAAGCTACAATAAAAGGTTTGGGAACTGTATATGGAAATAATGCCAGCCTCTTAAAAAGTGCACAGAGTCCGAATATGGCGATCGAGATAGATGAAACAATAGGTAAGAATCTCTTTCCTTGGGAAGGAAATACTTATAAGTAAGAAAAAAGAAAAATTATGAGAATAAAAACTATTATATATACATCTTTGCCTCGTTTTGTTTTCTTCTTGAAAACATGTATGACTTTATTCTTCTTAACCTTTATAGTATTGCTTTTAATGCTTCTTCTACAAGGTTGTACGGACAGTAATGTTATGCAAATTCCTCAGGGAGAGGACGGACAATCCAGCCTGTCCTTGCAAACAAAATCAGTACCTGCTGAATTAATTAATAATTCACATTTGTATGTATTTGATGAGGATAGGAAATTTGTCAAAGAACAATTTAATGTTGATAAATCAGGGGACAAACTTTCCACTACGATGGCAGTTGGGGAGTGGAATCTGGTACTCATCAGTTGCAATACAGATGTTTCAGGCCAATTGAATATTCCATACGGAGGCGATATTGATACTTCCCCGATGTGGGAGACCAAATTGATAGCTCCTGCGAATCAGTTCCTATCACAAACTCCGGCAGAATTAAGTTATGCGCCTATCTTCAATACAGAGATACAACAAGGCATACCAACTTATAAGAATGCTTCTCTAAACAGAAATGTGGCAAAAATACAGGTGATATTAGAAGAATATACCGGTTTTAGTAATATCGTAGCGGGAACTAATCCTCTTGCTTTTGTGGAATTACTGGATGTACCAACAACTTTGGCTTGGAGCGGAAAGTATCTTCCTACCAGAGATACTCCATACCAGTCTGATAAGCCAATAAGGGAATATTTCAATTTTAATAGTCAACTGAAAGCAGATACTGTCGATTTTATTGTACCGGCACATAGAGGTGATGACTCATTTGCTACTACACATAGCGATACTACGCATCACAAACTACGCCTGCGTGCAAGTATGCCGTTAAATAATACCAGTTATTATGGAAAAACTCCTATCGAAATACCTTTTGTCCCTAAAATCAACCGTATTGTTCAGGTAGTACTGAAATTCAGAGGCGAACCTGATACTGACCTCGATGTAAAGGTGACGGTGAAAGACTGGGAGGATTTCATAGATCAGGATATAACATTCGATTAACGAATAATGATGTAGCCCAAAGTGGGTTATTCGAAGTTTTGTAAAGTTTGTGTTAAGGTGAATCCTGTGAGTCGGGAGATTCGCAGGTTTCTTTTAATCGAAGTATTTCATAATTAGATTTTAAACATTTTAGAAAAGATGAAAATCAGAAAAATACATAACAATTTAAAAGCAATATTTTTATCCGGATTTCTTCTGGTTTTTCTTGGAGCTAATGCTCAATATATTAGTACCGAGGATAGTATTGCAATAGCTAAAGAGAGGGCCAGGGGGTCTATAATGCCACGAACATCTAATCGTCCGGCATCACCTAATGCAAATAGTATTTCTGTAAACAGGGATGCGGCCATCGTAACATATACCCCGGCCGAACTTGTAGAAAAAATATTCCTCAAAAGTCAGGGAGGTGATTGTGCAACGGAAGGAGTCATTGAAGATGTTACACTTCATGCACTAAACTGGACAGGTACAGCATGGTCAACAACGAGTCCCGAATACAACAGATCCATGTCATACTTTAGTGGAGGACAGACGACGGGAACCCGTGTATTGGGAGTAGAAAGCGGAATATTACTGACCACTGGGCCGGGGCTGTATGCTGAAGGCCCCAATGGTAGTGGAAGTGGGGCTCAGAATGCACTGAATGGAGGTAAAACGCTTAGTGATGCTGATTTACAAGCTTTAACAACTAATGGTATAAATTGTGGTACGGTATTGGAATTTACTTTTACCCCACAATCATCTCAAATTAGTTTTGAATATGTATTCGGGTCGGAAGAATATCCTAATTATTCTAACAACCAGACTTATAATGACGTATTTGGGTTTTTTATCTCGGATGAGGATGGTGTTTCCAACAAAAGAAATATTGCGATAGTACCCGGAACTACCGATTTACCAGTTGCAATCTATAATGTAAACCAACTAAGGAATACTGAATATTTTGTTAATTGTTATACTACTGCCGGACAACAAGTAGAATATAACGGACATACAACTGTACTGACAGCAAAAGCCAATGTTGAGCCGGGGAAAAAGTACAGATTAAAGCTTGCGATAGCTAATGTAGGGGATAGCAGTTATGGGTCGGGAGTATTCCTTAAAGCTGGCAGCTTCGACTTAGGGCTTGGTATCACTAATCATGGGAACGAGATTCAGGGTATGGACAATGTCTTCCAGGCTTGTGAAAGTAATAAATTCACATTGAAGATAAACAAAAGTTCTGTGGCAAGGACAATAGCTATGACTTATTCCGGAGCAGCTTTGAATTTTATTAAACAGCCGGATGGAAGTAATATGCCTGCGACAATTAATGTACCTGCATATTCGACGGAAGTAAGTGTACCTTACAAAGTATTGAGTACTGTGTCTACAAACGGTGGAGACTTTAATATTAAGGCAACGATTCCGGGATGTGGTGAAATTACAAAAACAATATATGTATATCAACAGTTCTTATCTGCTACAGTAAAGACTACACCTTCATGTAATGGAAATGACGGCAGTTTATATGTTGAGGCCGCTGGTGGTTCTCCACGTGTAGAAATGAGCCGGAACGGAGGGGGCGACTGGCAAAAGATAGCTGTACCTTTTACCGGACTGGCACCGGGAAATTATACTGTACTTGTGCGTGACTCTATCGGATGTAATACAGAGACACTTACTGCCGTTGTAACAGGTAAACCTGTTATAAATAATACCTTCACCGAAACTACTGTCTGTGCCGGGACTATTGTGCCTAAAGTAGCACTTACAAGTACTGTCGCCGGAACTACTTATGTCTGGACATGCAATAATTCTGCCATCGGTTTAACATCAGGTACAGGGGATATTCCTCAATTTACCGCTAAGAATACAACTGCCGGGAAGTTGGAAGCTATAATAACAGTTACTCCGACTGCATTTGGTTGTGTGGGTGCCTCAAAAAGTTATACGATAATAGTTAATCCAATTGCGGATGTAAAACCTATTTCTAACGTGATTGTTTGTAATAACAGCCCTGTATCGTCTATCCCATTCGAAACTACGGCAATGCCAACAAATAAGGTAACATATACATGGAAAAATAATAATGCTGCTATCGGTCTTGTTGCCAGCGGTTCGGGTTCGAATCTACCGTCTTTTACTGCTGTAAATTCAGGTACTGCGCCTGTAACAGCAACAATAGAAGTAACACCCAAATATGAAGATTGTATTGGCACGCCGTTGTCATTCACCATTACGGTCAACCCGACAGCCGTAGTGAAGCCTATTACTAATTTGACAGTATGTAATAACAGTCAGGTACCATCTATCCCATTTGAAACTACAGCTACTCCGTCCGGAAAAGTGACATATACATGGAAAAACAGTAATACTGCTATTGGCCTTGTTGCCAGCGGCACTGGATCTAATCTACCTTCTTTTACTGCTGTAAACCCGGGTACTACACCCATTACAGCCACAATAGAGGTAACACCCAAATATGAAGATTGTATTGGTACGCCATTGACATTCACTATTACGGTCAACCCGACAGCCATAGTGAAGCCTATTACTAATCTGACGGTATGTAATAACAGTTTGGTTTCATCCATTCCATTCGAGACCACCGCAACACCAACTAATAAAGTGACATACACATGGAAAAACAGTAATTCTGCTATTGGTCTCGTTGCTAGTGGCACCGGTTCAACTCTACCGTCCTTTACTGCGATAAATCCAAGTACTGCGCCAGTAACATCTACAATAGAGGTAACGCCCAAATATGAAGATTGTATCGGCACACCGTTGACATTCACTATTACAGTCAACCCGACAGCCATAGTGAAGCCTATTACTAATTTGACGGTATGTAATAACAATCAGGTACTATCTATCCCATTTGAAACGACAGCTACTCCATCCGGCAAAGTGACATATACATGGAAAAATAGTAATACTGCTATCGGTCTTGCAGCGAGTGGTTCGGGATCGGGCTTACCTTCTTTTACGGCTACTAATTCAACAAATAGTCCTATTACAGCAGTAATAGAAGTAATACCGAAATACGAAAACTGTGAAGGTACTAAACTTACATTTACTATTACCGTAAATGCTCCTGTTATGGCAGGAACTATAAAGGGCAATCCGTTTGTATGTGAAAATCAGAACCCATTGGAAATAAAAGAAATTACAGCAGCTTCGGGTGGGAGCAATTCATTTACATATCAGTGGAAGTACAGTACAGACGGTGTGATATGGACAGATATACCGGGTGCAAACAATATTTCTTATACACCGGGCCTCCTCACTGTTGATACACATTTCAAAAGAATGACTATCGATGGGTTCTGTGGACAACAATTTGAAAGCAACACCTTTACCATAAAGGTTATGGCTCAGCCGACAACATTATATTGGAAATCAACAGCCGGAGACAGCAATTGGAATAATTCTGACAACTGGGTGGATAAAGATGGTAACCAGTTGGGAATGGTGCCATTGGCATGTACCGATGTTCAGATAACCGGTGGTTCTGCTAATTATCCTTCATTGGACTTGGTGAGTACACCCGTTGATTTATATGGAACTCCGCAATGTAAGAATATTACTTTCCAGTATGGATCTGAAGTTGCGTATCAGCATAAATTAGCTTATGAAAAAGCTTTTGTTCAGTATAACTGGGGATATTACAGTAGTACAAGTGGGCTGACGGAAGGTACTCAGCCGGACAAGAACGGATCAGGTTCTCCATGCTTGGTGAAAGAACGGGATACCTGGTATGCCTTAGCTGCTCCATTAAAGAATATGGCATCGGGAGACTTTTCATTTGGCGGTTTTCCGGTAACATGGCAGGGTGGTTTTAATATACAAGACCCTGTAACCGGGCAGTCTGTAGAGGTAGAAGCCGGAGACTTCAGTAAAGCATATGCGAGAAATGATATTAATCTGGCAGAAACTAACAATGCGGTTGCAATAAAAGTTCCTTCATACAAAGATCAAGTAGGCTATAATAATCATTGTCATATGGATGGACTTGAGGGAGTACTGGAATTCCCATACTTTGAAAATGAAACGAAAGCGCCATTTTATCCGGCTCACACTTATGATAAATTTACCGGAGAAAGTAAGTTTTTCTATTTTGATACTAAAACACTTCAATTGATATATTCTCCGGTAGGACGAATGAAACGTGGATCGGAGGCTTATCGCTTTATATATGAAACATCTTCGAATGAGGTTAAGAACATTAATATAGGTGGAAATAGTGTACCAGGATATGCTCAGGAAATATCGAAACACATTGCCACATCACAGAAAGTTATGGTTGGAAATCCATTTATGGCATCTATAAATTCTAAGCGTTTCCTTGATGCCAATAATATAGATCCGATAGCACCGAAACTATTGGTTAGTGATGGATATTTTGTATTCAATAGTACATTGCAAATATGGGAGAACCGCCCGTTTTCGGCGACAAACAATATCAAACCTCAACAGGCATTTATTGTGACATTGGCCGAAGGGGTAAATAGCACGGAGTTATTGTATCCATTCGAAGGGACATATGCTCTGACCGGACCTGCTTTCAGAGGACTATCCCAAGTATTGCCGGAAGGAAGTTCTCTCTATCTGAAAACGAGTGACAATAATGATATGTCAGGAGACTATGCTATATTGAATGCATCCCGGATGGGGAATAATGAGAGTAATGTGAAGAAAATGATATATACAGAGGGACACGTTGTACCCGAAACATTCTTCATCACCCCTGACGGTAATGATTATAATCTTGTTCAGGCAATTGAGGAAGGTGTCAAGGAAATAGGTATAGGTGTAAAATGCTCCGATACTCAAAAACCTCTGAAGTTTACATTCGAAAATGTATCTGAATTTTATTCGACTTATGGCGTGCGTCCTGTATTAGTGGATAAATTTATGTCTATAGAGCAGGATTTGACCGATAATGATACTTATCATTTTAATCAGCGAAAGACAACAGTAGAAAACAAATACATAGATGCAGACAGGTTTGTGTTACGTATGGCATCTCCTGACGATATTGTTGGAAGTGTAAATGATGGCATTCATATAGTTTATCAAAATGGAGTTTTGGATGTAAAATCGGATAGAATAATTAAGACTGTTCATGTATATGATTTGTATGGAAGGCT
>QMCD01003643.1_pt1 | contig 10286 bp, 8 predicted proteins | sample 1821841 | NCBI WGS metagenome assembly QMCD01 (sample SAMN01991225, study PRJNA193472) | Termite gut metagenome, whole genome shotgun sequencing project. | isolation source: worker | host: Macrotermes natalensis
TAACACCTGTTTTTTGAGAAACAACTTTTTTTAATTGTTCCGGATTTACGGAAATTTCAGGGCTTACAGCAATTTCAAGACATTTGACCATTACTCGAACGTTATTGCAATTTGCAGATTTTTTGACGATAACCGGTCAATTCCATTAGCAAAAATATTATTTTCATGAACGAGAATGTCGTTTAGCCCAAATCCCATCTTGATTTCTATTGCAAACTTATTGCCGAAAGGCGCATAAAAATCAAATCCGACGCCGGTCGTAAATTGAAAATCGTGCTTCTTCAATTTAACCACAATTTCATCAATATCGTATTGGTTTTGCTGTTTCTTTTTAGCATTTGACGCCATATCCCAACTATATCGGATACCGCCGATAACGTAGGGACGAATACTGCGAGCACGCATCCCTTTCCATTTCACCTCTAAGGGAATATCTGCCGTTGTGGACTCAATATTTTTGGTTACTTGCCGAACTTGATTCGGGCCTTCGTGTAAGAAATATGTTAAATGCCGGGTGCCTAAAGAAATGGTCGGTACAAAGCGTAAGTCCCAGTATTTATGAAGTTTGAGATTGATAACAGGTCCCGCTGTAAATCCCCAATAGCCGCTGGAACGAGCATCGTAAAGTGTGTCGTTTTTGAAATTCTCTTTCATCTCAACCCTAAAATCCATACGATTTGTACCAAACAAAATCCCGAAATGATAAGGTTTGTTATCATAATACGGATTATTCGGAATTGGCGACTGTTGCGCGAAAAGCCCCAAACCCAAACAAATGGCAACGACTGATATGATTATTTTTTTTGCAGACAATTCTCGAATTTTATAAACAGTTGTGAATTTTAATTTCGTTCAATAGGCGATGTTTATCCACCGAAACAACGCCAACATATTCGCAAACCAATCCACCCGCCAAATTCGCAATTTTAGCAATGGATTGAATCGGTAAACCTAATGTCAAACACAGTGCGGCAACGCTAATCACTGTATCTCCGGCGCCGGAAACATCGGCAATTTGACGGATATGAGCGGGATTGTGGAAGAATTTGCTCTTGTCCATAATAGCCACGCCATATTCGGAAAGTGTTGTAAAAACAATATCTGCCGACAATTTCTTTTGTAGAAGTTTGACTGCTTTTTCAACATCTTTGAGGTTTTTGGCTTGGCATGAAACATTTAACCCTTCCGAAAGTTCTTTCAAATTGGGTTTGAATAAAGTTACATTTTTATAATCTAAAAAATGCCGTTTTTTCGGATCTACACACGTTGGAATGCCCTGTTTTTTCGCCAATTTCACAACTTGTTCTATTAGTGATTTCGTGATTACACCTTTGTCGTAATCTTGAAAAATAATCGCATCAACACCTTGTGTTTGGATAACGTTAGAAATCACGGCGACCAATTTTTTTTCTTCCGCTGCGCTTAATTCATGTCGATTTTCTTCATCTACACGGAGCAGTTGCGTGTTGTTTCCGATGATACGAAACTTAGTCGTGGTGCAACGTTCCGAAGATTTGACAATGGTTTGAACCGAGATTTTGGCTTGCTTCAACAGTTGAAAAAAAACATCGGCTTTGGAATCTTTTCCTACAACGGAGCAAATAATCGGCGTTGCGCCCATCGCTTGAATATTCAAAGCCACATTGGCAGCGCCTCCCAAACGCTCTTCACGTTTTTTCACGTCCACTACGGGCACAGGCGCTTCCGGAGAAATTCGATTAACATCTCCCCATAAATACGAATCAATCATGATGTCGCCAATAATCATGATTCGTTTTTTTGAAATCTCTCCAAGAAAATTGGCAAGGGTCAAAGCTTTCATTTAGGCGTTCAAAATGTGAGAGTAAGTACTTAAAAAGTCGATAGTTTCTTGAATATGCGGATACATCAATTCGTCGTTTTTGATGAAAGGAACGTATTTCCGGTATTCGGCAACGAATTTTTCAATTTTTGGCGATGATTTTGCCGGCCGTCTGAACTCTAAGGCCTGTGCGGCATTGAAGAGTTCGATAGCCAAAACAGATTCGGTATTTCTAATCACACGACACAGTTTGGTCGCAGCGTTAGCGCCCATACTCACGTGATCTTCCTGACCTTGCGAAGATTCGATAGAATCCACGGAAGCAGGCATGCACAGTTGTTTGCTTTGACTGACAATAGATGCAGCCGTGTATTGTGGAATCATAAAACCGCTGTTTAGTCCGGGATTGGCGACCAAAAAATGCGGCAACTCACGTTTTCCGCTAATCAGTTGATAGGTTCTGCGCTCGGAAATGCTTGCTAATTCAGCGATAGCGATGGATAAAAAGTCCATAGCCAAAGCCAAAGGTTGACCGTGAAAATTTCCGGCAGAAATAATCAAATCTTCATCCGGAAATATGGTCGGATTATCTGTAACAGCATTAATTTCATTCGTTACAACACTCATAACATAATTGATAGTATCTTTTGTAGCCCCGTGTACTTGCGGGATACAGCGAAATGAGTATGGGTCTTGCACGTGTTTTTTCGGACGGTTAATCAATTCGCTTCCGTCCAAAACACTTCGAATATTGGCAGCCGTTTGAATTTGTCCTTGATGATGACGAATGGTCTGAATAAGTTCATGAAACGGATTAATGCGGCCATCAAAAGCATCTAACGAAAGCGCACCGATGAAATCCGCGTGATCGGATAACCGCAAACACTCGATTAGTGCATATACCGCATGAGCGCTCATAAATTGCGTGCCGTTCAAAAGCGCCAAACCTTCTTTACTTCGTAATTCAATAGGTCGCCAATTAAACGTTTCAAAAACATCTCGTGTTTGCAATCGTGTGTTTTTGTAATAGACTTCTCCAAGTCCGAGCAACGGCAAACAGAGATGAGCCAAAGGTGCCAAATCGCCCGAAGCGCCCAAAGAACCTTGCTGATAAACCACCGGTAAAACATTGTAATTAAACATCTCAATCAACCGTTGAACCGTTTCTAATTGAACGCCGGAATGCCCATACGACAACGCTTGAACTTTTAATAAAAGCATGATTTTGACAATCGACACCGATATTTCTTCGCCTGTTCCGCAAGCGTGCGAAACCACTAAATTATGCTGCAATTGTGTTAGTTCTTCAAAAGAAATTGTATGGTCGCAAAGCGAGCCAAATCCGGTCGTTATCCCGTAAATAGGCTCTTCCTGAGTTTCTATTTTAGTATCCAAATAATCACGGCAACGTGTAATATTAAGAATGGCCTTTTCGGATAATTCCAAATGCATTTGCGAGGAAAGAATTTTTTCGATAAGTTCTATCGTTAGCGGCTGTGAAAGGATTTGAAACGTTTTCATTTTTGGGATAACAGATTTAGAAGTTGCTCGGCAGACATTTTTTGTTGCTCTCCGCTTTGCATGGTTTTTATGGTGATTGAATTGGTTTTTATTTCGTCTTCGCCGATAATGGCCACGTATGGAATTTGATTATCATTCGCATAGTTGAATTGCTTTTGCATTTTTGCCGTATCGGGATATAATTCGCAAGCAATATTTTGTGCTCGCAAAAGTTTCAAAATAGGAAGAATGAAGCGGGTTTCCGCTTTTCCAAAGTTGACAAATAAAATTTGAGAACCGATTATCGAATCTTTTGGAAATAAATTCAGTTCATTCATGACATCAAAAATCCGGTCTGCGCCAAACGAAACGCCAACGCCCGACATATTTTTCAGTCCGAAAATGCCCGTCAAATCATCATAACGCCCACCGCCACAAATGCTGCCCATAGCGGCATCCAACGCTTTTACCTCGAAAATGGCACCGGTATAATAATTCAATCCACGTGCTAAGGTTAAGTCTAATTCGCAAACCATATCAAGTTTCAAATCACTGATATAATCAAATAATTCTACGATTTCGGCAATACCCTTCATTCCTGTTTCCGAATGGGCTAACGTTGTTTTCAACGTTTCAACTTTTTCCGAAAACTTGCCTTTCATCAGTAAAATCGGCTGTAATTTGCTGATGGCTTCCGCAGAAATTTTGGTACTCAATTCTTCGTTGACGTTATCTAATCCGATTTTATCAAGTTTGTCAATCGCAATCGTAATGTCGATGATTTTATCAGGAGCACCAATAGTTTCAGCAATTCCTGCTAAAATTTTTCGATTGTTGATTTTTGTTAAAACACGAATATTAAGTTGGCTGTAAACCGCATCAATAATACTTAACAACTCCGCTTCGTTTAGCAAAGACGCACTACCGATGACATCGACATCGCATTGAAAAAATTCCCGATAACGTCCTTTCTGCGGACGGTCGGCTCGCCAAACAGGCTGTATTTGGTAGCGTTTGAACGGAAATGTCAGTTCGTTTTGATGTTGCACCACAAACCGTGCAAAAGGCACGGTCAAATCGTAACGCAGACCTTTTTCGCAAATGAGAGTACTCAATTTCTTCGAGTCGTCGGAGAGTTCCACGCCATTCAAAAAATCGCCCGAATTTAGAATCCGGAACAATAGTCTATCGCCTTCTTCGCCATATTTTCCAAGCAAAGTCGATAAATTTTCCATGGCCGGTGTTTCAATCGGCTTGTAAGCGTAGTGTTCAAAAACACGTCGAATCGTTTCAAAAATGTAGTTCCGTTTCATCATCTCCTGAGGAGCGAAATCACGGGTTCCTTTAGGTATAGAAGGTTTTTGCGCCATTATTTAAGTTTAATAACCTGCTTCACGAAAGCATAATCGTTGAAAATAAATTTCACGAAATACGTGCCTGCGGGTAAAGCGGAATTTTTATATTCAAACTCATGGACACCTTGATTTAACAAACGTTTGGAACAAATATCACCCACTTTAAGACCTTCCATGGAATACAATTCCACAGCGGCATTGGTTTTTTCATTCAGTTCAAAATCCACCTTGAGTTCATCGGTAAATGGATTTGGGAAAATCGTGTGTACATAGTCTTTTTGCTCAACCGAACGAGCCGGTTTGATGACAATCATATCTTCTTCATCACTGTAAACAGATTGATTTACAGCCGATGAACGATGCCAAGATGTGTCGCCATTGTAATTTACCCACATGGTTTCCATAACGGCAAATACCGGATAGCGTTGCTTATCGGTGTAATACAAGTATTTCGTTTGATGAGTTTCGGAGAAAAAACAACGTGCAAATTCATATTTGGAATACGTTGATTTTACCCTCAAAACATTACTCAATACATCATTCGGGAGAATAAGCGTGCCATAAGCATCGGCCTCAAAACTGTAATCTCCGGCAATATCGGTCTCTGTGGTTCCTGAATATACGCCATAGCCCGAAAGGTTCGACATATAAAGGTCTCCATAAGCAAACGGATATACCATGCGACGATGAGGCTGTGTGAAAACAACGTGATAATCTTTTCCGAAATAGCCGACATTGTCATTCTCGTTGGATGTGATTTTAAACATGCTACGGAAATCTGAGCCGGAAGCGATGGCTACAGTTGCAGAAGGTAGCACACCGTATTTTTCAACCGTGCTTGCATCAAGCATTTGACTTTTCTCTTCGCCGTAAATATTCAGATTTGAAAAATTCCAAACCTGTTTTGCACCTCCGGGGCCTGCTTCAATGAAAGCCGCTTTAAGCATCACTTGAACATCGCCGGCTTTGAGTGCGTGCTTGTCGTAAGTCAGCGTGATTTGCGAGAAAGCACCGAGACCCGACAGCAGAAAAAGAGCTAAAAAAGTAAGGCATTTTTTCATGATTATTTTGAATTTTAGGTTTGAAATGATAATATTTTTGCAAAAATACGAAAAAAATTGTAATTTTGCAAAAAAATTATGGACTTTTTTTTGATATGGCGAAAACATTAACCGAAAAACTGTGTAAAAACGATTGGAAATATACCCTGTTTAATTTGTTTTGGACTTACCAGAATCACAAGCGGTATTATCGTAATATCCGTGTTGTCGGGAAAGAGAATATCCCCGACAAAGGCCCGTTTATTTATGCCGCCAACCACCAAAATGCGCTGATGGATGCCATGGCGATCGTGAGCACGCAAAAACATCAGGTGGTGTTTGTGGCTCGTGCCGATATATTCAAAAAACCATTGATCATTAAATTTCTACATTTTTTGAGAATTTTACCGGTTTATCGCAAACGTGACGGCGGTAATAGTTTTGAAAATAATCAGGAAACGTTTGAAATTGTTGACAAAGTACTGCGTGCAGGTATGGTGCACGGCATTTTGCCGGAAGGCTTTTTTAATCCCTACAAACGCCTTGCGCTGCTTCAAAAAGGAGTTTTCAGAACGGCGTTGAGAGCACAGGAAGCATACGGAAATACAGGCGGTGTAAGGATTGTACCGGTTGGATTGAATTGGCAAAATCCGAGAGCATTTTTTAAGGACGTAACGATTGTGTATGGGAAACCGATTGAGGTGGCCGAATATCTTCCGCTTTATCAAGAAAGTCCGGCGAGAGCGTATTTGAAAATGCAAGAAAAATTGACGGAAGCGATGCGTCAATTGATGATTGATATTCGTAACGAAACGTATTACGATACCATCGAAAATATTCGTGATACCTTTGGCTACGACTACGCCAAAGCCACAAAGCGCAATCCGAATCATGCGCTGGAAAGGTTGCATGCCGAACAGGAATTAGTGAAAAAATTAGATGATACGGCAGAAACCGATGTGCCGAAAATGGAAGCGCTGAAACAAACGTTTTCTCAATACCAAAGCGGGTTACAGAAATTAAAAATTCGCTCGTGGCTGTTGCGCTATTCGAAAATTCCTTTCTACGAATTAATCGAAGATTTTGGCGTTTTGCTGCTTGGATTGCCCTTCGCGGCAATAGGCTATGTGCTTGGATTTCTACCATTGACGATGATGAAAAAATTTGAGACATTGATTGAAGATCCGCAATTTTTGAGTTCGACACGATATGTTGTATCCCTTGTGGTTCGTGGCTTACAGAATTTAATTTTAACAGTGATTTTACTATTTACGTTCAATAATATTATTCAATTCGTTTTCATGTTGGCGCTGATTTGGTATTCCGAACGCTTGATGATGTTTTACACGGAATATTACAAACGAACGATGGGAAAATGCCGTTATTTCAGCCTTTTGAAGAACGAAGATATAACCTTAAAAGAATTAAAAACACAGCGAACTCAGATCTTGACTCAGATTTTGCAATAAACGAAAAGAATGAAATATACACGACTAATAATTTGTTTGATAGGCTTTTGGTGTTTGGGATATAGCGGATTTTCGCAATATGTCGTGAAAGGAAAGATTACAGATGCAAAAACGGGCGAGCCGATTCCGTTTGCAGCCGTGCAATTTGCGCAAACAACGATTGGCACAACCACGGATTTTGAAGGGACTTACACACTTTCGCATGATCAATATTATGATTCGATAAGGGTAAGTGTGATGGGCTATAACTCCCGAACCAAGCCTCTTCCGAAAGGATTGAAAACAGCAACCATTGATTTTCAATTGGCGGCCGTGACGTTTGATTTGGGTGAAGTGGTGATTCATGCGGGCGAAAATCCCGCTCATCGCATTTTGCGTGAAGCCGCCAAACGTAAAGACGATTACAATTTTGAACGTGCCGATGGTGTGGAATATGAAAGTTACCAAATTACAGATGTTGCGCTGACCAACATTAGCGAAGGGTTCAAGCAACAACGCGCAATGAAACAGTTTGTGAAAATTTTCGATTCGTTGGCCAAAATTGCAGGTGAAGACGGAAAAATTGTGCTCCCATTTTTTGTGTCGGAAAATTCCAGCAGAGTGTATCGCAGGGCGCGTCCTATCTACGAAAAAGAAGTGATTTCCGCCAATCGAAGTTCGGGTTATTTGTTGGACGATCTGAATGCGTTTGCTCCCATTCTTGGTGCAAGTTATCAGAAATATAATTTCAATAATAATTGGTTGAATATTTTTGATCGGAATTTTCAGTCGCCCTTGGCAGACGGAGCTTTGATGCTTTATGAAGCATATTTGCTCGATACGGTTTTTTTCCTCCAGCCTGATGTGCGTTGTTATGAACTCAAAATAAAACCGAAAAATCAGATAGATATTATCCTTGCAGGAAAAATTTGGATCGGAGTTGAAGATTATGCGCTTTATCGGATCTCCGGTGAAATCGGGCGTTCGGCGAATTTGAATTTCGTTCGAAAACTGACTATTCAACAAGATTATCAGAAAACGCAGGAAGGATATTGCGTTCCGCAACGTTCCCGGGTTTTGATTGATGTGGTTGATTTTCCCGGATTACCGGCGGAATTTATTTTGAAATTTAATAATTATTATTCAAATTATACCTTCGGAAATCCGCAACCGACGGCGTTTTTCGACAAACAAATTCATGTCGAAGACGGTGCTGACCGCAAGTCCATGGATTTTTGGGAGCGAGAACGTTTGGAAAAAAGCAACGATACAATTACCGTCAAACGTTCGTTTGCAACGATTGATTCGATCCGCCAAAACAAGCATATACGCTGGCGTAGAGCATTTCTCAATACGCTTTGGAAAGGCTATTATCCGATTACAAAAGATATCGAATTGGGACATTGGGCAACCTTGTTTGGCTACAACGATATTGAAGGATTTCGATTGCAATTAACGCCCCGAACAACCTACGAATGGAGCAATATCTGGGAATTTAAGGGCGTATTGGCCTATGGTTTCAGAGATAATCGCATGAAATATGGTTTAGATGCATCTTATTTTTTTAATAGAAATACGTGGACGCGCTTAACCGTTGGTTATCACGACGATTATCTTCGATTGGTTGCCATGCCGGGCAGTTTGGATATTGGCGAATTTCTGCCGTTATTCGGAACATTTTCTTCGCAATTTTTTGCAGGAAACCGGATTGCTCGTTCACAGAAAATCAATGCGCAATTTCAAACGGATTTCGGGAAATCCAAAACGCATATTTTCTCAATGGTGCATCGAACGTTTGATCCGTTTTTTGATTTTGAATTTGTCAAAAACTCGGATACGCTTGGTAAATACAAGGTTGCCGAGTTGTCGTACGGCCTTTTATTTGCCAAAAAGCGCACACAAATTATTGTCGGAAATGAACGCTATTTTATGGAAGCACAGCAAGGCAATGCGTGGGAATTTCGCTATGCCTACGGCTTGCCGATTAATGATGATTATGTGAGTTATCACCGTTTGGGATTAAAATACACACGGTTGTTTCGTTTGGGATTATTCGGAACAACGCGTGTATCGGCTATGGCAAGCACGGTTTTAGGGCATGTGCCTAATACGGAAATTGTGCAATTTCAAGGAAACAACAGCCTGTTTGAAACCTATGAAGGCTACAACGGTATGGCGTTCAATGAATTTATTGCCGATCAGGCCTTGGAATTATCCCTAAAACATTATTTCGAGGGAATGATTTTCAACCGAGTGCCGTTATTAAGACGATTGCGTTGGCGTGAAGTCGTAGGAAGTGCTTGACAAGCTCGACAGGCTTAGGAGTCGGATGATTGGAAGAATTTATGTCGCGCCCTATCCGAACAACGTTTGCGCACTCCATATCTGCCGTATCTTTTTCCCATTTCATTTTACCTCCTTTTGGATGCGATACCATAACAAATTCATAATTTCGACGGTAACGCCATCCAATACCCAATCCTCCCTTATCCCAAACGACAGCTTGATCAAACTCCATATTTTTGTCAATAATTTCTGCTATTTTTGAAAATATTATCCTTTCTCCCATACCTCCTTTTCCATCCCTCCCGCTTTTACCTCCACCTCCTCCACAACACATACAACAAACACCATTCTTTTTCAGAACGCGATTAGATTCATATAGGAATCTCGATACAATATATAACATACCTTTAAGATCGTCATTCTGTATAGGATTTATACATTTATTTGCTAATTCATTTCCTAACGCAATCTCACGTCTTGATTGGAAATCGTTCCCGTTTTTATTTTCACATCCATACGGCGGGTCTGTCCATATCACATCAACAGACCTATCCGGAAGCGTTTTAAGCCATTCAAGGCAATCGCCAAGGTGTATGTAGTCCAATTTCATAATGTCACCGTGTTCCCCATTCCGCTATCCTTCAACGCCTGTACGTTGTTCTCTCCGTATGCGATAAGCGCGGAGTCAAGGTTATTCCCCTTGATTTCCTCACCGTTACAGTCGCAAAAGTTGATACGTCCACGGACAAAGCATATTGCCTGTGCCTTTTTGAACAAACTATCCCAGCGTTTCGTTGACGTGGCTACAGGTATCAATGCGATACCGTTTCCATGATCCGCCATCTTTTCAAGCCAT
>QMCD01002646.1_pt1 | contig 10285 bp, 12 predicted proteins | sample 1821841 | NCBI WGS metagenome assembly QMCD01 (sample SAMN01991225, study PRJNA193472) | Termite gut metagenome, whole genome shotgun sequencing project. | isolation source: worker | host: Macrotermes natalensis
CCTGATGTTTTAAAAATAAAAACCGTTTTCTCCCGAAGATTCATTTTCCTTACCGCGTCCAGAAATATCTTTGGAGCGTTAAAGGCATAGATAGGATATCCAAGACCGATCAAATCGTAATCATCAATATTGATACTCAAATCGTTTGATGTTACATCGAAAATATCCGCCCTGCATCCGTGTTTTGCAAAATCGGACTGAATCATTTTCGCAACATAGAGCGTATTACCGGTACCGCTGAAAAGGACGAGCAGAATTGTTTTTGTAATAATCTGTTTTTCCGGCACGATATTTTCCATATCACTACTGTCCAAATTAAGAATTGAAAAAGCCTAAATCCTCAAGTAGAATGAAAACGTCACTACACGATTTCGTTGTAACAAAAGGAAATAGGCATGAACAAACATAACACGATTCTGGGACAAATGCTAGGGCAGCGCTGATTAAGTCTCGATGACATTACTCATCGCTGCCCAAGTCATTTTTCGTAATTCTTATAATACAACGAATTACTGCAAAATGACATAAAGTAAACACTGATTTATGCTCGATGCATAAATCAGTGTTACCCTAGGGCAGATATCGAGATCTCGTTTTGAGAAACTGATAATGGAAACAGCAAGAACGCGGTGATGACGCAAATCTGGATCGCGCTCATCGCGTTTCACTCTTTGAGTTGTTATATAATACTACTCATCTCAGACCGAAACCTAAACCGATCTTGCAGTTTTCTTTCAATTTTTAGCTTTCGAGGTTTTTGTTTTGGACAGTAGTGATTTCTCATGCAATCGGCAGTAACCCTGATATGGCGTCCTCACATCCTTCACATTTTTTGTTAAAAAGGGTTATACTTCAATTTTAACTGTCGATAATGTTAAAGAATGAGAACGTCTGAAAACCAAGGCATAATTTTATGCCCATCCATAGGGCGTCATGGAGGGGGACATTTTGGCATACAGTAACGCATTATCCGCTTATAAAGAAACGCGGATAAAAACAGCCAGTCAGGGGCAATTAATCATCATGCTGTATGATGAAGCTGCCAAGCAGTTGGATCAAGCTATCGATTTGTTGATGAAGAATACCTCCGGCAAAAAAGATCCCGGCAGAATCGAAAAGATCAGCAAAGCCGTGCTGAAGACTCAGGAAATTATTACCGAATTGATGGTCTCGCTGGATTTTGATCAGGGTGGGGAAATATCAAGAAATCTTTTTTCTTTGTATACATGGTTTAACCAGGAACTTCTGGAAGCCAATATTGCTCAGGACGCAAAACGGATTCAAGCCGTTCGGAATCTTATGAACGATTTAAGAAGCGCCTGGGCGGAAATTATTGCAAAAACTTCGGCGGAATCTGTGGCGCGTCCTTCCGGCGGTGTGAATATAGCCGGGTAAGGAGCTTTTATGGCGGCATTGGCAAAATCACCCGTACAAGAAGAAATTTCATCCGAAGAAGTCGCGCGGAGAGTGGCGGTTTTAAGGCGGTTCAAAGAACTTCTTTCCCAGCAAAGGGATCGATTTCGGGAATATCTTACGGTTTTGGATAAACAAAAAGATGTTATCGAAAGCGGCGGCGCGGAAGATATTCTTTCTCATGTTGAACTTGAGGAAAAAATCGTGGCGAATATCTTTTCGATTCAAAAAGTCATCGATCCGCTGGAAGCCATGTACAAAGCCAATTTCCCGCAAAGAGAATCCGATGTTCCCAGCCTTAAAGCCGCTTTACAAGAACTCCAAACCGAAGCCGCCGTCCGCTCCAAGCGAAATCGGGAACTGCTTTCCAAGCGAATGACCGAATTAAGAACCGAAGTCAGGCTTCTTAAAGGTAATCCTTACGCAAAACGCCCTTCATACTCCGGCGAAAACACCGCGTCTCTGATAGATATACAGGGATGAGGGTGGAGTAAAAGGCTCATCAAATACAAAATACAGCGTATAAAGGCACGGACTTGATATTGTTTTTAAATCCAAAATTTCTGGCTGAAATCCGAATGGCGTAGGCCGGCTTGTACTTTTCCATAAACAGTGCAAGGCTTTTTGATTTTGTATGTATCCCGGCTTTTACCTCAACGGGAATGATTTCTTCGCCTTTTTGCATAATATAATCGATTTCCGCGATGCCGCCGCTCGTCCAATAGTATAAATTGTAATGATTGGCAGTAAAGGCTTGTGCAACGTAGTTCTCCGCAATTGCCCCTAAGAAAGTATTATCGATTATTCCGGACGATAAAACCGTTTGCTGCGACATGCCGCTTTTCATCGTCAACAGACCAACATCATTCATATATAACTTGAAGCTGGATAAGTCGCTGTATACCGCTATCGGCATCAATCCGTGTTCTATGCGGATGCATTTTAACACGATCCCCGCAAAGTGCAGCCAGTCTATAGCAGAACCGAAGATTGCCGCTGTTCCCCCACGCTGCGCTAATTTATACTGAAACTTTTTGTTTTCTTTTGCAAGCTGCACAGGAATGGAATTAAAAGCCGCACGAATTTTTACGCTCTCTGCATACGAAGCATATTTTGCCATATCCGCAATGTAATCGTTGATAATCCGGTTCTGTATATCAGGTACCGGAAGCAGACTGCTGCTTTCTATGTACGCCATTACGGCTCGCGGCATTCCTCCGATTATCAGGTAGAGTCTGTATAAATCCAAAGCTCTTTCATGCAATGCAAGCGGGAGAGCTTCGTTATGTTGAAATGAATGTTTGATATTCTCGCAGAGCTTTTCTTCTTCCAGCGCGCATAAGAATTCTTCAAAGTCAAGCGGAAACAAAGTGAGAGCATCAACATTACCAACCGGGAACGAGTATTCCTCACGATTAATGGCAACGCTCAAAAGACTTCCGGCACAGACAATATGGTATTCCGGCGCTTTTTCGCGAAAATATTTCAGAGAAGTAAGCGCGCGCGCGCAAGTTTGGATTTCATCTAATATGATTAACGTTTCACCTGGTGTGATTCGTTCATGTACTTCGGTTTCCAGAAAACGAATAATTCGCTCCGGCTCTATGTTTTCAGTAAAATAAGAACTTACCGTCTGATTGGTTTCGAGATTGATATATGCGGTATTTTTGTAGAACTGCCGGCCAAATTCACGTAAAATGTATGTTTTGCCGACCTGTCTTGCACCGTAAAGTAAAAGCGGCATTCTATCTTTTGTCCGATTTTTCCAAATAAGTAAATCTTTTATTATATTGCGTTTCATACCAAATCTTCCTCTGTTTGTCTAAATTATCAAAGAATTTGATATTTATGTCAAGAAAAATCAAAAATTTTTGAATAATATTGACATAAATATCATTAAAAATCAGTTATACTCCGGTGAAAATATCGCATCTTTGAGAGACATAAAGGGATGAAATTGGGAGAAAAAACCGCATCGTTTAATCAATATAAAAACAATGATACTAAAACGGTAAAAATCATGCTATAATCGACTTATGCCTTTATTGTGGAACGAGATAAAAACGTAAACTGCACACATGATGTTAATGAAAATCCGATATAATTTTACGGAAGTGTTATTATGAATATGAAAGCAATATGGGCATTGACAGATGATAAAATTCAAGAAAATCGTTGATAAATGGATTTGTTTATAGTAACATTTTTATGTGGTTTGTTTTATATGGAGTTGTAAAAGATCATGAGGTTAAAAAGTATTTCTCTTGGGAATTGGAAAAACTTTCGTTCGCTGCAATGTGAACTTAATAATAGGCTGTTTATTGTTGGCGCTAACGCGTCGGGAAAATCCAATTTTCTTGATGCTCTTCGTTTTATGCGGGATATTGTAAAACACGGAGGCGGTTTACAGAATGCCATTTCACAACGTGGAGGGATTTCAAAAATTCGCTGTCTCTCTGCACGCAAAGATCCCCTCATAACGATTGAACTGGAATTTGTTGATGATGATAATACCGAATGGAAATACACATTATCACTAACGCAGGAAACAAGGGGGAATCGAAGCTCAATTATTAATAAAGAGATAATGTTGAAAAATGGACAGGTTTGCATTTCTCGTCCTGATAAAATGGATGAAGATGACAAAGACCGTCTAACCCAGACATACATAGAACAGATAACCATGAACAAAGAATTCAGAAACATTGTTGATTTTCTTGCGTCAATTCAATACATGCACTTGGTTCCGCAATTATTAAAATTTCCAGAAGCCTTTTCCGGACCTGACTTGCCGGAAGATCCTTTTGGAAAAGGTTTTTTACGGACTGTTGCAAAAACCCCCAAAGATACACGCAATTCCCGTCTATCAAAAATTCAAAAAGTGTTACAAAAGGCAGTTCCTCAATTAAAGGATTTAAAATATATTGACGATGATATCGGACAACCTCATCTTGAAGTAACCTATGAACACTGGCGGCCGAATGGAGGGAAACAAACTGAAACACAGCTTTCTGATGGAACTTTGCGCCTTATTGGATTGCTCTGGTCTCTTTTTGCCGGAAAAGGGATTTTATTGCTTGAAGAACCTGAATTGTCACTTCATGCTGCAATAGTGGAACAATTACCGGAATTGTTTTATTCCATTCTTCGTTCAAAAAAGAGACAGTTAATTATTACTACACATAGTGCAGAACTGTTGTCACACAAAGGCATCTCGCTTTCCGAGATTCTTATGCTGCAACCGGAAAGTGAAGGAACTAAAGCAATTCTTGCAAAAGATCGTAAAGATATTGCGTCATTATTAGAAGGCGGGTTAACTCCGGCAGAAGCAATTTTTCCTTTTACGCGTCCCGAAATAAGAGAAGGATGGTTACCGTTCGAATGATTTATTGTACTTCTGTATATGAAGATGAAATAACTCATCAGATTATGCTCAAGATGTATGAATTATTTCCAAAGCATATTACTGAATATAAAGCAATACATTGTAAGGGCAACGCAAAGATAAAGAAACATATTAACGCATATAACAACGCAGCACAGTATGGTCATTATTTTGTGATAACTGATCTTGATAATAGAGAGTGCGCTCCGTCTTTGATCGCAAATTGGTTGACAGATCAGCGTTCTGAACAGTTATTATTCAGAGTTGCCGTACATGAAGTTGAATCATGGTTACTTGCGGATAAAGAAAATTTTGCCGCTTTTTTCTCGGTAAGCAAAGATTTAATTCCAACAAGCCCTGATCTTGAACTTGACCCAAAGCAAACCGTAATATCCTTGGCAAAACGATCAAGAAAAAGAGATATAAGAGATAATATGGTTCCTATCGACGCTTATGCGAGTATTGGCCCTGGATATAATACTCAATTTCAAATTTACATACAAAATTTTTGGGATATACATATAGCGCGCAAGTCTTCTCCAAGTTTAGATAGTGCAATAAAATCAGTCGAAAAAATGATATTTCCAACAACATAATTCTGATAGATATGCTGTAGTATCGTTCTTGCCTGATAAGACCCTTTGTCTGCTACATTGGAAAGCAGCTCGTCTTGCAATGAAAGAAAGGAATCGGGATTAAGCCTATATGACAAATCCTCAAGCAGGCGCTGAAAATAATCACGGAAAGCACTGCGGGAATATTTTTCTTTTTTCATTTCTGAAAGGCAATAATTCTGCAAATCTTGTTCATCGTTTTTTTGTACTGTTTCCGATAGTATCTTAAAAGGCTGAAAATGATATTTAGAATCAATCTCATAGCCGTTATCCGCTTCGCTTTCATATAACCACTGAGCATATTCTTCGATGCAAGCTTTTGCGATGAGGATTGCATCATTATATTGTTTCTGCCCGGCACAACTCCAAGCCTTTTGAATCCACATATCAAGAACATCAATCGAAATATTTCCAGAGCAATAATCGTACTTATCAAATTCAACAGACTCAAGACCTCGTCCAATAATTTCCGTATAAGCAAAATTGTTTTTGTTATTTATCCGCGGAACGAATTCAAGAAGAATAGCATCTAACAATTCAGGTATATATTTTGTTTGATTAATGATAAAGGATCGAAGTTCATCATGAGAAATATTCTTAATAAGTTCTTCAATGTTAGGTTCGTTATGTTTTTCATTTTTTTTATTTTGAGCAATCCTTTCAGCAATGGCTTTTTCGATCATGGGGATATGCTTACACGGATAACCACCACTAGGACAAGAACAATCATAATCGACAGTTTGTGTTCCGTCAGTAGTGATCTTTATTGTGTACAACCCATAATTCCCCTGATATTTTGCTGTCCAATAATTTTCCGCAGTCTGACGTAATTCAACGATCCCCGTATCTCTATACCGCATGGTTCAACTCCTGTTATATAATGTATTGGATAAATAGCCGCGGTGTGAAGTATGCGCAATGATTTGTGTGGATGGCGACAGAGCAAAATTGTTGGAATCGAGCAATGCAGAAACGACGATAGCAAAATCGTAGACCTCATGCTTCATTTTTCCCGCCTATTATGTTATACTGCACAACAAGAGGTGATTTATGGAAAATGTGATGTTTGATTATCAATCTTTTGGCGAAGAAATGGCTGTTCCTGCAGAGGTGATGCGGAAATTTGAAAACGAAGCCCATAAGGAATTCCCTTTCGATAATATGATGATGGAAATCCATATTTTGAGAGCGGTGAAAGCCTATGCAAAAACAAAGTTACGGACAGCAGCCATTGAAAACTAAAATTTATTTAGATACTACCGTAGTAAGTGCATTATTTGATAGCCGAACTCCTGAAAGAATGACCCAAACACAGCAATTCTGGAGAAATATCGATGATTATAATGTTTTCATTTCAGAATTGGTCATTGATGAAATAAAAGGAGCAACTCAGCCATTACAAGATAACATGCTCAGTAAAGTCGTTGATTTTACATCATTATCTACAACAGATGAAGTGAGAGGTTTAGCAACAGCGTATCTAGAAAATGAAATTTTCCCAGAGAAATATTTTGATGATGCTTTACATACAGCTTTAGCATCAGTTAACCAAATAGGTATATTATTAAGTTGGAATTTTACTCACCTTGTAAAAATAAAGACACGCCGAATGGTTGCTTTAATAAATACAATTCATAATTGCATTCCTATCGAAATTATTACCCCGCCTGAATTATAATATTGACGCAAAAAACAACGATAGTAAAATCGTTGACCTCATGTTATAATCAACCCATGCCTTTATCATGGAACGAGATAAAAACCAGAGCCGCGGCTTTTGTGCTTGAATGGAAGGACAGTCAAACTGTCAGGGAAAAAGCCGAGGCGCAGACATTTGAAACCGGCTTTCTCAATATCTTCGGCGTAGAGCGGAAAAAAGCTGCTCTCTTTGAGCATGAAGTGCGTTTGGGAGAACATGAACGCGGTTATATCGACCTGTTTTGGAAAGGGCATATCATCATCGAGATGAAAACTCCCGGCAAGGATTTGAACAAGGCGTATGAACAGGCAAAAGCGTATGCTTTATCTCTGCCGCAAAAGGATATTCCTAAAGGTATACTTACTTGTGACTTTCTCAATTTTCAGTATTACGATTTGGAAGATGACGCAAAGTGTTATCAGTTTCGGCTTGATGAGATGCCTGCCAATGTAGAACTGTTTGGAGATTTAGCAGGTTACAAGGATGCCGGTTATTTCAAACAGTGGGATCCGGTGAATATCGAAGCCGCTGAAAAAATGGGCAAACTCTATACCCGCTTAAAAGAAACCGGATATTCGGGGCATCAGCTTAAACTCTATCTTGTCCGCTTAATGTTCTCCGCTTAATGTTCTGTTTATTCGCCGATGACACAGGCATTTTTGAACCGCCCAACTTGCTCAACAAATACATTTTTGAGCGGACAAATGAAGACGGAAGTGATCTTGCGCTTCATCTGCAAAAAATATTTGAGGTATTGAACAAGCCGAAAGAAAAACGCCTGACCACAATTGATGAGCAGTTAAATCAATTTCCATACATCAACGGACATCTTTTTGAGGAACCCATAGAGACCGCCGATTTTGACCGACCCATGCGCGATACCATCATTGAATGCTGTACGCTCGATTGGAGCAAAATATCTCCGGCGATTTTCGGCGCGATGTTTCAGAGTGTCATGAACGACACTGAACGTCACGATATTGGCGCGCATTACACAAGCGAAGAAAATATTCTTAAACTTATCCGGCCGCTCTTTCTTGATGATTTACGGGAAGAATTTAACAAGATAAAAAAATTCTCCCCCGCATTGCGAAAGGAACGGTTGAAAAAGTTTCATGATAAACTGGCTTCGCTCAAGTTTCTTGATCCCGCCTGCGGCTGCGGAAACTTTTTAGTTATCAGTTATCGAGAACTGCGTTTTTTGGAATTGGAAGTTTTGGAAATTCTTCTTGGCGATGATCGGGTACTGGACATTGACCATGAAATAAAAGTGAATGTAAATCAATTTTACGGAATTGAAATTGAGGAGTTCCCGGCACAGATAGCGCAGGTTGCTTTGTGGCTTGTAGATCATCAAATGAACATGATGGTGAGGGAACGCTTCGGCATGTATTTTACCCGCATTCCGCTTATTGCCTCCGCTTCTATTTATTGCGCAAATGCCCTCGCACTTGATTGGGAACATGTTATCCCGAAAACGGAATTAAGTTATATTCTGGGCAATCCGCCGTTTTTGGGCGCACGGGTAATGAGCAAAGAACAGAAAGCGGAAGTCAACACCGTGTTTGAGAGAATGAAGGATAACAGTAATCTTGATTATGTTACCTGCTGGTATCAAAAAGCGGCGCGGTATATTCAGGGGACCGATATTGAAGCCGCGTTTGTTTCGACTAACAGCATTTGTCAGGGTGAACAGGTTCCCATTCTCTGGCCCGAACTGATGCACAAATACGGGATAAAAATAAACTTTGCCCATCAGACTTTCAAGTGGAGTAATGAAGCGCGGGGCAAGGCGGCGGTATATTGCGTGATAATCGGTTTTAGTCTTTCGGACAGGAGTACAAAAAAGATTTATCAATACGCGGCAGTTACCGGCGAACCAAAGGAAACATCGGTCAATCAAATAAACGCGTATTTGATTGACGCTCCGCTCTTGTTTATTCAGAAACGGAATAAACCGATATGTACTGTATCTGAAATGGTGTTTGGCAATATGCCGAACGACAGAGGGTATTTTTCACTCAATGCGGAAGAAAGAAAAACATTGATTGCCGAAAATCCCGAAATAGAAGAATTGATTTTGCCTTTTATGGGCGCTGATGAATTTATCAATAATATTCCACGATATTGTATTTGGCTGAAAGACATATCTCCGACGAAGTATGAAAAATCAAAAGCAATAATGACCCGGATAAAAAATGTGCGTGAAGCAAGAATGGCAAGCGACCGCGAAGCGACGAGAAAATTGGCAGAGTTCCCTGCTCTGTTTGGAGAAATCCGTCAACCAGAAACGGATTATCTTTTAATTCCGCGTGTTTCTTCTGAACGGAGAAAATATATTCCTATTGGATTTTTAGGAAAAGATGTAATTGCCGGAGATTCGACATTGGTAATCCCCAACGCAGCTCTTTATGAATTCGGCATCGTAACATCTTCAATGCACATGGCGTGGGTTCGGTATGTATGCGGAAGATTAAAAAGCGATTACCGTTACTCTGCTTCTATCGTCTACAACAATTATCCGTGGCCGTCTCCAACTGATAAACAAAAAGAAGCTATAGAAGCGGCAGCACAGATTGTACTTGATGCGCGGAAGAAATACCCTAATTTATCTCTTGCAACACTTTACGACAGCAATACCATGATACCGGAATTAGTAAAAGCCCATCAGAAACTTGATAAAGCGGTAGAAGCCGCTTATGGACGCTCTTTTACCGAGGACGCTCAGCGTGTTGCGTTTTTGTTTGAGTTGTATCAAAAGATGAGCGGGGAGCTGTTTGTGGGGAAGGGTAAGAAGAAGTGATGAAATCATTAGGAAAAACTCATATAGAGCTTATGGACTATATCTGGCGTTTGCTCTTCAATATAAATCATAGTTGTGAGGTGACACCTTTAATTCAAAATCAACGAGACAATTTAGCAGTCCATTATACTCTCAAAGCGCCAAGAAGTCTTTTTAGATATCGACCATTGGGAGAGGATATTGATCGAGAGCTTGAAGCATTGAAAAATCATAAAATGTGGTTCTCAGCCATAGACGCATTAAATGATGCATTTGAAATTCATGTAAAAGAACCTAAGGCAACACTGATTAAATACCCCAAAAGATGATAGAATAAAGAATGTCGAAACAAAGAACGTTTACAGAAATAGAATACGCAAACAGGAAACGGA
>QMCD01002461.1_pt1 | contig 10281 bp, 11 predicted proteins | sample 1821841 | NCBI WGS metagenome assembly QMCD01 (sample SAMN01991225, study PRJNA193472) | Termite gut metagenome, whole genome shotgun sequencing project. | isolation source: worker | host: Macrotermes natalensis
GATCTAATACTTGAAAAATATTATGAAAATTTTAAAAGGACTCGCCGATGAAGAATTAGTTAAACACTACGCTCTTGGCAATAACAAAGCCTTTGAGGTATTACTCTCGCGCTACAAAAGCCGGGTATATTCTTACATTTATTTCATTGTTCGCAACCGTGAACTGACGGAAGATATTTTTCAAGACACTTTCGTAAAAGCTATTGTAACCATCAAACAGGGGCGTTATTTTGAATCGGGCAAATTCTTGGCTTGGATTAATCGCATTGCCCACAATCTGATTATTGACCATTTCCGCCACGAACGCAATGAAAATACGGTTTCCAATGAAGATTCGGAAATAGACTTGTTTAATAACGCCAAACTCTGCGAAGATTGCATTGAAGACAGCATTGTGCAGGAACAAATTATGAATGATGTGATCAAGTTAGTTGATTATCTTCCTGACAATCAGAGAGATGTAATTCGTATGCGTTATTATGATGATTTGAGTTTCAAAGAAATTGCCGACAAAACGGGCGTGAGCATCAACACCGCGCTTGGTCGTATGCGCTATGCACTGCTGAATATGCGCCGTATAGCCGATGAAAAAGACGTTTGTCTGAATGTATCTTAATTTTTCCGTTGTACAATAATTTTCATAAGTAGGCGTTTTTAATAGTGAAAGATTAAAAGATGCGCTTTATGAAAAAATTATTTTCAATGGAAGATTGCAGACAACTGAAAAACAGAAAATTACCTTTGATGCAGCCAAGTGAGTTTTCGCTTAGGGTTATTTTAGACTTCGCAAGAGCCTATCAAGTTAAAAAAATAGGCAACAATCAGTTTTTAGATGTTGTTTTAAATTAAAGGATTTTCAGAGAAAAATGAAAATCCTTTTTTATTTTGTTATAATAAGTCGTATTTTTGCGGTAAACTAACTCCAATTTTATGAACAGAATTATTTCCCCTTCATTGCTTTCTGCTGATTTTGGCAGGCTCAATGATGCCATTGATATGATTAATGCGAGCGATGCCGAGTGGTTGCACTTGGATATTATGGACGGCGTTTTTGTGCCGAATATTTCATTCGGTTTTCCGGTAATTGAGGCGGTGAAAAAACGTTGCACCAAAAAACTTGATACGCATTTGATGATAGAAAATCCTGATAAGTTTATTTCGGATTTTGCGCGTGCCGGGGCAGATATTCTGAATGTGCATTATGAGGCTTGTACACACTTGCACCGCAGCATTCAGCGCATTAAGGCGGAAAATATGCAGGCGGCGGTTACGCTCAATCCGCATACGTCGGTTGCACTGCTTGAAGACATTATTCGAGATGTGGATATGGTGCTGTTGATGTCGGTCAATCCGGGTTTTGCAGGTCAGCGTTTTATCGAAAATATCTATGAAAAAACCGCACGGCTGAAAGAACTTATTTTGCGCAAAAATTCCAATGCGCTTATTCAAGTGGACGGCGGGGTGAACTACGAAGTGGGTAAAAAACTTTTTGATGCCGGAGCAGATGTTTTGGTGGCGGGAAGTTTTGTTTTTGGCTCGGAAAATCCGCTGGAAACGATTACTAAGTTGAGAGATTTATAACATATGTTTTCCTCCGGTTTCTGGCATCAAGTCCCGTTTTTTCGCCTATTACTGTATCTGGTTTTAGGCATTGCAGCAGGCGGTTTTTTTGCGGTAAACAATTGGATAGCAGTTGCTTTGTTTGTTATTAGTTTAGGATTTATTGTTGGCGGACAAATATTCAAATCCGATACTTTGCTGTATAGATTCCGGTGGCTTTCGGGCATCGGAATTTTTCTTTGTCTGTTTGCTTTTGGTTCATTTCGCTTTCAGGAACAAACTGAGCGAGTAATTTTCAGCGACTTAAATAAAGAAGCAACGTTTTTAGTGGAAATAATTGATGAGCCTTCCGAAAAGCCAAAGTCCGTACTTTGCCGCGTAAAACTGGAAAACAGTTTTGACAGCATTACTCAAAAAGAGGCAAACGGGAAAGCCATTTTGTATTTGCAAAAAGACAGCGCGGCACTCAATTTAAAATGGGGAGATAAGTTGCTTGTTCACACTGTTTTTACGCCACCGAAAAATTCTGGCAATCCATACGAGTTTGATTATCAGGGTTATTTGCAACGGCAAGGCTTTGGTGCGACAGCTTATATTCCGGCAGATAAATGGCAAAAAATAGGCAGTAATAGTGGTTTTTCGCTGATAAAATATGCGCATTATTGCCGGGAATATTTGCTTGAAATTTTCAGGAAAAACAAAATTGAAAAAGACGAATATGCGGTTCTGGCGGCTTTGACGCTCGGTTATACAGGTGAAATCAGTCAGGAAGTGCGCGACGATTTTGCGGCATCGGGTGCGATGCACATCCTGTCGGTTTCGGGGCAACACGTGGCGATTTTGTATTTTGCACTCGCGTTTTTACTGTCTTTGTTGGATAAAGTTACGCGGTCTGAGAAGCCTAAATTATTGACTATCATTTTGTTTTTGTGGCTGTATGCACTGATTACAGGGCTTTCGTCGCCTACTGTCCGCTCAGCGATTATGTTCAGTTTTGTGCTGGCAGGCAAGATGGTTGACCGTAAAATGTCCATTTATAATTCCATTTTTGCATCGGCGTTTGTGATGCTCGCCTATAATCCTTTCGACCTGTTTAATGTGAGTTTTCAACTGACTTATTCGGCTTTACTTGGCATTGTGTTTTTTCAGCCATTGATTTATAGCAAGTTGTCTTTCAACAATGGAGTAGTTGATTGGGTTTGGAATATGTTTTCGGTTTCCATTGCAGCGCAAATTGGTATCTTGCCGTTACAGCTGTTTTACTTTCAGCAATTTGCCAACTATTTTTTGCTGACCAACCTGATGGTTATTCCGGTGGCTACGCTCATTATCTACTGTTCGGTGGCTACGCTGTCGTTTTCTGCTATTGATGTGTTGGCGCAGGGACTTGCTTTTTTGCTGAAATGGCTGGTTTGGATATTGAATTTCAGTGTGAATTTTATTCACAATTTACCCGCTTCGCTGTTTGCCAATATCGGATTTGGCGTTGAACAGGTGATATTGCTGACTATTGCGATTTTTGCTGTCGGTTATTTTATTTATAACAAAAAGTTTCAATCGCTGGCTGTTGCGCTGGTGGCTTTGTGCCTGATTTTTTCGATAAATGTTTTCAGGCAGTACGAAACGCTGAAAACTTCACGGCTGATTGTGTATTCGATAGACAAAAGTTCGGCAACGCACATTATTAACGGACGGGAAAGTTTTGTGATTGGTAATAATTATGAAATGGCAGAGCGTGCGGTGAAACCGGTGAGGGTGAAATATCATCTGAATGTAGCCGGTTATGTGGAACTGGAAACGATTGAAGACGCTGAAATGTTTGTTGTCAATAATAAACGGATTTTATTATTGAGCAATAATTTTCTTGACAATAAGGAAAGCGAAAGCATTTTGAATGTTGATTATTTGATTTTGAAAAACAATGTGAAAGTAAATCTGGAAAAAGTTGCTAAAAATATTCATTCAAAACTGATTATTATCGACAAATCGCACCCGGAATGGAAATGCAAACGCTTGATAGCCGACTGTGAGCGATTGGGTTTGAGTTATCATTGCGTGGCGGAAAGTGGTGCATTTAATACAAAACTGTGAGCAACCGGCATTTTGCAACTTTCCCCAAAAAACACTACTTTTGCGCAAACCAAAATTAAATAAAGTGATTTCAAAGATTATACAGCAAGATAAGATTGACAAAGCAAAGCAGCTCATTGACAAGGCTAAAAGAATAGTTATCGTTTCCCATTCTTCTCCCGATGGCGATGCAATTGGCTCTTCGCTTGGCTTGAGTCATTTTCTGCAATCGCTGGGGAAGCGGGTCAGTATCATTGTCCCAAACCGTTATCCCGATTTTTTGGCTTGGATGCCGCAGTGTAAAGATATTCTGACGTACAGTTATTATAAAGATGTATCGGACAGGCGGTTGGCGGAAGCCGATTTGATTTTTGCGGTTGACCTTAATGCACTCAACCGGATGGGAGAGGAGGTGTCGAAAGCCGTAGCCAAAGCCACCGCGCCATTTATTTTGATTGACCATCACCCGCAACCCGATAATTTTGAGGTAATTATTTCACATACGGAAATCGCTTCCACCTGCGAACTTGTCCTGCGTTTTATTTATCAAATGGGACATTTAGACACATTGAAAAAAGAGGCGGCAACCTGCCTGTATGTGGGAATGATGACCGATACGGGCAATTTCAGTTTTAATTCCAATCAGCCTGAGATGTACCTGATTATCGCACAGCTACTTCGTTTGGGCGTGGACAAAGATGACATTTATAATAAAGTGTTTAACAACCATTCTGCCGATAGAATGAAGTTGATGGGTTATGTGCTGGACAAAAAAATGCGTCTTTACCCTGAGTTGCGTGGAGCGATGATAAGCCTTTCGAAAGAAGAACTGAAACAGTATAATTCCAGAAAAGGCGATACCGAAGGTTTTGTCAATTTACTGCTTTCTATAAAAGGCGTTTCCATTGCGGCGTTTTTCCGTGAAGAAAACGACAGGATAAAAGTATCGCTGCGTTCGCGTGGGAATTTTCCGGTTAATAAAATGTGTGCCGAACATTATAATGGCGGTGGACATTTCAACGCTGCCGGTGGCGAAAGCTTTGTGACGCTCAAAGAGTTGGAAGACGATTTTGAGCGGATTTTGAGGGAATTTAATGAGAAGTATGTAAGGAAATGGAAATATAAACCGCAACAAGAAGAATGATGACAAAAGATTTTTTTGCACACGAAACCGCTTGTATTGACGAGGGTTGTAAGATAGGAAAAGGAACAAAAATCTGGCATTTTTCGCACATTATGCCGCGCTGTGTGATTGGCGAAGATTGCAATATTGGACAAAACGTGGTGGTTTCGCCCGATGTGCTGTTGGGGCGCAACGTGAAAGTGCAAAACAATGTGTCGATTTACACGGGCGTGATTTGCGAAGACGATGTATTTCTCGGTCCGTCAATGGTTTTTACCAATGTAATAAATCCGCGCAGCCACGTGAGCCGCAAAGATGAATACCGGCAGACAATTTTAAGACGCGGTTCGTCCGTAGGTGCCAATGCTACGATTGTTTGCGGAAACGAAATTGGTGAGTTTGCTTTGATTGGCGCAGGCAGCGTGATTACCAAACCAGTGAAACCTTACGCCTTAATGGCAGGGAATCCTGCGCGGCAGATAGGCTGGGTAAGCGAATACGGCGAAAAATTAAAATTTGACGACAACGGTAATGCTGTTTGCCCCGAAACAGGCGAAAAATACAGATTGCACAATAATGAAGTGAAAAAGTTGCAGTAATTGTGTAAAAATCACTAAATTCGCGCTCTCAAAACAAAATAGATTTATGATAAAATTTGCTGTAATAGGACAGGGACATATCGGGAAACGACACGCAGAAATGGTGCGCCGTGACCCGGATAGTGAGTTGGTTGCCGTTTGCGATATTCTTTCGCCAAAAGAATTGGGTTTGACGGATTTAGATGTGCCGTTCTATAATACGATTGATGATTTGTTGAATGCCGGTCTGGATATTGACGTAGTAAATATCTGTACGCCAAATGGTTTTCACGCCGAATACGCACTCAAAGCTTTGGAAAAGAAAATGCACGTGGTCATTGAAAAACCCATTGCGCTCACTAAACTTGATGCCGAAAAGGTGCTTTTTAAATCTTTGGAAGTATCGCGCCACGTCTTCTGCGTGATGCAAAACCGTTATTCACCACCGTCCGAATGGTTGAAAGAATTGGTTGATAACCAAACGCTTGGTGATATTTTTATGGTAAAACTGGATTGTTATTGGAACAGAGATAACCGCTATTACAAACCCGGCAACTGGCACGGTGATGCTACGCTTGACGGCGGAACGCTGTTCACTCAATTCTCGCACTTTATTGATATAATGTACTGGCTTTTTGGCGATATTACCAATATACGCGGAAATTTTGCCGACTTTAACCATAAAAACCTGACTGACTTTGAAGACAGCGGCGTGGTATGTTTCGACTTTGTGAATGGCGGAATGGGCTCGCTGAATTATTCTACTTCGGTTTGGGATACCAATCTTGAAAGCAGCATCACTATTATCGGTTCAAAAGGAACGGTAAAAGTAGCGGGACAATATATGAATGAGGTAACATATTGTCATATAAAGGATTATGTGATGCCGGAACTGGCGCCGTCAAATCCGCCAAATGACTATGGACTGTACAAAGGCTCGGCACAAAACCATCATTACGTGATTCAAAACGTGGTGGATAAACTGAAAGAAAAAGGCACAATTACTACCAATGTGCTTGAAGGCTTGAAAGTTGTGGATATTATCGAAAGAATATATCAGGTGCGCGACAAGCAATGGAAAAAAGAAAAATAAATCATTTGAAGGTAGTTCGCAGGACTGCCTTTTTTTATCAAAAAAAATATAAAACTGAACAATATGTTACGAATTGCAGTACAAGCCAAAGGACGGCTACACGAAGAAACAATGACAATGCTCGCCGAATCAAGCATTAAAATAGAATCGGGCAAACGCACATTGCTTGTGCCAAGTAAAAATTTCCCTGTCGAAATTCTTTATCTGCGCGACGACGATATTCCGCAAGCCGTTGCGAGCGGTATTGCTGATGTGGGTATCGTAGGTGAAAACGAATATGAGGAAAAAGCCGAAGATGCCGAAATTATACAGCGACTTGGTTTCAGTAAATGCCGCCTCTCGCTTGCTATTCCGAAAGAAGCCGATTACAAAGGCATTGAATGGTTTGAAGGGAAAAAAATTGCGACTTCTTACCCTGTTATTTTGGAAAAATTCCTGAAATCGAAAAATGTAAATGCCGATATTCACGAGATTTCGGGTTCGGTAGAAATTGCGCCGGGAATTGGTTTGGCTGATTGTATTTTCGACATTGTTAGCTCAGGCGGAACACTCATTTCCAACAACTTGAAGGAAGTTGAAATTGTGATGCAATCGGAAGCCTTACTGATTGCGAACAAAAATTTATCCGATGTAAAACGGACAACTCTCGACGATTTACTCTTTCGTTTCGATGCCGCGAGAAACGCCAAAGACAAAAAATACATCATTCTGAATATTCCAAACGATAAAATTGCCGATGCTTGCGAAATTCTGCCCGGCATCAATTCACCCACCATTACGCCATTGGTAAAAGCGGGTTGGAGTTCTTTACATTCGGTTATTGACGATAAAAAGTTTTGGGAAATTATCAATAAACTCAAAGCATTGGGTGCAGACGGCATTTTGGTAATGCCGATTGAGAAGATAATTGGATAGGTCTGAAACTGCCCCGCATTCCGCTACGCTACATACGAGGTTATTCACATTGCCTCCTATCGGGCTTGATTATGAGATTAAATCTCTATCAATGATTTTGTATATGAAAAAAACTATTTGTATAATATTATTGACTTTCATAACTTTATTCTTATTTGCGCAGGAAGAAAGATTGTTAGCTTTTCCAGCAGCCGAGGGATATGGAAAATACACTGTTGGTGGTCGTGGCGGAAAAGTTTATGAGGTAAGCAATTTGAATGATTCCGGCGAAGGCAGTTTTCGGTCGGCGGTAGAAGCGAGTGGTTCAAGAATTGTGGTATTCAGGATTTCGGGAATTATTGACCTGAAAAGCAGGCTGACTATTCGCAATCCGTACATTACCATTGCCGGACAAACTGCTCCCGGAGATGGTATTTGCATCAAAGGTTATCCTGTCAAAATCGCAACAGACGAAGTGATTATTCGCCATATCAGAGTCAGATTGGGAGATGAAAATGGAGTTGAAACAGACGCCATTGGCGGAAGAAATTGTAAAAATATTATTCTCGACCATATTTCGGCAAGTTGGAGCATAGATGAAACACTATCTCTCTATCATTGCGACAGTATTACGGTGCAATGGTGTATTATTTCCGAGAGTTTGTATAACTCTAATCATTCCAAAGGCACTCACGGTTATGGCGGTATTTGGGGTGGCAATTACAGTACTTTTCATCACAACCTGATTGCACATCATTCGAGCCGAACTCCGCGTTTTGTACCCGGTGCCGGCAATGTCGATTTTAGAAATAATGTCATATACAACTGGGGTTACAATAGTTGCTATGGTGGTGAAAAACAGCGAATCGGAAAGAAGTGTTATGGCTTTTCCAATTTCAATATCGTGGGCAATTACTACAAACCGGGACCTGCAACTTATAAGGGAATTGTTTCCTATCGCATTGTCAGTCCATCATTCAAAAGCGAGAAAACAAACTATGGGAAGTGGTATGTGGCAGAAAATTATATGGAAGACAACAGTACCGTTATTGCCGATAATTGGAATGGCGGTGTTCAGCCACAGGGAGGCGACGAAGATTTGGAACAGATAAGACTTTCCAAACCTTGGAATTCTATGCCAATCAATTATCAATCGGCAGATGAGGCTTATCATTCTGTCCTTAATAATGCCGGTACAATATTTCCCAAGCGAGATACAATTGACAGGCGTATTGTAAAAGAAGTCCGCACAAGAACAGCGACTTTTGAAGGAATAACTTATAAGCTCAATCGAAAAAATAAGTTGGCAGATAGTTCTAAAATTAGTGGCATAATTGATTCTCAGACAGATGTCGGCGGTTGGTCAGTGCTTAAAAGTGACATTGCTCCGCTTGCCACAGACCACGATGGAATGCCCGATGAGTGGGAAAAAGCCAACGGACTTGATTTTAGCGACCCGAATGACAGAAATAAGATTGCCCTAAACGGATATACTTATCTTGAAAAATACTTGAATAGTCTTTGTGATGAATAAATAAAATTACACGAAAAAACAGTTCAGACAATTAATTTTATATCTTTGTAATTGCTATTATAATGTTTTTAATGCATATAAATATAGATTAAATAACAAAATAATGTTTGTTGTAGATTTCCTGGAGAATACAAATTCCACAGCGATTATGCAGGGAATAGCCTAGCGATTAAAACAAAACCGCTTGGAACTTAACCTTACACAAAAGGCTTTGGCTTTGCGTGCAGATGTGAGTTTCAGTGTTTTACGAAAGTTTGAAGCAACTGGCGAAATTTCGCTCAAAAGTCTGATAAAAATTGCCATAGCATTAGATGCAACAGACGAATTTTTGGCATTATTTTCAAGAAAACAATACCAAAGTATTGATGAATTGGTACTAAAAACGGAGAAAAAAAGACAGAGGGGCAGTAAAAATGACTAAGCTGAAAAAAATCGAAATATTTCCCGCGAAACAGCGCGAGCAGGGGCGACGCGACTGCAAAGCACAGCAACGCGGTTCCAAGAGCCGGCCATAAAAGATCAAAAAAGCCAAATTCAAAGATGTCGGCATTGGCAAAATACAAATCCAGCATGCCGAAAAGGATAAATGTAAATACCACCGCAAAACCGGTCAACATAGCCAACCGCAACCGCTGCAAATAAGAGCGGTCGTCTTTCTTTTTTGCTTCTGATTTCCCCTTCATTTCATCACCTCTTTTAATCCGCCTATTCCCCGTCCCGCTCCAATCGTTTCCGCTTTTTCTCCTCAAGCGCCGACAAAATATATTCGCCGCCGACCTCTTCACTGCGGCCGATATTGTAAACATACTGCTCCATCACCCGCTCGATCTTCTCGCCAAACTCGTCCCTGCGCAGGAAAATGTCCCGAACGGCCTCATACAGCCCGCCGAGCTTGTCCACATCCACCGAAACACCGATTTTGTCACGCAGCGAAATCTCAAGCGGTTCTAAGGGAATGCGCTTGTATTCGGGGTTCATGATCTTCATTGGCGTGTTGATGAATAGAGACGGCTTTTTGGTCGTATAAGAAAACTCCTGTGAAATTGTCGACCAATCGGTCACCAGCAGGTCGGCGGAAAACACCGTCTTATTGGAGGAAAAATCGGTTTCAATGATAAATTTGTCATTCAGACGGTTTTCATATCGCCCAATAATAGCGTCCATCTTCTCTTTAAAACGCTTTACAAATTCCGGATGCGGCCGGACGATCACCCGATATTCTTTTTCGATCAGTTGCTCCAATATCTCATCAATGCACAGCTCCAGAATATTGTCCTTCTGCCAAGACGGGGCGATGAGAATGGTTTTTGTCTTGTTTTCCGTAAGCTCCATGGCGGAGACCGACTCAAGCATATCGTCTAAGAGACCGTAGCCCGCCTTTATAAGCTTTTTTTCGGGCAGACGGTAAATCCGCTCGGTTTCCCTTATT
>QMCD01002464.1_pt1 | contig 10278 bp, 9 predicted proteins | sample 1821841 | NCBI WGS metagenome assembly QMCD01 (sample SAMN01991225, study PRJNA193472) | Termite gut metagenome, whole genome shotgun sequencing project. | isolation source: worker | host: Macrotermes natalensis
ACTGCATGGCCCCGCGAAATATCTGCGATTGATAGGCCGTGCTGCACAGGCCCAAAACGCTTATGGCGCTCACCAGGGCCGGCAGGCGCGGGCGGCTGCCGAGGAAGCGGCTTAAAAACTCCTCCAAAAGGCCTATGAGCCCGAAGTGGAAGAGAAACATCAGCACCAAAATGGGCACTCCCCGGAAAAACCAGACATAGAGGGAGACCATTTTTCCGCTCCAGGCCGGGCCGTATACCTGGATGGAGGCCATGACCGTGCCCATGACCAGCCCGATGAGCATGGCCGAAAGTATCAGGACGGCGGTGAGGCCCACCCCGCCCAAGAGGTATGTTATCGTCGGCCAGCTTATATCCGCCATGGTGATGGTTCCATAATATTTAGTGCCGGGGGCCGGAAGGATAGGGCGTGAAATATTCTCTCACAATATTGGTGTTTTTGGGCCGCAACTCGCAGGGGACGGCTCAAACAAGCGGCCCAAAAACACCAATATTGTGAGAGAATATTTCACGCTCCCTCCTTCCTCGGTCATTGCCCTATCCGGTGAAACAGCTGCGAATGGCAGGCTTGAAAAAATCTCCTCAGGTCAACAAACGAGGCGGCGGCGAGGAATATTGTCAGCGTAAAGAGGGCGCCCGGGCCGGACCTGTCTGAGCCGTCCCCGGCGAGTTATCCGGTCCAGGCGCCCTCTTTACGCTGACAATATTCCTCGCCGCCGCCGGGCCTATCGCCCCTTATTCCACGCCGCCGGGGTTGTACTTCTTAACAAGTTCGTCCCAATAGGGATCGGCCATCAGTTTGTCCAGGCCGGCGTTGACCATATCCAGGGTTTCCCTGTCTTCCATATTCACGCCCACCGCGAATTCCTCGCTGGGAATGCCGGCTTCGCCGATGATCTTAACTTTGATCTTTTCCACAGCCTCGGCGGCCGGAGCGTCGTTCATGACCGCCGCGTCAATGCGGCCGTTCAAAACATCCTGGGCGGCCAAGGCGGAGCTGGGGTATTCCACCAGTTCGTATTTGCGGCCGTCTTTGCCGTTGGTCTCCTCCATGGCCTTGGCGTCGGAGGTTCCGGACTGAACGCCTATACGCAGGCCGCCGGTCACGGCCTGTTCAGGGGTCAGATCGGAATCGGCGGCCACCACCACCACCTGTTTGGTCACCCAATAGGATTTGCTGAAATTGATCTGCTTGGCCCGCTCTTCGGTCACGGAAAGGCCGGAAGAAATCATATCTATCTTTTTGGCGCGCAGGGCGGCCACGATGCCGCTCCATTCCATGGGCTGGTGCTCCACTTTAAAGCCCAGTTCCTTGGCGATCCAATCCATGGCCTCCACGTCGAAGCCGGTGGCCTTGCCGTCTTCACCAATATAGGCAAAGGGCGGAAAGTTGGCGTCTATACCGTTTATATAGACCTTGTCCTTGTTCTGAGCCAGGGCCGGAAGGCTTAAAGCCATCGCCAGCGTGAAAAACAAAAGCGCCTTCTTCAACATGATAACCTCCTGAAATGTGTGCGGGAACAAACCGCTGTTTTGACCATGGTTGCCTGATCTGATTGTGTCGGTAAATTCATATTATATCAGATTGAACATCGGTTTGACTAGAAAAATGGCGGCCGCCGTTATCGGTTTGTTGTCCAATATGGCGCATTTATGGGTGACGGCCGCATGCTGTATAAAATAAACCTTCTCTCCATTGCGGTAAAGGGAAGAAAGGGGTAAAATTAAGCTTGCGGAAGCCGTAATGTGTGAGGAAACATACAATGCCCAATAAACCGACCCTGGACGACAGAACAGCCAAACTTCTGCCCTGGCTGGTGGCCACCTCCTTCTTCATGCAAATGCTGGACGGCACGATCCTGAATACGGCCCTGCCGGCCATTGCCAGAAGTTTCGGCGAAAACCCCCTGCGTATGCAGGCGGTCATCATCTCCTACCTCCTGACCTCGGCCGTCTGCATTCCCGCCTCCGGCTGGCTGACCGACCGCGTCGGCCCCAGGCGGTTGATGATCCTGTCCATCGGCCTTTTCACCCTGGGTTCGCTCATGTGCGCCCTGTCCATCAATTTGAAGCTCATGGTCCTGGCCAGAATCGTTCAGGGGGCCGGCGGCGCGCTGATGGTGCCGGTGGGGCGCCTGGTTATTTTACGCCTGTATCCCAAGAGTGACCTGGTGAGGGTTTTAAGCATCATAACCATTCCCGGCCTTTTCGGCGCCCTCATCGGCCCGGCCCTGGGCGGCGGCCTGGTTCAATATGTCAGCTGGCACTGGATTTTTTTAATCAACCTGCCGGTGGGCTGCCTGGGAATGCTCATCACCAAAAAACTCATGCCGGTTTTTGAGACCGACAAAGAACATCCTTTCGATATCCGGGGCTTCGCGGTCTTCGCCGTCTCGCTGGTTTTGATAAGCCTGGCTCTGGAAATGATATCCCACAACCGCCAGTCGGCCGCTATTTTGGGCACGCTGGGCCTTATAGTGCAGATTTATTACTGGGCCCGGCTTTCCACACGGGAGACGCCGCTTTTTAAAAGAAGCATTTTCAGGACCCGCTCCTTCAGCGTCGGCCTGGCCGCCAACCTTTTCACCCGCCTGGGAGTGGGCGCCACGCCCTTCCTTCTGCCCCTTCTGCTTCAGGTGGTTCTGGGCTACTCCCCCCTGGTCGCCGGCCTTTTAATGATGCCCATGGCCCTGGCCTCCGTCTGCGCCAAGCTATTGGCCACACCCCTGGCCAACCATTTCAAATACCGCTCCGTCCTTCTGTTCAACACCGTTATGCAGGGTTTGTTGATTTCCAGCCTGTCCCTGGTGTCAATGGAAATAAAACCGGTGTTATTCTGCCTTCAGCTGGCCCTTCTGGGTGGCGTCAATTCCCTTCAATTTTCATTTATGAATTCCTTTACCCTGATGGACCTGCCCTATGAGGATTCCGGCGGCGGCAACGCCCTGGTGTCGGTTTTGATGCAGCTTTCCCAGAGCCTGGCCGTGAGCATGGCCGCCGCCATTCTCTTCTTTTTCCAGGGAAGCGCCGTGATCCAGCCAGGCATGGACATGAACAGCGCCCTGGCGGCCTTTCACCACACCTTCCTGGTCGTGGGCGCGACGAGCGTGGTTTCGGCCCTTATTTTCTTTTTCGGGCCTAAAAAATGAGTAACGGCAGATCCTTTATAAACTGTCGCTCTTCAAAACATTCCCCTGAAAATCAAGGGCCTGGAATTTCCCGTCTTCGTACAGACCGAAACCGGCCGGGTAATCTTCCTTGGGCAGTGAAGCGCTGCCGGGGTTCCAGCGGTGAATCCGCCCCCGCTTCCCGGCCACGGGAATATGAATATGCCCGGAAAGAACGGCCGTGCCCTCCGGCGCCTTTATGTCTTCATCCTTTTCCGGCAGCAGATGGCCGTGAGCGGCCAGGATCAAATACGGCCCGTCGCTGATCCAGGCGCTTTCAGCCAGGTGGAAGGGCAGGACCAGCTGATCGATCTCAGCGTCGCAATTGCCGCGCACCGCGATTACGGGCACGGGCAGCCCGCCCAGAATTTTAATGACTTCGGCCGGATTATATTGATCCGGCAGGGGATTTCGCGGCCCTTGGTACAGTATATCGCCCAAAAGGACGACCCGCTCGGGCTCCAGCTCATTGACCTTTTTGCTGATCAGGGCCGCGCCGGAGGCGGAACCGTGGATATCGGAAGCTATCAGTATGCGCATATTTCACCTCGTATACTTCGGCGGTCAGCCGTGCCGCGCGGGGTTAACACTTCAAGCCCAGCCTTTCAAGGCAATGGCTCGAAAGGCGTGAAGGCAAGATGGAGACTGTGTAACATCACCCCACAAGGGAGTCAGCCCACTATGAACACACAACATGCGGCCGTCTTCGGCCGTATGTTGAGGGGTCAAGGGGGCCTGCCCCCTTGTGGGGTGGAGGGGCAAAGCCCCCCTCTTCCTCTTCACACCCTTTCAACCATTGCCCTGCCCAGCCTTTGGGCGGCTGTCCGCTTTTTGTCCCGCCACCACTCTTCGTTGTCCAGATACCATTGTATGGTGTGCCTAAGGCCGCTGTCAAAGGTTTCGCGGGGTTTCCAGCCAAGTTCGCGCTCTATTTTGCCGGCGTCAACGGCATAGCGAAGGTCGTGGCCGGGACGGTCGGGCACGAAGCGTATCAGGGATTCATAAGGCGCGCCCTCAGCTCTGGGCCGGAGTTCATCCAGAATCCGGCAGACGCCTTTCACCACCTCTATATTCTTCACCTCGCTGCGGCCGCCGATATTGTATTTCTCGCCGATCCTGCCCTTTTCAAAGACCAGGGCCAGGGCCTCGGCGTGGTCGTCAACATAGAGCCAGTCGCGCACGTTTTGGCCGTCGCCGTAAACCGGCAGGGGGCGGGCCTCCAGGCAGTTCAGGATCATCAGGGGAATCAGCTTTTCCGGGAACTGATAGGGGCCGTAATTGTTGGAGCAGTTGCTTATCAGGCAGGGCAGCCCATAGCTGTGCCGCCAGGCCCGCACCAGGTGGTCTGACGAAGCCTTGCTGGCGGAATAGGGCGAATTGGGGGCATAGGGGCTCTCTTCCGTGAAAAAGCCTTCAGGGCCCAGGGAGCCGTAGACCTCGTCGGTTGAAATATGGTGAAGGCGAAAGGAATCCCTGGCCGCGCCCGTCAGGGTTTCATAGTATTTCAAGGCGGCCTGCGCGATATTGAAGGTGCCGATGATGTTGGTTTGGATAAATTCCGCCGGGCCGTCCAGGGAACGGTCGACGTGGGATTCGGCGGCCAGGTGCATGAGGCCGCCGGGCCTGTGTTCAAATAAGGCCTGAACCAGGCTTTCCGCGTCTCTGATATCGGCCTTGATAAAGGTATAGCGGGGCGATTTTCTGAAATCTTCCAGGGCCTTTAGGTCGGCCGCGTAAGTCAGGGCATCCAGGTTTATGACCTGATAATCGGTATTGGCCAGAAAATAACGGCAGACGGCCGAACCGATGAATCCGGCCCCGCCGCTTATCAGTATTTTTTTCATGGAACCCTCGCTGGAGCACATTTCATTTCTGAAGACATAAATGAAATAAGTTCTGAGGGCGGCCACAAAGCTGGCCGCCGAGCGTTTTAGGCTATCTTAAAATATTCAATGTGTAAAACGCTCTAAAATATCAAGCCCAGATCAGCCAGGGGCGGGAGGGCCGCGTCTTTGGCCGACAAGAGCGGTTCGCCCGCGGGCCACTCCACGCCGATGAAGGGATCGTTCCACAAAAGGCCGCCATCGCACTCCGGGTAGTAATAATCGGTGACCTTGTATGACAGCACCGTATTGTCCTCCAAGGCCAAAAAACCGTGGGCAAAGCCCTCGGGGATAAAGAGCTGCCGGCCGTTGTCCGCACTCAGGTCATAGGCGGCCCAGCGGCCGTAGGTCTCGGAACCAGGCCTGAGATCGACGGCCACGTCGAAAACGCGGCCGAAGGAAACCCGCACCAGCTTGGCCTGGGCGTGGGGCGGGCGCTGAAAATGAAGGCCCCGCAGCACCCCGGCTTTGGAGAGCGATTCATTATCCTGAACAAAATCAAGTTCGCGGCCAGGCTTTTTAAAACCGGAAGCCCGAAAAGTTTCCCGAAAGAAACCCCGCGCGTCCGCGAACGTTTCAGGTTCAATAAGGATAAGACCCTCAATGTGCGGCGCAGCTTCCATAGCCTATATCCGTCAATCGATCAGATTCATTACTAGGCCGGTGGTAACCTTGGGATAGAAGAAAGTCGATTTGCGGGGCATGGTGTAACCCTTTTCGGTTACCTTTAAAATATCCTCCACCGTGGCCGGGTTCAGCAGGAAGGCCGCGTCGTGGCGATTTTCCTTGATCATTTCCAGGGTCTTGCCCAGGTTGGAGACATAGGAAATTATATCCGGGTTATCCAGATCCTCTTCCGTCAGACCCAGGGCTCCCTTGAAAATAAGGTTGCTGAGGACCACCGTATCCAGGGCGGCCAGTTCCCTGGGTTCCTCGCTCAAGGCGGCCTCGGACCGGCCGGCGTCGGTCAGTTTAAGGGTGTAATAGGTGGGCCGGCCGGCCAGATATAGCCCCAGGCAGTTTTGCTGCTTCTTCATCTTCCACAGGAAGCGGTCGCGAATGGTCTCTTCCGTTTCGTCATTAAAACATTTGCCGCTTATTTTGAAGAAAGACGACAGGCGTTGCAGCATTTCGTCCTTGCTGAATTTATTCTGATTCAAAAGGCGGTGAGTGGGCAGAATGACCAGACCGGGATCGCTCATGGGGCAGAGGTATATCATCACATAGTCGGCCCCGGCCGGAGCCTTGTCGCCCATTGTGTCTTTCAGGTGGCGGCGGTAATTCAGGGCGGTTTCATAGCGGTGGTGCCCGTCGGCAATGTAAATCTTGCGGACGCTGAGGGCGGAAACCAGATCCTGGTTGGATTCTTCGTCGTCATTAATCCATACCCGGTGTTGGAAGCCGCGGTAATCGACAATATCCATATCCGGTTCTTTGGCCCTGGCTGCCGCGCCCATCAGTTTCAGGGCCGAACGGTCCTCGTCCGGGAAAAAACCGAAAACCTGGCTCAGGTTGGCGCCGGTGTGCTTCATCAGGCTAAGGCGCTCTTCCTTGTGGCTGCTGAAGGTTTTCTCATGGGGGCGCACCTGGGATTTTTCGGAAAATTCCTCCAGCCTCATCAAACAGACAAAGCCGTGGCGGGTGATGGAACCGCCCTTCAAGGGATTGCGGCAGGTGGTTTCCACATGAAATATGGCGGGTTTATCCAGCCGTTCCAGAACGCCCTCAGCCAGCCATTGTTTCATCAGTTCGCCGGAGCGCTGATGCCAGGCGTACTTATCTTCATTTTCATATTCAAGACCAAAATCCAAATGAAGAATGTTGTGGGCATGAAGATTCAAACAGGCTTCCTGTTCCTGTTTGTTCAAAACATCATAAGGCGGGGCGACCAGAAGGCCGCCATGATCTTTAATTTCAGAGCTGTTGTAAAGCAAGCCTCTGAAGGGGGCTATTTCAACCAAAAGACACCTCAACTCCGGCGATAATCATTATCCCGCCCGGTTTATCGGCCGGGAACATATTGTCAGGTTCGCCTAATTTATTTTTACCGCGATTCGGCCAAGCGGCCCTTAACATCAAAATCAACATCCTGAAACGGTTTGCGCCGCATACGGTGCGGCAGGGCCAGTTCGGCGGCTTCCATAAGCTCATTTTCGCCAGGTGAGGGCAGGCCCTTCCAGGCGGCCAGAGTCAGCGCGGTTTTAATGAGCGTTAAATCCCCGCGATGACCGTCCACGCCCAAAGCCAAACATATCTTTACGGCCTGACTCAAGGCCTCTTCCGGCAAGGCCACCTGCGGCAGGTTTTTACCGGCTTCCTCAATACGGCGGCCCAGGTCTTCTTCGGCCGCCTGATAATTTTTTACAAAGTCTTCCGGCGAACTTTCAAAGGCCAAACGCCGCTTAACCACTTCCCGCCGCAAATCCCGGTCTTCCAGCCCCCTGACTTCAACGCACAAACCAAAGCGATCCAAAAGCTGCGGCCTCAGTTCGCCCTCTTCGGGGTTCATGGTGCCTATCAGGGTGAACCTGGCCGGGTGGCTGACGGAAACCCCTTCACGCTCCACGATGTTCCGGCCCATGGCCGCCGCGTCCAGAAGGGAATCCACCAAATGATCATCCAAAAGATTAACCTCATCCACATACAAAAGCCCGCGGTTGGCCTCGGCCAAGAGGCCTGGCTCGAATTTGCTTTCACCCTTGATTATGGCCTCTTCCAAGTTAATGCTGCCCAAAAGGCGGTCTTCGGTGGCCCCGATGGGCAATTCCACTAAATGACGCTTGCGGGTTTTGATGGTGGCGGCCTCGCGGCGTTTGCAGGTTTCGCACCAGAAATCAGGGTTGTCCGGGTCACAGCCAAACTGGCATTCGGCCACCACCTTCTGTTCAGGCAAAAGAGCGGCCAGGGCCCGAACGGCCGTGGACTTGGCCGTGCCCTTTTCCCCGCGGATGAGAACGCCGCCCAGAGCCGGATTTATAACGGCCAAAATAAGGGACAGCTTCATATTTTCCTGGCCGACCAGGGCGGCGAAAGGGTAACTGTTGATCATTCAATCTCGCTCTTGCAAATAAACATGATTTAGTAAAATTGACCATTGCCGCTGTTTGAAGCCATGTTCAAAATTGTTTAAAACCAGCCTTTATGAACAGAGCGCCGGCGGCGGCGGTTTAAAAACATCAATTGCCGAAGAATATCCTTTTTACATAAGATATTGAATTAAATCATATAATATTTTTTTAAACAAGTCTTCAAACCTTATTATTGTATACTATTTTTAATTTATTCAATAAGGAATAAAAGAATAAGAAAAGCAGCCAATGGAGTTTTAAACCATAGGCCGCTCGCCTTTCCCATTCAAAGCGGGTTGACCCCGAATTTCTTCATCAGCCATTCAAGTTCATTGGAATTGCTATAAAATATTTCCAATTTTTTATTTTGTCCACTGTGATTTATCCTGACCTTCAAACCGCCCAGTTCATTGCTGAATGATTTCGATAAGGCCTCGAAATAAATATCCTCGGTTGAGATATCCGGCTGTTGGGACGGCTTTCGGTTCAAACGATTGACCAGGGCCTCGGTTTGGCGGACATTCAGGTTTTTGCTCAATATCTCAGCACGCAATTGCTGCATCATATCCAGATCTTTCAGCCCGGCCATGGCCCGGCCGTGGCCGGGAGTAAGGCGCTTTAAGCGTATGTCGTCCCGCACAAAGTCAGGCAGTTTCAGCAGGCGGATGGCATTGGTCACCGTCGGGCGTTCCCGGCCGGTCATAAGGGCTATTTCCTGGTGAGTTTTACCAAAATCTTTTTCAAGTCTTTGAAATGATTCAGCTTCCTCAATAGGGTTAAGATCTTCGCGGCACAGGTTCTCCAAAAGGGCCATAACCAGCCCATCGGAGGGATCTTCCATATTTTCTTTAATTATTACAGGTATTTCAGTTAATTCTGCCATTTTGGCGGCCCGCAGACGTCTTTCACCGGCGATTATTTCGTAGCGGCCGTCTTCTTTTTTTCGTACCACTAGGGGTATGATTACGCCCTTGGATTTTATGGATTGGCTTAGGGAAGCCATCTCTTTTTCGCTGAAATTTTGGCGCGGCTGATCCGGGTTGGGATCTAGAAGGTCTATGTCAAGTAAAAGGGCCTGCCCGGCGGCTGTCGGCCGTTCATTATTATTCAAGGAATCCACCAAACCCTTGGTCGGTAAAAGGGCATCCAGACCGCGGCCGAGCCGGTTTTTTTTTGTACTCATTAGTAATCTCGCTTAGTTTATTTTGCGGTTCGGTTGGTTCTGTAAAGAATTTCTCTGGTGAGCATTTGGTAGCTGACCGATCCCTGGCATTTTTGGTCATACATTATAATTGGCAGACAGTGGCTGGGGGCTTCGGCCAGTTTTACATTTTTGGGTATGACCGTATCAAAAATTAGATTTCCCATATTCTGCCGCAGATTTTGGCTTACTTCCTTTGAAAGGTTGTTGGTGGCAACATGCATGGTTATAAGCACGCCCAAAATTGAGAGGGAGGCGTTAAGGGTTTCCCTTATGCGTTTATAGGTTTCAATAAGGTCGGCCAGACCCTCCAGTCCATAATATTCCGGCTGGGTTGGAATAATTATTCTGGTGGCGGCCGCCATGATGTTGATTACCATCATTTCCAGGTTGGGCGGAGAGTCGATTATAATATAGTCATAATTATTGACCGGTTTTTTCAATTCTTTTTGAATTATTTTTTTAAAATGTGTTTCGCCGTTTTCCATTTGCCACAGTTCCCGCCCTATGGTCAATGAATCGCTGTTGGACGGCAATATGAACAGATCGGGAACCGGTGTTTCCATAATAACCTGTTCAAGGGGAATATCTGAAAACATGAAATCATAAAAACTTGATTTTAAAAGCTGTTTACTTACACCAAGGCCGCTGGTGCTGTTGCCCTGCGGGTCGGCGTCAATCAGAAGTGTTTTATTGTTCAGCGCGGCCAGGCAGGCGGCCACATTGGTAGCGGTAGTGGTTTTGCCGACTCCACCCTTCTGATTGATGATGGCGATGATTTCGGTCATAAAGAATTCCCTTAAACTGGATATTTTTATATTTTAACATAGGCAATGATTTTTTTCCAGTATTGTGATTGTAATTTACAGGGCAATCGCTTGAAAATCATGCTACCCCGGTAATAGCTCTAAAAAGGTAGTCATCATTCCATCCGAGTTTTTTGCGTTTGCACTTTAAGCT
>QMCD01002901.1_pt1 | contig 10276 bp, 12 predicted proteins | sample 1821841 | NCBI WGS metagenome assembly QMCD01 (sample SAMN01991225, study PRJNA193472) | Termite gut metagenome, whole genome shotgun sequencing project. | isolation source: worker | host: Macrotermes natalensis
CGCCAGCATAAGCGCCACGATTACGATACTTGGAAAGGCTATCATGTATGGGTAATCAATCAAATACTGCTGCCCTTCTTGAAGCAGAACCCCAATCGACGGTTCCGGCGCCTGGATGCCAAGACCCAAGTACGCAAGGCCCGCTTCCTGGAATATGACTGAGGGAACGGAAAGAGCCATTGAGGTTATCATTGTTCCCACGGCGTTAGGCAGTATGTACCGGTACATGATACGTCTGTCGCTGGCACCCATTGTGCGGGAGGCAAGGACATATTCTTTTCCTTTATAACGGTAATACTGGATACGGACGTTGTTAGCCATTCCCATCCAGCCGGTTATACAGAATACCAGCACGAGAGGCATAAGCCCGGTGCCGAAGCGCATTATCAGAAGTATGTTCAGCGGCAGGGGCGGTATGTTCCATATAATGTCCATAATAACCTGCGGGTTTACCGTCTGACTTGTTGAATGCAAACAGAGTATAAGCCATATCCCATGTACCTATCCATTCAGGATGGCCGTTAGTAACCTCATCTTCAGCAGTCCAAGTAATTGTACTCGGGAAACCCAACCCATCAGATGTGACAGGCACATCGAATTCATAGACGAATACGAAACTATCTTCTGTGACCTGAGCGCAACCAACAAACAGCAAAAAGAAATCGTCTTCAGGGAAATAATCGTAAGGAACTTCCTCTCCTACAATATATACCAAACCATCTTTCGCGGCATTAAGCTGGAAGTTTATATATTTATCTGCAAAGCCATTAGCAACTGAGAATCGGCACACAGTACCTTCTTGATCCGTATATTTTTCCAAATTATCTCTGTATATCATATTCTCCTGTATGACTTCTTGATTGTTTTCATATTTACGGAGATCGAAGAGAACTGCATATGGGCCGACTAGTTCGTCAACAATGCTGTAAGCATACTGAGTAACAGTGATTGTCTTAGTAAGTTCTCCGCCTATTTGCGAAATGTTAACAGTAGCTGTGCGATCGTCATCAGTGTTGTTTGCAGTCAGTGTCAAATTGATCGTAGTTTCACTATTACCTGAAGTTGGAGTAGCATTGGTAATCCACGCTACATTCTCAATCGTTGCCTCCCAATCAACATTGGTTTTGACGATAATTGTAGCCGAAGTAGCATTGTATTGAGCAACTACATTTTCAACATTAAGATATGGTGCTTCTGTACCTAACTGCTGAAGTCTTACAGTTTTCTTCTCATTAGCTGCAGATGTAACCGTGATCTTAGATTCACGAGGCTCGCCGGGGTTTGCATCAACCGTTACAGTGATATCGGCTGTACCAGAACCCGATTCGGTAGAGAGTGTGAACCAGTCATCTGTTGCAACATCCTTTGCAACAGTCCAGCCAGCAGGGGCTTCTACTTTGATGATGGCAGTACCACCTGCGATAGCTACGGGCTCAGGAGCAGTTACTTTGAAAACATCTCCCGTGGTGTCTTCGGGGCCGCACGAAGAAAGTGCGAACGCGCCAAAAATGGCTGCGAGTAAAAGAATTTTTTTCATGATTTTTTTCAATTAAAAGATTCGTTAATAAATTAAAGTTTTAAAAATTGTTTTATGGTCTCATTTATAAGATGCAAAATTAAGCATTTTTGTTGCACGAGCAAACAAAAAAACAAAAAATGACAGATTGATTACGCTTTTATCTCTTCTTTCCGAACATCTTGTCCGATATAGCCACTTGGAGCGAGAGTACCTGCTGCCAGCCGACGACCGAGCCGTCGTAGTGGAATACCGAACCGACGTGAAGTTTTACACCGCCTTTCGAAACTGGGTTCCAATAGAGTTCCAACCTGTTGTATATGCCAGACGAGGTGCGGTAGAACGGCTCACCATAATATAAGCCATCACCATAAGCGGGTTGTCCGTCGGCAATACCTATATAATAAGGCATGAGGCCGCCGCCCAGATAGAGCGAGTTTCCTACCCCAACGCCCCACTTCTCTATGCGCGTATCTATCTGAATACCACCCTTGCGTACATACTCGCCTACATATCGCCTGTCGTTCTGGAATGCCTGAAGCCACCCCACGCGCAACGACAACTCGCTGAAATTCACTAACTGACCAATATCGGCACCGGCATAGGGATAGATCAATATATTATCGACCACTCCCCGTTCGATCTCACTTCCGGCGTGGTGGTACATATTTGCGTTGAAACCCACATGGAACGCACAAAAATCGAGCCGTCCGGCCATGAAGACCATAAATTTTTCGCGCTGTTCGCCGGATATACGGCTGTTCCAGTCGCATCCGAACTCTAAATATCCGCGGCGGCCGTGGTATTGGAGCAGAACACCCTCTAAATTATTGTCGTAAAACCGCACCGAATCGCTGAAAAAAGCATACGGATAGCCTCCTATAATATTTTTGCGCGGAAAAATGCCTGCGAATGCTTTGAACCGGCTGTCGGCATAACGGTAGTAGAAAACTCCTTCGGGCGATGGAAATTCACGCTGGCCGAAATCGGCGCGGAGGTCGAACCCTATCATCAGGGCATTGCTTTCACCCCACCCCAGGCCTGCCTGCGGCGAAAGCCTCGTGCCGAAAATCGTACCATCGGCGGCGATCTCACTGCCATACTCACGGTTGTCGAAACGGCAGTCGAGACCTATCTCCCAAAGGAATTTTTGCGCATGGGCTGTTGCGGCCGAACTGACAGTACAGAGTGCAAGGAGTAGTATTTTGAATAATTTAGGCATTGTTATGACTTTGGCAGATGCGGGATGTCAGTTTAAAAATATCTATCTTTGGCGGGCGGGTTAACAGCTTGCTTAAAACTTTACCTCCTCACTGTTAGCCCTGCCACGGACAGCAAAGATATAAACTTTACGCCAACAACGATATTGCAATGAAAAAAACGCCCAACGATAAGCTCGGCAGGCCTACGCCGGAGGAGTTCGCGAACATGGAGAAGATGCCTGTGGCAGTGGTGCTCGACAATATCCGCAGCCTCAATAATGTAGGTTCGTTCTTCCGCACCTGTGACGCATTCGGCGCAGAACGGATACTGCTTTGTGGTATAACCGCCACGCCGCCCAACCGTGAGATACACAAAACCGCGCTCGGCGCCGAACAGACCGTGCCATGGCAATATTTCGACACGACAGCAGGCGCACTTGCGTCGCTACGCGGCGAGGGCTACTCCATTGTTGCCGTAGAGCAGGCCGAAGGGTCGGTATCGCTCGACCGTTTCGAGCCGGAGGCGGGGGTTAAGTATGCTTTGGTGTTCGGCAACGAGGTAGATGGTGTGTCGCAGGAGGCGGTCGATATGTGCGGCAGCGCGATCGAGATACCGCAGGTGGGGACTAAACACTCCCTCAATGTAGCCGTATCGGGCGGCGTGGTGCTGTGGCAATTTTACGCATTAATTGCGAAATATATCAAAAATCTCTGATAACTTTGCCGCGTGGTCTTACAGGTAAAGGCTACTTGATTTGAAAACATTTTAACTTCGATAGAAATGTCAACAGAAGGAACTCTAAGGCCTGTTACAACACTCCGTCTGGCGGAGATGAAACAGCGCGGCGAAAAGATAACGATGCTCACCGGCTACGATTTCTCAATGGCCAAAATACTCGACTCGGCGGGGATAGACGTCATATTGGTCGGCGACTCGGCTGCAAATGTGATGGCCGGACACGAAACCACCGTGCCGATGACGCTCGACAATATGATATACCATGGTCGGTCGGTTACCCGTGCGGCCAAGCGCGCATTGGTGGTTGTGGACCTGCCGTTCGGCTCCTATCAGGGCAACTCCAAGGAGGCGCTATGTTCTGCGGTGAGAATCATGAAGGAGACAGAGGCCGACGCTGTGAAACTTGAAGGCGGGAAAGAGATACTCGAATCGGTAGATAGGATTCTAAGCGCAGGAATACCCGTTATGGGGCACTTGGGGCTGACTCCGCAGTCGATACACAAATTCGGCACCTACGGGGTCAGGGCCAAGGAGGAGCAGGAGGCGGAGAAACTTATGGCCGACGCCCGCCTGCTGGAAAATGCAGGTTGTTTTGGCATTGTACTCGAAAAAGTCCCCGCCGAATTGGCCGCCAAAGTTTCTGACGAACTCACCATTCCTGTTATAGGTATAGGTGCTGGCGGCGGCGTTGACGGGCAGGTACTCGTGGTACACGATATGCTCGGCATAAATACAGACTTCTCTCCGCGTTTCCTGAGGCGTTATGCCAACATCGGCGAAGTGATGACCGACGCCTTCCGCCGTTACATCGACGATGTGAAGAGCGGCGGCTTTCCCAACGAGCAGGAACAATACTGATTGAATTATTAAGTTTGAGTTACAAACAAAAAAACCGCAGGATCTTTAAGTCTTGCGGTTTTTGTTATTGGATGTTGATGAATTATTCGGCTTGTTCTGTTTGTTCGGGTTTCGTGAGTTTTGTCAGCTCTTTTGTGCTCTGCAATTTGCCCCTGTTTGTGTAGGTCTCCTCCTTGACCGTGCCTACCCCTTCGGCATACCATGTTTTGGTTTTGGAAGTTTCGCTTTGCTGCTGTCCTTTAAATGTTACGGTTTGCGTTTGTGTCTCTTCGATAACAACGCATTTGAAAGTACCTGCAGGAACGGTTACCTCCTCTTCTGCAACACACTTCCTGTTCTTGATTGTCATATCCAACATTTGGAATGCCTCCATAGCAGTAATCATTATAGAAATTGTACACTCGGGCAACTCCTTACCGACAGCAATATTGACAGGATATACTATATCGTCGCCTTGCACATCGACATCCATACCCTGCGCTTTAATCTCGTCAATGGGAAACGGAAGCAAAGCCTCCTTGGGAATAATGACATTGCCTCCCTTTATAGTAAAGGGCTTTGATATCGGCATTCCGTCAAACTCTAAGTTAGTTACCACTTCGGTAGTGGCGCCGACCTTCTTAACGGAAGCTATGGTTTCGACAGAGACCGGGCCTTCGGCTTTGCCTTTGGCGTTAAGAGTGGTGTACTCCATGATAGTGCCCTCCTCCGTGCAGACGTAGGGTTGCTGGGCGAAAACTGTGTATGACATCAGTGTCGCCGCAAATAAGAAAAATAATTTTTTCATGATGAGCATTTTTTTAGATTTTATAGTTTAAAGATATTGTAATCATGCAATATGGAGCAAATATAGTAAAAATCCATACAACTTATCCGCTCTGTTTGGATTTTACGACCTCACCTTACCCTCAGGCGTTTCCCTGCTTTAATTACCGTATTGCGCGTTATGTTGTTCAGTTGGCACAACTTATCGATAGAAGTGTTATAGCGTTTGGCTATCTTGCCGAGGTTGTCGCCTGTCTTTATGGTGTGGTATTGAGGGCCGGTCGCAGCCTTCTTCTTCGCCTCCTGCGCCTTTTCGCTGGCCTCGATATTTTCAAGTATCTCCTCGGAGGTCAGTTCGCCGGCATCGCCAGCCGCAAGTACCGTCCCCTCGAAATCGAAATCTTCGTCAAGAGTCTCCGATGCACGCGAATGGATGTTGAAGTACGATTTTTCGAGGGCGAATGTCGTGTAGCGCAGGTCGCCGGTTGCAAAGTCGATGATATGTTCGGGGTCGAACGTCTGGTCGCAGTAGCGCATCTCGAAGTGGAGGTGCGGCCCGTTGCTTTTGCCGGTATTGCCGCCGTAGCCTATCACCGAACCGGCGGCGACATAGTCGTTCACCTCTACATTTATGCGCGACAGGTGGCCGTACCACGTTTCCAATCCGTTCTCATGGCGTATTATCACAAGGTTGCCGAACCCTCCGTTATTCATCTTTGCGTGACGTACCTTACCGCCGAATGTGGCATATATCGGCTCTCCCGTCTTGAGCGAAATATCCGTCCCGTTGTGATTCTTGCGGCGGCGCGGGCCATATTTCGACGATACGCGCCCCACGAACGGCGCATGGTACTCCTCGAGGCTGTTCACTAAATTCAGTTCTGTGGTCTGCGGAAGGTCGGCAAGCTGTATCGATTTGTAGGCGAACAGCTGCGAAGTATCCCAATGGTCGCGAAATACAGCCTTGTCGAGCAAAGCGGCCTCGTCGGGATACCAATACTCCCACGTGTTGTTGGTGTAAACAATAACCTTCGCCGTTTTATCGGCAGTGTCGAGCGTGTCTATAGGGATACGCGGCAACTCTTCGAGCTTGGGCGGCACACTCTTCTTCTGCCCCGACGCCAACGCCGGAACCAACATGAACAGTATTATCAAATATATTTTTCGCAACATGATGGTTATTTCTAATTACTCAATTGTCATTTGTTTCAATGTATTTCGCCGCGGCATCGAGTGCCTCATAAAATTCAGTTCCGAAGCGGCGGATAAGCGGTTCTTTAAGGGATTCGTAAACTCTAACCCCTATCGCTTCCCCGTTACGGCAGGCGGGAGAGCATATATCCCAACGGTGGTAATTTAGGCCGCAGGTGCCGTTGCCGAATTTCTTTACCCTTATCGGGTAGAGGTGGCACGACACAGGTTTAGCAAAATGGGTCTTGCCCTCGCGGTATGCTTTCTCTATTGCGCAGAGTACAACGCCGCCCTCCGTGAAAGCGAATGCGCACTCGGCATCGCCGACCAGCGGCGTGGTATAGTCACCCTCCGGGTCGACAACCACAAACCCCTGTTCTTCGATCGCCTCTATGCCCTCCGGCGTCATATATTCTTTATAGGTATCGTACTCCGCCTCGAGAATATCTACCTCATCGTCCTCCAGAGGTGCACCCGCGTTGCCCTCCACACAACAGGCACCTTTGCACCGCGACAGGTCGCAGGCAAAACGAACGGTCAGAATATCCGACGAGACGATCTTGTCGTCGATATCTATCATTGTAGGAATCATATACAACAATTATGAATTGTCATTTTCGAGTATCGGAAATAATAATATCTATCATCTCCCCTATGCTTATGCCTGCGGCAGCGAGCTGTTTGGGGACTATGCTGCCGGCGCTCATGCCAGGCACTGAATTGACCTCGATCATATAGGGCTTGCCGTCGGGTGTAACTATAAAGTCGGCCCTGACGAGGCCGCGGCAACCGCACGCCCTGTAAACCGATGCGGCAAGCGATTGAAGCCTCGCGGCAAGTGTGGCGGGTATCTCCGCGGGGGTTACTTCGTCGGAAAGCCCTGCCGTATATTTGGCCTCATAGTCGAAGAACTCGTTGCGGGAGATTATCTCGGTTACAGGCAGCAGGTATTCACGCTCACTGGTAAGTATCACCCCGCATCCGAACTCGCGCCCTGCTATATACTCCTCGGCCATCACCGTGTCGCTCTCGCGGAATGCCGCCTCGACAGCCTGCGCGATATCTTCCGTGCGTTTCACCTTGGTAACTCCAAAGCTGCTGCCGCTCGCATTGGGCTTTATGAACATCGGCAGCCCCAGAGTAGCGGCAATATCCTGCGGCTCTATGATGTCGCCTCGGCGCAGTATGATCTCTTTGGCTAAATGCAACCCTTCAATCCCCTCTACGGCGCGTTTGCAGAGTGTTTTATCGAATGTAACTACCGTCGAGACGAAACCGCACGACGAATATGGCACCCTCATCATATCGAGATAGCCCTGAAGGCGTCCGTCCTCGCCCGGTGTGCCGTGTATCACTATAAAGGCATAGCCGAACACTGTCTTACGGCCATCTATCGTTACCGAAAAATCGTTCCTGTCCAAGGGCCAACGGCGGCCGGAACTATCCGTCACGCTCCAGTCGCGCCCGTCTATATCGACGACCATTACGTTGTACTTGTCGCGGTCGAACGCCTTCTCCATCTGCGCCGCACTTTGGAGTGCGATAACCCTCTCCGACGAATCGCCGCCCGAAAGCAGTGCAACATTAAGCTTTTCCATCATTCGTAATTCGTAACTTTAAGGATTGAGCAAGTCTATGTGGCGAAATTCGAGTATGGTGTTTATTATGGCGACGAACTCTTTAGGCTCGTCGGCCGACGGCAGTATGTCGAGCGCACGGTTGAAATCGTTCAGCGCATGCCCGAAGTTGTTGCGCCGGTAATGCTCCTTGCCGCGCTCCACATATAGTTCGTAACTCTCTCCGCCCGACTCTATTGCCACGCGGAGCTCTTCCAATCTGTCTATTTCCATAGTTTATGCTCCTTTATATAATATGCCACTCCTGCGGGCACCATTGCACTTATCTCGCCGCCGCCTTCAAGCACCCCCCTTATGTCGGTGGACGAACAGTCGAAACATGGCGCTTCGGACAGCACAGTGAACCGTTCTGGATGCACCACATCGTAACAATTGCGGGGGTATACATATATATTATAGTCTCCGGTCAGCCTGCGCCACTCTTTCCACCGCTCTATTTCGCCTGTGATATCGCTCCCGCACAGCAGGGAGAACGACACATCGGGATATATCTTGTCTAACGCATCGAGAGTATCGATAGTATATGAGGGCCTCGGCAACCCGAACTCCACATCGCAGGCTTTCAGCCTATCAGGAAAGCGCGACCCTGCGGCAGCTATCTTCACCATTTCGAGCCTGTCGCCCTCGTCGGCAAGCATATCGCCGCTTTTGAGTGGGTTGTGCGGCGACACCACGAACCACAACTCATCGCACAGCCCCTGCCCGACTACATATTCGGCCACAGCCAAGTGCCCGTTATGGACAGGATTGAAAGAACCGAAGTACAATACAACATTCATTGCTTGAATTATGAATTAATAATTATGAATTATGAGTTATGAATTATGAATGTTTGTGTGCTTTGCATGTATATTACTCGTGGCAAAACCGCACCTAAATTCATAATTTATAATTCATAACTCATAATTCTATAAACTCTGTTATGATATCTTCCACTTCGCGGATTGCTTTAGCAAGGTCGTCGTTCACCACCACGCGGTCGAACCTGACTGCGTACGATAGCTCCTGTTCGGCCTTGCCTACCCTCTTCTCTATTGTCTCCGGCGAATCGGTACCGCGCCCCACGAGCCTCTGCCGCAACACCTCTACCGACGGCGGCATCACAAAGAGGGAGAGTGCCTTATCGCCGAAAATGGATTTGAGCCTGAGCCCCCCCTTGACATCGACGTCGAAGAGGATGACATTGCCCTTGTCCCATATACGCTCCACTTCAGAGCGCAGCGTGCCGTACTTCGTACCTGCATAGACCTCCTCCCACTCCACGAAAAGGTCGCCCTCGATAGCTTTCTCGAACTCACCCGCCGAGAAGAAGTAGTAATCCTTCCATGGGCTTCGTTGTTGCGCGGAGCACGCGAGGTCGCCGACACGGAAAATTCAAGCATGGGGAATTTCTCTGTCAGAGCCTTGACTATGGTGGTCTTTCCTGCCCCCGAAGGCGCTGAGAAAATTATAAGCTTTCCTTTATGGGTACGCATATACTATATTATGATATATTGAGGACTTGTTCCTTTATCTTCTCCAACTCGTCTTTCATGCGCACCACTATGCGCTGTATGTCGCTGTCGTTGGCCTTCGAGCCCATTGTGTTGATCTCACGGCCTATCTCCTGCGCGATGAAACCCAACTTGCGCCCCGCATTATCCTCGCCGCAGGCAACCTCCCCGAAGTAGTGGCAGTGGTTGTCGAGCCTCACCTTCTCCTCGGTGATGTCGAGCTTCTCGACATAAAATATCATCTCCTGTTCGAGGCGGTTGCTGTCCAACGGAATGTTGAGCGATGCTATGTTCTCCCTGATGCGCTCCTTTATTATATCTACACGCCTGCTCTCGAACGGCTCCACATCGGCTTTGCACTTTTCGATAATGGCTATCCTGTGCAAAATGTCGCCGATAAGCACTGCGCCCTCTTGGACACGGAATGTGTCGATGTGCTCCAAAGCCCTGTCACCTGCTCCAGAAGATCCGCCTTCGAGGGGAGGGCGTCCAGGATGATGCCGAGATCCGTCGCTATGCGGAGGTAGAGGATGAGTTTCCCGCCTGTCACCTCCGCGCGCATGTCGTGCACGTTTTGCGAATGGCCTCTGTCCAGCACGTCCGCGAGGCGGAGAATGCCTGCGAGTTTGCTCACGCGGAGACGATCCCTCCTCGGCAATGCCATAAACTCCGCATCATCCCGCGAGGGAAGCTCCTTTCTGTGGAAACGGACAATCTGCGACGTCAGGGTGCGCTCCGATTCCTTCAGGCCGACAATGTCGGACCATTTCACAAGGTAGGCGCTGTGCTTGTGGTGGCGGTGCTCCGCAATGTACATCCCTATGTCGTGCAGCACAGCCGCCAATTCCAGCAACAACCGATCCGTCTCGTCCAGA
>QMCD01002465.1_pt1 | contig 10274 bp, 5 predicted proteins | sample 1821841 | NCBI WGS metagenome assembly QMCD01 (sample SAMN01991225, study PRJNA193472) | Termite gut metagenome, whole genome shotgun sequencing project. | isolation source: worker | host: Macrotermes natalensis
GATAAGGCCGGCGTAATTCCTGTCCAGTGGAACCATTGTGCATTTTTAAATACCTCTTTCCAGTTCACCATGCCGGGTTGAATGTCGGCGATAGCCGAATGAGCGCGGTCGTACACTACCTTGCTGGCACGAGCTACGGCGCCTGTCTCCAAAAAGTAAATCCCCAAACGCTCGCCACCGTATATGATATGGTTGGTGCCTACACCATACTGGCGCAAGTCCATCACGCAGGCGCGGGCAATATCATTTTGCGGCAAACGGGTAATAAATTCCGCAGGAAGGCCGTAATTCGACAGTGAAACCGCTACATTGGCTTCGCCGCCACCGAAAGTAGCCGTCAGCTCTTTTGCCTGGTTAAAACGCAAATAACCGGGAGTGGCTAAACGCAACATAATTTCACCGAAAGTAACAACAGTTTTGCTCATTTTTATTTTATTTTTTTTATTATGAAATGATATGACGAAGGTAGGGGTTTTCTATTGTCTTATTTTAGTGTTTTCCGGCGAAAAAATATCAAAAATTAGCAATTGAATACCGGGTATTTATTTTATATGTACATTTGATAAATTTAACCAAAAATTATTTCATTATGAAGAATATGAATAGCGGCGGAAAAATGACGAATTACAGATGGGTGATTTGTGCCATGCTGTTTTTTGCGACAACGATTAATTATTTGGACAGACAAGTGCTGTCGTTGCTGGCATCGGATATTCAAGGCGAATTTCAGTGGACAGATGATCATTATGGAACGATTACGGCGTTTTTCTCCTTGTTTTATGCTTTTTGTATGTTGTTTGCCGGACGTTTTGTCGATTGGATAGGAACGAAAAAAGGCTTTTTGTGGGCTATCGGTATTTGGTCGGTCGGCGCATGTGTGCACGCCTTTTGCGGTATTGCAACGGCCGGGATTGCAGGAGGAAACTGGGTGTTTGACTTCGCCGGATCAAAAAGTATACTGGCAGGCCTGTCCGACATTGCCGCAGTGGCCAACATATCTATGGGGCTATTCATTTTCGCCCGTGCGATATTAGCGCTTGGTGAGGCAGGAAACTTCCCCGCTGCTATCAAATGTACGGCGGAATATTTTCCCAAAAAAGACAGGGCTTATGCTACAAGTATTTTTAATTCCGGAGCGACAATCGGAGCAATGATCGCACCGGTGTGTGTTATTCCATTAGCCGCTGCCACAAGTTGGGAATGGGCTTTCCTTATCATCGGGGCTTTAGGATTTGTTTGGATGGGCTTTTGGATTTTCATGTATAAAAAACCGAATGAACATCCTAAGGTCAATGCCGAAGAGTTGGCCTATATTACAGCAGATAAAGACGAAGCCGCTGCCACTGCTGCTGCCGGAGCGCCGGAGAAAAAACTGTCGTTTTTGGATTGCTTTAAATATAAACAAACCTGGGCCTTTGCCTTCGGTAAATTTATGACCGACGGTGTGTGGTGGTTCTTCCTCTTTTGGATGCCGAAATACCTGAAAGAACAATGTATTACGGGTGATATGACGATATTTGGAGTGAGTTTATCTCCGGAAAGTCAATTGATCTGGGCCTTGACCATCCTTTATACGATCGTGATGATTTCGCTTTACGGTGGAAAATTACCTACGATTATCATTAACAAAACAGGAAAAAATCCTTATGCGGCGCGTATGCAAGCCATGTTAATATTTGCGTTCTTCCCGCTGTTGGCTTTGTTGGCGCAACCGCTCGCAGGCTACTCTTATTGGTGGGCAGTTGTGATTATTGGTTTGGCCGGTGCGGCGCATCAATCGTGGTCGGCGAATATTTTTTCAACGGTGGGTGACATGTTTCCGAAATCGGCCATTGCTACCATTACCGGTATCGGCGGAATGGCCGGCGGTATAGGTTCATTCCTTATCAACAAAAGTTCAGGCGCGTTGTTCGATCATGCAGGACAAACCGGTATGACATTTATGGGATTTGAAGGTAAACCTGCCGGATATTTCATTATCTTCTGTGTTTGCGCCGTGGCTTACCTCATTGGCTGGACAGTGATGAAAACACTGGTGCCGAAGTATAAACCCATTGTGTAGTTTAAAGGTTTAAAAATTTAAAGATTTAAAAGTTTGAGGATTTAAATTTATGGCACGATTTAATAAGATAAAAACCTTGTCCGTGATGATGAACACCGGTATGGTACCGGTATTCTATCATAAGGATATTGAAGTGGCGAAACAAGTGCTCAAAGCCTGCTATGAAGGTGGGGTGAGGGCTTTTGAATTTACCAACCGCGGTGATTTTGCGCACGAAGTGTTCGGCGAATTGAATAAATGGTTGTCCGCAGCATGTCCCGACATGATTTTAGGTATAGGCTCGGTGGTGGACGCACCCACCGCTTCGCTCTACATACAACTGGGCGCTAACTTTATTGTAGGTCCGCTGTTCAATCCCGATATTGCGAAGGTGGCCAACCGTCGCAATGTTCCGTATACACCCGGTTGCGGCTCGGTGAGCGAAGTGGGTTTTGCGCAGGAAGCCGGTTGCGACCTGATCAAAGTGTTCCCCGGCGATGTGATGGGACCTGCCTTTGTGAAAGGCCTGAAAGCGCCTATGCCCTGGTCGCAGCTTATTGTTACCGGCGGTGTGAAACCCGAAGAAGCCAACTTGAAAGGATGGTTTGACGCGGGAGTAGCCTGTGTGGGTATGGGGTCTAATTTGTTCCCCGCCGCCGCCATTGAGAAAAAGGATTGGGCGGCCATTACCGTACTTTGCAAAGAAGCATTGGATATTATAGTGAAAGTACGCAATAAATGAATAATGAACAATGATTAAGTGAATAATAGAAAAAATCATTATGAAAGCATTAAATAGAACGAATGTAAAGGCTAATAGCTATCCGGAACGTATTATACAATTCGGCGAAGGTAATTTTCTTCGCGCTTTTGTTGATTGGATTATTTTCAACATGAATGAAAAAGCCGGGTTCAACAGCAGTGTGGTGGTGGTGCAGCCTATTGAACAGGGTATGGTAGATGTGCTCAATAGTCAGGATGGCCTTTATCATCTTAACCTGCAGGGTTTGGATAAGGGAAAACCGGTAGATAGCGTGCAGTTGATCGATGTGATTAGCCGCGGGGTAAATCCTTATACCGAATTTGGCGGCTATTTGGCGTTGGCTGAAAATCCCGACATGCGTTTTGTGATTTCCAATACTACCGAGGCCGGTATCGCTTTTTCTGCGGATGACAAGTTATCCGATAAACCGGCTAAAACGTATCCCGGAAAATTGACGCAATTGCTCTATCGCCGCTTCCAAACCTTTAAAGGCGCGTCCGACAAAGGACTGATCATTTTTCCCTGCGAATTGATTTTCCATAATGGTGCGGAACTGCGTAAGTGTATAGAACTCTATATTGAATTGTGGAAGCTGGGTGAAGAGTTTAAGCAATGGTTTGAAAAAAATTGCGCCGTATATTCCACTTTAGTGGATCGTATTGTGCCGGGTTATCCTAAAGATACCATTAACGAAATTCTGGAAAAGATACAGGTAGAGGATAAGCTGGTGGTGAAGGCGGAGATTTTCCATTTATGGGTGATCGAAGCGCCGGAGAAAGTAGCCAAGGAATTTCCCGCCGACAAAGCCGGGCTGAACGTGCTGTTCGTGCCCTGCGAAAAGCCTTATCACGACCGTAAGGTAACTCTGCTGAACGGGCCGCACTCAGTGCTTTCGCCGGTGGCTTACCTGAGCGGACTTGATACGGTGCGTGAGGCATGCGAAGATGCGGTGATCGGTAAATACGTTCACAAAGTAATGTTCGACGAGTTGTTGTCCACATTGGATTTACCTAAAGCCGAACTGGAACAATTTGCTAATGATGTGCTCGACCGTTTCCGCAATCCTTTTGTGAAACATTTTGTCACCAGCATCATGCTCAATTCGTTCCCTAAGTTTAAGACCCGCGATCTGCCGGGGTTGAAAATTTATTTGGCGTGTAAAAAGGAATTGCCTAAAGGATTGGTGTTGGGTTTGGCCGGCATTTGTGTGTATTATAGAGGAGGCAAGCGGGGCAATGATGTAATTACGCCTAATGACGGACAGGATATCCTGGCGTTATTAGCCCAACTGTGGGCATCCAATGATCCGAAGGTTGTTGCCGAAGGTGTGCTGAAAGCCTCATTTATATGGGGTGAAGACCTCAGCTTGGTGCCGGGACTGCTTGATATGTTGACGGCCTTTATTACTTCTATATTGGATAAAGGTATGCTGACTACAGTGAAGGAAATTTTGTAGTGGTTTTGCTGTTTTTTGGATAAAAAAATCCCCATTTGCATTCTTGCAAATGGGGATTTTTTCTATATAGCTGTCCGATACTAGTAGCCGGGGTTTTGGTCGGCAGCACTGAGACTTTCGTTAAGGTCTATAGCATTTTGCGGAATGGGACGCAAATTCATGAACGCTCTCTGCGTAGCCGTTAAATTAGTGGCATCATAGTTGTAGGTCGTATACATATACTCCAACATTTTGGTACGGCGCAATTCCGGCCAACGACCACAATATTGTCCGGCCAATTCTTTTCCGGTTTCTTTGAGGTAAACTTCCAAAGCTCCTTCTTTAGTAGCAGGCAATGTTATATCTAAGCTTACACCGCCGGGTTTCAGGTTGCCCGGGCGCGCCGACACCTTGTTAATCATGTTTTGGGCGCCGGGATAATCGGCTAAACCTATGCAGGCTTCGGCATAGAGGAACATGGTTTCCGACAAGCTCGCCAGCACAATGTCGCGATAGCTTTGTCTTTGATTCCATACTTCCATTGTGGTCATATCAAATTTCTTGATTACCGGTTGACAATAGTCGCTAATGTAACCGCTACGCCACAAGGTTTCATTTTCCCGTGGGCTCAAACTCGTAAGATTGATGAAAGGATATATGCGCATATAAGAGGTGAAGGGACTACCGCTACCCCATGGTTGAATGGTGCTGGCATCAGCCACGCCCTGAAATTCGGGGCACCATTTTTTGATAAACTCTTTGGCTGCGGGTTTTACATTATCAGCTTGGGCTTCATCTTGCATGGTCATATTCTTAAACAGCCCGTTTTCATCCAATCCTTCGGTCAACAGCAAATAGTCCTGGTACATTTCTTCTGCAGCGGCGCCAAATGCCCGCGGATACACTGCGGTCACTTCGGTGGTTGCCGGTGAGGGGGCTGTGTAATACTCATAGTATTCTTTCCAAACCGTGAGCATAAAAGTTCCTTCATAGCGGGCGTCATATTGATCATACCATGAATGCAGGCTCCAGGAAGGATAGAGTTGAGTAGACATGTATTTGTTGGTGCGTTCATTACCTCCGAGGTAGGGGCCGAACAGGCCTTCCTGGTCATTACCTGTAGTAGCGGAAGTGAGCGACGACTTATCGTACTGCACGGCAAAAAGGATTTCATTGTTGTTTTCATTAGATGCACTCCACAGGTTGGCGAAAGTTTGTGTCAACGATTCGCCGCGTGAAGTCAGTACTGCCTGAGCAGCAGCTTTAGCTAGCGTAAAATCGTTCGTATTTCCCAAATCCCAACCGCGGGTGAGATATGTTTTGGCTAAGTAATGATTCACAATATCCTTGCAGATCTTGCCCGTGTTATCTGTTTGCGGCAGCGGGCCGGCTAAAGCGGAAGTTAATTTGCCGATCACATACGTATAGGAATCGGCTAAAGTAGCACGGGGCATTTGCGTTCGCGGGCTCATAGTATATTCGTCATTGATTACTATGCCGCCGAATTGTTCTATCAACAGGAAATGTATGAATCCTTTGAAGAAGTCATATTCGGCCTGGTATAGCGCCTTATTCACGGATGCCGGGGCCACTTTGAGCCAGTATTCCGCAGCATTAACTCCTTGTAACACTGTGTAACAGTTCATATAAAAAGTCAACACGTCACTGTTGGTAGCGTTGAGTCCCACGTAGCTATAAATAGGGTTTTGATCTCCGCGGGGCAGTTGGTAAAGGTCGGTACCTGCCAGTAACAGGAAAGGCCTGGTCTCATATATTTTCCGTAAGCTGCTGTATACATTGGTACGCAGGGTTTCATATCCGGCTTCCGTAGAATATATTTTTTCGTTGGTAGCGCCGGCTTTATTATCCTCGTCCAAATATTGACCACAGCTACTGAGGATAGAGAGCAATGTAATTATAGTTAGTATCTTTTTCATAGTGTTTTCCGGTTAAAATTTCACATTAAGGCCTAATTGATACACTACGCTTGAGGGGCCGTTGCCATTAGCTTGTGAGGTAGTGGCATATTCCGGATCCCAGCCTATGTAGTCGGTAAAGGTAAAAGGATTCAATACATTCACATATACCCGTAATTGTTGAAGTTTGATTCGTTCGACAATATTTTTTGGCAAGGAATAACCCAGGGTGATATTGCGCACTTTAATGAACGACACATCTTGGTAGCGACCGTTAGTTCCATAAGAACCTCCATTCAAAGCGGTGGTTCCGATAGGATAAGTGCCGACACGTTCGGTAGAGGTACCCCAAGTTACCCATTTTTGTCCGTCGGGATCTGTGGTGAAATTATTCCAGTCGATGCGGGGAGCGCCTTCTGGTATGTAGTAATTAAAGTTCACTTTCGGACGACCTCTGTCGGTAAGGGCGGCACCGACAAATTCGGCGGAGAAATTATCATTGGCGTAAGCGCCCTGGCGAAAATAAACATTGAATGAAAAGTCGAAGTCTTTCCATTTGAGACTAGAGGTAATGCTCCCGGTCCACTTAGGATCGGTTTGATATAAAATTACGCGGTCATCAGCATTAATTTTTCCGTCATTATTAGTATCTACTACTTTAGCGGCACCCGGATTGGTGATTTTCATGTTCGTCCTTTGGGCGGCAGTGGCGGCTTTCCATTCGGCTAAGCTATATACACCGTTGATCATATAATCATAAATCACGTTGATAGGCTGTCCGATAAAACGGGCTTCTCCGGGCACGTCTTCTTCCTTACCGTACAAGCTGCGAATAGAGTTCTTGTTGTGGGCGAAAGAAAAATTAGTACGCCATTCCCAATCTTTGGTTTTCACATTCACGGTACTCAGTCCTACTTCAATACCACGGTTATTTACCGAACCGATATTATCCGTCATATTTTCCACTCCTGATTCGATGCTCAAAGAGCGGCCCATCAACAAACCGTCCGACAGCTTATCATACACATCAACGCTACCGCTGATGCGTCCGCCGAATAAACCGAAGTCTAACCCGAAGTTAAATTCGCGGGTTTTTTCCCAGGTTAACACCTGGCTCACCGGGCTGCCGGGGGCGAAGCCCGATACCAATGTGCCGTTAAAATCATAAAGCACTTTGTCGCCGTTGATGTCGGGTGAAAATTGTGTGCCATAGGCGGACACACCGTTGTTGTTACCGCTCCAACCCAAGCTGGCGCGAAGTTTCAGATTATTCAACCATTTGATGTTTTTCATAAATTCTTCTTCCGTAGCGCGCCATGCTAAAGCTACGGAGGGGAAGGACGCCCATTTATCGACTAACTTGGAACTTCCGTCGTAACGAATGGTGGCGGTCAATAAATATTTGTTGGCATAATCATAATTTACGCGGCCTGCCCATGAGATCATGGTTTCTTTTGAATAGGCGGCGTTGTTATCGCCGGGCACCAAAGTGCCTGTGAAAATGTTATACCATTCCGACTCATAGGGGAAATTTTGTGCGCCGATTTGCAGGGATTCACTCGAAACTTCATATTCCGAATTAATCAGGGTCAGGTTCACCGTATGCTTTTCCGCAAAAGTACGCGTATAGTTGATCACATTATCCCAGGTGTACTCAAAACGGGTACGGTGATTGGTACGCGCTGCGTCGGTTGAACGGTCGGGCGTTATGCCGAAGTAACGACCTTCTCTCCGCTGATTCAGGCGAGGCATGAAGGTTGTTTTAATTGACAGGCCTTCGATAGGCGTAAATTCGGCGTAAATACTTCCCATTACATTGTAACGTTTGGTTTCCTGCGATCCGCTTTCAATTTCTATCAAGGGATTGCCGGAGGAGGTAAAGTTTCCGGAGCCGCTTATGGAAGCGCCTATGCCCGGTTGCCTGAGATACTCGCCGTTTTCGTCAAAAGCATCAAAGAAAGGCATCATACGGAAGAGATCGCGATAACCGTTCTGTGAGCCCGAATTGACCAGCATGTGGTTTAAATTCACGCTGGCGCCGGCATTGAACCATTTGCTCGCTTTGTGATTGATGGATGCCCGGATGCTATAACGCGTCATTTCTTCGGACATAAAGTTACCTTTTTCGTTTTGGTAACCTATTCCGAGGGAGTAAGAAATATCCCGGCTACTACCGGCCATGCTTAATGAATGGCTTTGCATAAAACCATTATCAGTTCCCAGATCCATCCAGTCGGTATAATCCTGATTGTAGAGGCGGTTGTTGATTTTTCTTGAATTTTGCAGGATAGCTGTTCTATTGGCATCCGTTAAGGTAAATTGTTCCGAAGCAGGGTCCCATGCGTAATACATAGAAGTACGGTAATCGATTATTTCCCGTCCGTCCATGAAATCGGGGATGCGTGTTAGAACGCGAACACCGGCATAAGCATCATAGCTTATGGTAAACCTGGAAGTGTTGTCGCCGGCTCCTTTACTCCTGATGATCACGACTCCGTTAGAGCCGCGCGAACCGTAGATAGCCGTTGAAGAAGCGTCTTTCAAAATATCTATACTCGTAATATCGGCCGGTGATAAGAAGTCAATATCATCTACCACTATACCGTCTACCACGTACAAGGGGTTGCCGGCATTCAAGGAGTTTTGTCCGCGGATTTGGATGGAGAATCCACTGCCGGGACGTGCGGAGTTGGTTAAAATGTCCACACCGGGAGAAGCACCTTGCAATGCACTCATCACAGATGTTGTGCCCAGGCTGGTAATTTGTTCGGACGTTACGGCGCCTACCGCACCGGTCAGGTCGCGTTTTTTTACGGCACCGTACCCGATCATTACCACCTCTTCCAACTGTACGGCATCATCTTCCAGTGCCACGTTCACTTCATCACCTGTTACCGTTACTTCCTTGGGTAGCATACCTATATAGGAGACAACCAGAGTTGCACCTTCCGCCACATTGAGGGTATATTTACCGTCAATGTCGGTTGTAGCGGACGTGGTAGTACCTTTGATCACAACAGAGGCTCCAACCAGCGGTTCGCCCCGGGTGACATCAGTAACAATACCGCTTACGTTTTTTGTCTGTGCCGCAGCACTTAAGGACACCAAGCACAATGCCGCCATGAGCAACACGCGGTTTAGTTTCCTTACACTGAACAATTTTTGCATAAGTTTAAAGTTTTAGATTAATATTCGTCTTTAAATTGACTAATCAAGTCAAATGAAATTTTTTAGTTAATGCAAAGATAACAATTTTTTCATTTGTGTGCGCACACATGCTATTTTTTTTCAAATATCGGGATATAATTTATTAACATAAGGCCTTTTTCAATTGTTAATGTCCATTAAAACATCCTATATATTAACATATTCATCTTTTATATTGTTTATTTTGACTTAGTTAGTCAAATAAGAAAAGTAAATATTAACCTAAATACCTAAAAGTTTATGCGAAAATTGTTTATTATGAAGGCGCTAGGCCAGGTGTTGCTGGTGGCAATGCTGTGCCTGGTTTCCTTGGGTGCTGCGGCACAGACAAAAAACGTAAGCGGAGTAGTCACCGACCTCACCCGGGGCGAACCCTTAGTAGGTGCCAGCGTGGTGATTAAAGGCACCAACACATCCGCTACGACCGACCTTGACGGTAAGTATACTATTAATGTAGCGGAAGGCGCCACTTTGGTGGTTTCCTACATTGGCATGCTGCCCAAAGAGGTGGTGGTGACAGGTAGTAATGAAGTGAACGTGGCACTGGAAGATGATGCCGTGCAGCTGGAAGAGGTGGTGATGATTGGTTACCAAACCGTGCGGCGTAAAGACCTGACAGGCTCGGTAGCCTCAGTAAGCAACAAGGATGTAACCGTTGCTCCTGTGGCTAACGTGGCGCAGGCCTTGCAAGGTAAGCTCGCCGGGGTGAATGTGATATCACAGGACGGCCGTCCCGGTGCCAGTATTTCCATTCGTGTGCGTGGCGGTGGCTCCATCTCGCAAAGCAATGAACCTTTGGTACTGATTGACGGAATTGTCGGTTCAATAGATGATATTCCTTCCGATATGGTAGCCAGCATTGATGTGTTGAAAGACGCTTCTTCAACGGCTATCTATGGCGCCCGCGGTGCC
>QMCD01002467.1_pt1 | contig 10274 bp, 9 predicted proteins | sample 1821841 | NCBI WGS metagenome assembly QMCD01 (sample SAMN01991225, study PRJNA193472) | Termite gut metagenome, whole genome shotgun sequencing project. | isolation source: worker | host: Macrotermes natalensis
TGTGCCGGGAACCGTCCCGCCGGACGAGGTCGCGGGCGGCCGGTTCGCGGAACGGCAGACAGCCGATTTCAACGCGCTCCAATTGCCGAATGAAATCAACGAACTGCCCGACGTGCAGGCGGTTTTCCCGTACCGGGAAGTGCGGGATTTGCTCGACGGCCTGATCGGCAACGTCCAGTTCGTGCTTATCGTCATCGGCGTTCTCGTAATCGTCGTCGCCGGGATCGGGATGATGGTCAGCATTTACAATTCGATGAACGAACGACGGCACGAGATCGCCGTCATGCGGGCACTCGGCGCGCAACGGACGACCGTGATGATCATCATCCTGCTCGAATCCATCCTGCTTTCCCTCGGCGGCGGCGCGCTCGGCGTCGTGATCGGACATTGCCTGACCGCCGTGCTGAGCCCGTTCATTGCCGCCTACGCCGGCGTCGTGATCCGGTTCTGGGATTTCCAGTGGACCGAATGGACGTTGATTCCCGGCCTGATCCTGCTCGCTTCGATCGTCGGATATCTTCCCGCGGTGATCGCCTACCGAACCGATGTGGGAAGCTCCCTTTCGAAATGACGGGCAACCGGCCGCTTTCACACCCTTCTATTCCAACCCGCGTTTATGGTCGACTTTGAAGACGCCCTGAAAGGATACCACCGCGATTTCGTCGAGGCGGATGCGGACGGACCCGAGAAGTACAAACCGATCGTGCCGCCGGCCGTCGTCTCGGCGATTTTCGGCGTACTGTCGATTCTCACGATTCTCGGCTGGGGCATGGTCGTTTTTCCGTTGACCGGCCTCCTTTGCGGGGTTTTCGCGCTGCGGAAAATTCTCGCTTCGCCCGAGGATGTCGGTGGTTTCCAATTGGCCGTCGCCGGAATCGTTCTCTCGCTCGTCTTCTGGCTTGTCGGCTATTCCTACCTGGCGTACTCGTACTATTATGAAATTCCGTTCGGGTACGTCCCGATCACCTTCGAAGAAATTGCAGGGGACCCGAAAACCGGTAAACTGCCGCAACGGATACTCGATCTCGCCTGCGATCCGGAGAGGACCGACATGTTGCCCCAGAAAGTGTTTATCGAAGGGGAAATGTATCCCGGCAAGCATTTACACGATATCGACCAGTTCATCATCGTCGAAACGATCGCCCAGAGCAGGTTCAGCAGCATGGTGCGGGAACCGACCGAATCGGTGCTGATCCATATAACCGGCGGCCGGACCGTTTCCCATCGTACGGGAAAAGTCCGGGTCGGCGGCGTCCTGACGGTCGACAAGAGTCCCCCGCCGGGCGAAACGCCGTACCGGATCGACGCGGACGTGTTTCGATAAACCGGCGGGTCGATTGGATAATTCACCTCCGGCCTCAAGTCTCAAGCCTCATTACCAAGATGTCCAACGCATTTGACGAATCCCTGACCGGTGCGACCTATGACGGCGTCGAGATGAAAACGGACCCGACCGGATACCGGATCGTGCTCGGCCTGTCCGTGGGGTCGGTCGTGTTCGGCCTGATTTCCGGGCTCGCATTCCTAGCCTGGTCGATGCTCCTGATCCCGGTCGTCGGCCTGTCGCTCGCAATGATCGCGATCTGGCGAATCCTGAAGGCCCCGGACGAACTCGGCGGTTTTTACATGGCCGTCGCCGGCGGCGCCCTCTCGACACTTCTCGGTCTCGGCTGCCTGGGTTGGTTGCTCTGGGATTATTACGGTTCCATTCCCGTCGGATACGAATATGTCGATTTTAACGAAATGGTTCTCACCCCGGATAGAAAATTGCCGGAAAAAATCATCCGGCTCGGCCGTGAACGACGTAAGGTGTTTATCAAAGGATATATGTACCAGGGACGCCGCTTGCAGGGGATTACCGATTTCATCATGGTACGGACCCAGGCACATTGCAAATTCTGTTCGCCCGAACAGAATCCGACCGACATGATCGACGTGACGCTGGTCGGCGACCTCAAGGTCGCTTACCGGACCCGGCCGGTCCGGGTCGGTGGAACCCTTTATGTAAACGAAAATTACGCTTACGGCGAACTGCCTTACCTGCTCGTCGCGGACGTTTTCCGTTAAAGGGAGGCAAACCGCCGTTTTGTGAAACATTTCCGCGCCGGCGGTGTTCTCCCTAATACGGCGCCGAAACGTATTGAGCCGAAGCATACCGCGCCGAAACATACCGCACCGAGGCCGGTCGTGTTTTCCGGCGACGGATCGGGTGCCGGCTTGGGCGTTTGCCCGGGCGATGGTTTGATCGGCAAATCGAACGGAATGCGGAAAGGTTTCTTTCATGGAAACAGGTGAAATCCTTTTGCGGAGCGGACTTCTGGATGAGAAAACGCTTTCCGTACTTCGCCAGGCGGCAAAAGAGAACCGGCATAACGGAAGCCCGAAGCTGCGAATCGACCAACTCGCGGTCCAAAAAGGGATCCTGAGCGAAGAACAGGTTCTCCGGTCTCTCGGCAACGAGCTGGGCATCGGTTTTATCGATCTCGTCGAACAGAGCGTCGATCTTTCGCTGCTCAAGACGTTTCCGACCCGATTCATCCACCGGGAACAGATTTTTCCCGTCGCAATGCACCGGGACCGGCTCCTGATCGTCGCGACGAGCGATCCGATGAATCTTTATCCGCTCGATGAAATCGCGTCGATCATGGATAAGGAAATCCAGCCGGTTCTCGCCGTCCGTTCCGAAATCGACAAGCTGATCAAGCGGTACCTCGGCATCGGGAGCGAAACGATCGACGGTCTCATCGGCCGGCGGAATGAGGAAAAGGAACCGGACGCGATCGAACTGCTCGACGACCTGGAACTCGACGGCAGCGAGCTTTCGGAAATGGTCCAGGAACCTTCGGTCATCAAGCTGGTCAACGAGATCCTGCTCGAAGCGATCGAATCAAGGGCGAGCGACGTTCATATCGAATCGGAGCAGGACGGCCTCGCGATCCGGTTCCGCATCGACGGCGTGTTGCATGTCCAGCATTTCCCGGCCGAGATCAACCGGTTTCAATCGGCGATCATCAGCCGGTTGAAAATCATGGCCAAATTGAACATCGCCGAACGCCGCCTGCCGCAGGACGGACGCATTCAGCTCAAGTTTTCCGGCCGGGAAATCGATGTTCGTGTCAGTGTGATCCCGATGATCCACGGCGAAGGGATCGTGATGCGCCTTCTCGACAAGGATGCGATGGAATTCTCCCTGCGCGGCCTGGGGATGAACGCGACGATCTATAAAACCTTCAGCGAATTGATCCGTTTACCGCACGGGATCGTTCTCGTCACCGGCCCGACCGGCTCCGGAAAAACGACGACCCTTTACAGTTCGCTGACCGAGATCAAGGACGCGTCGACGAAAATCATCACGACGGAAGATCCGGTCGAATACAGGCTCGAAGGGATCAGCCAGATACAGGTTCACGCGAAAATCGGCCTCACCTTTGCCGCCTCGCTTCGAAGCATCCTGCGTCACGACCCGGATATCGTGCTGGTCGGGGAAATCCGCGACCTCGAAACCGCGGAAAACGCGATCCAGGCGGCGCTGACGGGGCACCTTGTTTTCAGCACCCTCCACACGAACGATGCCGCCGGGGCCTACACCCGTTTAATCGACATGGGGGCAGAGCCGTTCCTGGTTTCCAGTTGCGTCGAAGGAGTGATGGCCCAACGGCTTGTGCGCAATCTCTGTCCGCATTGTAAAAAAGCGTATCGGCCCGACCCGGCGGAGCTGCCCGACGATTTTCCGTTCGAACGAATGGAAAACGAATGCGGAGGCCACATCTTCAAGCCGGTCGGTTGCCGGGAATGCCGCCAGGTCGGATATCGCGGCAGGAGCGGGATTTACGAACTGATGGTGACGACGAACCGGGTGCGCGAATTGACGGGCCGGAATTCGACCGCCTGGGAAGTCAAGCGGGTCGCCCTTGAGGAGGGAATGCGGACGCTGCGCATGGATGGTTGGGAAAAAGTGCTTGCCGGCCAATCCTCGATTGAAGAAATCGCCCGGGTCACGAAACGCGACTTGCTCTGATCCAGTCGCCGATTCCGCGTTTTCGGGGTTTTCGTGTTTTCGGAAAAGAGAGCATGTTGAAACGCGGAATGTGGGGGGCCTTGGAGAAAATGCCGCCGAAATGTATACTGGAAGCTGTTGGAATTTCACGAAGCCGACCACGGCGCCGACGTTCAGGGAGCTCCCCCTCCGGGAAAAACGCTGCCCGGAGGTGAACGAACGGATTGATCGGAAAGCGGAGCCGGCTTCGGTATACGATCTTTCGATGGGCAATGCCTGACACATTTCACCCCCTTGGCGGAGGTTCGTTTTGAGCGGCGATCAAAAAACAAAAGAAGAAGCGATCGAATTGACCGGGACCGTGACCGAAGAGGTTCGCGGGGCGTTTCGTGTCAAGCTGGACGACGCCGATCATGTCATTCTTTGCCGGCTTGCGGGAAAAATGCGGAAATTCCGTATCCGAGTCGTTCCCGGCGACCGTGTGACGGTGGAAGTGAGCCCTTACGACATGTCCCACGGGCGGATCATTTTCCGGGAACGATGATCCTTTCCGGTCCGGCCTTGCCCGGTTTGTCCCTGCCCGGTTTGTCCGATCCCGGCGCTTCCCCGATGGTGGTCTTGAAACCGTCAGGTTCACGGCAAAATCACGACGTAATCGCGACGAAATCGCGGCAAGATCATGGCCAAATCGGTCTGCAACCAAACGGGTGGGGGTTCCATGCGTCGCGGTTTGACGCTTGTTGAAGTTCTCATCGCCATGAGTATGCTTGTGGTCCTTCTCGGTTCGATCGGGATCGCGCTGCACTCTTACCTGTATACGCTCGATACCGCGCGAACCGGGACCGCCGAGGCACAACTGGCCCGGGCCATTCTCGAAAAAATCGCCCGCGATATTCGAAATACGGTCGTCGCCCTCAAGACCGAGACGCTGGAAGTCGACACGGAATCGGTCCAGGCGTTGTTTACCGGCGTACAACCGCCCGCCGCCGTCTCAAGCCTTTTGGATACGGCGATCTCTTCCGGCGATTCCGGGGCAACGACCGAGGTCGCAAAAACGCTTACGGGAACGACTCCCGGGATTTACGGCGATTTGGAATGGCTCCAGATCGATACCGCGCGATTGCCGCGAGGTGAAATGTATGGCGGAAAAATGACCCGTTCCGGGACCTCGCCGCTTCCCGACCGGTTGAGTCCTTCGAAAACCGTCTTGTATTATCTCGGGGAAGACACCGGCCTGGAGCAAGGGCGAACAACGCTCGGCGCGGATGCGGCACTCGGTTCGCTCGGCCGATCATTGGACCTCGACGCCCCGAAGTACGGGCTTTACCGCCGTGAATTGGATCGGCTTGCGACCCAATACATGATCGACCAGGGGGAAGAAGCGGAACGGGAACGGTACGATGATCTCCTGGCCCCCGAAGTCGAGGCGATTGAATTCCTGTATTTCGACGCGCAATCGGGCGGGCAAAGCGAAGCTACCGGGCTAGCCGCATCCGGAGGATTGGGCGGATTGGGGAAAGTCGGCGAATGGATCGAGTCGTGGAATATGGACAACATCGGTTATTTGCCGAAAGCGATCCGGATCACCCTGTGGATTCGACGAAAAGGGCAGGACAATCGTTCCAACGATTCGTTGACCGGGCAGGCTCCGGGAATACGGACCGTCGCCTATTCGTTGATCGTCGTTCTCCCGGTCGTAGGCGAGCCGACGCCGGAAACGTCAGAAACGGCGGAATAAACCGGCCTTGACGCGGCAGGCTCTTTCTGACCTGTGAACATGCTGAAAGCCAGTGGAATTTCCGAAGCCGATCGGGGTCAGGATATCACTGCCCGGATATCAAAGCCCGGATATCAAAGCCAAGAGATCAAAAGTCCATGCAAATCGAACTCGCATACGGAAAAGGACGGCTCACGGCGACCCTGCCGTCGAAGAACGTCGTCAAGGTTTTCCATGTACGGCCGATGGAGGCGATCGAAGACCCGGCTGCGGCGATACGGGAACGACTTCGAAATCCGATTTTTTCCCCGCCGCTCGCCCAAATCGCGGACGGCAAACGGACTGCCTGCATCGTCGTCAGCGATCGAAGCCGGCCCGTCCCGAATCGGGAATTACTGCCGCCGATCCTGGAGACGCTCGAAAACGCCGGGATCGAAGGCGCCAACGTCCTGATCCTGATTGCAACCGGTCTGCATGAACCGGGAGGCCGGGACGACGTCGTTGAAATTCTCGGTGAAGAAATCGCCGACGCCTACAACGTCGAATGGCACGACGCGGAGTATCCCGAAGCGAGCGTGTATCTCGGAATGAGCCCTCGCGATGTTCCCATCCGGGTCAACCGTCGCTACATTGAGGCGGATGTTAAAATCCTGACCGGGCTGATCGAACCGCATCTCATGGCCGGATATTCCGGGGGCAGGAAATCAATCTGTCCGGGAATCGCGGGCCGGGAAACGATTTGCGCCTGGCACGCCCCCCGGTTTATCGAACATGAAAAAGCGCGGTACGGCATCCTCGACGGCAACCCGATTCACGAAGAAGCACTCCGGATTGCCCGGAAAGCCGGGTGTGATTTTATCGTCAATACCGTTATCGACGCTTCCCGTCGCATCGGCGGCATTTTCGCCGGCGATCTGGAGGGAGCGCATCACGCCGGAATCCGTTTTGCCCGAAAATACGTGTTCGACACGGTTCCGACGCCGGTCGACATCGTCGTCACCAGCGCCGCCGGATATCCGCTCGATCATTCCTGGTACCAGGCGATCAAAGGCGTGGCCGCCGCCGCCGACATCGTCAAACCGGGCGGAACGATCATCTTGGCCGCCGCGTGCGAAGGTGGTCTTGGTCATCCGGTCTTGGGTGAAATCGTCGAACGGTTTCCGACGGCCGAGGCGTTCATGGAGGCGATTCACGGGGACTATTTCCGGATCAATCAATGGCAACTCGAAGAACTGGCGATGGTGCTTCGCAAGGCCCGGGTGCGTGTCGTCTGCAAAGGAATCGACGCCCGGGAAATCGGCAAGTATTACGTTGTTCCCGCCCCGACGGTCGAATCGGCGGTTGCCGACGAACTCCAGCGTCTCGGGGCGGATGCGACCATTGCCGTTATTCCCGAAGGCCCGTACGTGCTCGCGAAACAGGGCTGAAACAGGGTGACAACCGGGCTGAAAACCTGTTGCAGCCCGTCCATGAGGTTTGCGACCGGCATTTTTTTCGTTTTCCTTCAACTTTTCACGGATTACCATGATTGAACTCGGCGTCAACATTGATCACATCGCAACGGTACGGCAGGCGAGGCGGACATTCGAGCCGGACCCGGTTTGGGCGGCGGCACTTTCGGAGCTCGGCGGCGCCGACGGCATCACGGTTCACCTGCGCGAGGACCGCCGGCATATCAACGATCGCGACGTTCAACTGCTCCGGCAAACGGTCACGGCAAAACTGAATCTCGAAATGGCTTGCGAGAAAGAAATCGTCTCCATCGCCTGCGAATTACGGCCCGATCAGGCGACGATCGTGCCCGAACGGCGCGAGGAGATTACGACCGAGGGTGGCCTCGACGTCCTTTCCCAGAAGACACGGATCGGAAATATCGTGTCGCAATTGCGGGAACACGGCATCGTCGTCTCGCTTTTCCTGGCCCCGGAACCGGAGCAGATCCGGGCGGGAATCGCCTGCGGTTGCGAAGCCGTCGAGCTCCATACCGGTTCCTATGCGACCGCGAAACCGGGGTGTGAACGGCGGCATGAACGGGAGCGTCTCGCGGAAGCCGGCCGGATGATCGTCGACGCGGGCCTCCTCCTCCATGCCGGCCACGGATTGACGTACCACAACGTTCTTCCGATCGCCGCCCTGGACGGCATGAAAGAATTGAATATCGGACACAGTATCATCGCGAGGGCGCTGATGGTGGGTCTCAAGGAAGCCGTCGCCGAAATGAAACGGTTGATCAATGTCCCTGGTTCCAGCCGCTACGGATGGCCTGAAAACGGCGGTTGAATTACGGGATATTTTCCGGTATACTAGAAGGCCGTTGAAATTGCCCGAAGCCGACGATTCAGGAGCCTGCCCACCGGAAACAACACTGCTCGGAGAGTAAACAGGCGGTTAAGCGGGCTGTGTTTACCAACGACTCAACCGGCTTCGGTATAAAACGGAAAACGGGGCCGGCTTCGGTATAAAATACACTGGAAACGCGATGGAGACGAACATTTGGTCACGTCTGCCGGCTGCGCTCGCGCGCACCTGACTTCTGTTTGTATCATGACATAAACGGATCGTTCGAGCGGCGGGCGGTTGTGCGCGGGGACAGTTTCAGGCCGTTTGCGGTATAACGCCGTGCAGGCATTTTTTCGTAATGACATCCTTTTCAGCATATCCTTAGGGGTCCCGATGGCCACACACTGTTTTTCGACGCGATTTTCATGTCTTTTGCCGATCCTCTTGCCGTTTTTTTTACCGGTCTCGGTCGGTTGTTCTCCGGAACCGGAACGCCCTTTTCCCGTGGAACGGACAGCCTCCGAAGCGACGTTGGCGGCGGAATCGCCGAAAACACTGGAGCTGCACGACGTTTCTCCGCAGACACTCGGCGAAATGAATCTGGAATCCTTGAAATTGCTCAAGCTGTCCGGGAAGGTCGGTGAACTCGGCTGGGATGTTCTTGCGAGAGCCGAATCACTCAAGGTTCTCAAACTCGACAACTCCGATGTCGGTGACCGCGTGTTGGCAGAGATCGCGAAACGGACATCCTTGGAGGAATTGACGTTGACATCGACCCTGGTCGGCGATGTGGGCGTGGAGAAGTTGGTTGCGCTGCCGAAACTCAGGAAATTGCGGTTGAGTAAAACGGCGGTTACGGACTCGGTCGGTGCTGCGCTCGGGAAAATGGCGACGCTTGAAGAAATCGACCTGAGCGAAACCGGGATCGGCGATGCCGCGATTCCGCCGCTTGTCGCTCTTGCAAACCTAAAGCGGTTGAACCTTTATAAAACGAAGATCACCAACGTTTCCGGCCCGGAATTTGCGAAAATGACCGGCCTCCTTTGGCTGAATCTCGATGCCGATCCGGTCGACGACGCCGTGGTGGTCCATCTCCTGCCCCTTAAAAAACTGGAGTGGCTCCATCTCGGAACGACCGGTCTTTCCGACGCAGGACTGTTGGAGATTTCCAAACTTGAAACGCTGCACGAAATTCATGTGACCCGGACCGCCGTGACGCGCCCGGGCGTCGAGGACCTGCAAAGGGCGCTTCCCGCGTGCAAAATCGTCGACGATGTTCGGGACAAGAAAACAAACGAAACGGAGGAAAAAAAGTGAGCATCCTGTTTTCTCCCGGACTTTTTCCCGTTTTCATCCATTACCCAGACCTTTTCCATGTCCGACATTTTCCTCGAAATCATGGACGAACAGGATTTTCTGGAGGCGCCCGTCACAACGATCCGGGACCTTGCGGTCCGTATTCTCGAAGAGGCGGGCGTTCGCGAGGGTAAGGTGTCGATCGTGTTGGTCGATAACGAAACGATTCATACGCTCAACCGCGATTTTCTCAATCATGATTATCCGACCGATGTATTGAGTTTCCTGATCGAAGAGAAAGGCGGGCACCGCTATGTGGAAGGCGAGATCGTCGTGAGCACGGAAATGGCGAAGGAACGTGCCGGGGAATTCGACTGGAATCCGGAACAGGAATCGTTACTCTACATCGTTCACGGACTTTTGCATCTCGTCGGCTACGAAGATGATACGAAATCGGCGGCAAAAGGGATGCGGGAAAAAGAACGGCATTACCTGGGCGGAGTCGGAATCGCGGTTCCGGACGGTTTCGACGAATGGATCGACGATGAGGACACGATGGAGGAATTTCGCCGCAACGATCTGAACTGAATCGCGCGTTGCTGCGTAGAACAGACGGCTCAGGGCGGGAACGACGGTTTCCGATAAGGTCCCGTGTTTTTTTCAGGAGGATGTCACACGATGGGTACGGAATTTCAGCCCGAATTTCAGCCGGAATTTCAGCCGGAAGTCCTGGCGGCGCTGGACCGGTTTCGCCAAGAGGTCGAAGCGGCGCTCGATGATTATTCGCAGGGGCTCGACGGTTGCCCGGAACACTTGATCGACGCGATGCGGTATTCGCTTCTCGCGCCGGGCAAGCGCATCCGGCCCCTGTTCGCGCTGCTTGCATGTGAGTTGTGCGGGGGAACATGGAGCACGGCGATTCCGGCCGCCTGCGCCGTCGAGATGATCCACGCCTATTCGTTGATCCACGATGATCTCCCGGCA
>QMCD01009055.1_pt1 | contig 10273 bp, 15 predicted proteins | sample 1821841 | NCBI WGS metagenome assembly QMCD01 (sample SAMN01991225, study PRJNA193472) | Termite gut metagenome, whole genome shotgun sequencing project. | isolation source: worker | host: Macrotermes natalensis
TATGCAATCAGGGGCGGGCTTCCGCCCCTGGTATTTTTTGGAGGAATTTATTGTTACCATAGAATTGCAGATCAACGAAAAAATCGCTGACGCAAAGCATAAATTGCGTCTTGTGTTATTCGAGGAATGTACCCGGGCGTGTGAGGGTTGCTGCAACAAAGACTGGGATATTTCTTCTTTCCCGGTTTGCACAAGCTACGCACAATACGACTTGATCATGCTGACTGGCGGCGAGCCGATGCTTCATCCGGATGTGGTCGTGGAGGCCATCAGGCAGATCCGCCGCGAGACGCAGGCGCCAATTATCCTTTATACAGCGCTGACGTCTGATAAAGAGGCGTTGTCGGAAATCCTGTGGAGTATCGACGGCATAACCGTTACGCTCCATGATGATGCGGATGTGGAGCCCTTTTTGGAGTTTGACAACTTCTACGCCAGTCCATGGAGGACGCCGCGCAAATCCTATCGGCTGAACATCTTTCGCGGCGTCAATATTGACCACGGGGATATCACAAGCAAATGGCAGATAAAAGATGATATTGACTGGATTAAAAACTGCCCGCTGCCAGAAGGTGAAGTTCTGATGCGCTACGGCGGAATGCGCTGATAGGCTATAAATCAAATGGGAGGATGCCGGAAACATGAGTATGATACGAGTATCATTAAACATCGCTGCACTACGCGAGGAGACAATCAAGGGAAACGCTGCTTTCAGGGAATTTTACTCCGCGGTAATTGCAAATTGCCCAAACAGGCGCGTCGCGCATCTTGCAAAACACGCCAAGAAAAGCAGGGCAAGAGAGAAGAACAGAAAACGCGCCGTTTTGTGGGCATGGACGACTTGGGAGGATTAGGAACATGTCTTACAATAATAAAGAGCGCGGGATTTATCCCGCAATTGGAAAAGCTGTGTTCTCCGATCAGGACGCGTTCATTCACTGGTACATAGACGAGGGAGGGAGCGGCTGGCTTTCAGCAGATGATAACTATAAGAGACTCATTTATGAACGGCAGACGCTCATAGGAGACATGGCCCCGAATCATCATAGCATGTACCAGAGCCATAGCGCAGATACATATACTACCAATCTCATCCGTAAAATCAACGGCTATATCCAGAAAATCGGCGGTCGGTATGACCTGCTGCTGTATGAGCCGGAGATGAGCATAATACAGTTCGGCGAGCATAGGTTTCTCATCCCCACGCGGTTCCTCTCTGTCGCGCTGTTTCCGGACTACTCGGAGAAAACCTTGGGTGAACTGAACAGGGCGCTCTCTTTAGAGGATCCATCCGGGACAAGTCCGCAATCCGATGGAATCGCCGCAATGAACAGTTTGAGTGTTACAAAGCTCAGTTCGTCTAAAGAGGAACGGGACAAGCTGGTCGCGGAAGCTCAAGCACAAATAGATGCTGTGAGAGCGGAGACAGAGCGCAAGATACAAGCTATTCGGGCGGAAGCCCGCGAGGCTATGCAACGAATCGAACGCATGAAGCTGGGGCTCCAAGTCTCAGTCGAAGAGCTGACGACAAAGGTATTCATGCTGGAGTCAGTTATTTATTCAGTGGAGTGTTATCTTGGTGACACCGTCGACTTCGTTCAGCTCAGAAATGGAAAGGATGCGTCCGATGACACGCCTCTCGTCATTCACCAGAAGCTGCGGTATCTTGATGAGGACCTTCCAATTCTGCTCTCAATCTACGGATTTCACTTCGAGCGCAGCGAGCTATTTGAGGAGGCGCTAAAAAACCGCGAGGATCTGGTGGAATATTTTTGCCCCGGTGATAAAAGCATGTCGTTCGTCCGCGTGTCTAAGACGGCTACCAGCTTCGGCAGAAACGCGCATGATATGCTGGCCGAATACGATATGTACCACGGCAAAACGGTCGGTATCCTGCTTCGGAATGGGGAAAATCTGTACTTTGGGTGGACTGATGAGGCAAAAGTCATTCTGCCCGACGGCAACGTCTTTTACACACCGCAGGTGGTTGCCATCGACCCGGAGGACACCGCCCCCCGGCCGGAAGAGATCAAGTATCCGAGTAGCCGTTATTCCGAACAGGAAATTGCGGCTATGTCGCAGGATGAGCAGAAAGAGCTGAGTGACAGGGATCAGATTGCTTACCATGAGCACCAGCGCGGTTTCGAGAAGCGAAAAATCATGGCGAAAATCTATATATTCGCTATCATACAAGGGCTGCTGGATAAAGGCGACATGGTAAGGATACCGGAGAAGGTGAAACTGCTGCACAAAAATCCGGCTGGATCGCAATACCTCATCTTCTCTAGCGCGGATGGATGGATTGAGGATAACCGATACGGAAACTTCTCTGATATACTGTCCCGGTTTGAGAAGAACCATAAGGCCGGTGACGTCATCCTCTCGACTATCTATCTCAGCGACGGACACTCTCAGCCATATGACCGCGGCGTTAGCTTTAATCGCTCATCAGATGGGTCCAGCAGAACGCATGACTGCTCTATCGATGACGGCGAATTCCATCGAATCAATCTCGTAAGGGAGCATGACGCAGAGAAATGGCCTTATCGTGGGGGTGTATCTTACTATATCTCGCTTATAAAGGCATACTCATTTGCCGATGCGCGAAGCAACTTCAAGATAAAAGAAGATGAGTTCATCAACATGACCTTTCTCAACTCGGAATGGCTTCATTATGCGATTCTTAACAAAAAGTTGGGGCATTTCACCATCTACGGCTCTACTGTTAGCTATGCTCACGCGGTTCGCTATCTCAAACTGGCGTATGAGCATCTGAAACGGCGCGAGACAGAGGAAGCGGCTCTGATCAGTGAGCATCTGCCGGACTTAATTGAAGAATTTCCGGTCTGGATGGTGTCGCTTTCTGACTGGAAAGAGCAGCACGGTGTTCGGCGTATCACGCCCTATCAGGCAAAGCGGTTCGCGAAATGGCTTCAGACAGACAAAAAGGAGGATAAAATCTATGATAACAAATGAGCGAGCGAAGACCCTTTTGGAAGGGTTTCAACCGATGCAGGAAAAACCGGGGGAGGGTCCGCCCTTCCCCTGCCCGCGGTGCGGCTATCACAGGATGAACGAAATTGCTGTACGAAACGCAAAAAGCCGACAGATCAATGTCTATATCTGTGATCAGTGCGGTATGGATGAGGCGCTGCGGGATGCCGCCGGCCTTTCACCGATTCCCTTAAATAAATGGACTATGGTTCAGACATTTGAGATTTCAAAGGATGGCGGCGGCAACAGGGATTGGCTCCACACTGATGATGCTCCCAACCAATATGTCAAAAGGCTCTCAGACACCCGGTACCATTTGGTTCAGATTACGCCCTCTGTTCCCAATACCGATAAGTGCGATGTTTATTCCGACATTATAACCATAACCGACTATTTGAAGCAGGATGGAAGCGCTGACGAGCAGTTGGCGAGCGTACTCGCGACATACGGTTATAACGATGTCGAGCATGTCAAAGCTGAATATGGCAGCGCAGCTAATCAAATCCTGTGCGAGTGCCTGTTTGAGAGCCAATGGCCGGGACAGGGCGCCAAAGTCAGCTTCACCGGGACCAGAGCAGAGTGCGAAGGGTATGTTATGGATTATATCAAGCGCCATGACGGAGAATCACAAATCTATAAAAACGAGGAGTGCAGGTAAATGATTGAGTTCATTGAATTGGAACCTTATAAAACCTTGAACGAGACCCAGGATGCCGTGTTGACACACATTCCGGTTTGTATGGTGAAGGATGGCGCGCGGCATTACATCATGTCCCGCACTACGACGTCGCCAACTGACAGTACCCGCCTTGACGCATGTAAAAAGGAGCTCATTAAAAATGACGGCCGGTATTTCATGTGCTATGGGGAACAGCCCGATCCAGAGAAGCTGATCGAAGGCATGTTGGAGAACGGGCACTCTTTTAATAATCCGGACGACCTTTTCCATTGTGAGCCGCCAGACAAGCAAAGCGCGGGCTTTACTGACTTTCGTGGGAGCATAAATGATGCGTCCCCGGTTTTTCGTTACCGCATTTACGATAAGTCTTATGCGGTCAAACTCAGGCAGATGGCGGAGCTCGTCAATATATTGAGCAGACAGAAAAACAAAAGCGGCAACGGTGGATCAGCTGTACTGTTGTCCAGAGACGGCAAGCTTATGGGCGTTATCATGAACCCACACGCTATGCGATGCCAGTTGGAAGGATGCCGAGCTTATCGCGCTTCTGTCCGGTGGGAGGATGGTTCTCTGACTTATCCTTGTATGGCCGGCGTCAAGGCTATTGGAAACGGTATCTATCAAATCATATAAAACTCGGAGGTAAGCCAATGGAAAAGATCCAATTGGAGCTCGGCCCGGTGCGGCCGATGCTCCCCAATGACACCTTCAATTTTTTTTGTTCCCATTGCGGCGCGTGCTGTCATGACGTAAATCCTTAATTCTCTGGACTTTTTTCGGATTGCCAAGTACCGGGGCCAAAGCCCGGAGCAGATTGTACGCCAATACGCAGATCTCACGCTGATTGCGGATAGCGTGATGTTCCCTGTGATGACGGCGCGGACGAAAGAGACCAAGGGTGCAGCATGCTGGTTCTACCGGGAAGGCCGGTGCTCCATTCAGGAAGCTCCAAAACCGTTGACCTGTCGGCTGTACCCGATGAATATGCAGCCCGGTGACGATGATGAGGTTTTGTATGTCTTGGTCTCCCAGCGGCAGCACCATTACACCGGCCCGGAAATCTGCGCTAGGGACTGGATGGCGGACAATATGTCGGAGGATGACCGTAAAATCATGTTATGGTGGTACAAGTACACTCCTTCGTTTGGGCAGATGATGTATTCGCTCAGTAAGAAAACTGACGCCCAGCGCCTGCATGAAAAAATGCGGCCGCGAATTATTTGGTACATGTATCTGCATTTCAATATTTCCGCGGCGTTCTGGCCCCAGTTTGAGCGGAATATGAGCCTGCTCGAACGCGAGTTGAAGGAAGCCACAAAAGGAAAAATCAATCTATCAAGTTAGGAGAGATACTACATGAGGATAATCTGTCAGGACAAGAGCGAAGATAAAATTGGAAAAGCGCTCGCCGCCGATGCCAGGGCCGCCGGTCTTCAGGCCGATGTAGTGCGCAGACAGGATGCGTATGCTCTTACCATTTGGAGTACAGACGACGCTGCCATTCTCAAGGACGAGCGTATGAAATCCATGAGTCCGGACGATTTGGAACGGTTCATGGAATATGCCCAGAATCAGGTCAAGGCCGATATGACAGAACGTGGTTGGGAATCGATGGCTATTCTGCTGGACTTGTATTTAGCGGAAGAGGGGAAATGATATGAATGCTGAAATCATCGTAAACCGGGTATATTATCCGGGAAGCGATGTTCCCTTGACTCCTTTGCAACTCAGCCGTGAAACCCACTTCCAATTCGGCCTGTTTGGCTTCCCCGGACGGATTTCCGGCAGCGGTCATTGCGCCTGTACCGGGGGCGGACACTTTGAACTGTTGCCGGAGGATGACCCTGATGTCGTATCCGGCGGGAAAAGGTATATGCAATGCCGCATCTGCGGCGGATGGAGCCATTTGTAGTTCGTTACGGGGATGCCATAGGCGAGGCATCCCCGCTCCATTTTACTGTAGGCCCTGTAGGCACACAAAAATTAAGACTTGCGCTTCATCGTGTTTTGGTTTATAATAACGGTGTAAGTATCAGTGTTTCGATTATCTGAAACAAAGTTTGCCGAGTTACAGAGCGCCCAGAGGCTATATTGCCTTTGGGTGCTTTTTTGTTTCCGGCGGCAAACGGCTCCGCTCCTATCTACAAGGACACTTCATCATGATTTTTCTTGGTTCTAAGCCATAAACGCCGAGGGTCATTCCCTGCCGGCGTTTTTTATATAAATCGCTTCTGTTTCAGAGGCCCCAACTCCTATGTTCCGGGCCTCTGGCCCGTTTCAATAAATAACATATAACAGAGGAAGGGAATGTACCATGGGCTATTTGGCAGCGCATTGCACTCTTAAAATGCACTCTGACGCTCTTGGAAAGGTTATCCCGTTGCTTTGCGCATTGTGCTTTGACAAAAAGAAAGCAACGGCATTGGCGCTGGTCGAACACCCGCCCAAGACTTTCGAGCAGATTCTGCTCGAACATATCGGGCGCTACTCCGGCGACGGCAGCTACATCGAAATGGCTGACGAAAGCGGCGCGGTGTTCCGCTGGGTATTCGCAAACGGGGCGGTACATAAAGTCAAACCAACCATATTGTGGCCGGAACTGGCCGCACAATGAAAGGGGTCGTGGAAAATGTCCAACTACTACGGAAAATGCCGCACGAACTATTTTGCGGTGACGGATGCGGAAAAGTTCAAAGCACTCATGGCCGTATGTGTTGCCGGCGATAAGGTAGAAGTCTATGAGGAGCAACAGGAGAAAGGTATCACGCGGTATTGCCTTCTCTGCGACGGCATCATATCGGGCCTCCCCTATAAGCTTGTGGAAGGTGAGCCGGTCATCACTCTGAACATGGAGGAGACTGAGGAGGATCTTGATAACGACATTTCCAGCTCGCTTTTCCACAAGGCCCTTCAGGATGTCTTAGCTGACGGCGAGGCGGTTATCATCACCGAGATAGGGTGGGAGAAAATGTGCTATCTGCAGGGCGTCAGTTTGATTATCACCAAGACTGAATGCAAAGGCGTTGATCTCAGGGATAAATCCCTTGAGCTCGCGAGAGAAGTGCTCGGAGATCCCGAGTACACCACAAAAATGGAATACTGAGGAGGATAATTATGTTTATCAGCGAACCCAAGCCCCTCACAAATGCTGAAAAGCAGGAGCTCATTAAGCTCTGGGGCAATGATGGGAAACGAAAGGCTTTTCTCGACAGCTACCAGTCGTGGGGCGTCTGGTTCACACAGCCGGAAATGGATTTGACCTTCTACAAATATGATCTGCCCGGCGGCACGAGGCTCATCGTGATGGAATACATGCGTGAGCCCTACTATGGCGAGCCTGGGTATAAGAGCGGCGCAAGCGTGACCGCGAAAAAATTCTATGTCCAGACTGGAAAGCACTTTGAGCCGTCGGCTGTCAATGGCTATAGGATCTACGACCGGCTGAAGGATCTCAAGATTGAAATGCAAAAGGAGCTGAAAAGAGATGCTTGACAGTACAAATTTGAATGGCGAAACGCCAATGGACCGGGATACCGTTATGCGCATTAAGGAAGCATACATCCCCGGAACATGTATCCATCTGATTTCCATGCACAATGAGCCGCAAATGACTCCCGGACTCAAGGGGCAGGTTTCGCATGTTGACGACAAAGCCCAAATCCACACCAAATGGGAAAGTGGCTCCTCGCTCGCGCTCATTCCCGGATTGGATCGGTTCATCGCCTTTTCCGGACCGACGGCTGAAGAATATCTACGTGCGAAATACACCGCAGATGACTCCATCTGGTTCCGTGAGGAACTGCCCGGCTGTAGTCGGGCGGTATCCATCGGGGTGGATCGGCTTGTCCATGAAATCGAGGTTTATCAGGACAAAATCGTCGCGGCAACAAATCCTTTGGCCGCAGCCATGTGCAAACCTTATGATACTGCTATTATCTTCGATTCCTTTCTCTCCGGGCGCATACTCTCCGATGAAGACGTCCGGCATCTCTCAGAGAAATATGAGTTTAGCGCTGCAGAATCTCAGGAGTCGGTTTGCCCTAAATGCGGCAGCGAGGATCTGGAGTACGGTACCGCTGACCTGATGGACGGCCCCGAAGTCAGTTATCCGTGGGAATGCAAAACGTGCGGCTCTAAAGGCATAGAAAACGGTATCATATCGTTTGGCGGGCACACAGTCACCTATTCGCCAGATTGTGTAGGAGGTCAATCACAATGAGTTATCAAATCTACTACGACCGCGCGTTCATCCGTGTCGGCACCCAATTCATCCCTCTGGTGAACTCCGGAAGCAATAACTGCTTTGAGTTCAACTACCGCAGCCGGGAGGTTTGCGAAAAGAACTGGAGTGTCTTGAATTGGAAACGCCGTGACAGGCTGGTGTTTTCCCGGCAAGAGATCGTTATGATTGCGCGTGAGTACGATCAGCTCAATCAGGAAAACGGCATGTCGTTCAAATCGCGGAATCAGTGCTTTGCGCACGGAGAAATGGAGCGGTGGATCATCAACGGCATGAAGCGCGCCTATACCGTAGAGGAGTATGTATCCTTTTGGAACAGCTTGTACATACTGGACTACTCTCCTTCGGAGACAAATGACTGGAAAGAGTACCCGTTAAAGACAACGGAGGATCTGCTGCGTCTCCTCGAAGAACTCAAAGATGCGAAGCAGCTCTGCCTGAAGTTGGGCGACAACCGCAGAGTACACCGCCCCGCATCCTCACGAGCGCCGCGAAAGAAGCTGAACACCGCTGGCTTAGCTGAATACTATGTCCTAAAAGGCGAGTATGAGGGCGCAAACATCTATTTCCTCAGGTTTAACCGGAGTGGCGGATTCAAGTATTACTACCATCCCCACAGCTCCATTAAGGCATTCAAGAGCGAAAAGGAAGCGCAAAAGTACCTGGAGAAATATCACGACCGTCTCGTCAAGCACTATCAGTTCAAGCCAGAGAAGATTTCAAAAGCGGCTTAAGCTCGTAGTTGATTAAAAAGGTGGATTGATTGATGTCTATAAAAATCAAAGTTTATGTCCTGAGCCATGTACATGACGGCGAATTGCACGAACCTGAGGCATTCCCTACACAGGCTTTGGCGTACAAAGCAATGGCAAAACAGTTTGCTGACGCCGTCGATGAGTTTAGTAGTATCATTGAGGACGAGACAGCGATATTTACCGATGAAGCAAAAATTGTCTCCAGCGACGATTTTGAGCGATGGACTATATCCGAAACTGAACTGGAGATCAGTGATCTGCACACCTTCGCTACCGTTTTCGAGAACTATCTTTCCAGCTATGTCAGCGGACAGTTTATCCCTTCGTCCAAAAAGCACCGGCATCATTGAGGCTGGCTGAAGAGTTGACGGCTGCTCTGCAGGAAATGAAAACACTTTTGCAGGCAGCCCTGCCGGAATTTTCTGCCGCAGAGTTCGGGGGTGGCCGTGATTAACTCGGTTTACCATGTTTTCTGCTTCCGGGTTGATGGCATCTGGCATCGGACGCCGCAGGTGTTTGACGACGCTGCCTTTGACGCACAGATGGATATTCTCAACTGGCAGCTTCCTTACAACATACAGGCGTTTCACTTCACATCAAAAGTATACCCTCCAGTCAGCACAAACCCGGTTTTCTTGGCCCGCCCGGTCGTCGACGTGGATATTTGCGAGCTCTTTGCGGAGCGGAAGGGTGTCCGGTTAAGACGGCCGGGCACGCACGATATCAAGGTTCTCCGCTATAGCGGAGAATTCATAATTATAGGGACGGACGACGGTTACTGCCGTCTGCTGACATACTCAGAGCCTGACGATAAACTGCTTTTTGAAGAGTATTACCCCATTCCCTTTGCTCAGGCACGAAGGTTCGTGGATGAAAACCATAGGCACTGCGTCGGTCCCAGTAGCCATAAGTTTTCGATTGGGCTCCTGCAAGCCGGCAGGCTTGTTGGCGTTATCATCGCAAGCACGCCCAAAGCAAAGGCGCAGGATGACGGCTTCACCCTGGAGCTCAACCGCTGCTGTGTTTTGCCGGAGCAGCGCAACGCCTGCAGCAAGCTGTATGGAAAGGCGATTCTGGCTGGGCGCTGTATGGGGTACCGGAAATTTATCACCTATACTTTGCCCCATGAATCGGGAAGCAGCTTAAAAGCGGTCAACTTCAGGCTGGACGGCTTCACCCAAGCGAAGAAAAAAGGATGGGACCACCCCTCAAGGCCGCGGAAGAAACCGGCGCGATATCCTGAAGGAAAAAAGTGCCGGTGGATTCTTGCGATAGACTGAAAAATGAGGAGGTCGAACTAAGATGCCGGAAAATAAGATCGAGGGGAGCGCCATCCCCAAAAAGCACAGGCCGTCCCGATGCTGCCAGTATTGCAGCGGTCAAATTCCGCTGTATGTGAAACAGCAAAAGGATGGTTTTTCTTATCACATGGAGGTGCGGATTGACAAGGATATGCTCTTAGTCAACGCAACGCTTGGATATAAGATTTATAAAAATGAGCGCCGGTATACAAGCGGCAAGACCGAGCATGTGCCTGTGCGGGCTGGGTTTCGGATATACTGTTGCCCTATCTGCGGCAAACGTCTTGGCGAGAATGCCCGATGG
>QMCD01004732.1_pt1 | contig 10272 bp, 6 predicted proteins | sample 1821841 | NCBI WGS metagenome assembly QMCD01 (sample SAMN01991225, study PRJNA193472) | Termite gut metagenome, whole genome shotgun sequencing project. | isolation source: worker | host: Macrotermes natalensis
CAGCCACCAGTAGCAATTCAATTACTTGAAGCTGCTAAAATAAAAAGTGGATCAGCCGAACCTAATCGTAAGAAAGTAGCTGAAATAACTTGGGATCAAGTAAAAGCTATTGCTGAAGATAAGATGGTTGACTTAAACTGCTTTACTGTAGAATCTGCCATGAGAATGGTTGCTGGTACAGCAAGAAGTATGGGTATTACTGTTAAAGGGGCTTTCCCTGAGAATAATTAATTAAAACTTCAATTGAGAATGGGTAAACTTACAAAAAATCAAAAGTTAGCTTTCAGCAAGATTGAAGCAGGGAAATTATATACACTTACTGAAGCATCTTCTCTTGTAAAAGAGGTAACAACGACGAAGTTTGACGCTTCTGTTGATTTGGATGTGCGTCTTGGTGTAGACCCACGTAAAGCTAACCAGATGGTAAGAGGTGTAGTATCTCTTCCTCATGGAACAGGAAAACAAGTTAGAGTTTTGGTATTATGTTCTCCAGATGCAGAAGCAGCGGCTAAAGAAGCAGGAGCTGACTATGTAGGTCTGGATGAATATATCGAGAAAATAAAAGGTGGCTGGACTGATATTGATGTTATCATCACTCAGCCTGCTATTATGGGTAAAGTTGGTGCTCTGGGACGTGTTTTAGGACCTCGTGGTCTTATGCCTAACCCTAAGAGCGGTACAGTGACAGTGGATGTTGCTAAGGCTGTACAGGAAGTTAAATCTGGTAAGATTGACTTTAAAGTAGACAAGGCTGGTATCATTCATGCTTCTATAGGTAAAGTATCTTTTACTCCTGAACAGATCAAAGATAACGCGAAGGAATTTATTGCTACGCTTATCAAATTGAAACCAACAGCAGCTAAAGGAACTTATGTGAAAAGTGTTTGTCTTTCAAGTACTATGAGTCCGGGTGTTAAAATAGACCCTAAATCAGTAGAAAATTAATAAAAATTGACTGAAACATTATGAGAAAGGAAGATAAAAGCACAATCATTAATTCTATAGCGGCTACAATTAAAGGTTACGACCATTTCTATCTTACTGACATTGCTACTCTTAATTCAGCTAAAACAAGCGAATTGAGAAGAGAGTGTGCTAAGCAAGAAATCAAATTGATGGTTGTAAAGAATACACTGTTGCAAAAAGCATTAGATACATTAGAGGGAGACTATTCTGAACTGAGTGAGGTTCTGAAAGGTAATACCGCTATCATGTTCTCTAATTCGGCAAATGCACCCGCTAAATTGATTGCAAAGTACAAAAAAGAAGGTATCCCTTCACTTAAGGCAGCATATGTTCAAGAAAGTTTCTATATAGGTAAAGAAAACCTAAGTGCATTAGAAAATATCAAGAGCAAAAATGAACTTATCGGTGACGTTATCGGATTACTTCAATCTCCGGCTAAGAATGTTATCTCTGCCCTTCAATCGGGAGGTAATACCATTCATGGCGTATTAGAAACATTATCGAAAAGATAATTTCGTAAAACATAAAGAATAATAACAATTTTAATTTATACAAAAATGGCAGATATCAAAGCTATTGCAGAACAACTAGTAAATTTGACAGTAAAAGAAGTAAGCGAATTAGCTGAAATTCTGAAAACTGAATATGGTATTGAACCAGCCGCTGCTGCTGTTGCAGTTGCTGCAGGACCAGCTGCTGCTGCAGAAGCAGTAGAAGAAAAAACATCTTTTGATGTAATCTTCAAAGCAGCAGGTGCTAACAAATTAGCAGTTGTTAAAGCTGTGAAAGAACTTACAGGACTTGGTTTGAAAGAAGCTAAAGACCTAGTTGATGCTGCTCCTAGCGAATTGAAAAAAGGAGTAACTAAAGATGAAGCAGAAGCATTGAAAAAACAACTAGAAGAAGCTGGAGCCGAAATTGAACTTAAGTAAAAATAGTCCTGGATAAGGATATTTTGGTTAGGAACCTTCGCCGAGAAGGTTCTTAACCTTTTTGCGTCAAAAATAATAAGTTCAATAAAACTGGATATTCCATGTCTTCAACAAATACAAATCAAAGAGTCAATTTCGCTTCAATTAAGAATCCACTTCCTTACCCGGATTTTCTTGAAGTACAGCTAAAGTCATTCCGCGACTTTCTACAACTTGATACTCCTCCCGAAAAGAGGAAGAACGAAGGCTTATACAAAGTTTTTGCAGAAAACTTTCCTATAGCTGATACACGAAACAATTTTGTATTAGAATTTTTGGACTACTTTATCGATCCTCCACGCTATACTATCGAAGAGTGTATAGAGAGAGGTTTGACCTATAGTGTTCCTCTAAAAGCAAAACTTAAGCTTTATTGTACAGACCCCGACCATGAAGACTTTGATACAGTTATTCAGGATGTTTATTTGGGGCTGATCCCATACATGACCGAAAAAGGTACCTTTGTTATCAATGGTGCTGAGCGTGTCGTTGTATCACAGCTGCACCGTTCACCGGGTGTATTCTTTGGTCAAACGATGCATGCCAATGGTACAAAGTTGTATTCGGCACGTATTATACCATTCAAGGGATCATGGATTGAATTTGCTACAGACATCAATAATGTCATGTATGCATACATTGACCGTAAAAAGAAATTACCTGTAACTACATTGCTTCGTGCGATTGGATTTGAGAGTGATAGAGATATCCTTGAAATATTCGATTTGGCAGAAGAAATAAAAGTTAACAAACAAAATATTAAGAAAGTAGTAGGGCGTAAGCTTGCTGCCAGAATATTGAGGTCATGGATGGAAGATTTCGTGGATGAAGATACCGGTGAGGTTACTTCTATCGAGCGTAACGAAGTTATTCTTGAACGTGAAACCATTCTGGACAAAGATCATGTGGATCTGATTTTGGATTCAAATGTATCTTCTATTTTGTTACATAAGGAGTCACAAAATATTTCTGATTTTGCTATTATCTATAATACATTACAGAAAGACCCTAGTAACTCGGAAATAGATGCTGTCCGTCATATCTACAGACAACTTCGTAGTGCAGAGCCTGCTGATGATACCAGTGCTCGCGAAGTAATTAATAACCTGTTCTTCTCGGAGAAACGTTACGACTTAGGTGAAGTTGGCCGTTACAGACTAAATAAAAAATTAGGACTTTCAACTGATACTGATATCCGTGTACTAACAAAGGAGGATATCATTGAGATCATCAAATATCTGATTGAGTTGATTAACTCAAAAGCAATAGTTGATGATATTGACCACTTAAGTAACCGTCGTGTACGTACAGTTGGGGAGCAACTTTTCAATCAGTTTGGAGTTGGTCTTAACCGTATGGCCCGTATTATCCGTGAAAGAATGAACGTTCGCGATAATGAAGTATTTACACCGATAGATTTGATTAATGCAAAAACAATCTCATCTGTAGTAAATACATTCTTTGGAACGAACGCATTGTCTCAGTTTATGGATCAAACCAATCCTCTGGCTGAGATTACTCACAAGCGTCGTATGTCTGCACTGGGACCGGGTGGTCTTTCGTGAAAGAGCCGGATTTGAAGTGCGTGACGTTCACTATACTCACTATGGACGTCTTTGTCCTATCGAGACACCGGAAGGTCCCAATATCGGTCTGATTTCGTCACTTTGTGTTTATGCTAAAATAAATGATCTTGGATTTATCGAAACTCCATATCGTAAAGTAGCAGACAAAAAGGTAGACCTTTCTGAAAACGGTATTGTATATCTTGCTGCCGAAGAAGAAGAAGACAAAATCATTGCTCAGGGAAATGCCCCGTTGAATGATGATGGCGGATTTGTTAATACACGTGTTAAAGCTCGTCAGGATGCTGATTATCCGGTAGTAGGTCCGGAAGAGATCGAATTAATGGATGTATCTCCAACACAGATTGCATCTATTGCAGCTTCGTTGATTCCGTTCCTTGAACATGATGATGCTAACCGTGCATTGATGGGATCCAATATGATGCGTCAGGCAGTGCCATTGATGCGTACCGAAGCTCCTATCGTAGGTACAGGTATTGAAGGACAATTGATTCGTGACTCCCGTACACAGATTGTGGCGGAAGGTGCCGGAGAAGTTGTTTACGTAGATGCTGATACTATCAAGATAAAATATGACCGTACTTCTGATGAGGAGTTTGTGAACTTTGATAATGCAATTAAGACGTATTATATACCTAAGTTTAGAAAAACAAATCAGAATACAACTATCGACCTCCGTCCTACTTGTAGAAAAGGAGACAGGGTTGAGTTGAATCAGATATTGACAGAAGGATATTCTACAGAACAAGGAGAACTGGCTATCGGTAAGAATCTGAAAGTAGCTTTCATGCCATGGAAGGGATATAACTTCGAGGATGCTATTGTATTGAACGAACGCATCGTTCGCGAAGATATATTTACTTCAGTTCACGTAGAAGAGTTTGCTCTCGAAGTTCGTGATACAAAACGTGGTGTTGAAGAACTAACTTCGGATATTCCGAATGTAAGTGAAGATGCAACAAAAGATCTGGACGAAAGAGGAATTATCCGTATCGGTGCTCGTGTAAATCCGGGTGATATTCTTATTGGTAAGATTACTCCGAAAGGAGAGTCAGATCCTTCTCCTGAAGAAAAACTACTTCGTGCTATATTTGGAGATAAAGCAGGTGATGTAAAAGATGCTTCATTGAAAGCTTCTCCATCATTGAAGGGTGTTGTTGTTGCAACTAACCTATTCTCTAAAGCAGCTAAGAAAGGCAAGACTAAGCTTTCAAGCAAAGCTTTGTTACCTAAATTAGATGAAGAGTATGAAGAAAAGATGGCTAAGCTTAAAGGTGTATTGGTAGATAAACTATTGGTATTAACTGAAGGCAAGACATCACAGGGTGTTAAAGATTATCTTAATGTTGACATTATAGGTAAAGGCTCTAAATTTACAAAAGGTGCTTTAGAAAACATTGATTATGAATCAATTCAGGTTAGTAACTGGACTACAGATGCTCACAAGAATGATTTGATCAGAGATGTGGTTGTAAACTATCTGCGTAAATACAAAGAACTGGATGCTGAACTGAAACGTAAACGTTTCGACCTTACTATTGGGGATGAACTTCCTTCCGGTATCGTACAGATCGCAAAAGTTTATGTGGCTAAGAAACGTAAAGTACAAGTAGGGGATAAGATGGCAGGTCGCCACGGTAACAAAGGTATTGTATCGCGTATTGTTCGTCAGGAAGATATGCCGTTCTTGCCAGATGGTACTCCGGTAGACATCGTTCTTAATCCGCTAGGTGTACCTTCCCGTATGAACCTTGGTCAGATATTCGAAACAGTATTGGGTTGGGCAGGAAAAGAACTGGGTGTGAAATTTGCAACTCCAATTTTCGACGGCGCAAGCCTTGATGATTTGAACTCATGGACAGATAAAGCCGGAGTTCCTCGTTATGGTAAAGTTCGTTTGTTTGATGGAGGAACAGGAGATCAGTTTGATCAGCATGCAACTGTAGGTATTATCTACATGCTTAAGCTTGGTCACATGGTTGAAGACAAGATGCATGCACGTTCTATTGGTCCTTACTCGCTTATTACGCAACAGCCTCTTGGTGGTAAAGCACAATTCGGGGGACAACGTTTCGGAGAAATGGAGGTTTGGGCACTAGAGGCATTTGGTGCAGCATATATCCTTAGAGAAATCTTGACGATCAAATCCGATGATGTTGTAGGGCGTTCTAAAGCCTACGAAGCGATAGTGAAAGGGGAGCCAATGCCACAACCTGGTATTCCTGAATCATTGAACGTACTCCTTCATGAAATGCGTGGTTTGGGCTTGAGTGTCTCTCTTGATTAAAAATAGAAGGGTATTAGCTGGTTTTACCAGCTAATACCATGATATATAAGCTAAGGGTTTTACCTGAGGCATTACAAATAAAAAATAACTCTTTATACACATTATAAGTATATGGCTTTTAGAAAAGAAAATAAAGTAAAGAGTAGCTTTTCAAAAATAACCGTAAGTCTTGCTTCTCCTGAAGAAATTCTCGAAGCATCAAGCGGGGAGGTTTTGAAACCTGAAACAATCAACTACCGTACTTACAAACCTGAGCGTGACGGACTTTTCTGCGAACGTATATTCGGACCTGTAAAGGACTACGAATGTCATTGTGGTAAATACAAGAGAATCCGTTATAAAGGCATTGTCTGTGATCGTTGCGGGGTTGAAGTTACAGAAAAGAAAGTTCGCCGCGAACGTACAGGACATATTCATCTTGTGGTTCCGGTAGCTCATATCTGGTATTTCCGTTCTCTTCCTAACAAGATGGGTTACCTTCTTGGGATTCCTACCAAGAAACTGGATTCCATTATCTACTACGAACGTTATGTAGTTATTCAATCCGGTATTGCTGTAGAAGAAGGAGTAGCAGAAAAAGATCTTCTGACTGAAGAAGAATACTTAAACATACTGGATAGGCTTCCAAAAGAAAATCAACTGTTAGATGATTCAGATCCTAACAAGTTTATTGCTAAAATGGGAGCAGAAGCTGTCTATGACCTATTGTCACGTATCAATCTTGATTCGTTGGCAAATACGCTTCGTCATAAAGCCAGTACAGATACATCTCAACAACGTAAAAATGAAGCATTGAAGCAACTACAGGTTGTAGAAGCTTTCCGTGGATCGAAAGGTAAGAATAAACCTGAATGGATGATCGTTAAGATCGTTCCTGTTATTCCACCGGAACTTCGTCCTCTTGTACCTCTTGATGGAGGTCGCTTTGCTACATCTGACCTGAATGACTTGTATCGTCGTGTGATTATACGTAACAATCGTCTGAAAAGGCTTATCGATATCAAAGCTCCGGAAGTAATCTTGCGTAATGAAAAACGTATGCTTCAGGAAGCTGTAGATTCATTGTTTGATAACTCACGTAAGTCAAGTGCAGTTAAGACTGACGCTAACCGTCCGCTGAAATCACTATCCGACAGTTTGAAAGGTAAACAAGGTCGTTTCCGTCAAAACCTGTTAGGTAAACGTGTTGACTATTCAGCTCGTTCGGTTATTGTTGTTGGCCCTGAATTAAAAATGCATGAATGCGGTATCCCTCAGGATATGGCAGCCGAATTATACAAACCGTTTATTATCCGTAAGCTTATCGAACGCGGTATAGTAAAAACGGTGAAATCTGCAAAGAAAATCGTAGACCGTAAAGAGCCGGTAGTATGGGATATCCTTGAACATGTAATGAAAGGACACCCGGTATTACTTAACCGTGCTCCTACACTTCACCGTTTAGGTATTCAGGCATTCCAGCCAAAAATGATCGGTGGTAAAGCTATTCAGTTACATCCTCTTGCTTGTACGGCCTTCAATGCCGACTTCGACGGAGACCAGATGGCTGTTCACTTACCATTGGGTAATGAGGCTATACTTGAAGCACAAATGTTGATGCTTGGTTCTCATAATATCCTTAACCCGGCCAATGGTGCTCCTATTACAGTACCTTCTCAGGACATGGTGTTAGGCCTGTATTATATTACTAAGATACGTAAAGGTGCAAAAGGCGAAGGTCTTACATTCTACGGACCAGAAGAGGCTGTTATAGCTTACAATGAAGGTAAAGTAGATATACATGCGCTTATCAAAGTATATGTAGACGACTTGGATGAGAATGGAAATGTAGCCAGAATGATGCGTGAAACTACTGTAGGACGTGTTCTTGTAAACGAGAAAACTCCTGTAGAAGTAGGTTTCGTTAATGAGGTTCTTTCCAAGAAATCACTTCGTGATATCATTGGTAATGTAATCAAGCTTGCTGGTGTTGCCAAAACAGCTCAGTTCCTTGATGATATTAAAGACCTAGGTTACGCAATGGCATTCCGCGGAGGACTGTCATTCAACCTTGAAGATGTTATCATTCCGGAAGAAAAAGATACATTGGTACAACAAGGTTATGAAGAAGTTGAACAGATAATGAATAACTATAACATGGGGTTCATTACATACAACGAACGTTATAACCAGATTATTGATACATGGACACATATCAACTCAAGATTGTCAAATATCTTGATGAAACAACTTTCTGAAGATGATCAGGGATTCAACGCCGTTTATATGATGTTGGATTCGGGAGCTCGTGGTTCTAAAGAACAGATTCGTCAGTTGTCAGGTATGCGTGGATTGATGGCGAAACCTCAGAAGAGTGGGGCAGAAGGAGCTCAGATTATTGAGAATCCGATCTTGTCTAACTTTAAAGAAGGATTGTCAGTGTTAGAGTACTTTATCTCTACCCACGGTGCGCGTAAAGGTCTTGCCGATACGGCGTTAAAAACAGCCGATGCGGGTTACCTTACTCGTCGTCTAGTTGACGTATCTCAGGATGTAATCATCAATGAAGAAGACTGTGGTACATTGCGTGGTCTTGTTTGTACAGAATTGAAAAACAACGAAGAAGTTGTTGCTTCATTATATGAACGTATCTTGGGTCGTGTTTCTGTACATGATATTCAACATCCGATGACTGGAGAGGTTATCGTGAAATCAGGTGATGAAATTACAGAAGATGCAGCTACAATCATACAAAACTCGCCAATCGAAAGTGTTGAGATACGTTCGGTACTGACTTGCGAATCTAAGAAAGGTGTTTGCGGTAAGTGTTATGGACGTAACCTTGCTTCGGGCCGTATGGTTCAACGTGGTGAAGCTGTTGGTGTTATTGCTGCACAGTCTATCGGTGAGCCGGGTACACAGTTGACACTTCGTACATTCCACGTTGGGGGTATCGCTTCCAATATTGCTACCGAAAGTAGTATCGTTGCTAAGTATGACGGAGTATTGGAAATAGATGATCTGCGTGTTGTAGATGCTGCTGATGAAACAGGCAAGAAGGTACAGATTGTAGTTAGCCGTTTGGTTGAACTACGTTTAGTAGACCCAAATACTAAAATTGTCCTTCTTACTCACAATATACCTTATGGTTCTAAGCTTTATTTCAAAGATGGGGCTAAAGTAAAGAAAGATGACCTGATCTGCGAATGGGATCCATTTAATGCGGTTATCATTTCTGAAGCTACCGGTCGTATCAAATTTGAGAATGTAATAGAAGGTGTTACATATAAAGTAGAGTCGGACGAACAGACTGGTTTGAAAGAAAAGATCATTACTGAGTCGCGTGACAAGACTAAAGCTCCTGAAGCTCATATCTTGGACGAACAAGGTAAGGTTATCAAGATGTACAGCTTACCATTAGGTGCACACATTGTTAAAGAAGATAGTGATGTTATCAAGACCGGAGAAGTTCTTGTTAAGATTCCACGTGCAGTAGGTAAAGCAGGGGATATCACAGGGGGGCTTCCTCGTGTTACCGAACTGTTTGAAGCTCGTAACCCTTCTAATCCGGCAGTTGTGTCTGAAATTGATGGTGAGGTTTCGTTTGGTAAGATCAAACGTGGTAATAGGGAAGTTATCGTTACTTCTAAATTAGGTGAAGTGAAGAAATACCTTGTACCTCTGTCAAAACAGATACTTGTTCAGGAAAATGACTTTGTAAGAGCTGGTATGCCTTTATCGGACGGAGCTACAACTCCTTCGGATATTCTGGCTATTATGGGGCCTACAGCTGTTCAGGAATATATTGTAAACGAAGTACAAGATGTATATCGTCTGCAAGGTGTGAAAATCAATGATAAACACTTCGAAGTTATTGTACGTCAGATGATGCGCAAGGTAGAAGTGATCGATCCGGGAGATACACGTTTCCTTGAACAACAGGTGATAGACAAGTACGATGTAATGGAAGAAAATGATAGAATCTGGGGTAAGAAAGTTGTTCTTGAAGCTGGTGATTCCACTACTTTCGAACCGGGGCAAATCGTTACCGCGCGTAAACTGAGAGATGAAAACTCTATGCTTAAACGTAGAGACCTTCGTCCGGTTATTGTACGCGATGCGGTTCCTGCTACAGCCAATCAGATACTTCAGGGTATTACACGTGCTGCTCTTCAAACGCAGAGCTTTATGTCTGCCGCTTCATTCCAGGAGACTACAAAAGTACTGAATGATGCTGCTATAAATGCTAAGGTGGACAGACTGGAAGGTTTGAAAGAAAATGTGATTTGTGGTCACTTGCTTCCGGCAGGTACAGGACAGCGTGAGTTTGAAAAACTTGTTGTAGGTACAAAAGAAGATTTTGACAGAATTGCTGCTACCAGAAAGACTGTCGTAGATTTTGATGCCGTAGAATAATTAATTATTCTTTTATATAGTTAGAGGGCGGAATGACGTAATGTCATTCCGCCCTCATTTTTTTTAC
>QMCD01002469.1_pt1 | contig 10271 bp, 7 predicted proteins | sample 1821841 | NCBI WGS metagenome assembly QMCD01 (sample SAMN01991225, study PRJNA193472) | Termite gut metagenome, whole genome shotgun sequencing project. | isolation source: worker | host: Macrotermes natalensis
GCGGGAGTTCGGCGTTATCGGTTTACTGACCTGGCCGCTTCGTCCGGTGATGGCACTGTTAGGCCTTCCGCGGTCGGTTTCGTTCCTTTGGATCGTGGCCAATTGTGTGGGGTTGGGTTACGGCGGGGCGCTGATGATCGCCGAGATCGAGCAGGGCGGGATCGACCGAAAGGATGCCCGGCTGCTGAACACCCATATCGCCGTCTCGCACAGCCTGTTGGAAGACACGTTGCTCTTTGCGACGATCGGGGTCGGTGTATTTTGGATCATCGTGCCCCGGATGTTGCTGGCCGTCGTGGCCGTTTGGACGCAGCGCGTATTCAGCCGCGTGGCGACCGCCCCCCGAGACGTGAGGCCGTCCAACGACCGTTAGGCGCGAAGCGACTAAAAGGGAGGCGCTACACGTGAGGGGGGCGGTCTTGATTTTTTTGGTTACTTTTTTCATCAAGGAAAAAAGTAACGTAAAAATGCTAACTTTGTCCCTTATTAAATAGAGCAAAATGAAAAAACGCATAGGACTTTTGGCTGCCGCCCTGTTGATGCTGACCCCCTCGTGTAACAAAACCACGTCGAATCCGGTCGATCCGTTTGCCGGCTATATCGAGAGGTACCGAAACATCTCTCTGCATAACGCCGCGGCCATGGATCCCTTTTATATGGCCCACCGGCTCAATCTCTACCTGAACAACGGGAGCACGGACGCTCTGCTGCGGGAACTCTTCCACGAAGCGACGATCGAGGCGTACGACGGCGGGAAATACGTTATCAACTTCGATCCGAAGACGGCGCCGGTGAACGACTACATCCGCTACGGCCGGGTGATCGTCTATACCGACGGGAAAAGCCTGTCCGAGCCCGGGACGATCTGGGAAGTCGAAGTCGACCCGATCTACCCCTTCCATGTGGATATGGGCGATTACGGCATTGTCAACGTCCGGATCGAGTCGGGCGGCTACACAATCGAGTCTGCCGCTGAAAATGCCTGGCAGGTTCGGGCGGAAGAGCTCAATCTGGCGCTTGTTTACCCTACCCAGACCGCACTTTGGAACGTCGATGTGACGGTTACCCAGGTGGAGGGCGGCCAAAGCAGCCAATTGGCTGACGACCATTTCCGAACGGAGGCCCATGCCGGTAGTGCCGGCGAGAACGGCGGATTGACTTTCGGCATGCTGGAACGCTACCGCTACGAGATCCTTTCGCCGGTGCTCACCATGACCTCCTGCAACGTCGGCAGCAAATCGGGTGGAGAGGAACGGATCATCAAAATGGATGAGTACGGATATACCGGAAAAGACACGCTCGAAGTCGATTTCGGGTCGCAATTCGTCTGCAATCCCTCTTTTACGATGTCGGCGAGGATCGACAGCGTCTGGACGACCCAGGCTTTTTAACCATTTTCAAACTACTGTAAACCAAACAAGATAGATGAAACTTACCGGAGGAAGAACGAAGATCGCCGCGCTGCTGAAGGCGGCCCGGACCGGAAAAGAGGTGACCGTCAAGGGATGGGTGCGCACCAAACGCGGCAATAAGAACGTGGCGTTCATCGCCCTGAACGACGGCTCGACGATCCATAATATACAGGTGGTGGTCGACGTGGCGGCGTTTGACGAGGAACTGCTTCGGCAGATCACTACCGGCGCCTGCATTCGTGCGACGGGGACACTGGTCGAGTCGCTCGGCTCCGGTCAGCCCGTCGAGATCCAGGCTTCCGAACTGGAATTGTACGGCACGGCCGATCCCGACAGCTATCCACTCCAGAAAAAGGGCCACTCGCTCGAATTTCTGCGCGAGATCGCCTACCTCCGCCCGCGCACAAACACCTTCGGCTCCGTGCTGCGCATCCGCCACGCGATGGCCTACGCGATCCACAAATACTTCAACGACAAGGGGTTTGTCTACCTGCATACCCCGATCATTACCGGCTCGGACGCCGAAGGGGCGGGGCAGATGTTCACCGTCACGACGATGGATCTGAACGACCTACCGAAAACCGAGGATGGAAAGACCGATTTTGCGCAGGACTTTTTCGGCAAACACACCAACCTGACCGTCTCCGGCCAGTTGGAGGGCGAACTGGGAGCGATGGCCTTGTCCGAGATATACACGTTCGGGCCGACGTTTCGCGCCGAGAATTCGAACACGCCGCGCCACCTGGCCGAATTCTGGATGATCGAGCCGGAGGTTGCCTTTTTCGAGATCGAGGACAACATGGATCTGGCCGAAGATTTCATCAAATACCTGGTACGCTATGCGTTGGACAACTGTGCGGACGACATCGCGTTTTTGGCGAAAATGTACGACGAGGAACTGGTCGACCGCCTGAAATTTGTCGTGGAGAACGATTTTGTCCGGTTGGCTTATACGGAAGGCATCGAGATCCTGATGAAATCGGGGCAAAAATTCGAATTCCCGGTCAGTTGGGGCCTCGATCTGCAAAGCGAACACGAGCGTTACCTGGTCGAGAAGCATTTCAAAAAACCGGTGATCCTGACCGATTATCCGAAGGAGATCAAGGCGTTCTACATGAAGCAAAACGCCGACGGAAAGACCGTCCGGGCGATGGACGTGCTGTTCCCGAAGATCGGCGAGATCATCGGCGGCTCGCAGCGCGAGGAGAACCTCGATAAGTTGCGCGCGCGCATCTCCGAACTGGGTATTCCGGAGAAGGACGTGTGGTGGTACCTCGACACGCGCCGTTTCGGCACGGCCCCGCACAGCGGTTTCGGCTTGGGTTTCGAGCGCCTGCTGCTCTTTGTGACGGGGATGGCGAACATCCGCGACGTGATCCCGTTTCCGCGCACGCCGAAAAACGCGGAATTTTAATAATCCCATCGGCCCCTGTGGGCCGAAAAGCCGCGAAGCGGCTCGATGTAAATTGTCGAGGGCGTACTGTTCGACGACCGAAGGGAGGCGTTTTATACCCTCGACTTGATTTTTCTTTGCATACTTTCTTTGGATCAAGCCAAAGAAAGTATGACACCGGAGACAACCGCGTAGCGGCTTATATAAAAAGAAAATTTGCAATAAAAGAAAAGTTTCTTATATTTATCCTTATATAATAGAAGGAACTATGACCTCTCTCAGCCAGCGCAGTCTGCAGAAGCTGATGCAAAAGCTTTCTCCGCAGCAGATACAAATGATTAAGCTATTGGAGCTTCCTGCTCTCCAGTTGGAGCAACGGATTAAGCAGGAGATCGAAGAGAATCCTGTGTTGGAAGAGGATTTGGAAACACCCAAAGAAGAGGGAGAAGAAAAAAAAGAGATTTCCATCGACCAGTACGACATCGACGATACGCCCAATTACAAGTCCTACGTCAACAATTATTCCAAAGAGGAGCAGTCGCGTCCGGCCTACATTCCCGATTCGCTTTCATTTCACGAATACCTGGAAGAACAGCTTGGTTATAAGGAGCTTGACGATCGTCAGCGGGCATTGGCCGAGTACCTGATCGGGAGCCTCGACGATGACGGCTACCTGCGCCGCGAGTTGGAGTTTCTGGCGGATGACATCGCGTTTACCACCGGCGTCGAGACAAGCGAACAGGAGTTGGAACAAATTCTGAAAATCGTTCAGGAATTGGAGCCGGCCGGGGTGGGGGCCCGCAACCTGCAGGAGTGTCTGCTGTTGCAGATCAACGCCGTCGACGATCCGAATCCGGCCCGGAAGTTAGCCCGAACGATCCTGAACAGCCATTTCGACGAATTCACCAAGAAACATTACGAAAAATTGATGAGCCGCCTCGGCGTGTCGATCGACGATTTCCGGGACGCCATCGATGAGATCACCCGGCTGACGCCTCGTCCGGGCAACGTATATACCGGTGGTGCGGCCGGTGGGGCGTCGCACGTGACGCCCGATTTTCTGCTGGATTATCAGAACGGCAAGTTCGATCTTCAGCTGAGCTACTCGAACGTACCGGACGTGAAAATCAGCAACAAATACCTCAGCATGTTGAAGGAAATGTCGGCAAAAGGCGACCGGCAGACCGAGAGCGACAAGGAGACGGTGCAGTTCGTCAAGCACAAGATCGACTCGGCCAAGTGGTTCATTTCGGCGATCAAGCAACGGCACAACACGCTGATGCAGACGATGAAAGCCATATTGGACTATCAACACGACTACTTTACGGACGGCGATCCGTCGCGGCTTCGCCCGATGATCCTCAAGGATATCGCCGACCGTACGGGCCTCGACGTGTCGACGATTTCACGGGTGGTGAACAGCAAATACATCCAGACCCATTTCGGTATTTTCTCGCTGAAAACGCTCTTTTCAGAGGCGATGATGACCGATTCGGGCGAAGAGGTGTCGTCGCACGAGATCAAGCAGATCCTGAACGAGTGCATCGCCGGTGAAGACAAACGCAAGCCGCTGACCGACGAGACCCTGATGGAGATCCTGAACGACAAAGGCTACCGGATCGCCCGCCGCACGGTGGCCAAATACCGCGAAATGCTGGGCATTCCCGTCGCCCGGCTTCGCAAGGAGTTGTAGCGTCGCAGTTTACGCTTTGCGACTCTCGTTTTTGGCGTTGCCGGCCAGCCCGTCGCGTACCTTGGTTTCGATCTCCGCGAGCAGGGTTTGATCGGCCAGCAGAAGCGCCTTCACCGCGTCGCGGCCCTGGCCCAGTTTCTGCTCGCCGTAGGAGAACCACGAACCGCTCTTTTTGACGATCCCCAGTTCCACGCCCATGTCGATGATCTCGCCCACCTTCGAGATACCCTCGCCGTACATGATGTCGAATTCGGCTTTGCGGAAGGGCGGAGCGACCTTGTTTTTCACCACTTTCACCCGCACGCGCGATCCCAACTGCTCCTCGCCGTCCTTGATGCTCGTTGTCTTGCGGATGTCGATCCGGATGCTCGAATAGAATTTCAGGGCATTCCCGCCGGTCGTCGTCTCCGGATTGCCGTACACCACGCCGATCTTGTCGCGCAACTGGTTGATGAAAATACACACGGTTCCCGTTTTGGAAATGCTGCCGGTCAGTTTCCGCAGTGCCTGCGACATCAGGCGGGCCTGCAAGCCCATTTTCGATTCGCCCATTTCGCCCTCGATCTCGGCCTTGGGCGTCAGCGCGGCCACCGAGTCGATCACCACGATGTCCACGGCAGACGAGCGGATCAGGTGGTCGGCGATCTCCAGCGCCTGTTCGCCGTGGTCGGGCTGGGCGATCAGCAGATCGTCCATATTGACGCCCAATTTCTGCGCGTAGCTGCTGTCGAAGGCGTGCTCGGCATCGATAAAAGCGGCGATGCCGCCCGCTTTCTGGGCTTCGGCGATGGCGTGGATGGCCAGCGTGGTCTTGCCCGACGATTCCGGCCCGAATATCTCGATCACACGTCCTTTCGGGTATCCGCCCACGCCCAGCGCCAGGTCGAGGCCGACCGAGCCCGACGAAACGACGGGGACGTGCTGTACCTCCTTGTTGCCCATGCGCATGATGGAGCCTTTGCCGAAATCCTTTTCGATCTTTTCGAGGACGGCGTTCAGCACCTTCAGTTTTTCCGGGTTTGCGTCGGGTTTTTTCTTCTCTTCTGCCATGATTGTATGCGAGTTAGCGATTATTTTTTAAGTTTAATGATACAAAAATAAAACAAAAAGTTTGAAAATCAAATTTTTCGGGCGTTTTTCCGATGCGAAGGTAGAAAAATCGACCGATCGTTCGCCGCGAGATCAGATCGGCGGATACCAAGCCGGCGGCAGGGCGATGGCCGGGGCGGCCGCACGGGTCTGCGGGCCGATGTTCCTTTTGTCGTACTCCAGAAACACGTCGAGGCTGTATTGATCCTCCATGCCGGCTAATTCGTAGATCCGGCGAACAAGGATCTCGCGCGAGACGGCATTGAAGCCGCCCGATAATCCGTTCATAATGCTCTTCTCCGACGAGCGCCACACCCCGAATTCGTATCGACTTCCGCCTTCAAAAATACCGACATCGGGATAGCCCGACTCATAAAGCGATCTCCAGGCACTGTTCAAAAATACTTCCGGATCATTCGTGTATTCAGTATTCCGATTTGCTCCATATAGTTCTTTTCCAATCATGGAGTTGTCGACCACATTATCCGGAATAACGCCTTCAAACTCCACATATTCATCGTCGAGAAGGCCGAAAGCGTGTCCCAGTGTTTCATGGATAAACAGATAATCGAATAAATACGGATTCACCGTAAAGAGAGCCAGTCCCGTGCCGGTCGCTACCGGAATATCGTCCCACCGTTCCATATATGCCCTGCCGGAATAGGTTACAGTGTCGTTTATAAGCATGGCGACTGTCATGTTTTCCATGGTACCCTTATCGGCTGCTACCGGAGAATTTTCATAAGCAAAACGATAAGCAACCCGTCGAAAGGCTGTACTTATTCTGTAAGGTATTCGATCGTCATCTCTGGTATATACCCTGAAGAACGTGGTATCCGGCGCCGGTAGGGCATACTGATTGCTGACTGAAACAGCCGAGACGCCATATACATTGAAATACTCCCGGAAACTTCGGAAAGGCTCCAGAATGAACATGGAAGCGCTGCATTTTTCCAGCGATTCTTCCCAGAGTTCCCGGTCGTTCGCGGTGAATCCGTCACCGAGGATCACGATGTCTATGCCCTGGCCTTTGGTAGCTCTCTGGAGCATAGTCAGTTCAGCGTGCTTTAAAAGAGCGGGGGCGGGTGGGGGCGGAGGCGCCGGGTCGTCGTCGTCCTTTTGGCACGACGAGAAAACGAGCAGCGCTCCGAAAAGGATTGCCCACGAAATCATCCGAAATTTCATGAATGGCAACGTTTGAGTTTTTTGTAAAAATACAAAAAAACCGCGAATTGCAATACGATAAGGACTTTTTTTAATACAAATAGGGATTAATTTCGGATCTTGCGTTCGATCTCTTCCATCTGGAGCCGGAAATCCTTGTCGGTTTCGAGCAGGTTGTTGATCGTTTTGACGGCATGGAGCACCGTGGCGTGGTTTTTCTTGCCGATGGCGCTGCCGATCGCCGAGAGGGGCATTTTCGTGTATTTTTTGCAGAGGTACATCGCCGCCTGACGCGCCAGAGCGATCTCGCGGGTGCGCTTCTGGGAGTTCAGTTGCTCGGGCTCCAGCTTGAAATGGGCGCACACCACCTGACAAATGCGTTCGACCGTGACCTCCTTGCGGCTGTAACGGACATAAGCCTTCAGGATCTCCCGGGCCAACGGCACGGTGATCTTCTTGTTCAGGAACGAGGCGTTGGCGATCAGCGAACTGATGGCCCCCTCGATCTCCCGCACGTTGGCCGTGATGCTCTCGCTCATGAACTCCACCACCTCGTCCGGCAGATCGGCACCCAACCGGGCGGCCTTGCTGCGGATGATCTTCATCTTGGTGGTGTGGTCGGGCGGAAGCAGTTGCGTCGAAAGGCCCCATTTGAAGCGGGTGATCAGGCGCTGCTCCAGGTCTTTCAACTCCACCGGCGGCTTGTCCGAGGTGATGATGAGCTGCTTGAACGACAGATGCAGGTGGTTGAATATGTTGAAGAACGTATTCTGGGTCTTGTCTTTGCCGGCCAACTCCTGAATGTCGTCGACGATCAGCGCGTCGATCATCTGGTAAAAATGGATGAAATCGTTCAGTTCGCCCTTCGTGGCGGCGTTCTGGAACTGGGCCTGAAATTTACTGGTGGTCACGTAGAGTACCTTCAGGTCGGGGTGGCGCTGCTTGATCTCCATGCCGATCGCCTGGGCAATGTGGGTTTTCCCCAGCCCGGAGTCGCCGTAAATGAACAGCGGATTGAACGGCGTGCGCCCCGGGTCGATCGCCACGGCCAGGCCGGCCGAGCGGGTCAGCCGGTTGCATTCGCCCTCGATGAAGGTGTCGAAGTTGTAATTCGGGTTCAACTGCGGATCGATCACGATCTTTTTGATGCCCGGAATGACGAACGGATTTTTGATCTGTTGGGGTGACGTTCCTTTCGGGTAACCGCCTTCGGCACCCGATGGAGAAGCGGCCTGCGGCTCGGGCCGCGGAACCGAATAACGCAGCCGCGTTTTGAGCCCGAAAAGCTGGTGGATGATCGGGCGAAGGAAGGGGATACAGTACTGCTCGATGTGGGCCACATAGCTCTCATCGGGAACCCGCAAACGCAGGATGTTTCCGTCGAATCCGAGCGGCACGATCGGCTTGAACCAACGCAGGTAGTCCTCTTCCGAGGTCTGTTCCTTGATTCGGCTCAAACAATTCTGCCACACATCGTTAAAGGAGTATTCTGTTTTCGATAGCATCTCCGTCTTTACACTTACCGCCATACAAAATTGAGGATAAAAATATGAAAAAAAACTTTTTTTTCACTTGCTTTTTCAGAGAGTTTTGCTATGGTAAAATAGGCCCTTCATTTTAAGCAATTGATAGTGAGTTTTTCTAAAATTTTACTATTTTTGTTGAACCGGATTTTTAAATTCCCGCACACCGCAACTCTACAAAAACCGGGCTAAAATTTAAAATAAGACAAAATGGACAAAGCATTGGACGAATTGGTAGATAAAAAGGTAAATGATTGGTTGTCAGGAGATTTTGATGAAAAAACGAAGCACGAAATACGCCAAATGATTGCTGCTGACCGCACTGCGCTGGTCGAAGCCTTCTATAAAAATCTGGAGTTCGGCACCGGCGGATTGCGGGGCATCATGGGGGTCGGAACCAACCGCATGAACCGCTACACGACGGGCATGGCCACGCAGGGTTTGGCGAACTATATTCGCCTTCGATTTCCGGGCGAAAAGCTGCGCGTGGCGGTGGCCCACGACAGCCGGAACAACAGCCCGGAATTTGCCCGCACGGTGGCCGAAATTTTTGCCGCGAACGGCTTCACGGTTTACCTCTTCGACGGCCTCCGACCGACCCCGGAGCTGAGCTTCATCATCCGCGAAAAAAAATGCCAGAGCGGGGTGATGGTGACCGCCTCCCACAACCCGAAAGAGTACAACGGATACAAGGCCTACTGGGACGACGGTGGCCAGGTGACGGCCCCCCACGATACCGACATCATCGAAGAGGTGGAGAAGATCGCTTCGCCCGATCAGGTAAAATGGTCGGGAGGCGACGGGGAGATCGTGACGATCGGCGCGGAAATTGATCGCGTTTACCTCGACCGGCTCAAAACCCTGCTGCTTTCGCCCGAAGCGGTGAAGGCCCACGGCGATCTGAAGATCGTCTACACCCCGATCCACGGGACGGGCTACCGGCTGGTGCCGCAATTCCTGAAGGAGGCCGGCTTTACCAATGTCTCGGTCGTTCCGGAGCAGGCGATCCCGGACGGGAATTTCCCGACGGTGGTCTCCCCGAACCCCGAGGAGCAATCAGCCCTGCAAATGGCGATCGATCTGGCCGTTAAAGAGAACGCCGAACTGGTACTGGCCACCGACCCCGACGCCGACCGGGTGGGGATCGCTATCCGCGACGACAAAGGCCGGTTTATGTTGGTGAACGGCAACCAGACCGCCTGTCTGCTGACCTATTATTGCCTGCGCCGCTGGAAGGAGCTGGGCAAACTGACCGGTCGTGAATACATCGTCAAGACGATCGTCACCAGCGAACTGATGGCCCGCATTGCTCAGGGGTACGGCGTGCCTTATTTCGACGTGCTGACCGGCTTTAAGCACATCGCCACGGTGATCCGGGAACAGGAAGCGCTTGGAAAGACTTTTATCTGCGGCGGCGAGGAGAGCTACGGTTTTCTGGTGGGCAGTTTCGTGCGCGACAAGGACGCGGTGATCAGTTGTGCGATGGTGGCCGAGATGGCCGCCTGGGCACGGACGCAGGGGATGACGCTGTACGACCTGCTGAAAGAGGTGTACCGGGAGTTCGGCTTCTTCAAGGAGTCGCTGCTCTCGCTGACGATGAAGGGCAAGGAGGGTGCCGAAGAGATCCAGCGGATGATGGACGATTTTCGTGCCGATCCGCCGCGCTCGATCTGCGGTTCGCCGGTGACGATGCTGTGCGATTACGAAAAACGGATCTGCAAAGACCTCAAAACGGGTGAGGAGACGCCGATCGATCTGCCGGAAAGTAATGTGTTGCAGTTTGTTACCGAGGACAGCACGATCGTCTCGGCCCGTCCGTCGGGCACCGAACCGAAAATCAAATTCTATTTCGGCGTGCGCGAGGAACTGCCGTCGGTCGAAGCGTTCCACGCCGTCGAAAAAACACTCGACGCCAAGATCGAGGCGATCAAAAAAGATTTGAAGCTGGTCTGATCATTCCGTCATTGCGAGGAGCGCAGCGACGTGGCAATCCAGTC
>QMCD01003080.1_pt2 | contig 10267 bp, 8 predicted proteins | sample 1821841 | NCBI WGS metagenome assembly QMCD01 (sample SAMN01991225, study PRJNA193472) | Termite gut metagenome, whole genome shotgun sequencing project. | isolation source: worker | host: Macrotermes natalensis
TTGAAAAATCTATTTCATTATTTCGCATCCTCAAACATTTTATTGAAATCATCCAAAGATATTTTCTTTGTATTGAGTTTGATAGAAGATTTAATGATAGTTAAAATCTTTTCATCCATCACTCGATCAGCCATATTCCGGATTGCGTCTTCTTTTTTCAACATTTCTTTTGCATAGTTTTCCAGCATTTCATCCGGGATTCCCATCATTCCGTATTGGGCAAACTGTGCTTGAGCGGCTTTCTTTGCAAATGCCGTCAAGTCGGCTTCTTCGACCTTGATCTCTTTGTCTTTTGCAACCTTTTCTTTGATTAAGTGCCACTTCAACTCCTCAACCATTTTCGGATATTGCTCGTCAATAATTGCTTCTGTTTTATTTTCGTCGTTTGCCAGCAACCAACGTTTCAGGAATGTGTCCGGAAATTCCAATCCGTCCAATTTTTTGACTAATACGTCCTTGGCATCAATCATTAGTTTATAATCGCTGTCAACAACCAGCGAGGCTTTCATTTCTTCGGTCAATTTCTGTTTAAACTCCTCTTCCGATTTGATGACGCCTTCGCCGAAAGCTTTATCAAACAATTCCTGATTCAACTCTGCTTCTTTGAAACGGGTAATTCCTTTGATGGTTAGTTGGAAGTCGGATGTCAATTCTTTTGCTTGCTCTTTGGATATTTTGAGCATTGACGATATTTCAGTCTCATTTTCAAAAGCCTTTTGAGGATTAAAAACAACTACGCCTTCTTTTGCTGCGCCTACGAATAGCGCCTTTTGTGCCTCATCTTTTATGTATTTAGGAGAAAGTACGGCATCAGCTACTTTTATTCCCTCTTCGTTTACTTTTCCGTTGGCATTCAATTCCAATAATTCGCCTTTGAGTACGTCGTCTTCCTGAACATCATCCACCTGGTCGTAAGAACCGAAACGTCCGGTGTATGATTTAACGGCATTTTCAATCATTTTGTCGTCTACCTGAATATCGTAATAAGGAGCCGACACTTTTTTACTCAATTCTACATCAAATTCGGGAGCAATACCGAGGTCGAAAACAAACTCAAAACTATCTTGCGTATCGAAGTCAATTTCCTTTTGTTCTGTCTGATTTGGAAGTGGCTCACCCAATATGCGAATGTCGTTTTCACGAATATATCCAAATAATTTTTCGCTGATTAATCTGTTGATCTCTTCTGCTAAAACAGCTTTTCCATACATCTTTTTTACAAGAGATGCCGGAATATTTCCCGGACGGAATCCCGGAATATTCGCTTTCTGACGGTAAGTACGAAGCGTTTTGTCTACTTTTTCCTGATAATCGCTTTTTTCAATTTGCAATGTAATCGTTGCATTTACTCCGTCAATGTTTTTTTGTTCATTCATTGTATGTTATCTTAAATAAATCTAAGGCGCGAAGGTAATAAAAAAATGAATATTTACGTTTATATTTGTACCAAAATGTTGCAATTATGCTCAAACGCCTGTTTTTTTCCTCTTTCCTTTTTCTTTCGATATGTGTATACGCGCAAATAAATACTGACCGCGTTCTTTCTATCGGGAGGAATGCGCTCTATTTTGAAGATTATATCCTTTCTATTCAATATTTTAATCAGGTAATCAGGGTAAAACCGTATATGGCAGAACCTTATTTTTTCAGAGCAGTTGCCAAAATTAATCTGGAAGATTATCAGGGAGCTGAGCAGGATTGTTCGCTGGCATTGGAGCGAAATCCTTTTTTGGTAAAGGCGTATCATTGTAGAGGAATTGCCCGGATCAATCAAGGGAAATACCGGAAGGCGGTTGAGGATTTTGACAAAGGATTGGAATTTGATACCGAAAACAGGACATTGTTGCTTTGCAAAGGTATTTCTTATTTGCAAGATAAAGAGCCGGAGGCTGCGATAGCCGACCTTTCCGTTGCTATCGAAAAATATCCGAAATTTACGGAAGCCTATCTGAATAGGGGGCGTGCCTATTTGGATCAGGAAGACACCTTGTCGGCGATGGGTGATTTTGAAAAGGCGTTGCGGTTGGACAAGTTTAATCCGGATGCCTATGCCTCGCGCGGGATTATTTTTTACCTTCAAAAAAATTACACGGATGCACTTGCCGATTACAACGAAGCGATACGGTTGGAATCTCGCCGTCCCGGATATTATATTAATCGTGGACTGGTGCGCTACCACCTTAATGACCTGCGCGGCACAATGAGCGACTATGATGTTGTGATCCAGTTGGATCCGAACAATTCAACGGCATATTTTAACCGTGGATTGCTGCGAGCCGAGGTGGGTGACATCAACCGGGCAATCGATGATTTTGACCGTGTGATGGAATTTGAACCGGACAACTATATGGCGTTGTACAACCGTGCGTTGCTGAAAATTGAAATCGGGCAGCTCAACGATGCGATTAAGGACATCAACGAGGTGTTGAGAGAATATCCCGATTATCCACAGCTTTATTACAACCGCGCAGAGGTGAAAAAGCGGATGGGCGATGCGAAAGGTTTTGAAAAGGATTACACAACCGCAATGCTTATGGAACGAAATGCGGACGTGACGCAATCGCATAAATCCGGAAGTAAAAAGGAAAACGGCGATAAAACCCGTGAAAAATCGGACAAAAATATTCGTAAATTCAACCGCTTGGTGGTTGTAGATGATGAGGAGAATGAAAAACGTATCTCTTATAACAATGAAATACGCGGAAAAGTGCAGAATGTTAATTTTAATATTGATATAGAGCCGGTTTTCCTGCTTTCTTATTATAAAAAAGAGACAGAAGTGAAGAAAGTCCCGTACTTTAACCGGGAATTGGATAAGTTAAATAAAAGCGGCTATTTGCCTCGTCAGTTGGAGATTACGAATTCGGAACCGTCGCTCTCGAAAGCGCAAATAGAGCAACATTTTGCCTCTATCGAATCGTGGACGCAGAAGATAGACAACAGCCCGGATTACCTCTATTTCTTTGCGCGGGCAAATGATTTCGGATTGATACAGGATTATCAAAGTGCGATTGAGGACTATAATCGCGCGGCGAATGCCAATCCTGATTTTTGGTTTACTTATTTCAATCGTGCAAACATTCGCTACAAAAAAATGGAATACGAGGCCTCGCTGACAGATAAAATTCAGGAGGCAGACAACAAAAAAAATCAACAGTCCGACTTGAAATTTGAATATGGACTGATACTGAAAGATTACGATAAGACAATTCAGTTGGCTCCTGATTTTAGTTTTGCATGGTTCAATCTTGCCAACATCTTAGTCGAACAAAAAGATTATCGCAACGCTATTGCCAACTACACAAAAGCGATCGAATTGGAAAACGATTTTGCCGAAGCCTACTTCAACCGTGGGCTAACCTGTATTTATCTCGGAGATAATCAAAGCGGAATAGCCGACCTGAGTAAAGCCGGCGAGTTGGGAATGTATATTGCTTATAATATTATTAAACGGTTTGGCGAGAAATAAAATCACGCTTTTGTCGCTATACACTCAATCTCAATCAATGCTCCCATCGGCAATCCCTTTACCGCAACACAAGAGCGCGCCGGAGCATTTTCTTTGGTGAAATAACTTTTATACACGTCATTAAATTCGGCAAAAAGGCTCATATCAGCAATAAAAACGGTTGTTTTTACGATGTCCGGCAGATTCAATCCGGCAGCTTTCAGGATGTTTTCGATATTTTGAAATACCTGTTTGGTTTGAAGCACAATGTCGGCTTCACACAATTTTCCGGTTTTCGGATCAATAGGAATTTGACCGGAAGTATATAACATACCGTTTGCCAATATCGCCTGATTGTATGCTCCAATAGCTGCAGGAGCCTCTGTGGTTGAAATTACTTGTTTCATCATCTTAGGAATATATACTTTTGCCAAAAGTAGTAAATTTTTCTTATTTTTGCCAATCAATTTTTTTAGTAAAAATGCCTCGAAAAAAGAGATTAGTCTTATTATGTGGATTGTTTTAGCGCTCATTTCAGCATTTCTTTTAGGAATTTATGATATTTTCAAAAAAATATCGTTGAAAGGCAATGCTGTGATTCCGGTGCTGGCTTGTTCAATTTTTATTTCTTCGGTTTGTTTTCTTCCGCTCATTGCGATTTCTTATGTTGACCCGCAAATGGCGCAGTCGCTGTTTATTTATGTTCCTCACATTGATTTGGAGACGCATCTTTTTATTTTCCTGAAAGCGGTCATTGTATTGGGTTCGTGGATTTCCGCCTATTTTGGGATGAAACATATACCGATTACGTTTTTTTCGCCTATTCGCGCCACACAGCCGGTGTGGACGGTAGTGGGGGCGTTTTTTATCTTTGCCGAGCGGCTCACGCCTTTACAGTTCGTGGGTGTTGCAGTTACGATTTTTTCGTTCTACCTGTTTTCCTTAGCCGGACTGAAAGAGGGGATTTCGTGGAAAAATAACCGGTGGATTTGGTTGATTATCCTGGCAACGCTTCTTGGGGCGGCAAGCGGGTTGTATGACAAACACCTGATGCAGCAGTATGACCGGATAGCGGTACAGGTTTACAGTACGATGTATCAAGCGGTTATAATGCTTTTTATCACGTTGTTTATGTGGTTTCCGACGCGAGCGAAGACTACGCCGTTTCGATGGCGCTGGGCGATTGCCGGTATTTCTGCGTTTCTGATACTTGCCGATTTTGTCTATTTTTGGGCGTTGTCGTATGATGATGCGTTGATTTCCGTTGTTTCCACCATTCGTCGTTCGGGGGCAGTGGTTCCGTTTCTTTACGGGGTTGTTTTCTTGCGCGAGAAAAATCTGAAAACGAAAGCGGTGTTGCTGGGTGGAGTGTTGTTTGGGGTTCTTTTGCTTTATGTTGGGCGGTAGGGTTATTGGCAGGATGGACTAATTTATTTTCTGTTGCATTTATTTCACTTTTTAAAAATAATTAATACCTTTACCTCAAACTATTTCTTTATTGTATGAATCAAAAGATCTTCAAAGAAATACAATCTTTGAAACGGCGGATTTTGCCGAATGAAAAAGTAATTATAGAAACAATAGAAACACTGATTAAAGAGACAACATAACAAACATGCTTGCTTATGACGTAAAATCGAACTAAGCGCGAAATAAGTTTATTATGAAAAAAATAATTTCCATTTTCTCTCTCTTCGCTTTTTTGCTCCCTCTGCAGGCGCAAAACATAAGCGATTTTTTCTTTTACTTGCCTGATAGCTATTTGAGTCAGCTCAATCAGGCTCAACGTATGGAGTTGTTGGCAGGTTCGGATAAGAATGACAATACAGTTATCAATAATTATGGAGGAAAGGCACAATTGCTTGCGCTTGATAATGAACATAATTATATTAAAGTTCAAACTTCCGGACAGGGATTTTTTCAGGCAAAAAAATGGACATTGCCGGATTCGACTCCGCTTTTTGCAGTGAGTTTTTGGGTTTGCAGTCCCGCTTGCGACGGTGGAATCAGTTTTTTCCGCAGTAACTATACGCCGCAGATGTTTGATAAAAAACAATTCCCAAGCGTGGAAATTTCCGACTTTTTCAATCGTGATAGCCTTGCCGCAAGAGAAATATCCGAAGAGGATTTAAAAAAACGTTTCGATATCTTTTTTGTCCGGTTTGAACTGCAATCAAATAGCAATAACATACTCGTAATCAACGATAATAGCCATTATATGAACAGGGAAGATTACGAAAAGTGGAAACCTTTCTTAAAAGGAGATTGTTTGCCGTTGGTATGGAAAGACGGGCATTTTGAAAGGGGAGAGGTCTATTTTTTAGAAAGATAATGCTGGTTGTAGTTAACGATGATGTCGCTAAGTCCTTTTTCTCTTTTTACTCTTTCGTCCTTTTTGCCTTTTTTTTAACCGCGTTCCGTTCATAATTCCAAAAAAAATGGTTAATTTTGCACTAAATTATATTTGAAAGAAATGCGGATTAAGCGCCTTTATTTATTTCTTATAAAAGACTATTTAGGATCATTCTTTGCTACTTTTTTTATCTGTCTTTTTGTCGTACTGATGCAATTTTTGTGGAAGTATGTTGATGAAATGGTGGGCAAGGGATTGGATTTTACAGTGTTGGCGAGTTTTCTCTATTATGCTGCACTTTCTCTTATTCCAATGGCTCTCCCGTTGGCGGTATTGCTCTCCTCGCTGATGACATTCGGTAATCTGGGCGAGAAACTCGAACTCCTTGCGATGAAAGCGGCGGGCATTTCGCTGTTCCGGATTATGCGTCCGTTTATTCTTTTTATTTTGTTGGTTTGCGTGGGGGCATTCTTCTTTTCCAACAATGCGATGCCTGTTATACAGACTAAATTATGGACATTGCTCTTGTCGATGCGTCAGAAGTCGCCCGAAGTAGAAATCCCTGCCGGCGAATTTTATCAAGGTATAAGTAATTACAACATCTATGTCCGGTCAAAAGATAACGAACGCAAGTTGCTAAAAGATATGATGATTTACGATTTTACCAACGGATTTGAGAATGCTGTGGTGATGTCGGCTGATTCGGGGCGGATTAAAATGTCTGCCGATAAGAAAAATCTTGTTTTGGAACTCCATTCCGGAGAATCTTTTGAAAATCTTCGTCAGCAGCAAAGGGGACAGAAAAATGTACCATACCGTCGTGAAACGTTTAAATACAAGGAAATATTGATTGAGTTCGACTCCAATTTCAATATGATGGACGCTTCGGTAGTCTCCAATCGCTATTTGGCAAAGGATATGGATGCATTGATTCATACAATAGATTCCCTGACGGCTTATTCGGATAGCTTGACACAAAAAAATATAAATGATTTTCAGAACCGGAGGTATTTCGGGAAAGATTATAACAATCCTCAAAAAGTATGCCGCGATTCGTTGGCTGATTATGCCACGTACACGATAGACGATTTTTGGAATAAGAAATCGTTGTCGCAACAACAGGAAATCTTGCATCGCGCCACGATGACAGCCAGCCAAAACAAAGCGGATATAGCATTTTTCTTTGTCGAAAAAGAGTCGGTTGATCGAGCCAACTGGCGTCACGATATTGAGCGGCATCGTAAATTTACGCTCTCTTTTGCGTGTCTTGTCTTTTTCTTTATCGGCGCGCCTCTGGGGGCAATTATCCGCAAAGGAGGATTAGGGATTCCGGTTGTTGTTTCCGTATTCCTGTTTATTGTATATTATATTGTTGATAATACGGGTTATAAAATGGCTCGCGAGGGGGTTTGGCAGGTTTGGCAAGGAATCTGGCTGAGTACGGTGGTCTTGATGCCGTTGGGTATTTATCTGACCTACAAGGCAGCGACCGATTCGATGATTTCGTTGGATAATCTTAGTCCGAAAAAATGGTGGAATCGAATAAAAAATCGTAAAGCAAAAAATAAAATCAATGTCTTTTAGTTAAAAAACTTCGCGTCTTTCGCAACTTTGCGTTTTAGTACAAAAAGCGCAAGCGCATAAAAATTTTAACGCGAGGTTGCGAAATATGCAAAATCTTGATATAATTCATCTTTAACCGAACGACATTGTAACTAAAATTGAAAATTATATAAACGCAAAATATGAATGAGTTCAAACTAAATACAATAGAGGAGGCAATAGCCGATTTTAAGGAAGGAAAGTTTTTGATTGTGGTGGATGACGAAGACCGGGAGAATGAAGGTGATTTCATTACGGCAGCCGAATTGATTACACCCGAAAAGGTAAACTTTATGATTACCAATGGGAAAGGGTTGGTTTGTGTGCCTGTTACCGAAAGCCGTTGCAAGGAGTTGAATTTGGAATTGCAGGTAACGGATAATACTTCGCTGCACGAAACGCCATTTACCATAACTGTTGATTTAATAGGAAACGGCTGTACCACGGGTGTTTCCGCTTACGACCGTGCAATGACCATCAAGGCTTTATGCAGCCCCAATACCAAGCCGTCGGATTTGGCTCGTCCCGGACATATTTTCCCGTTGAAAGCACAGAATAGGGGAGTGATTCGCCGTGCCGGACATACGGAGGCAGCGGTCGATTTGGCGCGTTTGGCCGGACTCTATCCGGCAGGCGCACTCATTGAAATTATCAATGAAGACGGAACGATGGCAAGATTGCCTCAACTGGTCGAAATTGCCAAAAAGTACGGAATGAAAATTATCAGCGTGAAAGATCTAATTGCATTCCGCTTAAAATCCGAATCGTTGGTTGAAAAAGGAGAAACTGTTAGTATGCCGACTAAGTACGGCGATTTTAAATTGATTCCATTTCGCCAAAAATCAAACGACCAGGAGCACGTTGCTTTGGTAAAAGGCGAATGGGACGAAGACGAGCCGGTGTTAGTACGGGTTCATTCCTCTTGTATGACCGGCGATATTTTCGGTTCCCTTCGTTGTGAATGTGGCGAGCAGCTCCATTTGGCAATGCAGAAAATCCAGCAAGAAGGAAAAGGCGTTGTTGTCTATATGAACCAGGAGGGTAGGGGCATTGGCTTGATGAACAAGATAAAAGCATACAAACTACAAGAAGAAGGTTACGATACGGTGGATGCAAATGTACACCTTGGATTTAAACCGGACGAAAGGGATTATGGCGTAGGGGCGCAAATACTTCGGGAACTCGGCGTGAAAAAAATGCGTTTAATGACTAATAATCCGGTTAAGCGCATCGGCTTGGAAAGTTATGGTTTGCAAATAGTGGAAAATGTTCCGGTCGAAATTGAACCAAATGAGCATAATATGTTTTATATAAAGACGAAAAAAGAAAAGATGGGACATACCCTTTCAAACTAAAAAGAAAAAATGACAAGTTAAGATGACAAAATTAAGCGTAAATATCAATAAAATAGCTACTTTGCGGAATGCTCGCGGAGGAAATGTGCCTGATATACAGCAGGCGGTGGTTGATTGTCAGGCTTTCGGCGCCGATGGAATTACCGTTCATCCGCGTCCCGACGAGCGGCATATTCGTTACAGCGATGTGTTGGATATTAGAGGCATCATCACGACGGAATTTAATATTGAGGGTTATCCCGGTCCTGAATTTATTAAATTGGTCAAAACAGTAAAACCGCACCAAGTAACTCTGGTTCCCGATCCGCCCGAAGCAATCACTTCCAATGCCGGATGGAAAATCGAAGAGAATGTCGTTTTTCTAAAAGAAGTCATTGAAGATTTGCAATCGGTAGGAATACGTGTGTCCATATTTGTTGATACTGACATAGAAAATATTAAAAACGTAGCTAAGACCGGCGCCGATCGCATTGAACTTTACACTGAACCCTATGCTACCGATTATCCGGTTGACCGCGAGAAAGCCGTACAGCCGTTTGTAGAGGCTGCAAAAGCAGCGAGAGAATGCGGATTGGGAGTCAATGCCGGACACGATTTGAATCTCGAAAATCTCCGTTACCTCAATGAGAATATCCCTTGGCTAAAAGAGGTTTCTATCGGTCATGCGCTGATTTCGGATGCGCTTTATTCCGGACTGGAAAAAACGATTCAGTTGTATAAGGAGTGTTTAAAATAATATCAAATTCCATATTTCAAATTTCGCATTTTGAAAAAAAATCAATAATATTGCATTGTTTTTTCAAATCTGAAAGTTGGAATCTGAAATAAATAATTCAAACAAATGAACTTAGATACACTATTACAAGTTACTCCGGTTGCGGATGTAGCACAGGAAGCAGCCGAGATGAATTTATACGAAATGGCACTCAAAGGCGGATGGATTATGCTTCCTCTCCTATTGTTGGCAATGATAGCCGTGTACATTTTTATCGAACGGTTAGTCGTTGTAAAAAGAGCCTCAAAAAAAGATGCAACCTTTATGAATAAAATCAAAGATTACATCAATGAAGGGAAAATTGATGCGGCGTTGGCTTTGTGTAAAAAAACAGATACACCTTATTCGCGTATGATTGAGAAGGGAATATCCCGCCTTGGTCGTCCGATGAGCGACGTGATGGTTGCTGTTGAGAATGTAGGAAATCTCGAAGTTATGAAGCTGGAAAAAGGACTTCCGCTCTTGGCTACTGTTTCGGGAGGCGCGCCGATGATCGGATTTTTGGGTACGGTGGTCGGAATGGTACAAGCATTTTTCAATATGGCAAGTGCCGGGAATAACGTTGATGTAACTACCCTTGCCGGAGGTATCTACACCGCAATGGTTACTACGGTAGCCGGTCTTATCGTGGGGATCATTGCTTATTTCGCCTACAACTATTTAACCGGAAGAATAGGCAACGTAATAAGTAATATGGAAGCCCGTTCGTTAGAATTTATGGACATTCTGAACGA
>QMCD01006383.1_pt1 | contig 10265 bp, 10 predicted proteins | sample 1821841 | NCBI WGS metagenome assembly QMCD01 (sample SAMN01991225, study PRJNA193472) | Termite gut metagenome, whole genome shotgun sequencing project. | isolation source: worker | host: Macrotermes natalensis
CGGGAACGGTACGTCCCGAACAACATGTACTTCGTGGTCGCCGGGGACGTGGATACGCAGGCCGTGTTGGACATGGTCGCCGTGCAATTCGCCGGGACCCCGCGCGGCCCGGAAACCCTCCCGCCGCTCGGCGAGGAACCGCTCCAGGTCTCCCCACGCGACGCGGTCGAGGAAATGGACGGTGCGACCTTCAACATCGTCTACGCATGGCCGAGCATGAAACTCTCGGACCCGGACATGTACGCCCTCGACGTCGCGACCTACATCCTCTCGGCGGGCGAGAGTTCCCGGCTCGTCCGCAAACTCGTGTACGAAAAGCAGCTTTTCAACGGCGTTTCGACGTTCAACGTGACCCCGCACTTCGTGCATGGCATGTTCTGCGCAATGGGCGTCGCGATGCCCGAAAAGTGGGAAGATGCCTCGAAGGAACTCCTCGCCGAGATCGAGCGGCTCAAAACCGAACCGGTCGGCGCGGAGGAACTGAACAAGGCGAAAAAGCAGAAGGAAGCGGAACTCGTGTTCGCCCGGCAAAAAGTCTCTGGAATCGCCGATTCGCTCGGACGGAGCATCTTGGCGACCGGCGACCCGTTGTTCGATAATCAGTACGTCGAAGGCATCCGCGACGTGACCGCCGAGGACGTGATGCGGGTCGCGAAGAAATACCTTGTGTCCGAACGGCTCAACCGGATCGTGATCGCCCCAATCGGGATGAGCCCGAAATCAACGGCGGAAGCGGCGTCGGCAGAGAAAGCGGACGCGGTGCTCACGACGCTCCCGAACGGACTGCGCGTCCTCGTGCGACGGCAAAACAACCTGCCGCTCGTGAGTGTCCAAGCGTTCGTGTTCGGGGCCACGCTCGGGGAAACCGACGCAACCGCCGGACAAAGCGCCCTGCTCGCCGGGATGCTCGACAAGGGAACCGCAACGCGAAACGCCGAGGAAATCGCCGGATATATCGACGCGATCGGCGGCTCGCTCGGCATGGGGAGTGGGCGCAACAGTATTTTCGGGCAACTCACGGTCCTCCGGGCCGACTTCGAGCCGGCGACCCGGCTGTTTGCCGAGTGTTTCCTCGCAAGTACCTTCCCCGAGAAGGAATTCGAGCAGGTGAAAACCCTCGCGCTGGGACGGATCGCCCGCCGGGCCGACAACCCGCTTTCGGAGCTTTCGGAACTCTTCGCCGCGAACCTGCCGAAAGGCTCGCCGTATTCGCGCATGGAGGACGGCTCGATCGATTCCGTAACAAAAATAGACGTTGCGGCCCTCCGCAAGCAACATGCCGCGCAGTTCACGCCCGCGAACATGGTCCTCGCGATCTACGGGGACGTCGAACCGGACGCCGCGATGAAACTGGTCGCCGAGACCTTCGGAAAAATGCCGAAGCCGGAGGATGGGACAAAAGCGCTCAACATCCCCGAATGGATCGCCCGGTTCACGGACGACCGGCTCGTCGAGGCGAAGGAAGTCCACAAAATAACCGAAAAGGACGCCGGCGTGCTGTTGCTCGCGTGGAACGCCCCGTCGATTTACGACCGGAACGAGTACGCCGCGATGCGGGTCCTCTCCGCGATCCTCTCGGACGGTTCGGGGCCGAACGGCTGGCTGTTCAACGAGTTGCGCGGCGAAGGACTGGTCTACCGTGTGAACACCGCGCTCCGCTAGGGCGTCAACAACCTGATCACTTCATTCTCCTCTGCAGTCAGTTCCTTCAGCTCTGCAGTCACTTAGTCGCGAAGCGGATCGAAGCGAACATCGAGAAAGCGAAGGCCGGCGACATTCCCCGCGACGATTTCCTCCGCGCGAAAGAGCGGCTCGTCTCACGGCACAAGCAGTCGAACGAAACGATCGGCGAGCAGGCGATGCAGCAGGGGCTCGACGAACTGTACGGGCTCGGGTACATGGACGATCAATCGTTCCCCGACCGTATCGAAGCAGTCACGCTCGACGACGTGATTGCCGTCGCGAAAAAATACTTGGGCGCACGGCTGCTCGTGAACGCTTCCCCGGCGGAAAAATAAACGCACGACAACGAGCCGCGACCTGTGGTCGCGGGGACGTGACATCGCCCCTGTCACCCTGCGACCGCGGGTCGCGGTTCGTTGTTTTCACGGCTCGATAATCGTCACGATTTGTTCCAACGGCATCCCGACGATTTGCCGGGCCACGGCCTCGACCCGGCGCGTTTCGGCGTGCGCGTCGTTCTTTTCGTGATCGTCCGCTTCGAGACGGGACCACATGAGTTCCAGAACACCCGGTGTGGGGATGATCTCAACGGTTTTTCCGGTTCGTTTGTTTTTTACGGTGAAACGATATTCTTCCGATTCGACCACGTGCAAATTTCTTTTGCCGAGCGTCGCGCCGGTTGAAATTTGGAGGCCATCGAGGATACACGACTTCGGCGGCTTCGAAAACGGCCCCTTCGCTGTAATTTCGACGTCGAAATATCCTTGGGCTTGTACCGCCTCGCGTCCCACCGCCCCGACTCGAATACCGAACACGATTGCCGGACCGAGATGCCCGTGAATCTGGACCGCCGTTTTCAACCAAGCCGGATCACTCTCCGTTTCATGATAATGCGGTTTCGGCAGCCGTACCTCTTGTTCCGCAGGTGCCGCGGCCAAGGCTGTGGTAGTGACAAGCGAAAGAATGCACAGAACACACGGGAATTTTTTGGTCATGGGAAATTCTCTATCGATGAGGGTTGACATTATTGTTGATCCGCCGCCTGTCTCTCGGCGGGAGGAAGGCCGTCCAGGGCAAAAGAGTATTCGGACCGCGATTCCGAAACGACAATCGTTTCCCTAGATTTGCCCGCATTGTATTTTTCGGGAATCATCGAGTGGGAGCGAACCGGCATATCGTTTTTCCCCAGTTCGATCCGTCCCGTTTTTTGAAAGGAAACCGTGTATTCGCCCGGAACGACCCCTTCGAAATAGCCTCCGGTTTTCATCACGGCCTTTCCCGTGACATCGGTCGTTCCGCCGCTCATCCATTTACCGGCCATGTCTTTGGGCCGCAGGAGAATCCTGACGCCCTCCATCTTTTCACCGCCGAAGGTTGCCCGTCGTTTCTCGCAGCACGGGCCATGATACTCGGCAACACTTTGTAGGCATCGTGATAATTGTGCGTTGCGATCCCGATTTGCTTCATGTTGTTGACGCACTGCATCCGGCGCGCCGACTCCCGCGCCGCTTGGACGGCGGGAAGGAGCAAGGCGATCAGAACGCCGATCACGGCAATGACGACAAGGAGCTCGACGAGCGTGAACGCCGGATGGCCGGTCGGCGACTCGTTCCGTGTGTGCGCTGTTCTTTTCATGGTTGTTTTGCGTGGAAAAGGGATACCGGAAGACCGGCGAGCGATAATAATTTTTCTGAAAACGTAATACTTGCAAACAAAATGTACTTGACGGCGTTTTTTTTGTCAAGAGTGTGGTAGAATCGCGTCTTCGGCGGGCTCCGAAACAATGAGCCGTATCGATTTTTTTCTGAATACCAACAAAACCCATCGGAGGTTGCCATGAAACGTGTCACGTTGATCCCGTTCCTGTTTTTCCTAATCTCTCCGGTGTTGTTCGCGCAGGACGGGAAACCGGCGTTCAAGTACGAATCCTCGATCGTCCGGTACGAAAAAATCAGCCGAGATACCCCGCCGCCCGCCGGGTGTACGATGTTCGTCGGCAGTTCCACCTGGACCGGTTGGGGCAAAACCTTTGATGAGGATTTCAAGGACATGAACGCCGTAAACCGGGGGTTCGGCGGTTCGACGATCCCCGATTGGCTGCGGGTCATGGATTCTTTTTTTCGCGAAGTTCGCAAGATAGTTTTTTTAATTAAAAATTAAAAATCGAGAATTAAAAATCCCGTTGCTTTCCTGAGGTATATATCCTATCTTTGTAGAAAGATTTTTAATTTTTAATTCTAAATTTTTAATTAACATGATCCTCGACTCCTGCGCCCACGCCGGCCTCTACCGCTCGCTGGGCAAGCACTTTGAAACGGCCTTTAAGTTTCTGAGCGACAACGATTTGGCGGCCATGCCCGAAGGCCGTTACGAGATCGACGCCGACAACGTCTTCGTGATGGTCAACGAGCGCGACCTGAAAAACCCTTCCGACGCGGCGCTCGAGGTCCACGACAAGTACGTCGACATCCAGGTGGTGCTACGCGGCGAGGAGTCGTTCGGCTGGAAGGACCGCAGCGACTGCACGATGCCGCGCGGCACGTTCGACGCGCAGAAGGACATTCTCTTCTTCGACGACCAGCCGACGACCTACTTCACGCTCCAACCCGGCCAGATGGCCATCTTCCTGCCCGGCGACGCGCACGCCCCCTTGGTCGGCGAAGGCAAAGTCAAAAAGGCGATATTTAAGGTGAAGGTGCTGTAGCGACGCGATATTTTCCGTCACCCTGACCTTCTTTTCCGTCACCTGAGTGTTTTTTCCGTCATCCTGAGCGAAGCTCTTCCTTTCCCGTCATCCTGAGCGAAGCGCAGCGAAGTCGAAGGATCTCATAAAAGCAAATCGCAACACGAAGCAAGCCGGGTAAAAGTCGAGTTTCGGTCTCCGAGCATCGAGACCGGCAGCCCGCAGCCGCCCGGGGCGGAGGGCTGCAAAAAAGGATTTGTGCACCCTCCGCCGGCTGCTATATAACGCTAAATCAGCGCACCACTATATTACTATTTCAAAATATCGCCTGTTAAGGCGATACCGCAGATTCGGACCCGCGTCTCGGAGGGGATTCTGGAAGAGGCGTTAAAAAAATATCGGAGTCCCGTCTCCGAATTTTTAGCCTCTGGAAGAAGCCTCTCAGCGGATTTTTTGTGTCCGTAGCCTTTTTGCCTACTTTTTGGGCGATGCCAAAAAGTAGGTCGCCCGTGGCGAAATCGGCCTGGCGCGTTGGCTACTATACTATAATTATAACTATAGCTTATAATTATATAATAGGAAGATTCCTCACATTCGTTCGGAATGACAAGATAGTTTGGGTTTCGGCTTCGAAAAAAGCCGTCGGCGCGCCGCCACCCCCGGTGGTGCGCCGAGCAAAAAGAGCGCTCGGCACCCCACTGGCGGCGCACCGACCACTCAGCGCTGATCCGGCCATCGACAAACAATCCCGCTCGTCCAAAGACAAGCGGGATTGTTTTCACGGGATCGGACCGTCGCCCTAAAAGAGCCAGGTAAACGTCCACATCGCCGACTGGTTCTCCAGATTCGCCTGCCCTTTGGGAATGTCCCTGAGCATTTTGCTGGCGCTCTCGCGCGCCGTAATGCCGAGGCCGCAGCGGCCGATGAAGTAGGAGATGTTGGCCTGGAAGCCCCACTCGCTGCGGTTCCAGGCGTCGAAGTCGAGCTTCTCGCCGGCCGCCTTGCCCGAGAACGTGTAGCCGTAATAGGGCCCCATGGCGAAGAACATGCGGTTGGGCTTTTTGGAGTGTTGGTTCGGAATGCGGAACGAGACGGCGATCGTCACGGGCACCACGAGGTTCTGCGAGTTGAATTTGCCGTAGATGCCTTTCGCGTTCCGCAGCTCGAATTGGGGCTGGGAGATCAGGAACCAGTCGTCGCTCAGGCGCAGGTAGCCCGCCAGGCCGAGCGTGGCCCCGAAGTCGGGTTTGCCGGTGACGTTGCCTTCCGTGTGCCAGTGCGACACGTCGCCGATACCGCCCTCGACGCCGAGGGAGAATTTGCGGGCGAAAGGATCGGATTGCTGGGCGGAGAGGCCGAGGGCCAGGCAGGCGAAGAGCGCTGCAAAAAGGATTTTTTTCATGGTGTTTGAGAGATTTGGGATGCTTTCTTCTTGTCTAACGCGACCGGATCGGATTTAGTATGCGCGGAGACAAATGTAGTAATAAATAATTACAAAATAGTTATAGTTTATTCGAAATCGTAATCATTTTTATTGAGAATGGTTGGAATTGTTAAGTGGCGGAGGGGAATTCGGAGGTCGGAGATCGAGACTTTGCTCGGCCTTGGATCAGCGAAAGTAGCAGCCAGCGAAGGGCCGTCCGGAGTTTATCCTGAGCGAAGTCGAAGGACCGCCGATGGCTGCGGGCTGCCGGCTTCTGACGAAGCTGCGATTAGACAGCTACCCTAAAAACTTTTAACTCTTAACTAATTAAGTCCCCTTCTCCAAAAAAATAAAAGACCGCCCAAGGGGGCGGCCTTCATGATAAAACCAAGTCACACGTCTTCCTAAATCGAAATATCGAGTATCTCGAAGTGGATCACTCCGGCAGGCACGGTCACTTCGACCCGCTCGCCCGTTTTTTTGCCCAACAGCGCCTTGCCGATCGGTGTGCCGATCGAGAGTTTGCCCTCTTTGAGGTCCGCCTCGTTTTCCGACACGAGGGTGTAGACGACCTGTTTGCCGGTCGCCAGGTTTTTCAGCGTGACGCGGCTAAGTATCTGAATCTTAGACACATCCAGCTTTGACTCGTCGATGATACGTGCCTTGGAGAGCGTGTCTTCGAGCTTGGCGATGCGCATCTCGAGCATCCCCTGCGCCTCGCGCGCGGCGTCGTACTCGGCGTTCTCGGAGAGGTCGCCCTTGTCGCGCGCCTCGGCGATCATGGCCGAGATCGCCGGCCGTTCAACGGAGCGCATCTGCTCCAGCTCGGCGCGCAGCTTCTCGTAGCCGGCCTCTGTGAGATAAATAATTTCGTTTGCCATAACAACAAAAAAGCAGAATCCCGGCCACATCATGCAGTCGGAACTCCTTATCTGCTGCAAAGATAATCAAAAATTCCGTGCAGACAAGATCGAAGTGGATTTTGCGTGGCCTTGATTCGTGTTAACACGGAGAACGGAACACGGAACACGCGACACTAAATTAAAACTCTTTCACAGAAAGCGTTCTCCGTGTTCCGTGTTCCCTGTTCCCTCGACCTCGAAGAGGTCGCATGCGAGCGTAAATGCTTGGAGACAACGGACAGATCTCCCGTAGCCGCGATGCGCAGTGACGGTCACGCCAACATCCGCGCTGCCCAACGCGAGCGACGGCAGGCCAAACGAGCCAAGAGAGCTGACAGAATGGAGGTAGCCGTTCGTGCCGATAACACCCAAGGCTCCGGAATTCTGGTGACGATACCCCGCGGCCGGGTAGTAGCCTGCCGGGACGCTTCCACCGGGACCCGCGGTCGGGTCGGTGAAGTCGTGCCAAAGTTGTTAGCAGTCACTGAACTTATGACAAAGATAACAAAAAAAATCCGTCCCGCCATCCGCTCATGTCATCTCGAAACGAAGTGAGGTATCTTCCTTATATTTGAGATAAGCGGAAGATACCTCACTGCGTTTCGGGATGACAAAAATGGCGAATGGAAATGCGAGCGGTGCGCGACACAAGGTCGCTTGTAAATGCTTGGAGACAACGGACGGACCAACCGTAGCCGCGGTACGAAGGCTCCGACGGCACGACTGCGGTGGAGGAGACGTACCAGCGCCAACCGTTCTGGCCGGAGGCGCCGGATTCCCACCAAATGCCGAACACGATGGCGTAACCGACGCTCCCGGTACCGTCGTCGCGATACCCCGCACCCGGGTAGTAGCCTGCCGGGGCGTTGTTAGCAGTCGCTATGGCAAAAATAAAAAAAATCATTTATTTTGTGACATGGATTGGCGCACGCTCATAGGGATCGGCTACGCAATATTGGTCGTCGTGATGATCGCCCTGCTCGTCCACGAGAAACGCGACCCGGTGAAGGCCTGGGCGTGGATCGTGGTGATCGCCTTCGTGCCGGTGGCCGGGATGCTCCTCTACGTGCTCTTCGGGCGCGACCATCGCCGCCGCAAATTCTTCAATCGCGCCTCGGTCATCAACCTCGAACGGCTGCGCAAAGAGGTGCGCCGGCAGTTGCGCGAGGTCAGCCCGCTCGACCCCAACCGCGACATCATCACCCTGCTGCTCAACAACTCGAGCGCCCTGCTCACCGCCCGCAACCGCCCCGAAATACTCGTCAACGGCCGCGCCACCTTCGCCGCGATCTTCGAGGCGCTCGAGGCGGCCGAGCACTCCATCCACCTCGAATATTACATCTTCGACGACGACCGCCTCGGTCGGCAGATCGGCCGGATACTTATGAAGAAGGCCTCGGCGGGCGTCGAGGTGCGCCTGATCTACGACGACGTGGGCTCGTGGGGCCTCTCGCATCGCTATATTCGCAAGCTGCGCGCGGCGGGCGTCGAGGTGGGCTGCTTCATGCGGGTGGTCTTCCCGTGGCTCACCAGCCGCGTGAATTGCCGTAACCACCGCAAGATATTGGTGGTCGACGGGCACGTGGCCTTCACCGGCGGGGTCAATATCGCCGAACGTTACCTGCGCGGCAACCACCTCGGTAAGTGGCGCGACACGCATCTGAAGGTCGAGGGCGAGGCGGCGGCGGCGCTGCAGAGCGTCTTTATGATCGACTGGTATTTCGTCACGCGCAAGGCGCTCGATTTTAGACGTTATTTACCGGCGGTAACCGTTGATAACGAGTCGTTTATGCAGATCGCCACGTCGGGCCCCGACTCGGACTGGGCGGCCATCATGCAGGCCTTTTTCGCCGCCATCAACCGCGCCACCGACCATATCTACATCGCCACGCCCTATTTCCTGCCCAATCAGGCGATCCTCACCGCGCTGAAAGTCAAGGCGTTGAGCGGCATCGACGTGCGCATATTGATCCCGTCGCGTTCGGACAGCCATGTAGTCTATTGGGCCACGCGCTCGTATATCGGCGAGCTGATCGACGCGGGGATCAAGGTCTATTTGTATCGCAAGGGGTTCAACCACAGCAAGTTGGTGATGATCGACCGGCGTTTCTCGTCGGTCGGCACGGCCAACATGGACATCCGCAGCTTCGAGGAGAACTTCGAGGTGAGCGCGATCCTCTACGACGAGGCGATCGCGGGGCAGTTGGAGCGGCAATTTTTGCGCGACCTGGAGGGTTCGACGCGCATGACGCGCGAGAAATGGAACGAACGGCCGCTGCGGCATAGCATTTATGAATCGCTGGCCCGGCTGCTCAGTCCGCTGCTTTAGAACGGAACAGGGAGAAAGAGGAGAACGGAACACGGAGAACGCTTTCTGTGAAAGAGTTTTTTTTAGTGTCGCGTGTTCCGTGTTCCGTTCTCCGTGTTTCCTTTTTTCGGCTTGGAACAAGCCGTCGGCCCGCAGCCATCGGCGGCGGAGGGCCGAAACAAAGGGACGTTTCGGCCCTCCGCTGGCTGCTACTTAGCGCGAATTTAAGCCCGAGCTCCTTTCTCCCTGTTCCGTTCTCCTTTCTCCTAATTTTCAGTGACTGCTTTTCGCGCCCCGGCAGGCTACTACCCGGCCACGGGTTATCGTTCCGGTGAAGGCGGCGGCGCCGTGACCTCTTCTACCGAGGGCGGCTGGCATTGGTCGTCGTCTACTGACGTGGCCACCCGGACGCTCGCGTACGATTTGCGCGCACACGAGGCCGATGTCCGTGTCTCGCAAGAGAATTGGCGTGCGCGTGCATTCTCCGTCCGTTGTCTCCAAGCATTTACCTCGCAATTTTTGGGAGAACGGAACCGACGCTCGCAGCAGGAGCAGAGGCCGCTTGCGGACTATGCCCTGCCAGAAGGAGGAATTTTCTTAGGAGAGAGCGCCATGTCAACCGACGCTCGCAGCAAGGACAGAGGCCAAGCGTCTTTTTGCTTGGACTATGTCTTGCCAGGAGGAGGAAGCCCGCAGGGCAACTCGCTCGCTTGAACATGGCCGAACGACGACAGAAAATCACGTAGTAACACGAGCGGTCTTTTTCGCTCGTCAACACGGAACACGCAGAACGCTTTCTGTCATCATTTATTTAGTGTCGCGTTCTCCGTGTTCCCCTAAGTGTACCCGCAACTCTTTGGGATAGAGGTTGTTGACCCGGTGACCGATTCGTTTCGCCCAGCCTAAGGGCAGGCCTTCGCAGCAGACTAAGTTGGTGCCTTCCGCGAAACGATCGAGGGCCACCTCCTGCTTGCGCAGGTAGGCAAGTGCCTCGTCCTGAGTAAGTTCCGCGCGTAGAACAGCCGCGGCGTCGAGGCCGACGAATTGCGCCAGCGCATGGTCGGGACGCAGCTTGCCGTGGAACAGCTCGCCCATCCGCACCCCCGAGTAGAGCATTGCCAGCCGGCTCGATAATTCCTTAATAAACTGATACTGAGAGGCATAGTATCCAAAAAAATGGTCGCCGACGCGGGCAAAACGCATCCATTCGGGCTGGTCGACCCAGCGCGATAAGGCGCTCGCGGCGGCCTTGTCGGCGTCGGTCAC
>QMCD01007072.1_pt1 | contig 10265 bp, 9 predicted proteins | sample 1821841 | NCBI WGS metagenome assembly QMCD01 (sample SAMN01991225, study PRJNA193472) | Termite gut metagenome, whole genome shotgun sequencing project. | isolation source: worker | host: Macrotermes natalensis
GACCCCCGCACCACCGGCATTGGCCATGAAAGCCGCCGCTTCGTCGGCCTCCGCGCCATCGACATTCGTCCATGCAGCACAGTTTATGATCGCGCCTGCCCCTTCCGAAAGGCGTTCCATCGCAAGGGCATCCGTTATGTCTCCCTCGGGCAGGTCGGTCGCCACTATCTCGAAAGCCGGAAATTCCGCCGCGACCTTGGCCAGCGAAAGCCCCAATTGCCCGTTGCCTCCTGTTACCAGTATCTTCATAACTCTTTCAATAACGGCAAGGCCAGATCCTTCTCGGCAACCATCCGCTCCCGCGTCGGCAGCCGCCAGTCTATGCCCAACTCGGGGTCGTCGAAACGCACTCCCCCCTCGCTCTGCGGAGCATAGAAATTATCACACTTATAGGAGACTAGCGCCTCGTCGCTCAGCACCGCATAGCCGTGCGCAAACCCCCGCGGCACGAAGAGTTGAAGCCCGTTCTCGTCGGACAGCTCAACGGCAACGTGCTGCCCGAAAGTCTTCGACCCCGGGCGCAGGTCCACAGCCACATCCAAAATACGGCCCCTCTCCGCCCGCACAAGTTTAGCCTGTGCATCCTCCCCGCGCTGGAAGTGCATCCCGCGTATCACCCCGTGCCGCGACCACACCTCGTTGTCCTGCACGAATACCGCGCCGTCGAACCGCCGTTGCGAAAATGTCTCCGCGAACCATCCGCGCTCATCCTCGAACCGCCGCGTCTCGATGATCCTCACACCATCTATCAATACTTGTCTTTCCATAGATTCTTCAATCTGTCTGCTATTCGTCGTTCCTGTTCGTTGTTCCCGGGAGTGTAAAGGCGGGTGCCCTCCAGCCCCTCGGGCATAAATTCCATATCTGCGAAATTACCCTCGAAGTCGTGGGCGTATTTATAGCCTTTGAGGTAATCCAGTTTTTTCATCAGCTCCGTGGGTGCATTGCGGATATGCAGCGGCACGGGGCGGTTGGCCGTGTCTTTGCCCACCATGCCCATCGCGCCCCAGATCGCCATTGCCGTCGAGTTGCTCTTGGGGCTCACGGCGAGATAGACTGCCGCCTCCGATAGTGGCAACTGGGCCTCGGGCATACCGATCTTGTGCACCGTGTCGAAACATGCGTTTGCCAGCAGCAGGGCGTTGGGATTGGCCAGCCCGATATCTTCGGCCGCCAGAATAACCAGGCGCCTTGCGATGAACTTGGGGTCTTCGCCGCCGCTCAGCATACGCGCCAGATAGTAGACCGCCGCATTGGGGTCGCTGCCGCGGATGCTCTTGATGAAGGCGGAGATTATATCGTAGTGCTGCTCGCCGTTCTTGTCATACGTGGCGATGTTCTGTTGCAGCGCCTCGACCACTGTCGTGTCGTCGATGACCAGCTTGCCGTCGGTGGCCCCGGCCAGAATATCGAGGATGTTCAGGAGTTTTCGCGCATCGCCGCCCGAGAACCTGAACAACGCCGCCGTCTGCACCACTTCTACCTGCCGCGCCTTGAGTTCCGCATCGGTGGTGAGAGCGCGGTCGAGGAGTGTTTGCAGCTCCTGTTCGTTCATAGCCTTGAGCACATAGACCTGACAGCGAGACAGCAACGGCGATATAACCTCGAACGAGGGGTTTTCGGTCGTCGCACCTATCAGCGTGATCACCCCCTGCTCCACGGCGCCCAACAGCGAATCCTGCTGCGACTTGCTGAAACGGTGGATCTCGTCGATGAAAAGGAACGGCGGTGCGGTGTTGAAAAATTTCTGTTTGCGGGCGTTCTCGATCACCTCCCTCACATCCTTCACCCCTGCCGTGACGGCCGAGAGAGTATAGAACGGCCTGTCCAGCGAGTTGGCGATTATGCGCGCCAGGGTCGTCTTCCCCACTCCGGGCGGCCCCCAGAGTATGAACGAGGGGACGTTACCCGTCTCCACGAAGCGCCGGAAGACACCGCCCGGGCCCACGAGGTGCGACTGCCCTATATACTCGTCAAGAGTCGCCGGCCGCAACCGCTCTGCCAATGGTATGTGATTTGCTGCTGACATGCGATACAAAGATACTATTTTTTCTTACCTTTGTCCATTATGGATGTGAAGATATTAGACAGAGAGAATTCCGTTTTGAACCTGTTCGTCGCACAGTTGCGCGACGTGGCCGTTCAGGTCGACCGGATGAGGTTCAGGCGTAACCTCGAACGTGTGGGCGAGGTCATGGCCTATGAGATCAGCCGCACTTTCGACTATGCGCTGGCACGGGTCGAGACACAGTTGGGCGAGTCGGAGATCATGCTGCCGCGCGACGAAGTGGTCGTGGCATCGATACTCAGGGCGGGAATCCCGTTCCACAACGGGGTTCTGAATGTGCTGGACGGTGCAGAGAGCGCTTTTGTGTCGGCCTACCGGAAGTACAGCAAAGACGGGACGTTCAAGATAAACGTCGAATATATCCAATGCGGCGATCTGGAGGGCAAGACTCTGATCCTCGTCGACCCCATGCTTGCCACAGGCAGCTCGGCGGTGTTGACCTACAAGGCGCTCGTCGAAAAGGGGGGCACTCCCGCGCGCGTGCATCTGGCCACGGTGGTGGCGAGCGAAGAGGGCGTCGACCACGTGAGGCGCAATATGCCCAAGGGGGCGACGCTGTGGTGCGCGGCGGTCGACCAGGAGCTCACCGTGAAGTCCTATATCGTTCCCGGCATCGGGGATGTGGGCGACCTGGCGTATGGCGACAAGTTCAAGAAACACTAAGACAGTATGATGCTGATAATTTTATCGCTCGTTTTGGGCATGGGGCTTATCGTCGCGGGGGCGACCTATTTCACCGACGGCGCGTCGCTGTTGGCCAAGAGGTTCGGGATCCCCGAGTTTGTTATCGGCCTCACGATAGTGGCCATCGGCACGTCGATGCCCGAATTGGTCGTGAGCGTTCTCTCGTCGGTAAGGGGCAACCATGAGATCGCGGTGGGCAACGTAGTGGGGTCGAATATTTTCAATATTGTGATTCTGGCGATCGCGGCGTTGATAATGCCGTTGCAGCTGAAGAAGAGCATGGTCCGGCAGGATGTTCCGTTCATGATCCTTGCGTGCCTTGCGTGCCTCGTTGTTGCGGGCGACGTTATGCTGGGCGACGGAACGACGGGTGTTATATCCCGCAGCGAGGGGCTGCTGCTTCTCGGTTTCTTCGTGATCTTCATGATCTATATGGTGCTGTCGGGGCGCGAGGGGGGCAAAAACGCCAAGATGCCCGAGAAGCGTAAGCGCGTGCTGGCACGGCAGAAGAACATCTGGCTCGTGTTGTTGATGGTTGTCGGCGGATGTACGGCGTTGGTGTTCGGGGCCGATATGTTTCTTGACAGCGCAGTTACCATCGCCGAGCATCTGGGCATGAGCGAGGCGGTTATCGGTGTTACGATAGTCGCGGTGGGGACGTCGATCCCTGAGTTGGCGGCGAGCGTCGCAGCGGCCGTGAGAGGCAACGGCGGCATCGCGCTGGGCAACGTTCTGGGATCGAATATTTTCAACATATTCCTGATATTGGGCATCAGCGCCACCGTCCACCCGCTGACATTGGGCGGGATTCTGACCGGCGACCTGCTGGTGATGACCGGCGCGGCAACATTGGTTGGCCTTTGCGCGCTCACTTTCCGGAAGAATTATATCGACCGGGCCGAGGGAGTTATCATGCTGTTGCTCTATTGCGTCTATGTTTGGTGGCTGCTTGTGAGGTAGCGGTGCCCGTCGGGCCGGCAGGAGTATTTTTTGAATAAAATAGAATACGGGCGATGCCTGTTTGGTCTGTTTTTTGCGTAATTCTGCTGAGCTATGGATTGGATCGTAAGCATACTGCGCACTACTCCCGAGTTGGCCGTTTTTCTGACCCTTGCCGTGGGGTTTGCCCTCGGGCAGGTCAAGGTCGGGGGTTTCGGATTGGGGACTGTTACCGGCGTTCTGTTGGTGGGGGTCCTCGTGGGACAGTTGGACATCGAGGTTCCCGCCACGGTGAAATCCACTTTTTTCCTTTTGTTTCTTTTTGCCATCGGTTACAGCGTCGGGCCGCAGTTCGTGCGCGGGTTGCGCCGTGACGGCCTGCCGCAGATACTGTTCGCAGCGGTGGTTTGCATATTGATACTGGGCACCACGTGGTCGGCGGCGCTGATCGCGGGGTTCGACACGGGGAATGCCGCGGGACTGCTCTCGGGGGCGAACACCATATCGGCAGTCATCGGCGTTGCGGGCGACACGATCACTTCTGTCGGAGGCGACCAGTCGATGCTCAACGAGATCCCTGTGGCCTATGCCGTGACCTATATCTTCGGCACGGCGGGCACGGCGTGGTTTCTGGCCTCGGTGGGGCCGAAGATTCTGGGCGGCGATATCGTGGCATTGAGCAGGGAGTATGAAGAACAACACGGCGGGGCTATCACGCAAGACGACCCATCGATGGAGATGGCCTACGACGGTACGACTTTCAGGGTCTTCGAATTGGCGGCGGCGCACACGGTCTTGCAACTGGAGCGCCTGCTGTTGGAAAAGGGAGGTTGGCCTGTCTATATCGAGCGTGTGCGCACGGCTGCCGGCGCCATCGTCGAACCGGAACAACACCATAAACTCGGCAAGGGAGACCGTGTGGTTTTGAACGGGCCGGTGGATGTGCTGCTCGAGGACGAGGGCCTCGTGGGCCGCGAAGTCGCCGACCTCGAACTGCTGGATTTCCGCGCCGAGGTGCTCACCGTGCAGGTTACCAACAAGGCCGTGACACGGCATGCGTTGGGCGAATTGCGACGTTCGCGCGAACGCCACGGGGTGGTCATACGACGCATTCGGCGCGGCACGGCGGAGATACCCCTGCTGCGCAATATGCGGCTCGAGCGCGGCGACCTCGTCGAACTTGAGGGGCGGAAGGCCGATGTCGACCGTTTCGCAAAATATCTGGGCTATGCCCAGCGGCCCACCAAAGTGACGGATATATTATATGTCGCACTGGGTATCTTCCTCGGCGGAGTCCTGGGGTCGTTGACGGCACACGTGGGGAACGTTCCGTTGAGCCTGAGCGCGAGCGGCGGGGTTCTGATCATGGGGATCGTTTTCGGATGGGTGCGCTCCGTGAAGCCGCGTTTCGGCTATGTCCCCGAGCCCTCGGTGTGGCTGATGAACAACCTCGGGCTCAGTGTTTTCATCGCCGTGGTGGGCATTACTGCGGGCCCCGAATTCGTCGCCGGCCTCAAGGCGTCGGGGGTGAGCCTCTTCATTGCGGGTATAGTGGTGAGTATCCTGCCCATGTTCCTGGGGCTGCTGATAGGCAAATATATATTCAAATTCCATCCTGCCATATCGGGGCAAATGCGGGAGCACGCACCACCACGGCTGCGTTGGGCGCCATAACCGAAGCCGCCCACAGCCAGGCCCCCGCCCTCGCCTACACCGTGACCTACGCCGTGGGAAGCACCCTGCTGACCATCTGGGGTGTTGTGATCGTACTTCTAATGACTTAAAAAACATATATGGGACAGCTACCTAAACTATCGACCTCCCGGGCCAAAGAACGCAAATTGGAACAACTCAGCCCTTTCGAGCTGAAAGACAACCTTATCGCCCTTGCCGACGCACGCCACGAGCACTACCAGCGGTCGATGCTCAACGCCGGCCGCGGCAACCCGAACTGGACTGCCGTTGCAGCCCGCGAGGCCTTTTTTGCACTCGGCAGATTCGCCATGGAGGAGTGTCGGCGCGATATGTACGATCCCGCGGGTTTCGGAGGCGTTCCCCAGAAACAGGGCATTGCCAAACGTTTCTATACATTCCTGCATGACCATAAATCGGAAGCGGGTGTCTCGCTGCTGTCGGAGGTCTATAAAACGGGACTCAAGTGGTTCCACGGCGAGATGGACGGATTGGTCTTCGAGTTCGTCGAAGGGATCGTGGGATGTCAATACCCCGAGCCTGTGCGCATGCTCTACTATTGCGAGAGGGTCGTGCGCGCGTTCCTTTTGCAGGAGTTCTGCGGAATGGAGGCCCCCGAGACCACGAAATACGACCTGTTCGCCACGGAGGGAGGCACAGCGGCAATATGCTACATCTTCGATTCGCTGGTCGAGAACTTCCTGCTGAAACCCGGCGACCACATCGCCCTCGGAATACCCGCGTTCACCCCATATATCGAGATCCCGCAACTCGAGAAATATCATTTCAAGGTAACCTACGTCGAGGGCTCGGAGCGCGACGCCGACGGCAATCCCACCTACCAATACCCCGACACGGAGCTCGACAAACTCGGCGATCCGGCAATCAAAGCATTCTTCATCATCAATCCCACCAACCCCACCTCGGTGATGATGAGCGAGCACGCGCGCGGCTATCTGGCCAACGTCGTACACAAGCTGAACCCCAACCTGATGATCCTGACCGACGATGTCTACGGCACGTTCGTCGACGGGTTCCGCTCGCTTATGGACATCCTCCCGCGCAACACGCTGACCGTCTACTCGTTCTCGAAATATTTCGGGAGCACGGGCTGGCGACTGGGAGTTATCGCGCTTGCCGATAACAATATCTACGACGACATGCTGTCGGCAATTCCGCAAAAGGAGAAAGACCGGATGGCGAAAATGTATGAAAACCTCACCGTCGCACCCGCAAAACTCAAGTTCATCGACCGCCTCACCGCCAACAGCCGCGATGTGGCACTGAACCACACGGCGGGCCTTTCGACACCCCAGCAGGTGCAGATGGCGCTCTTCGCCGCCTTTGCGCTCACCGACCACATGAACCACAAAGATGCATACAAAAAGGCTTGCAACGGCCTGGTGCGCTCGCGCTACGAACTCTTCTGGAAGGCGCTCGGCATACCCGCCGTCGTCGACCCCAACCGTGCCGACTACTACTGCACGTTCGACCTCAAGGAGTGGGCAGAGAAGACCCACGGCAAAGAGTTCTTCGCCTGGCTGGAGAAGAATTTCGAACCTGTCGACCTCGTCTTCCGCATGGCCGAGGAGTGCTCCGTGGTTCTTCTGAATGGCAGCGGCTTCGCAGGCCCCGAGTGGTCGGTGCGAGTGTCGCTGGCAAATCTCGACGACCGCGACTACACCACGATCGGCTCCATCCTCGCAGCGGTATTGGGTGAATACGTAAACTCTTGGAAACAGACAAAATAGCCATGAAAAAGATCCTATTCGCGGTCGTGTTTGCGATGACAGCCACCGCCGCAGCAGCAGCAAAACCCACCATCTATATCCTCGCCACGGGCGGCACGATTGCCGGAACGGGGGCCTCCGACACAGGCTCGAGCTATAAGGCGGGGGCGATCACCGTCGACCAGCTCCTGGCGGCCGTACCCGAGATCCTCGATATCGCCGACATACACGGCGAGCAGGTGGCCAATATCGGCAGCCAGGATATGAACACCGCCGTGTGGCTCACCCTTTCGCACCGCGTGAACGAACTCCTCGCTCAGGAAGATGTCGACGGCATTGTCATCACCCACGGCACCGACACACAGGAAGAGACGGCCTATTTCCTCAACCTCACGGTCAAGAGCGACAAGCCCGTCGTGATGGTGGGCTCCATGCGCCCCTCGACCGCCATCAGCGCCGACGGCCCGCGCAACATCTTCAATGCCGTGGCATGTGCCGTGGCCCCCGAGTCGCGAGGCAAGGGTGTGATGGTGGTCATGGACGATGCGATCCTCGGCGCCGACAACCTCAGCAAGACCAATACCCTCTCCGTGGGCACTTTCCAGAACCCCGACTTCGGCCATCTCGGCATTATGTACAACGACAAACCCCTCTATACCCGCACGAGCCTGCGGCGCCATACGGCCGATTCGGAGTTCGACGTGCGCGGGCTGACCGAGCTGCCGAGGGTCGAGATCGTCGCGAGCTATTCGAACGCCACCTCCCTGTTCGTGGATGCTGCCGTGGCGGCGGGTGCGAAAGGTATCGTGGTGGCAGGCGTGGGTAACGGCAATATGACCACCGAGATGCAGAATGCCCTCGCTGATGCCCATAAGCGGCTCGGACTTGCCGTCGTCCGCGCCTCACGGGTTCCCACGGGCCCGACAGCACAGTGGGACGAGGTCGACGACGATGCGTTGGGTTTTGCCGCCTCGTGGTGGGTGAACCCATGGCGCGCGCGGGTGCTGCTTATGCTCGCCCTGACGCGCACCTCCGACTACAAAGAGATACAACGTATGTTCAGCGAATATTGATATGAAAAAGTTTATTATCTCTCTGTTGGCGTTCGCGGCGCTGCCCGTCGCGGCGCAGGATGCCCTCGACATCATGCTCGATATGCGCACGGACGGCAAGGTGGCAAAAAACTACCGAACTTTCCAGGGCCACACTTTCAAACTCTGGCTGGCGGGCGAGATAGCCCCGGGCGTGCGCTATCGGGTGCGGCACCGCCTCAACAAGCCCACAGACCCCTTGCGCGAAGGTTTCTCCGGCGCTACGGACCAGGCGTGGCTGGCCTTCGACTTCGGCGCGCGCAGGCAATGGACGGTTATGGCGGGAAAGCAATCGGTTCAGTTCGGTACCTTCGAATATGACTACAACCCCGCCGACATCTATCTCCCGACGATGTGTTTCGACGACCTCGACGCCTACAAAACGGGCGTGAACGTCGCCTATCGTTTCGCGGGTCAGGAGCTGAACCTGCAGTTGATAAATTCCGACTCGCCGCAGTTCGCCTCGGAGGGGTGGAAAGACAAGGCCTTGGCACTCAACCTGTTGTGGGTGGGGTCGCTGTGGGACGATATGGTGCGCACGCGCTGGGCCTACGGAGCGTTCCAACACTCGCAAAGCAAGGTGTTCAGTTGGCTCACGGCGGGCATACAACTGAATAGGGGTCCTCTCACAAGCGAGTTAGACTACTATCTGGGCGACCGCGTTATGGACAAGATATCCGTAAGCGACCAGTCGGCGTCGCTGAACCTGAAGTACGACCTCGGCAAGTGGCAGCCGCAGTTGAAAGGCGTGTGGAACGAGCGCAACGACCACCAAACGCACGGCATCCAGGCGGCGGCCGAATACCGCCCCTTCACCGACCCGCGCCTGAGCGACCTGCGTTTCCATGCAGCCTATATCTACGCCGGCCGGGCGCACTCGGCACTCGTCGGCGTGCGCTGGCTCTTCAAAGTTAAATAGCGGGGATTCCCCGCTATTTAACTTTTTAAGGCAATTATATACCTGTTTACGCAAACTGTGTGAGCACGTCGCCGAGCAGGTCTAAGACTAACGATGGCTTTGAATATTGCATTGACGAGAATCAAAACCGTACTGTGTCCGCGCCGCGTGGGGCGGCAGCAGTCTGAGACAAACGCGAATAAGAGCACTAACGCAAATCAAAACCGGACTACGTCCGCGAATGCCTGCACGCCTTATTCCTCCAGCCCCTCCATCAACTCCTCGATATCGCGGCGTTCTTTTTTTGTCGGCCGCCCCGTGCCGCGGTCGCGGACGATGAAGAATGTTTCGCGTGGCGCCAGAAGTTTGTCGCGCTCCTCCTGAGGCGTAATATCCTCGGCATATCGCGCCACCTCTTTGGCAGGTTGTCGGTTACCGATGGGTTCTATCACGCGGTATGAGAATGTCACGGCCCCCTTGCGTACCTCCACAATATCTCCCGTCTGCACCTCGCGCGAGGCTTTTGCCCACGCCCCGTTGATGCTCACGCGGTTTGTGCGGCAAGCGTCGGCGGCATCCCCCCTCGTCTTGTAGACCCGCACAGCCCACAACCATTTGTCGATACGCATAATTGTAAGTTTGCCCTACCTGATAACCGATTATGTTAAATAGGGAGCTGACAAAATATCTGCTCTGCGCGAGCACGCGCTATTTTATCCTCTCGTAGTACTCCCTGGTGCGGGTATCGACGCGGATCTTCTCGCCGGTATTGATAAACAGCGGCACTCTCACCGTTGCGCCCGTATTGACCGTAGCGGGTTTCAGCGAGTTTGTCGACGCCGTGTCGCCTTTTATTCCGGGCTCGGTGTATGTGACCTCCATATCGACGATCGGCGGCAGTTCGGCTGCCAACACCTGGTCTTTATCGGTGTGGAACAGCACTTCGATAACCTGCCCCTCCTGCATAAGGTCGGCATTGTCTATCAGGTTTTTGTCGACGGTGATCTGCTCGAATGTCTCGGTATGCATAAAGTTGCTGCCCATATCGTCGTCATAGAGATATTGGTAGGGGCGGCGTTCGACCCTCACGGGCTCGATCTTTTCGCCTGCCGAGAAAGTGTTTTCGAGTATGCGGCCGTTCTCGAGGTTTTTGAGTTTTGTGC
>QMCD01002471.1_pt1 | contig 10263 bp, 5 predicted proteins | sample 1821841 | NCBI WGS metagenome assembly QMCD01 (sample SAMN01991225, study PRJNA193472) | Termite gut metagenome, whole genome shotgun sequencing project. | isolation source: worker | host: Macrotermes natalensis
GAAAATGATCTGGGCGGGCTTAAAAGTCGCCATTATCCCGCTGTACTATTGCCTGTTCATCTACCTCGCCTCGCTCGTGATCCGAATCGTTCAGAAGCCGAGGTTGCTGTGAGGATTCGGGCGCTTCGGTAAGACGGTCGTTTCGCAAAGATGGGTGCGATCTACTTGAACTTCGCCGTCGCTCGCGGAAGCGGTGTTCACAAAATTACACCGCTCCGCTCGGAGGCTACGAGACTGTGCGGATTCGCATCCATCTTTGCTTTGAAACGCAAATCTATTTTCGTCAAAATGTCCGTATGCAAGGCATACGAAGAAGCCCGAACCGCAGTTTACTTGGCGTAAATGAGGATTCGGGCTTCAAGTATAACGCCGCAGATGGGCGTTTTTCACGAAAACTTACCGGATGTCGAGAACGTATGGCATCCGAGCCTGAACTTCGTTCGATTCGATCATCTTGCGAAGGCTTTCATACTCGGTGAATGCCCTTCCCATCTCGTCGCGCAGCACGCTGCTGCGGATCTTCGCCGAGACGCCTGCGAAAATGGCCTCTAACGGGGTCGGCTCGCCCTTCACCTCGTAAATGCGGAAATCTTCGGCAACTCCAACCCTGTCGGCAGCAAGACCAATGGCGTCGATAAGTCCGCCGAAGCCGTCGATAAGCCCTATTTCGAGTGCGTCGGCGCCCGTCCAAACACGACCCTGACCGATGTTGTCGACCGCCTCGAGCGTCATATTGCGCCCGGTGGCGACACGGCTAATGAATGTCGAGTAGGTCTCCTCTATCGTCTTCTGATAGTATGCCAACTCCGCCTTCGAGGGAGAGTGGTACATCGTACCTATATCGGAATATTTGTTCGTTTTGATAACATCGGTCGTGATGCCCAAATTGTTGCGCATCGCATCGCCCACATTGGCGAAAAGTCCGAACACCCCTATCGAGCCAGTGAGTGTCGAGCGGTCGGCGTAGATCGCGTCGGCCGGGGCGGCGATATAATAGCCTCCCGACGCGGCGTAACCTCCCATCGAAACGATGAGCGGTTTCTCGGCCTTCAGCAGTTCGAGCTCGCGCCACATAACTTCCGAGGCGAGAGCGCTGCCGCCCGGAGAGTTGATGCGGAAAACGACGGCCTTCACCCCTTCGTCCTCGCGCGCCTTCCTGATCTTTTCGTTCATCGACTCGCTGCCGATCTCTCCCTGCGAACCCTTGCCCGAAACGATACTCCCCTCGGCGTAGATCACGGCGATCTTGTTGTTCGAGGTCATCTTCTTGGGAACGATCTGCGATGCGTAGTCGCCGAACGAGACGATATTGGGCTCGTCCTCGGTCTCGAGCAGCGACGAGAGTTCGCTCATAACTTCGTCTTCATACTTCAAGGCGTCGATCATTCGGGTTTCGACGGCGGCGGCGGGGGTATCGAGCGTGAGCTGGTCGGCAAAGCGCTGAAGCTCGGCCTGTTCGATGCCGCGCGACGTTGCGACCCCTTCGACGATGAGGTTCCACATCGAGCCTGCGAGCTTTTCGTACTGGAGCCTGTTCTCGGGGCTCATTTTGTCGAGAATATAGGGTTCGACAGCGCTCTTGAACGAGCCGTGGCGCACGACCACCGGTTCGATGTCGAGTTTGTCCAACAATCCCTTAAAGAACATCATCTGCATCGAGATCCCCGACCATTCGAGCCCTCCGAGCGGATTCGCGTAGATCTTGTCGGCAACCGAAGCGAACCAGTAGCCTATCTGTGCCCAATGTTCCTGATAGGCAACGATGAATTTGCCGCTCTCTTTGAACTTCACAAGCTCAGCCCTCAGCTCCTCGAGCGAGGAGAGCGAGGCTGCGGTGTGGCTGTCGAAATTGAGGTATATCCCTTCGATGCGCTCATCGGTCGCGGCCGCCTGAATGGTTTCGACGGCTTTGAGAAGCGTCATTTGCGGCTTGGGCGACATCGTCGCGAAGTCGAATCCCTCCATCGGGGATGTCGCCGGAGAATCGGTTATCCGGCCGATGTTCAATCTCAGTACCGAGCCTTGCGTGATCGCAGCAGGGGTCTGTCCCCCGAACGAGGAGCCAAATGAGGCCATTATTCCCACGATGATCATTGTCCAGATCATAATGACGAGGCCGAAGCCGACGACAACAGCCAAAAGGGATGCTAAAAAAGTCTTGAAAAATTTCATAATAGATGGTTTTTGTTGTTTGAGCACAAAGGTATGTTTTTTATTGCTATTTTTGTTATTCGCTTTCATTTGAATATGATAAATAGAGACGAGATTTTACGGGTCCTCGACACCGTAGTCCATCCGGAAACGGGATATGGGCTTGTCGAGGGAAAGTTTGTGGGCGAGGCTACATTTTCCGACGGGAAGATATCGGTGATCCTGAAATTCCCACGTCACAGGGAGCCGTTTGCCACGTCGCTTAGCCGCCACGCTTCGGAGGCTCTTTCAGATACTTTCCCCGACACGGAGATTTCAGTTGCCGTGGAAACTCCCAAACCATCCATCGAACCATCACGACGCCTGCCGGGAATAGGGAACATTGTCGCGGTGGCCAGCGGCAAGGGCGGAGTAGGCAAAAGTACCGTTACGGCAAATCTGGCCTTGACTCTCGCAGCACAAGGTTTCCGGGTGGGTGTGCTCGACGCCGATATCTACGGTCCGTCGCAGCCTTCGCTCTTCGGGGTCGATGATTATCTGCCTCCTACCGAAACAGATAGTCCTGATTCAGCCATCGTTCCAGCCGAAAGCCACGGTGTAAAAGTTATGTCGATAGGCTTTTTTATAAACAGTCGCGACGCCTTGGTATGGCGCGGCCCGATGGCAACGAACGCCCTGCGCCAACTCGTTCGTCAGACGGCATGGGGCGATCTCGACTATCTAATCATAGACCTGCCTCCCGGAACGGGCGATGTACATTTGAATGTGGCTCATGAGCTTGCGATAGACGGAGCGGTCATTGTTTCCACGCCGGGCACACTTGCCATTACCGATGTACGTCGCGGAATAGGAATGTTTTGCTCTGAGGGGATCGACATTCAGGTGTTGGGAATTGTTGAAAACATGGCATGGTTCTCCCCGGCGGAGATGCCAGAAAACCGTTATTACATCTTCGGAAATGGCGATACAAAGCGTTTTGCCGCCGAAGAGGGTATAGAATTTTTAGGGGAGATACCTCTTGTTTTAACAGCAGGACAATCTTCGGAGCCTCTCGCTACGTTAAATGGCGTCGGCTCCAAGGTCGCGCCTTACTATGTTAACATCGCCATAAGGATTGTCGATAAACTCTCCGACGGGTGTTTACATCGCGTTTTGTAATTGTTCAAAAACTTCAACAAATGTCAGTGCGAATTTTTATGCTAATACTTTCCGACGCTTGCTTTACAAAAATGTTACGAAACTGTTAATGAAATTACGACTGTCGATATGTTTAAAATAATTATAAACACTGTTAATAAAACCTACTGACTATCGGTTGTATATATCGTATCGGCAGCTGTTTTATGTTGGTAATTTTTCATATTAAATTATATTTAGCATCACGATAAAGTATTCAACATTATAAACACCCTTTATTGTTATTATTAAGATTTATATCTATTAAAAGAAAAAAATAAAAATGATTGAAAAAATAAAGGAACTGAAACGGACAAAGAATGCCGTTATCCTTGCCCATTATTACACGCGCCCCGAAGTACAGGATGTTGCCGATTTTGTCGGCGATTCGCTTGCGTTGTCGATCGAGGCGGCAAATACCGACGCCGATATCATCGTGTTTGCAGGAGTCTATTTTATGGCGGAGACAGCCAAAATACTTTCACCCGATAAAAAGGTGCTTATTCCCGACCCGGAAGCGGGTTGTTCGCTTGCAAATTCCTGTCCTGCGAATGAATTTGCCGCTTTCCGCAGTCAGCATCCCGAAGCTATCGTAGTATCTTATGTAAACACGACTGCCGAGATAAAGGCGTTGACGGACATCTGTTGTACTTCATCGAATGCTTTGGAGGTGATAAACTCCATTCCGGACGATAGAGAAATAATTTTCGCGCCCGACAGGAATCTCGGCTCGTGGCTCCAAAAACAGACTGGTCGCCATAATATGATCCTTTGGGATGGAGCGTGCCATGTACATGAGGAATTTTCTCTCGAAGGGATCCTTGCCCTTCGAAAAGCCCATCCGGATGCCCCGATACTCGCCCATCCGGAGTGTAAACAACCGATCCAGATAGTAGCCGATTTTGTCGGGAGTACCGCGGCGATCCTTGCTTATGCGGGAAATAACCCGTCACGCGAATTTATAGTCGTAACCGAACCAGGAATTTTGTACGAAATGCAGAAACAATATTCCGACAAGACATTCTATCCGGCGCCTCCGATCGACTCTACTTGCGGTTGCAATGATTGTGTGTATATGAAGATGGTAACTTTATCTAAGATACTTGCGGCGCTCGAGACAGAAACTCCCGAAGTTACCCTTTCTGAACATACGCGCTCTGCGGCTGAAAAAAGCATTCGTGCGATGCTTAATCTAAACCGTTGAATTTTTTGTACATTTGTAGCCTTATCATAAATTTTAAAAACAACAATGAAAAAACTATTTACCGTCGTAATCTTATCGATGCTTACATGTGCCGCTTGGGCGGACGAGGGAATGTGGATGTTGCCCTATCTAAACAAACTTAATATCAAGGATATGAAGGCTAAAGGCCTAAAGCTCGATGCCGAAGATATTTACAGTGTGAATCATTCGTCGTTGAAAGATGCGATCGTTGTCTTTGGTGGTGGTTGCACAGGAGAAGTCGTCTCCGCAGAGGGGCTTTTACTAACCAATCACCACTGCGGTTTTCCTAATATACAGAGTGTAAGCACTGAGGAGAACAACTATCTTGAAAACGGTTTTTGGGCAATGTCCATAGATGAAGAGATCCCAGCCCCCGGTCTGACAGTGACTTTCATAAAAAGAATGGAAGATGTGACCACACAGGTGTTGGGTGAAGCTGCCCGTATGGATGTGGGAGAAGAGCGCGACGGGATAGTAAGTGAAAATCTGGCGAGAGTAAACGAAGAGATGAAGGCTCTCTATCCCGCATACAGGGTGGAGGTTCGTCCGTTCATGGGTGGAAATCAGTTCTTTGTCATCGTATCGGAAGTATTTCCCGATGTGAGGTTGGTTGGTACGCCTCCCAACTCTATGGGTAAATTTGGTGGCGATACCGACAACTGGATGTGGCCGCGTCATACCGACGACTTCTCCATGTTCCGCATCTACGCCGGTCCCGACAATAAACCGGCCGAATATTCGCCAGAGAACAAGCCTTACAAGGCTCCCGTTCATCTTAAAATCTCGTTGAAGGGGGTAAAGGAGAACGATTTTGCAATGGTTATGGGTTTTCCTGGAACAACCAATCGCTATATGACAACATCACAAATGGAACATCTGATAAATGTCGAAAACTCGAACCGAATCTACGTTCGGGGCGAAAGACAGCGTATTCTGATGGAAGATATGGCTGCCGACGAAGGTATAAGGCTCAAATACGCATCGAAATATGCACAGTCGGCAAACTATTGGAAAAACTCCATAGGAATGAACAAAGCCCTTGTGGATAATAAGATCCCACAGGAAAAGACGGAACTGGAAAATAGGTTTCAAACATGGGCCGAGCGGCAAAACACTCCGGAAAGATACGACCTTGCTCTGCCGAACATTAAAAAAGCAGTCGAAGAGGTGTCTGAGGCGGAAGGTGTGGTTCAGTACCTTTTGGAGGCTTTGTGGATGGGATCGGAGATAGTCACCGCCCCGGCGCGCCTCTCCGCCGTAATCAAAGTAGAGGAGGGTGCCGTCGTAAATAAAGATGCAACGATGGCGGTTATGGGAGATTTCTATAAGAATTACAATGAGCCGACCGACCGCCGTGTTGCCAAAAGAATGTTTACTATTGTGCGCGAAGATATTCCGGCAGAATATCTGCCAGCGATATACGAAACGATAGATTCGGATTACAATGGTGATATTGAGGCATGGGTGGACAACCTGTACGATACCTCTGTTTTCGCAACGGAAGAGCGGCTCACGGCGGCTATCGACAACTATGACTCGGCTGTTTTTGAGAACGATCCGGCAACGAAGGCAATGATGTCCGTTCGCGGCAAGGCGATGGAGACGTCGATGCCTATGGCTACTGCGGCGAAGAGCGCCGGAGATTGGCACAGGGTCTATATGAAGGGTCTCGGCGAAATGGATCCGTCGGCTAAAATGTACCCTGATGCCAACTTCTCGATGCGCCTCACTTATGGACAGGTATTGCCCTATTCACCGCGTGACGGTGTCGATTATTGGTACTATACTACCCTTGCAGGTGTTCTGGAAAAGGAAGACCCATCGAATCCGATCGAATTTACTGTTCCGCAGGAATTGAAGGACGCCTATAATAGGTCTGATTACGGCCGTTACGGTCAAAACGGACAGTTAAGACTTAACTTTTTGACAAACAATGATATAACAGGTGGAAACAGCGGTTCGCCGGTACTGAATGCGCGTGGTGAGTTGATCGGTCTCGCGTTCGACGGAAACTGGGAAGCAATGAGTGGTGACATTATGTTCGAGCCCGAGTTACAGCGTTGCATCAATGTCGATATCCGCTATGTGTTGTGGACGATCGACAAATTCGCGGGGGCTGGGCACTTGCTGCGTGAAATGACCATTTTGCAATAATAGCAGTCATTCAGCCTCCTTTCTCTTAAAAATTGCTCGGTCATTTACGCCAAGTAAACTTCCGTCGCAATTTTTTACGAGAGCGTTGCATAATGACCGTAATTATTGCAAAATGAATATTGAAAATTATGGAAGAAAAAGGGAATGTGGTTGAGGGGCCCGGACGCTCGCTCAATTTTATAGAGGAGATAATCGAAAAATATATTGCGGATGGAGGCGGGGATATACAGACCCGCTTCCCGCCCGAACCGAATGGCTATCTTCATATTGGCCACGCGAAGAGCATTTGCCTTAATTTTGGCCTGGCCAAAAGATATGGCGGAAAGTGTAATCTGCGCTTCGACGACACCAATCCCGTCAAAGAGGATGTAGAGTATGTCGATTCGATAAAGGAAGATATCAAATGGCTCGGTTTCGACTGGGCACTCGAACGATATGCGTCGGACTATTTCGAACAACTTTACGACTGGGCTATTGTATTGATCCGCAAAGGATTGGCCTTTGTTGACGATCAGACTCAGGAGCAGATACGCGCCTCTCGCGGGACGGTGACGGAGCCCGGGGTTAATAGTCCATGGCGCGACAGGCCGGTGGAAGAAAACCTTGATCTGTTCGCTCGAATGCGTGCCGGTGAGTTTGCCGACGGAGAGAAAGTGCTCCGCGCGAAGATCGATATGGCTCACTCCAATATGCTGTTTCGCGACCCGATCCTCTATCGCATTCTTCACACGAGCCACCATCGCACGGGAGACAAGTGGTGCATCTACCCGATGTACGACTACGCCCACGGCGAGAGTGACAGCATCGAGAAGATAACCCACTCGATCTGCACCCTTGAATTTGCAGTTCACCGTCCTCTGTACGATTGGTTTATCGAAAAATTGGAGATATATCCGTCGCATCAGTACGAATTTGCGCGCCTTAACCTGACCTACACGATAATGAGCAAGCGCAAACTGTTGCAGCTCGTTCAGGAGGGCGTAGTCAACGGTTGGGACGATCCGCGGATGCCGACCATTTCCGGGATGAGGCGGCGCGGCTATACTCCGGCGGCGATACGTGCGTTTGCCGAAAGGGTTGGAGTTGCCAAACGCGACAATATAATAGATCTCGGATTGTTGGAGTTTTCCGTGCGGGAAGACCTGAACCGCACGGCGCAGCGACGAATGGTGATCACAAATCCTTTGAAGGTGGTTATAACGAACTTTCCGGAGGGGCACACCGAGATGATCCGTTGTGTCAACAATCCCGAGGATGAGAGTGCCGGAACGCGCGAGGTGCCTCTGACGCGCGAGATTTACATCGAGCGTACCGACTTTATGGAGGAGCCTCCGAAAGGATTCCATCGCCTGCGCCTAGGAGGAGAGGTGCGCCTGCGCTACGGCTATCTGGTGCGATGCGACGAGGTTGTGAAAGACGCATCCGGCGAGGTGGTAGAGCTGCACTGTACTTACGATCCTGAATCGGCTGGCGGCGGCTCGTCGGATGGGCGCAAGGTCAAAGGGGTGATCCATTGGGTCTCTATTCCAACCGCTGTCGAAGCTGAAGCGCGGTTCTACTCTACCCTCTTTTCGAAAGAAAACCCCGATGATTGCGGCGAAAATGAAACATTTCTCGATTCTCTAAACCCCGAATCTCTCGTGATTTCGCGAGTTTATATGGAACCATCGCTTGCAGAAGCTGCTATTGGCGAAAAGTTTCAGTTCGAACGCATTGGCTATTTCTGCAAAGACGCCGATTCTACGCCCGACAATCCGGCATTCAATCGCACCGTAACCCTTAAAGATTCCTGGGCTAAGTCACAAAAATAATGTTCCACGGGGAACAAGAGTTGGTTTGAAAAAGGTGTGTTCCGCGTGGAACACACCTTTTTTTGTTTGCGCGGTTGGGTTTTTTACGTGGAGATGTTGGGGCGTGGTGTTTATCTTCCGAAATAGACCAGCAGGACGTTGATGTCTGCCGGAGAAACTCCCGGGATGCGTGATGCCTGCCCTATCGTGGATGGGCGGATGCGTGTGAGTTTTTGGCGAGCCTCCATTGTGAGTGATTCGAGAGAGGTGAAATCGAACCCGTGGGGAATGATGACATTTTCGAGTCGGCGAAGCTTTTCCGCAATGAGTTTTTCGCGCTCGATATATCCGCGATACTTGATCTCGATCTCCACCTGCTCTATCTCTTCGTTGGAAATATTATGAGAGGCGATGAAGTCGGCAAGATCTGGAAGGATGCCGACAACCTCTTTAAGTGAAATTTCGACGCGCGAAAGCACGAAATCGAGCTTGCGCCGTTGGGTTAAAAGGGCGGAATCGCGCGAAATGAGATAGTCGTGTAAATCGTCCGGAGAGACGCTGTACTCGTGGACAAACTCTCTGAGCGATTCTACGTTCGATTTTTTTTGCTCGAAAGCAGCCCATCTGAAATCGTCTATTAGCCCGATTTCGCGACCTCGCGGAGTTAGCCGCAGATCGGCGTTGTCGCCTCGAAGCAGAATGCGATACTCGGCGCGGCTGGTGAACATACGATAGGGTTCATCGACCCCTTTTGTCACGAGATCGTCGATGAGCACTCCGATGTAAGCCTCGTCGCGACGCAAGATGAACGATCTTGCCGAAAGGCCGCCGGAGATGCGCGCTCTATCCGACCCCTCGGAGGCAGGCCGCGCCAAAGTCGAAAGAGCTCCCGCCGAAGTCGGATCGGAGGCTGTCGAATCCGGGAAAGAACACTTTTCGGAGACGGCAAGGTGTGCATTGATCCCGGCGATAAGTCCCTGTGCCGCAGCCTCTTCGTATCCGGTCGTACCGTTTATCTGCCCGGCAAACCACAGGTTTGGAATAAGCCTCGTGGCGAGGGTCGGAAGGAGTTGTGTCGGCGGAAAATAGTCGTACTCTATGGCGTACCCGGGACGGAAAAGGTGGACATTTTCAAGCCCTTCGATCTGCTGCAGCGCCTCTACTTGCACCTGCCACGGCAGCGAAGACGAAAACCCGTTCAGGTAATACTCATTGGTCGTAACTCCCTCGGGCTCAAGGAATAACTGATGTGAATCCTTTTCGGCGAAGGTGTGCAGCTTATCTTCGATACTCGGGCAATAGCGCGGCCCGATCCCTTTGATCGTGCCGTTGAACAGAGGCGAGTCGTCAAATCCGGTGCGTAAAATGTCGTGAACTTCGCGCGACGTGTTTGCAATGAAGCAGGGCATTTGGTCCCGAACAGGCTCGGTCTCGGGCGAAAACGAAAATTTCGACGGCTCCGTATCGCCCTCCTGCACCGCGAGGCGCCCAAAATCTATGGTGCGGGCATCGAGCCTCGCCGGGGTGCCGGTCTTCATCCGTCCGGCCTCGAAACCAAGCTCTACAAGCCTTTCTGTCAGCCTTTTGGACGGGCCGTCCCCCATACGTCCACCCTCGACCTGCGAGCGTCCGACGTGCATCAACCCGTTCAGAAACGTCCCGACCGTCAAGACAACCGCCTTCGCGCGAAACTCTACGCCGAGAGCGGTTTTTCCTCCCGCTACTTTTCGCGAGGAGGGATTATTCGGCGACAGATCGCGCTGCGCA
>QMCD01002472.1_pt1 | contig 10262 bp, 5 predicted proteins | sample 1821841 | NCBI WGS metagenome assembly QMCD01 (sample SAMN01991225, study PRJNA193472) | Termite gut metagenome, whole genome shotgun sequencing project. | isolation source: worker | host: Macrotermes natalensis
AAAAGAAACGTACCGAACAACATATATTTATCGGTTGTTAAAAGAGGCATCCATATATTCCGGGGATCGGAGGCGTGTATCGACGGTTTACGAGTTAATAACGGCATTAATCCTTCTATTTATAGGTTATGCTCTCCCTGTTATTTCGCTGAGTATACCTCATGTGCAGCGAAGTGTTACGCATGTTGCCGAAAGGGAACTTTCCAAATTATTCAATACGCCAGTAAAGATCGGTAAGGTTGAAATCAAATGGTTAAGTCGCATTGTTCTCAAGGATGTCGTTATTGATGACCCAAAAGGTGAAACGATAGTAAGCGCAGGTAATATAACCGCAGGATTCAAATTGTTACCCATACTGAAAAACCGATGGATCCTGACAACTGTGCGTCTGTTTGGGATTACATGCCATATCCGGAAAGACACTCCGGACAGTAAAACAAACATTCAGTTTATCATAGATAACTTATCAAAAAGTCCCCGGAATAACGACAGTAATATTGAATTACAGGTTCAGTCCATAGTGATACGACGCAGCCATGTTACTTATGATATATTGAACAAAAACCGTTCCGACAAACGATTCAATCCGGATCACATTGATCTGAATAATATCAGCGGAAAACTATCCCTCAGACATTACAGCAAAGACAGCCTGAACGTACAAGTAAACAAATTAAGCTTCCAGGAAATATCCGGACTGGATGTAGACAAGTTATCCCTGAATATCATCGGCAACAGGGACACGGCATATATAGAAAACTTCTCCCTTCACCTTCCCCACTCTTTTATATCCGTACCGTCCGCTGGAATAAATTTGTCCGGAGTTGACAGCCTGCCCGAACCGACAGATAAATCACCCTTACATATCAACCTGTCGCCATCAGAAATATCGCCCAGAGACCTCACCGCTTTTCTGCCGTTTTTAAAGGATTTTTCAGATACTATTGAGATATCGGGAGACGTCTCGGGTTCTGTAAACGATATATCATTGAATAAGTTTTCAATGCAATACGGGCGGGAAATGACGTTTGACGGAAACATGCAGCTAAAAGGCCTGATGAACAAAAAAAACGAATTATACATATTGGGGCAGGTAAAAAAATTAAACATAACGACAGAAGGATTAAGTAAAATAAGCCATAATCTGTTCGGCAATCGGTTGATCCTGCCGGAACCTGTCATGAAAATGAAAGAGCTGGGGTTTACCGGCGAAATTTCAGGTTTCACGAATCATCTGGTTGCATTCGGTAACCTTTCGTCGCCGATAGGCTCCGTCCAGATGGATATGCTCATCGGAAATAAGAAAGATACCACCATGTACCTGAAAGGTAATATTGCATCATCCCAATTAAAGATAAACGAACTTTTCGAAGAAGGCAATTCGTATGGTAAGGCACGATTCAATGCAGAGATTGACATTGTACAACCACTCCGACAAAAAATTTCAGGTTCCGTTAATGCACAGGTAAATGAGATCGAATACAGAGGATACAACTATGAAAACATATTTCTCTCCGGTAAATTCAAAGAAAACGAATACGAAGGAGTCGTTCATATCAATGACCCCAACGGAAAACTTGAGGTTCAGGGGTTATTCAGAAATGAAGAAAAGAAATCCGTTTTCAATTTTATGGCAAACATCAGGGATTTTCATCCCGACAAACTGCACATAACAGATAAATACGAAAAACCGGACATTTCACTTGGCGTAAACGCTAATTTTACAGGCAACAACCCGGATGATTTTGAGGGATACATTGAGCTAAAAAATGTGTCTTTTTATACAGCCGGAGATAGTTTTACCATACATAATTTACGTGTGGAAACATCGGCTGAAGAACCTCCTTATAAACGCATGAATATCTCATCCGATATCATGAACGGGGAAATAAAAGGAATTTATTCTTTCTCATCACTGGCTCATGATTTATATCGCACGACTGAAAAATATCTCCCTTCACTGGTCAGGACTTTTAAAAATGAAAACAACACCTACGAAAGCGAAAACCGGTTTAATTTTCATTTGATGGTCGATAATACGGAAAAGATTTCAAAAACATTAAAATTGCCGGCAGCTATACGCCGTCAATCAACTATCAGCGGATACTACAACAGCAATACCAACTCATTACTTACGGAAATCAATGTCCCTGCCGTTACCATAGGTAAAACATCCCTTGAAGACGTCAGACTGCACCTCGACAATGCGGACGAATCCGTTAATCTGCAATTAGCGGCTTCTCAACTTTACAAAGGCAATACTCACAATTATATCAATCTGAAATCCCATGCCAAAGAAGACAATATAAACACCACCTTATACTGGACAAATGATAAAGAAGATAAATTCGAAGCTGAAATAGCTGCATCCGTTTTGTTTATCGAAGAAGATCAGAATAATAAAAAACTACGGACGGAAATTACGATTCCCGCCGCCCAAATCATACTGAAAGATTCCCTTTGGAATATTGAGCCCGCATCCGTTACCATATCCGACGGCAATATCCACATAGACAACTTCTATATTACAAAAGAAGAGCAATACCTGCATATTGACGGCGTTATATCCGACGATCCCAAAGATCTGCTGTTTGCTGATTTAAAAGATATAGAAATAAGCCATATATTCGACGTGCTGAATATTCCGGCGCTTCAGTTCGGCGGACGGGCAACCGGTAAAGTCAACGCGCATGATCTGTTAGGAAGTATGATGATTGACGGAAGGCTAGAAGTGCAGGACTTCTCTTTCAATCAGGCCGTACAAGGTAAACTCAACCTATCCAGTGAATGGGATAATGACCGGCAGGGTATTCTGCTGTTAGGATCCATCTATCCTCATTTCCCCGATGCCTCTGTCTATACAGATGTAAACGGATACATATTCCCCATCGGAAAAAACCGGGGTCTTTCGCTTTTTTTTGAAGCCAACGACATCAATATCGCTTTTGTACAGAAATACATGGATGCCTTTGCCAGTGACGTCGAAGGACTCGGATATGGAAAAGTACATCTTTACGGCTCCTTCTCCGATATATTTTTGAAAGGTACGCCTTATGTCAAAAACGGAAACATGAAGATAAATCTTCTGAATACAACATATTCTTTTTCAGATACGATCCTCATAGATTCTACCTTCATCCGGACGAATAACACAATCGTATCCGATAAAGACGGAAATTCCGGAACGTTAAATCTTGATTTCGGACATAGCAATTTCAGGGATCTGAAATATGATTTAGACATAAAGGCGGACAAAATGCTGGTATACGACATTCCCGAACGGATTAATCCGCAGATATACGGACAGGTATATGCCAGCGGAGCAGTAACTATAAACGGCACGGAAGACTATATAATTGTAGAAGGCAATGTTCGTAGTGATGCCGGCACTACGGCCGGTTTCAATTTTATGGACAATACCACTGTGGAAAATTATGATTTTATTACCTTTACGGAAAAACCGGACGACAAAATACATAAATCAGAGAATGAAGACAACCCGATAGAACAAAAAGAAAAAACGGACCATTCGCCGATGGAATATCAGTTGAATTTTCTAGTAGACGTCACACCCGATGCAAAATTAGAATTTATGATGGATGCCGCATCCGGTGACAAAATACGTGGCAGCGGAAACGGAAATATACAGGTACAATATGGAAGCCGGAGTGACATACAAATGTTCGGAAATTACCTGATATCGGAAGGAACATACAACTTCAGCCTGCAACAGGTAATACGTAAACGCTTTAATATACGTGACGGTAGTATTATTACGTTTCAGGGAGACCCGATGACGGCCAATCTTGATATCAATGCGATCTATAACCTGACGGCCAATTTACAGGATCTTGACGAAACTCTTTTACTTGAGACGGCCAATCCGAGCATTCCGGTGAACTGTATACTAAATATTGACGGGCGATTGCAAAACCCTGCCATCACTTTCGACCTGGAACTGCCCAACTCTAACAGCGAACTGGAGCGGCAGGTCAAGTCGTTCATTGATACGGAAGACATGATGACGCGGCAAATCATCTACCTGCTTGTCCTGAATAAATTCTATACGCCGGATTATTCACGTAACGATTACCGTTCGAACGAATTCAGCGCCGTTGCTTCATCAGCCCTGTCCGCACAATTATCCAATATACTCAATAGTCTGACGGACAAAGTGCAGATCGGCACCAATATACGTTCCCGTCAGGATGGAATAAAAGATACGGAAGTTGAAATGCTTCTGTCAAGTCAGTTATTAAACAACAGATTAATTTTCAACGGAAACTTCGGATACAAAGACAACTTCATCATGCAGAATGCGTTTATCGGGGAATTTGACCTGGAATATAAACTGATCCCCAGCGGAGAAATCAACCTGAAAGCATACAATCACGCCAATGATCTATACCGGTATAATACAAAATCGCTTACACGCCAAGGTGTAGGGATCATGTTCCGCAAAGATTTCACTACCTTATCCGATATCTTCAGACGAAGAAAAAACGAAGAAGACCTTGAGCCGGACAGCTCCGGAAATCCGAAAAACAACAAGGATAAAAATGCAAAAATAACACCTGACTAATCTATTTATCAGTCACTTACTTTGTTCATCCGTATTCTTCTAAATTCTGCGAAATTTTATGTACTTTTGCAATTATATTAAAAATCGAAAATCATGTATAATTACCTAATTGTCGGTTCCGGACTGTTTGGTTCGGTTTTTGCCCGGATAATGAACGAAAACGGAAAAACATGCCTCGTTATTGACAAACGTAATCATACCGGCGGTAACATTTATTCAAAAGAAAATAACGGCATAAAGGTGCATCTATACGGAGCACATATTTTTCATACGGACAACGAAGAGGTATGGAACTATATAAATAGATTTACCCGTTTTAACCACTACCGTAACTCACCGCTCGCATATTACAAAGGAACATTGTATAATCTTCCTTTTAACATGAATACATTCAACAAACTGTGGAATGTAAATACGCCGAAAGAAGCTGAAAATAAAATCCGGGAACAGTGCGACAGATATAAACATATAACCCACCCGTCCAATCTGGAAGAACAAGCGTTAAAGCTCTGTGGCGACGACATTTATTATACATTCATAAAGGAATATACGGAAAAACAATGGGGACGTCCGGCAAAAGAGCTGCCGGCCTCCATCATCAAACGGATACCGGTTCGTTTTACGTACGACAATAATTATTTCGACGACCCTTATCAGGGAATCCCCATAAATGGATATAATGCATTAATTAATAATTTATTAACAGGCATACACATCCAAACAGATACGAATTATTTTGATAACCGCAGCTATTTCCACAGTATTGCCGAAAAAGTACTCTTTACGGGATGCATCGACGAATATTTTGAATACCAACTCGGAAAACTGGAATACAGAAGCCTGAGGTTCGAACATATCCATCTGGATACGGAAAATTATCAGGGAAATGCCGTGATCAATTACAATGAAACAGAGGTTCCGTATACGCGGATAATCGAGCATAAACATTTTGAATTCGGTAAACAACCCTCCACGATCATCACCAAAGAGTTTCCTTCGGAATATGGTCTGTCGAAAGAACCATACTATCCTATCAACGATGAAAAAAATTCAAAACGTTATCTTGAATATAAAAAACTGGCGGCAAACCATCCCAACGTTATCTTCGGAGGACGGTTAGGCCAGTATGCTTATTTAGATATGGACGATACGGTTGCGGCCGCTCTATCACTTGCAAAAAAAGAATTATCTTATAAATAACCCGATCATGGCTAAATTTTATCTATCTAAAAACTACAATAACACCACCAGTGCAGGGAATAAAGCAAAAACCGATATCGAACGGATACTTTCAGGTTCGGGTTATAAAAATGCAGGATTGGCGCAAACCACCCATTCCAATAAAATAACAGGTTTTATACTAACCTTAGCGGGTGTATTGAAAGTATTTTTTACCATTTCCGCCGGAGATACGGTCGTCGTCCAATACCCGTTCAAAAAATATTATTCATTTGTATGCAATATCATACATTTCAGGAAAGGAAAAGTGATTACCGTCATTCATGACCTGGGAGCTTTCAGACGGAAAAAATTGACTATTGATAAAGAAATCAGACGGCTAAACCATACGGATATCCTGGTTGTACATAACGACAACATGCAGGACTGGCTTCAGCAACAGGGATATACCAAACCAATGATAAGCCTCGGGATCTTTGATTATTTATCCGCTTCCGAAAACGAAAAAACACCTCTATTTGACGGACAACTCACCAAAGTCATTTATGCAGGCGCACTAAGTTACAGAAAAAACAAATACCTGTATAATTTGGATGACAAGATATCAAAATGGCAATTCGAACTATACGGCGGTGGTTTTGAAGAAAACAAAATAAAGAATAAAAAGCATTTCAAATACAACGGCTTCATACCTTCAGATCAACTTATAGAACAGGTTGATGCACATTTTGGCCTGATATGGGATGGCGAATCCACATCTACCTGTTCGGGTAATTTCGGAGAATATTTAAAATTAAACAATCCCCATAAAGCCTCTTTGTATATTCGCTGTAATCTTCCCTTAATCATATGGGAAGAAGCTGCGCTGGCCACATTTGTTTCCGAAAACAAAATCGGAATATGTATTCGCTCTTTAGAAGACCTGGATGTGATATTACCTGCTATTTCTGCCGAAATGTATGCTGAAATGAAAAAAAATATCAAAAAAATAAATGAAAGAATTTCTTCCGGCTACTACATTAACAAAGCATTAAGTGATGCGGAAAAATATCTCAATGAAAATTTCACCTGAACCGGCATATGTAATTCACAGGATCCCGGATATTGATAAAGCGGCTAAAACCTCAATCCGGGCATCAGTAGCCTCAGGATAAATTCGAGCATAAACGGAGTCGCTACAATAATAACAGTTGCGAAACTAACAAATTTAAGTTGCTCCGGCTCTTTCACCCCCATATAAGGAATAGCTCCCTCCCAGACAATATAGATTGTGTACAATACAAAAAAACGAAGAAAGAAAAATTCCGGCAATAAACTTAACAAGATATTCAGCGAAAACATCAATGCCGAAGAATACCCGACAAAATTCTGACAAAGCTTCATGTTTTTTTCCTGTTTAAACAAAGAGCGCCACACTTCATTCAGCAAATATGAAGCAAGAAAAAAACCTCCGAAAGCTGATAATAAAGCAAGTATCGCAGCTTTAAGCGCTATTTGCACATCAAATTCCTTACGTGTAAACAAAACACCAAGAAATGCGGCAATCGTAATCAATCCGATAAAAGGATAGACAAAACCCGATAAGAATTTTTCATTATCATCCGTTCGCTTTCCTGCCAACATTCGCCACGCTTCTGAAGGATTGAATATCAGCGATATCGTTGTGTTGAATAAATCTTTAAACATAATTATACTCCCTTTGAATTGGCAAATATAGTGCAAATCGAATACGATGACAAAAGAAAACAGGTTTAAAAAACAAAAAAAATAGTACTTTTGCAGCAAAATATTAATACATAGAAAAATGATGAAAAAGTATTTCGTTATATTTGCAGTCATAGTATGCTTTTGTTGCGGTTCCTGTAAGAAAGAAAAATTGGCAATTGCCGGTAGCGGTTGGCAGGAGATAGCTATTGTTGATAAAACATCAGGCACCATAGAATGGAAATACCAGCTTGAAAAGGGAGATGAATGTAATGACATTGAAGTAACTCCCGACGGTAATATCCTGTTTGCCTATTCAAAAGGCGCCAAACTGATAAACCGTAACCATGAAATAATCTGGGACTATAAAGCAAAGGACAACGAAGAAATTCATACGGCTACACGCCTGAAAGACGGAAGCTATATGCTCGCAATATGTGGCGAACCTGCACGAATCGTCGAACTCGACAAGGACGGTAAGGAGATCACAGAAATACCATTCCATACGGTAACACTTGATATACACAGGCAATTTCGTCAGGTAGCAAAAACAGACGAAGGATTATACCTTGTGCCGCTTATCGAAAAACGAAAAATTTTACAGATATCACCCGAAGGCCGTAACAGGGGCAGTATATATGTAGGACATGATGTCTTCTCCGTGAAACCGCTGGAAAATAAAAATATACTCGTTTCATGCGGCAAAGACAGCAGATTTATAGAAATAAATCCTGCAAAGCAACAGGCGGACAGTACGATTGTCACGAACAGTGTCAAAGGCGCATCCCTTCTCTACGTAGGAGAAATATTCGTATATGAAAACGGAAATAAACTGATTGCCAATTCAAACATGTACAGCGATGACAAATCACAGTCGTTACTGATAGAAATAAACGAAGAAAATGAAGTTATATGGAGCCTTCCGTTCAATAAAGAAATAAAAAATATCACGGCTGTATATTCGTTCTTTGAATAACCAATATACAGCCGGTAAATATACAACACAATAAGCTATTCTACATGAAATGCGACACGCAGCGCTTCCACTTCTTCGTCTGATATCGGCTGGAGTTTTCCGATACTCATACCCATAATCAATGATTTGGCGCTGAATTCGGCTACTTCCAGGCGGTCGAACGTATTCAGCAATCCGTCACCTGTTACCACAATCGAATCATTCGATAACATTACGGCCGGATTCGTTTTTAATAATTCCGCCACTCTTTTATTATCTTCATATTGTACGCCAAACGGAACCGTTGGAATATCTTTCAGGAAAATCCAGCTTTCCGGGATTGTGCGTACATTAAATTTAACGCCGGAAGTACAAAACCCCATAATACCGGGAGGTTGTGTCAGAATAATAGAATTGATTTTGGGATTGCTCTGATAAATTTCCTGATGCAAAGCCACCGAACGGCTCGGAATCTTACCCGCTTCCACTTTTCCGTCTTTCACCTGTACAATATCCTCATGTTCCATATCCCAACGCGGTATTCCCGGAGGAGTGATCAGGAAATCATTCCCCCTCCAACGAACGGAAACCGTTCCATACGAACTGATCATCAGCCCCTGATCACAAGCACGATGAATAATTCTTATAATCTGATCACGAATATCCCGTTCGTCAGACGGATAAGCCGGATTCATGAAATAAGGATAATTCGTCGGGATGGCTTTATCATGTTGCTCTATCTGTTGATCGGTAAGATAATTCGGCTTACCCAATATCCGGGCATTAATCACCGTTCTTGCACAAAATTCAAGGGTTTCAAACCGTTGATAGGCATCCTTCATATCTCCCCCACAAAGCACGATGCCATGATTTTCCATAATGACAGCCTTATAGTCAGGATTCTTTTTAAACTCATTGGCGATTTTCTTGCCAAGGTCTTTACTGCCAGGCACATCGTAGGGCGCAAAACCGATTCTCCCGCATATACTTTTAGCCTGCGGAATAATATTCGTATTGGGTATCTGATGAGTTATACTGAAAGCAACCAACGCCGGCGGATGCGCATGGATAACAGCCGACATCTGCGGACGTATTTCATAGATAGCTTTATGAAAAGGAAATTCCGATGAAGGGCGGTGTTGACCTGCAATAGCTCCGTCGGCCTTTACACAAACAATATCCTTTCTGGTAAGAGAACCTTTGTCTATACCTGCCGGCGTAATCCAGATATCTCCGTTATCATCCTTGATAGATATATTACCTCCTGAGGTAGTCGTCAAACCGCTGTTGTAAATACGGCTGATCACAACAATAAGCTGATCAGCCGGATGCATTAATTTTGTGTCTAATAGTTTCATTTTATTATCTGATATGAATAGTATAACCAAACAAATACAAAAGTAGTGTAAACCAAATACAATACAAAATAAGTAAACTTATTTTTACCGCTTCCGCAAGACGAAAGCAATACAATGGAACACAAAAAACAGGAGGATAAACTTAACCATTTCATCCCCCTGTTCCCAACCTTATTATTTATGAAGAAAAAACTGCTACAAATTAGGATATACAAGTGAAAAGATTAATACTGCAAGTCCTATTAACAACACCCGAACAGTTGTTTTGGACACGCCTTTCCATTCTTTAAGGATGATCCCCCATACATTACTGAAAATGACGTTCAACGACATAAGGATAGACCATGAAAACGCCATCATCACACTTCCCGGCTCAAGGAAACTTTTACCCATACTAAGCCCGAAAAATTGTGAATACCACAGCAATCCGGCCAGTGCACAAAATAATATGTTATTCGCATACAGAGAAGTCTTGCCATAATCA
>QMCD01002473.1_pt1 | contig 10261 bp, 8 predicted proteins | sample 1821841 | NCBI WGS metagenome assembly QMCD01 (sample SAMN01991225, study PRJNA193472) | Termite gut metagenome, whole genome shotgun sequencing project. | isolation source: worker | host: Macrotermes natalensis
CTATGCGGGGGGAGAAACCATCTGTGTCCCGCAATTTCGAAAGGGCCTCGTCCTGTGCCGGCCCGCCAATGTTGTATGGTGGTTTAACTTTGTTGAAAATAGCCGTCAACTCCGCCGAACCTATGCCCATTCCGATACGCAGACCAGCCATTCCCCACGATTTAGACAGGGTTTGGAGTACAAAAAGATTATCACAAACGCCCAGCAACGTCACCGCCGAGGGTGCATCCGCAAAGTCGATATATGCCTCGTCGACAACCACAAGTCCCTCGAAACGGCGGCAGATTCTCTCCACCGTCTCCAGTGGCACAACGTTCCCAACCGGATTATTCGGCGTGCAGACAAAGATGATTTTCGTTCGCTCGTCGACGGTTTTCCATAACGCATTCTCGTCGGGCATGAAGTCCTCAGTAAGCGATATTTTGCGTACCTCGACGTCGTTCACCGCCGCACTCACCTCATACATCGAATAACCGGGAATGAAAACCACTATGTTATCGACGGAGGGACGACACAAGCTGCGTATTACGATGTCGATTACCTCATCGCTGCCATTTCCGAGGATTATCTGCTCTGCCCCGACGCCCTTAAGCTCCGCGATACGCCTCTTGAGCAGTCGTTGACGCGGATCGGGATAACGGTTGCAGCCGTTAGGATAGGGATTCTCGTTGGCATCGAGAAATATCGCACTATCACCCTCATATTCATCTCTGGCGCATGAATACGGCTTCAGAGCGAGGATATTGGGACGTATCAATTTTTCTAATTTCATAGGCGTACTTTTACTGCATTTGCATGTGCATCGAGTCCCTCGGCAATTGCCATTGTGGTTATCGTTTCTGATAAGTCGCGCAACCCTTCGCGCGAAAGCTCCTGAAAAATTATTTTCTTCACGAATGCATCCATATTCACACCGCTGAAAGAGCGCGCCCATCCGGCAGTGGGGAGCGTGTGATTGGTTCCCGATGCGTAGTCTCCCGCACTTTCGGGCGAGAAGTTGCCCATGAATACCGACCCTGCGTTCACCACGCCATCGGCAAAATCTCCCGCATTTTCTATGGAAAGTATCAGGTGTTCGGGGGCATATTCGTTCACAATTTCAAGTGCCTCCTGCCGATTTTTGAGGATGATTACACATGAATTTCCGAGGGCTTTTTCGGCTGTTCCGCGACGTGATAACAGGGCAAGTTGACGCTCTGTCTCCTGCATCACGGTCTGTGCCAATTCAGGCACCCATGTAACAAAAATTGCCTGACTATCCGCACCGTGTTCGGCCAACTAGTCCGCATCTAAAAATGACCATTATTGACGACGAACTTGGCGAAGTGGTGGTGCGCAGAAACGCCCTTTCGCGCGGCCTGCGCTTTTCGGTTGCCCCGAGCGGCAAATTCACCGTTTCGGCCCCGCTCCACATCTCCGACTGGCGCCTAAAACGCCTAATCCCCGCACACCGCGCCGACTTCATTCGGTTGCGAGACCTTTCTGGCCAGGCCGGCCCCAAAGACCCCAGCGAACTTGCGACACTGCGCAAAAAAGCCAAGTATTTCCTGCCCCGCCGCCTCATGGCTCTAGCCAAGCAGTTTGATTTTTCCTACGCGTCAGTCCGCTGCTCGCACGCCTCCACCCGCTGGGGCAGCTGCACTTCAAAAGGCGTGGTATCGCTGAACATCGGCCTGATGCGCTTGCCCGATCAACTCCGCGACTATGTGCTGATTCACGAATTGTGCCACACTCGTCATCTTAATCACAGTCCCGCCTTCTGGGCCGAAGTCGAACGCTGCGACCCCGGCTACAAACTCCACCGCAAGATGCTCAAAAACTACCAACCTTGACACGTCGCAGTGTGTATACTATAATTTCTGGGTAAGCACCAAAAAACGAAGAAAGAGGTGTTATTATGCTCCTTAACACGCTGGGAGATTTGAGTAGACTCATTGAAGGTGCCGGATATCCCATAAACCCCAATTGTTACGAAAGTTTCACGGTGAAAGTAAGTCGGTTTCGCGCTGGTAGCCCAACGCGCATAACAGATAGAGAGGGCGAATATTTTCCTGCGTCCCGTTGCGTAGTTGAGCCAGATGGGTCAAGAGGGCTAATCAAACTCGTTGGCGATTTTGGCCTGCCGCTCCACGCCCAGAGGTATGAAATTTTAGCCAAAAGACTCTTTTTATTTCTTGAGAAATGCTGGCTGCTTGTAAGCAGGGATGAGTTTTGGCTGGGAAGTGTCAATCTGACTATTGGAACAGACAACCACGATGATGTCGTTCTGGCGGGTCCGGTCACCCTGGACGATATGATAATTATGAGGCGCGTAGATTTTTGTCCAGAAAATCCGAACTGTGGAGACTATGGATATGGTGCTACAACAGACTCACAAAAAGCAGAACTGCTCACCCGGGCTGGATGCTTTTGTTTTCCCCGCAGTAAGATGTTTATCCTATGTTCAGACACATTTCGAGACGTAGATGCTGATAAAGCTATAGGCATTTCCGATGCAGTGACGGCATTTGGATTGGATCCCAAATCCTTCTACCTTAGATGCGAGGCATTGAGTGAGCCGATTCAAGGCAAAGATCTTAATTGGCTGTCTGAGGCTCGTATGATTGGATCGCATAGTTTAATCGGCGACTCCAATGCTGTGCTCTTGGTCATGTACGAGGACGATCTCGACCGAGGCATCTGCAACTTTATCAAGAGAGAAACCATGATACCAGTTTTCGGCATTCCTGTCAGATGGCAAAGGCCACTAAGGAGAGGGTTTGACGTGCACTATCGGGAGAAAAGTGCTTACGGGACCCATGGCGATGATTATTCAGACCTGTTTCCTCTCGTCGATGAGAGACAAGTTATCTTTGATGCCCTATGTTATCTGGCATCGACTAACCCGGTCATTTATGCTACTACAAAGTTGATTAGAGAAAGTAGCACATAAGGTAGCTCTTTTGTCTGCTCTCGGGTGCAATATGCCCCCACCTAGGCTCCGCAACGTAATATGCGGAGCTTTTTCCTTGCTCGACCGTAATCAGCGCAGCCCCACCGCCTTTTGTACCTCAAGCAGTTTCGCGCCAGCCACCTCGTTGGCGTAGGTTTCGCCTGTCGTTAGAAGTGTCGACACCTTGGCATCGGAAATCTCTGCCACTCGCGCCTGGAAATCGCTCAAAAACAACTTAACCTCTGTGGCCACAGCTGCTTTTAGATCCCCATACTGCGTTTCGCCTGCATAGGCGTTCACTACCGACTCCAGAGGTTCATCGCGCAGCAAAGCCAGAATCTGCAATAGGTTCGACACCCCCGGCTGGTTGAACATATCGAACTGCACGCGACCCAGAGAATCCGTCGTGGCCGACATGATCTTCTTGGCCGCCACCTCCGGGTCATCGCTCAACAAAATCTTGGCCTTTTCATTCGGTGAACTCTTACTCATCTTCTTTTCCGGATTCACCAAGTCGCGAATCCGTAGGCCATCACTCAAGTTCATGAACTTGACTTGCTCGTGCGTGGGCGCCGGCACGGTAAAAATCTCCGTATCAAACTTGCGGTTGAACCGCATCGCCAAGTCTCGCGTTAATTCCAAGTGCTGGAACTGATCCTCCCCCACCGGAATAAACTTTGCCGAATACAGCAAAATATCTGCCGCCATCAGCACCGGGTAGTTAAAAACCCCCACATTTGCCGTATCCTTGTCGCCGTCCGACTTTTCCTTGTACTGAATCATCCGCCGCATCTCGCCCATGTGGGCAAAACAATCCAAAATCCACGTTAGCTCCGAGTGCGCCGGCACATAGCTTTGTCGATAAAAATGCACGTTCTCGCCCAGTTCCAACCCCGCCGCCAAGTAGTACTTAATCGTCTTGACTAGGTTTTTCTGCAGATCGCCATCCACACTGGCGATTATCGTGTGTAGATCCGGCACAAAAATGTTGATATTGTGGTCGCTGGAATGCTTATTGGCCAGCCGCACCATCGGCAGCAAAGCGCCCAAGAAATTGCCTAAAGTTAGCTCCCCATTCACCCTAATTCCAGTCAAGATTGTATCTTTTTTCATCTGTTAACCCTCGCTTATTCATAAATAGTATTGACTAATTTGTGCATGTGTGATATAATAAAAAGGTAGGCCTGCTCAGGGCCAGTTTTTTGTCAAAACCACCGCCATAATCAAAATCTTCATACACTTTTATTATATATGACACGGACAAAATGCGCAAGCTAGTACGAATTGATGTATAATAGTCTCGAACAAGGAGGAAAAGTGAGCGAGAATAATTATCTAGAGGTTTTAGATTTCTATAAACAGACTAGCATATTTACGAACTATGGTAAGTATCAAGCCGATCTGATAGACCTATGGATAAATCAGGCCGAACAAAACCTCGGGAAACTTTCCCCGTTGGTGCAATCGGTCGCCGTTCATCGGATGATCGTTCAACAGGTTCTTGACGGCAAGGACATGACGGCATATGGTGATTTTTCATATATAGATTTCAAGACACCGATGAGCGAAGACGACATCTTGCTCACGGCGCCGGCAATGCTAGCTGAGATTTTTCGTCGTGACGAGCGAGGCTTCTATATTGGACGATCCACCGAGTCACGCATTAACGTGACGTGCCGCTATGTTGCGGTCTTGGTATGCGCGATCTTAAAAGCCAACGGTATTCCTTGCCGCGCTCGTGCTGGCTGGGCTCACTATTTTAACGCAAGTGCGAAGGGCGCCGACCACTGGGTCAATGAGTATTGGAATGGTGAGCGCTGGGTCATGTTTGATATGGACGACCTATTCAACTCTGGGTATTCGTTGTACCAGAAGAATGGTATCGCCGAGCATTTCGCCGATTTTGACACAAAGCGCCATGACCTGTTCACGACCGGTGCGGAAATGTGGCTTAAATACCGCGAAAACCCAGACGTCCTGGCCGGTATGCAATATGGGGGCGTACAAGCGCAACCGATTACGCTAGTCGAATACTTATTCTTCGACCTGTTTTCCCTAATGAATTATGAAGTGAGCTACACTTTTACGCCTGTCGCATACTCCGGTCGCATCTATGATTTTTGGAACTTCTCGCACGAAAAACTGGCCAGTTTGGACGAATTAGCGAGGCTACTTGTCGAGCCGGATCGAAACTTTGGGCTCATTCGCCAAGCATATGAAAATACGCCCGAATACCGTATGGTTTCCTCGCCGTTAGTTGGCGGGTCCTCTTTTGACAAATTACAAAAACGGCTTGCCGCAGCCCGGCGGGACCGATGATGCTATAGAATTCCGGCAACACTTTACTTTTTGCCACAAATAGTGTATAATGCACATCAGTAGTTGAACATTATCACAAGGAGGAGATTTACATGTCCAAAAAGATGCTGAAAGCCATCATGGCGGTGCTGACAGTATTCGCCATCTCTACGCCTGCTGTGCAAGCCAGCGCCACGGAAACGAACGCTCTGGCCCCATTGAGGACGCCCGTGTTGGCGGAATCAACAATCGTGGTTGACGGCGAACCGCTCGCGATTTACCCGGTTCCGTATGTATTAGCGGGAGCCGACGGCAATATCCACTATGTTTTCGACGACGACAAAAACGCCGAAATCCGCATCGTTGTTCTTGACCGCGATCTGCAACTAGTGCGGACATTTGCGGTTGACCGCGAAATGCCCCTTTTTGGCTGTGCTACCATGGACTCGGACGGCAATTATTACTTGTCTTTTGGCCGCCTAATCGAGTCGCTAACCGCCGTCACCGAAGACAACTTAATGGTTGTTAAATATAGTTCCGACGGTACCAAGCTTGGCAGCCTGGTTGTCCCCAGTACCAGCACAGTTCTTACTGGAACTCGCGCTCCGTTCTGTGTCGACTACCCCGGCCCATATAGCGAGGAGATGGTCATCTCCGGCAGTATTTTGACCATGTATTATGGTCATCAGCTATTCATGATGCCGGACGGGCTCAATCATCAAACCTCCGCAGTCCTGTATGTGAACACCGACACTATGGAACGAGTGTTCTTGCCGGAACCGTACTCGTCCCATTCGTCAGCACAGAGAGTTATCGCAACGAGCGACGGTGGTTTTTTGTTTGCCGACGATGCTGACGCTAATCCGCGCGGTTTTGCCATTAATAAATTACTTAACGGCGAGCTTAGTAGCTTTACTTCCTTCCGTTTTCGCCAATTCGACCCCTATCAAACAACCAATTCGGCGTTAGGCGGACTGGCAGAAATCGCCCCAGGTTATTTGTTGGTCGGCGCTTCCGAGCGAACACTCTCAAGCGCGACGGTCCGTCCTTCCCAAAAGGCCTCCCGCGACTTATTCATCCAGATTATCGACAAGGATTTTGGCTCGAAAGCTCTGGACTCAGAAAAAACCGTTCCGGTGGGCGAAAACCGGCCCAGTAAAGAGGGCGACACTGTGGACTATAACGTCCTCTGGCTAACCGAATATCCCGAGTATGAGCAAGCGAATAACATTAGCGTAGCCGAAGGCGACGACCACGTTATCATTATGTGGGATCGAATCGGTCCTTGGCAATTCGTCATCGAAGGCCGCACCTATCAGACTAACACCTACCTGGACAGCTGGTATATGATTCTGAGCAAGAGCGGGGCAATCGTCAGATGGCCGGCCAAGATCGATGGTGACCCGCGGCCGTTGGCTCCCGCCTATGTTGACTATTTTGACGGTAGATTGTACTGGGCTGAGGAAAGGGATGGCATAACCATAGCCCGTTCCCTGGCAGTCTTAGGTCCTGCAGAATAAAACGCACCTTTCCACCAAAAGCCCCCGTTTTCTAGCGGGGGCTTGACAATATCTAATAATCGTGGTGGAGTGTAGGAGGATCGAACTCCTGGCCTCATGATTGCGAACCATGCGCTCTACCAGCTGAGCTAACACCCCATGCGTTGGTTGCATTTATTATATCACAAAAAACCCGTAATAAAAGGCTTGCCCGCCACTCTTTTGCATGATAAAATGGATATGTATAATAAAGTGGCAGGTAAGCAATGAGTAGCGACAACAAAACATCGTTCGAGTTCGAAGGTAGCCAAACGCAGGCCGCCTCTACTGGCACGTCGGTTTCGCAGGAGGATATTAATGCGGCGCTTAGCCAGCCACAATCTAGGTCGGAAAAAGCCGCCCTGGCTGCCGAAAAAACCAAAGGCACGTTCAAGGCGCTAAAAGATAAGTTCTCGGCAAAGCTAAATGGCATTAAATCCGAAAAGGTTCGCACAGCCATTATTTATGGCGGAGGGGCCTTAGCCATCGTCGTTCTGCTAGCCGTCGGATTTTTGGTGGGTAATTTGATATATAGCACCTGGATAAATTCTCGGAATCGTGACACGCTGGCCGAGATTGCCGCATTGAGCTCGGAATCTAGCGAACTGCTCTTTGGCGCAACGGACGAAGAAAAAGCAGCCTTTGCCGAAAAAGTTGAGCAAAAAGTCGAAGAGCTAGAGGCCCGCAATGACGAAAACCTGTGGCAGGCCCTACTTGTGCAGAGCAGCTCGCAGTTCAATAACGGCCAATACGCCGAATCCATCGACACCAAGCGGCAAGCCCTAGAAACCGCTCCGGAAATTGAGCGCCTGGATATTTATACCAACATCTATAGTGCTTACAATATGCTGGGCGATAAGCAGGGCATGATTAGCACTATCGAGGAAATGCTAGAGCGCGATGTGTTTACGAATAGTAAGGACCCGATGGCTGAGTTTACGCGCACAAAATTCACTAATGAACTAGCTACGCTAAGGGGTCAAAACTGATGAAAAAACCCCGCTTTTTTGCAGTATTGAGCACCTGCGCTTTGTTTGTCGGGCTATTTCTGGGCCTAAAAATCGCGCCATTATCGGCAGCAGATGAATACAATCCAGCTTGGGGGACGAGCCCCGGCGCCGGTAGCTATAACGAAGTCGCTGAAGCTTGTGGCAATAGTTGTATGGGTGCTGGCGACAACCCTAATCGCCCGGGTGCACAAGCTGTCCCCAGCAACCTAGATGCCAACGGAGTTAATAACCTTCTTAACAAATGGTCTAACGGTAGCGCGAATCAACAGCTATTGGGTAGCCTAGCCCTCGGCATGATAAACAATGGCCGTGGCATCGCTAGTGTTTCTCAGGCAGAAGTTCCCGTAAACGGAGGATCGATGTACAACACCGCTACGAACAGCATGGTGGACTATCGGGTTTCGGGGACCGCAAACGTCACACTTGTCACTCTACGCGATGGGTCTCATCTAGCAATCAAAAATGACTGCGGCAACCCAGTCTCTCTCTATGTGAATCCACCGCCACCTCCACCTCCTGGCGGCGGTGTAGTTACAAAATCTAACCCCCCCGGCGGATGCGTTGGCCCCAGTTGCGGCGGAACTAGTCCGACCCCAGGCAGGGGAAGCAGCACGTCAACCCCCGCCAGAAATACCCCGTCAAAGAACACCCCGGCTAGGATTACGCCAACCAAAAAGGTGAGTGTGCCGACCAAGCCATCGCCGGTCAAAACTGCATCCCCGCCTAAGTTGCTGACGCCCCCGCCTCCTCCCAGCAACCCGCCCCGTGATCCAGAACTGGTTGGTGGTTGGTGCGACCAAGGCGCGGACTATGGCCCCTGGTCAGATGGCGGCGTAGTGTCCTCTAGTGTAGAACCGACCGATCAAATTCCATACAACTCGGGCAGGAACTCTGGCCGTATGGGCATCTTTAACGGTTCAAAAACTCACCCCAGTGAGGGTGAAAGCATTTGGAATAAACTCACATGGGCCAAGCCTGGTGATCAAGTCAGCTGGGTTGCCGAAATGACTCGCGGCACCCCTGGTGTTTTTGGGCATGATGCGCAGCATAACCTCACATATATGCCCGATGTCACGGACTGCTTCTTTACAGCGCCTTTCGTCAGATTCGGCGGCATGGGCTACAATCAAACCGAATACGACCCGTATGCATCTATCTATTCCGGCTATTACGAAGGCGTAGAAATATCTTCACTTGCTCCTCCAAAAATACCGCAATGGGATTCAACTAAGGTCGGGTTTTGCGGTGGCGGTCTTGGCATTGACATGTATCAGTATAACCACTTGGTGCGTCCTTATGTTCAAGACGATGTTGGTAAGACTGTAACTAATTCCATGAGCTTTACCCCCAGTATGGCCGACAACGGGGCTGTACATATACACAATACGTGCAAACAAACTACTATTATTATACAAACTCGGGACTACACCTTATACGAAACTTGTTATGAGCAATACCTCGTTGATGTTATTGAGTGCGTCGGAACAGGGGAATATGATGATGAAGGCGATGAGATTTGCGAAGACGAAGTGGTCGGGCAGGAAAAAGTGACTATAAACCTAGGCACTAATGAGATTGGTAGCGGCACCGAGAGTCAAGAACGTGTTGAATACTCAACCACGCCCTGTCCGGTCGCCGATATGCTCCAGGCCGGGGGGTCTGGTGGAGACTCAGCATCCGTCAAAGTGCCATTCAACTACCTGACCAATCCATATGTCAGCCTGGAAGGCGTAAAAGATTTTCCATATGCCGATGCTGGCGAAGCCTTGGAGGTAAGCGCTTACTTTGAACTAAACAAGCGCAGTAATACCCAGATTAGCGTCAACCCAATCCTGGGTGAAACGGAGAATGACCCGGTCACTTATGAATCTAGCCCTTATGCTACGGTATCGCGCCCATCGCAGTGGCGGCTAACCAGATTCCTTGTTAAAGCTGGTCAACAACCTCAGGGCGCAGGCTTTGAAAACAACCCGTCGCCTAATGCCAACCCATGTAATTACTTCGCAGCTGGTGTGAGCTATCTGTATCAAGGGACTGACTTGGGCTGCAGCGCTGTCGAGAGCGGTTCGTTATCCATCAACGCCGATAGCTATTCTTGCAATCGCGGCGAGCAGGCGCCATTCTGTTCTGTCGTCCGTCGGGTGTCCAATCGCTCCTACTTTGCGGATGACGTTCCGGTTGGGACACAAATCTGCTACGCTCTATCGGTTTTCCCGGCCTCGAGTTTTGGCCGAGGCTTTGACTACCCAGGGCAAGGTGTTAACCCAGTTGACTTACCTACTTCCCGCATCAACGGCGGTATCAATCAAGCTGGCAATAATGAAACCGCTTTGTGGCCAAACGGGGGCTACAATTCATCTGATGCCTGGCACCACGGCACCCCCTCCTGCATCACAGTCGGTAAATCCCCCAAAGTCCAATTCCAATCCGGTAGCCTCTACACCGAAGGCAACATCTCTACCAGTCAAACCCTTAAAAGCTTC
>QMCD01003334.1_pt1 | contig 10258 bp, 9 predicted proteins | sample 1821841 | NCBI WGS metagenome assembly QMCD01 (sample SAMN01991225, study PRJNA193472) | Termite gut metagenome, whole genome shotgun sequencing project. | isolation source: worker | host: Macrotermes natalensis
GGGATCTTCTCCCGGTTCGGGAACTTCAGGCTCTTCGGGAATCTCCGGTTCCTCGAGTTCGGCTACGACCGTCAGATCGTAAACCGACTCGTCTGATCCGTAACCGTCGTTGAACGCGCGGATGCTCCACTGATAGTCGGCAGGAGTGAGCGCGAGGGTCACGCCGAAACTCATCCGTGAGGCGAGGGTGTCCTGATACATAACGGTATCGCGAACGACGGTGCGGACATTGCCGAAGCGGGGCGAGACGAGGGTAAAGCGATATCTGTCGGCTCCGTCGAGTGCGTTCCAAAGGAACTGCACCCGCCCTTCGGTGAATTCCGAGCCATCTGCGGGAGCGACGACGGCCACTTTCCTGCCCGATATGTCGGGAGTGAAGATGTCGTCGCAGGAGACGGTCATCACAAGCACCGGAAATGCAATTGCTATCGGTAATCTCTTCATGATCATAAACAGTATCTCATCGATCCGTTGTGGTTATCTGCTGAACGTATATTGTACAGGTCAATGTTTTAGCTTCGTTGCGATTGCGGGGTCTGTTCGAGCGATAGAGAGTCGATATGACCTTGCACTGCGGCAGTTCGCGCTCCAACTTGTCGAGCAACTTGACCATTCCGCGAAATCCGCCCCTGACCGAAAGCTGTCCCGTGGTGAGCCGTCCCCCGTCGGCCTCGGATGTAACGCACGGCGAGAAGTGTTCGATCCTGAGTTTTTCCTCTTCTATTGCGGGCAATAGTTCGGCCACCAACAGCCCGCTCGCTATCATTTCGGCATCGGAAAGGGTTGTATGCGACGCTTTTGCCGCCGATGTTTGTGACGCGCGCAGTTCTTCGATCTGCCTGCTCTGTCTCGATGCCTGCCGCCACTGCGCCACCGTGCCGTCCACCGCATATTGCCACACTATGGCCGGAGCGATCGCAAAGAGCAACGCCAACGTTGCCAAACCCTTGTATTTGTGCCACAGATTCAAACCGTCAACTCGATCCTGAATGTTAACATTTCGCGCCCGGTATCGTGTTCCACCCCCGCGAGGCGAATCACTCCGAGTCGAAGCCGCGTAAGTGCTTCGACGAACTCCGTTATCGCCTCCGACGCGACCGTTTCACCGCGGATTACAACCACACCGTCATTTTGGACGACGGGTTTCCCTGGTTCGGGAGTTTTGAGCAACGGAGCGATGGAGATCTCGGTGAGGGTGATCTTTTCGGGAGTCGCTCCACCTATTCTGTCCGAAAGGCGGCTCGAACGGTACGGAAGCGTTCGCGAAAACTGTTCGATAACGGCACGACGATTCTCGTTGCTCGCCGTAACGGCCGACGACGAACGTCGCAACGCGGTGAGTTCGGTGGTTGTAGCCTGAAAGTTTTCACGCACGCGTCCCGAGACTGCGAAATTGACGACCAGAACGAGCATCAATACTCCCAGAACGGGCAGTTGCAACCGTTTTGCGACGAGCGAAGCCAAACGCGACCCCTCCACGGAGGGTTCAAGCACCTGCTTCAGGCTCAGTCTGCTCGAGCGGAACCGTTCGACGACCCCTGCAAGCGACTGCGTGCCGGCTTCCGCAAGACACTCGATGTGCAATGGCACGACGTCCGCCCCTTCCAATTCCGTCATCACCTCTGCGAGTTGCTCGCGACGGACGAACGAAATGCTGCCGTCGGAGAGAGTCCACATAAACGTCGCGGGATCGGATGTCACCGTTTCGATGATGCTGCCCGCGGAGGCATCTTTGGTGATGATCCCTTTNCGCCACGAGCGGTGCCTTCGAGAGGGTCTCCCTTTCCGCCCGCACGTCGGCAATCGGTCGTGTCTCACCCGCTCCCTTGTCGAGGCCGAACGGCACGACCGAAAGTTCCGTTCCGCCGTCGGCGGCGAAGCGGACACAAAGCACGTTCAGCGTATCGAATATTCGGAAACGGAGTTTCATTGCCGGGAATTATTCCACAAGGGTCGGTTTGATGAAGACATTCAGGCGGTGTTCCTTTTTCTGGTCTCTGTTCTTGCCGAAGATCCACCTCAAAACGGGCAGGCGCGAAACGAGCGGCAACCCGCGGTTGCTCTGCTCGCTGACGTTCTGGTCGATGCCGCCCAGCAGCACCATCTCCTCGTTCTGCACGCGCACCAAAGAGCTGAAACTGCGCTTGGCCGTTCCCGGAGGGGCATCGGCCTCTTCACGCGCGGTGAATTCGGTCTGGTCGATGGTGATATCCAGCGTAATGTGTTCGTCCTCGCTCACGAACGGGGTTATCTTTATCTCGAGGTTCGCGTCGACCGATTTCCATACATACGATTCTGTGGGGATGGGATTCTGAGTGCCGTAGTAGTTGTTCGACACCTCCTTATAATAGCGTGTTTCGCCGCTCGTCAGCGTGGCCTCGTGGGCGTTGAGAGTCGAAAGCTTGGGAGTCGAACGCATCTCGATGATACCGTTGTCTTCCAAGAACTGCAATCCGACATAGAAACCCGCACCGACCTTTCCGAGATTGACCGACCCGAAACCGTTGAAACTGTTGATAAGCGAGTTCACCGACGCCGCATTGAGCGTCACATCGATACCCGTGAGACTTCCGCCAGGGATGACGTCGCTTTTGCCGAATCCCGCGTCGATTCCCACATCCAGCACGCGCTGTTTTGTGGCGTCGACTATCATAACCTCGATGGTGACCAGCGGCACCCGCCTGTCCACCGACCTCAGGAAATTCTCCACCCTCTGTACCCTACGCTGATCTCCGCTGGCGATTATTGCATTCAGGTCGTTGAACGTCTTGAGTTCGAGCCCCTCTTTGAGCTGCTCGGGTATATGCTCCTCTATTTTGGCCACGGAGCGGTATTGCATGGGGATGACCCTCACCGAGCCGAGTGTCCTGTCGTCGAACGTCCCGAAAAAATATATCCCCTCCTCATAATAGTAGCCATATTCAGTCCCCGCGAACATCACTCCCAGCAGCGCCTCGAATGTCACCCCGCTCACATCGAGCGAGACCGTGTGATTTACAGGCGTAACAAAAAAGCTATTCAAACCCTGCATTCCGCACAGGTCTGTAATTATATCGCGCACATTGCCGCGTGCGATATGCACCGTCACCGCCCCGAGGCTGTCGACATAGATCTGATCCTCACCGAACGCGCTTTGACGGCGGTAGGAGCCAGTCCCGTCATCCTCGGCGAGTTCCCAGATGCCGGCCGAGTTCTTCCGCGCCAAGATCCCGTTGGCGGATGCAATGGCAGCCACGGCGTCGTCTATTGTCATATCATGCCCGTGCCCCGAAAGCGACCTGCTGTTCAGGTTGTTGGGAACAATAAAATTCACCCTCCCCACCGATGCGAGCATCCTCGTCACGTCGGCGAGCCGGTCTCCGTCGAGGTCATAGCTGACCGTCTCCGCCACCCTCCCGGCAGCAACCTTTATGGCTTTGGGCGGAGCTACGGGCGCGGCAGCCGGAAAAACCGAAACTATATTCCCCACGACATCCACGTCGAGGCTATATTCGCCGCAGAGGAAAAGTATAAGGTCTGTGATCTTTGCCTGCGCCAGGTTGCTTGTAACCCTTATGTTTTCACAACCCCTGACAGCGATATTCACGTCATAGACTTTTGCGATATTCCGCAACATTTCGGCAAGTGGCAGTCCCGCCACCGACACCTTTTCCACCTCGCGGGTATACTTGGGGTCGATCTTCGCCAGGGTGTCGAGTTTAGCCCTGATAACCGAGCGGCGATCTTTTGCGGGAACTGCCTGCCCTGCCCTTTCTAATATATCTGTTGGTTGCGCATACCCCGCCTCGCCACTCACCCCTCTATCACCCCCTGCTCCCGCCGCAATCCCACGTCCCGCTATCCCCCCGCTCTCTCCTACCGTCACCCCCGCATTGCCCCTTGCCGCCCTCTCTACCGCCTCGCGCCTTCTCTCCTCCATCATCTGACGGATCTGCTCCATTCGCGCCTCGCGCTGGCCGTCGCTCGCCTGCCCGAAACAAGCCAGCGAGATAGCGCAGAGTATTACTGTAATAATATACCTCATCACAACATAGATATTATTTCGGTGTACGACGTTTCGCCGGCTTCCCACATCTGCATTGCGGCGTCGCGCATCGATATTATTCCGCGTTCGCGCATCAGCGGCCCCACGTCGGGGATGTTACTGCGCGCCGCCTCGGCAAGTTCCTCGTCGATCGCCAACACTTCATACACCGCCCGCCGGCCCATATACCCCGTGTAGTAGCACTTCTCGCACCCCTGCTCCACATAGTACCCATCCGACTCTTTTTTGCAATGCGGACACAGCAATCTCACGAGCCTTTGCGCAACGCACACGACCAATGTATTCGCTATCAGATAGGGATGCACTCCCATGTCCGCCAACCGTGCGATACTTCCCCAGGCGGTGTTGGTATGGATCGTTGAGAATATCAGGTGCCCCGTGAGCGAACTTCTTATCGCCATCTGCGCCGTATCGGGATCGCGTATCTCGCCGAGCATTATGATATCGGGGTCCTGCCTCAGGAATGTCCTGAGCGCACCTGTGAACGTCATTCCGATCTCCTCTTTGAGCTGCACCTGATTGACCCCCTCGAGCGTGTACTCTATGGGGTCTTCGATCGTCAGGATATTGTCGCTTTCGCGGTTCAGGCGCCGCAGCGTGGCATATAGCGTGGTACTTTTCCCCGACCCCGTGGGCCCGCAGATGAGTATCATCCCGTATGGTTTCGCTATTGCCGCGCAGTAGTCCTCCAATTGCCGTTCACTAAACCCGAGGTTTGCCAGCTCAAGCAGCTCCACATGCCTCGTGAGCAGGCGCAGCACTATCTTTTCGCCGTATATCGTGGGCAGGCACGACACCCTGACATCGAACTTCTTGCCGTTCGCGTCGAATAGTACACGCCCGTCCTGCGGGAGCCTTTTCTCCGAGATATCGAGGTTGGCGACTATCTTTATCTGGTTCACGAGCGACGGATAGTTCGCCCTTTCGACCACATAGCGCTCGATCAGCTTACCATCCATCCTGAACCTCACGCGACACCTCTCCTCATAGGCCTCGATATGTATATCGCTGGCATAACTGTCGAAGGCCTCTTCGATCAGCCCCATAAGAAACCCCTGCCCTCCGGCGATCTCCGATATCCCCCGCCGCACGCCGGACTCCTTGCGATAATATTGCGCCAGAAGTCTATGCAACTCCTCCTCCGCCACCGGTTCGACCCGCCCTTTTATCCCATATAGCACCTCCAGCTCCATCAGGGCATCGCTGTGATCCCGCCCCTCGGCACCATAAAAGAGACCATCCCCACACGGCACGAGCATATATTCCCACGCCTGCGCGGCTGTCAATCGCTGTATCGTCTCGGCGGATATCCGGTTGTTCATAGAAACAATGCTATTATAAATACAATCCCCGCCGTAGCTACAAACGGTATCGTGCGCACCCGCGCGACGGCCCACCATATCAGCGAGAACACAGCCGCGGCCAAGAGGAATAAGAGAAATTCCCTAACCCCCCAAAGCGGCGCCACACCCACGAGGAACGCCACGTCGCCCATTCCTATATACTCACGCCATGCCCATCTCCCGCGCCGCAACTTTATATAAAGGAGTATCCCTCCGGCAATATAGAGCAGCACGAGGATGTTGACGGCAAGGTTCACCGCGGCCCCTGCAATCCCGTTCCCCGCCACCGCCACTACGGCAGCCAGAACCCCGAACACCGCCAACCATATCACGTCGACCTCCCGCCGCATCAGATCGTCGGCAGCCAACACCACGACCGGCAACACCATCAACCACTCCATCAAACCCTAAACATTTAGCATAACACCATCTTTCACTATGATCGTTTCGCGCAGTAACACTACCCATTCCGAGCGTTCAGGGCAACATCATCACCCACTCCTGCCGTTCGGCAAGACACCGTCACCAACCTCGTCAATCTTTGACCGTTTCGCGCAACACTTTGTCCTGGTCGATCTGCCAGACGTTATATACACCGTCGCCGTCGAAATCGGCCACTGCCGTCGCGGTCGCCACATAACCCTGCGCTCCTGCCTCCGCGATCTCGATCAGGTAGTTCGCGCTACCTCCGTCGGTAACGAGTTTTTGCTGTTCGAAACCCAACTCCTCCAGCGATGCCGAATATCGCGACAGGGTATAATAATTGCTCTTTTGCAGCGTATGCAGAAATGTGAGCTGCTGTTGCGCCTCGGTGCTTTTCGCTTTGGAGATCAGCGGCATCAGGTTCGGCAGGGCGATAAGCACCAATATCCCCGTGATTATCAGTACCACCAGCAATTCCGGCAGAGAAAATGCGTCGAGTCTCTTCATAAATCCCACATATTATAATCATGTTCGACGCGCAATGTAGTAAATATATTTTACTCGCGCAAAATATATTCACCGGAAGGCCTCGGTAAAACTACCTATCCGCTTACGTGATCTCATTGGGTATGCAGGTTCTTGCTGTTCCTATTAATATTCTTATTTTCAGCGTTTTAATGTTGGAAATATTTGGTTTCACAACAAAATATCCGTAAATTTGCGGCGATTATATAGATGATATTTAAAAAGGGTAATATTTATAACAACAGTCAGGCCTCTATTCTAAGGTCATGCTTATGTGCGGTCATATTTCTGGCTGTCACATCGGGCAACAACGGCCTTGCGCAAACCGTCACATACGAAATTACCAAGCCGACTACTACTGTCGGCTCCCTTGTCTCCGAGGATTCACCGGCGCCCTTTCTGGCAGCGGCACTGCGCACTAACCTGCTGGCCGACCTCGTGGGGGGCGTAAACGCCGGAGTGGAGCTTCCCGCAGGCAACCGTTTTTCGGTGGCTGCAGACCTCGCTTTCGCACACACACGCATAGGTAATTTCACCCTCCAGGCCATTCAGGGGAACATTGAGGGGCGTTATTGGTTCAAACAGGGGCGCAATAAATTGACCGGCTGGAACGTTGGTGTATATGCAACTTACAACACGCGGTTCGACATACAGCTGGGAGGGGGTTATCAGGGCGACGGGTACTTTTCGGCAGGGTTGAGCGGAGGTTATTCGCTGCCGCTTTCAAACAGGCTTAACCTCGACCTCTCGGTGGCAGCGGGCTACCTCTACTCACCGGAGATAAGGAAGTACGGAAAACCCGAGAATGGCCACCTGATATGGGAGGAGACACGTTATAACGTCGGCCGGTTTGCATTGACACAGGTGAGGGTAAACCTCGTCTGGCTGATAAACAAACATTCGCGCAACAGATGAGATTAGTCGCCAAAATATGGATATGGATCGTGATCGCAACGGCGATGGCCGCATGCGACACGCAGAGAGACCTCTACGTCGAGGTGTCTCCGGCCCTCCTCATACATGCCGACTGGATCCCGTCGCTCAACGAGGGGGATATGTCGATGAATGCGACGGCGGTCTCCTACTCCGACGGAGAACTATACTCGAAAGAGTATTTCTATGCCGCCGACAATGCAATGATACCGGTGACAACGGGCGTTATGGATATTCTGATCTTCAACGGCCTGATGTACGATGCCGACGACACCCACCTCGACGGGATAACGTTCCGCGGGATCGACCGCCTGGATACCTTCGAGGCGGTGGCGATGGAGACGGAGCCTATCCGAAGGATGAGCCGCGCCGACGGTGAGTATATCGCCACTAACAATATGGAGGTCTTCACCTCGATGGCGGCACACAAGGAGATCGGCGCCGAGGGGGGATATGCGATCAAATATATGGATGGCGAGAACCAGGGCGACGTTCAGCAAAGCGTGGATTGCGGGGAGTTGGAGCTCACGCCTGCCGCCATGTCCTACAAGGCACAGATAGTGGTCGAACTGGAGAATATTTCGAGCGCCTATGGTGCAAATGCGGCACTGCGCGGGTTCGCGGGTTCGGCATACGTGGCAGACAGGCGGCCGTCGCACTTTCTGGTCACACACCAGTTCAACCTCAACAGCAAGAAGATCACCGATAACGACAAAGATATAGGCACCATCGAGTCTCCGGTGTTCGTAACCTTCGGGCCGCCGGTCGATATGCCCGGGAACACCTACGAGGTGTATATCATGATTACGCTTGTGAACGGCGAGGTGGTAGAGCGGACGTTCGACATAACCGAACAGGTGCTCCCTATGATCGACCAGATCAAGCTGAACCTCTCGAACACGGGGCAGTTAAACTATAATCTAAAGTTGCCGAACCTCAAGCTTGAACTCGATCTGCCAGATGTAGAACCGCCCGCAAACGGCTATGTCGGGGTGGATGACTGGGAAGACGATGAAATAATAAGAGTTCCGATAACAAACTAAAACAACGATAAAAACAATTAATCAACCAAAACCAATTAACATGAAAAAATTAATGATGGGGTTTGCAGTATTATCCCTGCTCTTCGGAGCTGCAAGCTGCACAAAAGAGACCAAAGAGACGGCATTAGACGCTGAAAAGAAAGAGGTGTCGTTCCGCGCCGCACTCGGCAAGCAGGCCCTTTCGAGGGCTGCGGAGTTCACCGCCTGGAAGGAAAACGACGAGCTAACTGTTTATGCCTACAAGGCAGGTTCGGCTGACGCGGCGTATACGCCTTTCGAGCTCACCTACGACGGTTCGGTATGGGAGTATGCTACTCCCGTGACCTCCACCGGTGCTAACGTGTGGTACTACTCGTGGTTTCCCGAATCGACAGGAATATCGGCTAACAATGCAGGAGTCAATTCCTACTCGTTCAATTATGCCGTTCGGAGCGTAGACAATCAGGAAGACCTTGTTGCCGTAGGTGTCTCCACGAGCGACTATATGGTGACCCTGGGTTTCGAACACATCCTCTCGCAGGTGAATTTCGCACTCTATGAGACCGAGCACCTGAAGATCACGGTCAACAGCATCACTCTCAAGGGCGTGAAAGACACGGGTACCTGGACCATGGGCGCCTCAAGGGGCTGGTCGAACGTCGACGGCGCTGCCCAATACAGCTACGAACTCGACGGCGTGAGCAACATCACCGACGGTTCCACGGCTACCGGCACTCTCATTCCGCTCAAAGGCGCCGATAACGCACTGATGCTTATGCCGCAGACGTTCGCCGACGATGCCGCACTGGAGATCAACTTCGATCTGGCCCGCGTAGGCACCAACGGCGGCGATGAGGTTATCGTAGACGACGAAGTATCGACCGTTCTGCTCAACAACTTCGAGATCCTCGAATGGACAAGGGGTAAACGCTATCTCTATCAGCTGGATTTCTCGAGCTATATCCAGACGGGCCTGATCACGTTCAACGTCAGCGTAGCCGGATGGGATGGCGAAGAAGAGGTGATCGCCACGCTCGAAGTTGCCGCCCCGACCCTTGCGAGCATCGAGAAGGCCATCGCGAACCACAGCGCAGCCAATGCCGCCAACTCTGATCTTGCAGTATTTACGATCTCGGTTCCCGATGCCATCGAGGAGATGACGCTCAGCGCGATCACCGGTTTCAACGAGGCCGACGAGATCGTTATCGAGTTCGCAGACGCTACGAGCGCAGGTAACTTCACCGTAGCTGTCGACGGCTGGTCGTCGGAGGTCGAAGGCAACGCCGTGATCCTGACCTGCACGACCCCGACAGTGGCGTAATTGCCGCATGAAACACAGGCCGGGTGGGCTTGACCACCTCCCCGGCCACTAAAACAAAAACGATGAGACTCAGACTATTATCGCTTATTGCGTTCTGCGCCACTACGCTCTCCTGCTCTAAGGAGAGTGTGGAGCGCCGCGATGATGGCTTTGCGGGTGAGATAAGTTTCTCGACGCGACTGAGCCAGGCTACCCGCGGAGGCGTAATGGCGGATGCCGAGGGGTTGGCCGCGGCGGGAGGTTTCGAGGTGTGGGCCATCAGCCATGCCACGGCATGGAGCACCAATCCCGCGAAAACTTCTCTGATCGACGGCAGGCAGGTCACAGGTTCTGTCACCGGCAACGAGATCGTGTGGGACTACGGCGCGGGGGTTACATGGCCCGGGAGAGACCACGTTTCGTTCTTCGCCTATGGCCCATCGGGCAGTGCGAGCGTGGGTGCACCCTCTTCCGAGGGCTCTCCGACGCTGGATTTCGAAGTGGCCTCCGACGTGAAGGAGCAGGAAGACCTTATGATCGCGGCCCCCGTGTATGACCGGACTGCGTCGGATTACCCCATGGGGCAAGCGGTGAACCTGATGTTCGGCCACGCACTCTCGCGCATATCACTCTCCGGCGTTAAGGTGGAAGCCCCCGGGCATAGCAT
>QMCD01003197.1_pt1 | contig 10254 bp, 7 predicted proteins | sample 1821841 | NCBI WGS metagenome assembly QMCD01 (sample SAMN01991225, study PRJNA193472) | Termite gut metagenome, whole genome shotgun sequencing project. | isolation source: worker | host: Macrotermes natalensis
GGAGATCGTTTGGGTTGCGGCGATAATAATGGGTATTTTTGGTCTTGGCTGTTCCGGGCTATTGATAGTTGGTCTAATTAAAGTACTTAAGCGCCCCAGTCTTTTGCCGATAGCATTGGGAGTACTAACCACCGTGCAAGGTATTGGTCAATTCTTGGGCACGTTTGTATTTCAGATGCTACTGGGTCCGGAGTTTGCAAATTATAGCAACGCCGGGATTGCGATACTGGCTATAGGAATAATAGGAACTGCTTGCTTTGCACTTTGCAAACTGCCAATTACAACAAAAACAAAGTAGTCGCAGAAAAGTCCTAGTTTTCTACATTATGCATAATTACATGCTAAAATACGTTGCAAATACTTATTGTTTGGCAATCTCAACAGTTGATTCTGCTTATCCAAGAGTGGAGCACGCCCATGGAAGAGATTTACAGTCAAAAACGATACTTATCCAATGTTGGCACGCTGCCGACAGTAACAGTCAACATGCTCAAAGATTTTCTAAAAGATTACAGCATTTTGTTTTGCCCAGACGAAACTTCACGCGAGTTTAGCTCAATTATCCCGGTTTCAAAAAAAGACCCCCAGCTGGTTGATGATGTCTCTGATATAGCGCACACTCTGTTGATATGTCATAACGACAACGCAGAGTCGGTTCTGGAGAATTATAAAAGTGCCTTTGTTTTAGTTCTAACGCGACTCAAACAGACACCGGATTGGATCCAAACATACAAAGACCGTGTGCTTTTGGTGCAAGGGCAAGAAAACTTTTCGTACTTTAGTTTCTTGTTGCAAAAATACTTCATCGAGATTATGGTCTGGGAAAACGATATGGATCGCATCGTTCTCAGAAAAGGCAGCATCACTGAGCTATTAAACATTGGCAGCCATCTTACAGATAATTTTTTCACGGTAAATGATAGTCACTTTAATCTGATTGCTTACAGCGATAGGGTGCAACCACCCGATGATATCTCTAAGCATCTTATAAATGTGGGCTGTTTGCCGGAAGAAACAATTGATAGATGGAAAGAACGCGCCTTAAAACAGCAGATTATGACAGAAGATCCATGTGAAGAAATACCGTTTATACAGGTACACCGTCCACTTTATGTTAACTACAGCTATTTTGCCTCAATTGTGATGATATGCAGCGGCACCAAATACACCAAAGGCCTAGAAGACATATTTAAAAAGATTACAACTCGCGCAAGGTCACTTTGTGAGATTTTTTGGCACAAGAATATTAAGACAAATTATCCGTTCTACTTTTTCTTCACCAGATTGCTTGGAGGAGAAGAAATGACAGCCGACTACATCAGGGCTCAAGCGGCATTAGCCAAAATACCTGCATCGGCAGAGTTTAAACTGATAGCTTTAGAAACCGGCGAGATGGATAAGCCGCATCAGCTAGAAGGAATTGTTGAGGCGGCGGCAAAATTAAATAATGGCAGGTGTCATTGCTTTCCTTATCGGAAGAATCTGCTTGTTTTGTACTATAGCGAGCCAAGTGACAATGGGCTTTCGCACATGAAGTCTTTTGACCAACTCAACAAACACATTTTTGAACCTCGCAGGTCTTTGAAAATATTGAAGATCTTGATATGGCCTACAAACAAACTGCTATAGCCCTTGGCATGAAACACACGATAATGAACGAGCTTTACGCAGCAGGAGAAGAGCAAAATAAAGGCATCTTTTTGTTTGAGGAGATACTACTCACTTATCTTGTCAGCCAGCAAAACCGCGATGCGCGCTTTTTAGAATTCACGTTCTCTCATACGCTGGTAGAGAAGCTGTATGCCGAGGATAAAGAAAATGAGACAAACTATGTAGCATTGTTCTGGTTTTATTTGCATCATGAGCGCAATGCTTCTGATGTGGCAAAACGACTGCACATGCATCGTAACACTGTTATCTATCATATAGAGAAAATACAAAAGCGCTTTGATCTGGATCTTTCTGTTCAAAGCGCTTTTGAGAGAATGCGTGTTGACTTTAAAGCTTTTTTCCTTGAGTCGAGCAATGAGACGTTTGAAGATGTGTTTATTAACACTGCTCTAAATTCTATGCAAGATCAAGAAGACTAATTGCTTACGCAGACACCGCCGTCAACTATGATGTTTTGCCCGGTCATGAAAGCTGTTTCATCTGAAGCCAGATAAACTGCCGCATAGGCGATGTCGTCAGGTTTGCCGATGTGTCCCATGGCTAGAAGTCCTGCTTCTGCCGCTTTTTCTTCATCAAACCCTGCCGGTGTCATGTTTGTCATGATGGGGCCGGGGCAGATGCAGTTTACACGGATACCGTCACGAACATGCTCTTTAGCGATATTTCTGGAAATATTAGTGACCGCAGCCTTCATGGCTCCATAAAATGTTGCTCCGGACTCCGGCCATATTGATGAGATCGAAGCAGTGTTGATGATATTGCCGGATTCGTTCTTTAGCATTTCGGGTAAAAATGCCTGCATTGTCCATACATATGCACGATAGTTTGTCTCCATAATCAGATCAAAGTCTTCATCATTTTGCTCCAAGAATGGTTTATGCACCAACACGCCGGCATTATTGAACAGTATGTCGATCTTGTCGTATTGCGCATAAGCGAAATCCTTAAGTGCCGCAATCGAGTCCTTTTTGCGTAGATCACAAGCGATGAATGCAGCTTCGCCGCCGCCTTCGGTGATTTCCCTTACCAAAGCGTTGCCTTTATCTTCGTTGCGTCCGGTCACAATAATCTTTGCGCCTTCTGCTGCAAACATCTTAGCAACAGCTTCGCCTATACCTGATGTTGCACCGGTGATTACAGCTGTTTTATTATCTAAACGTCCCATGCTATCTCCTTACTTTGTCGGTAGTTTTCCTATCTTTTCCATGTCATCCGCTATGAAATCCAGTCCTGCTCGTTGCCATGTTTCGCGGTATGGCCAAGCTGTTTCTCTATCCCAGCCGCGAGTGTCATAGTAACGATCTACCAGGCGGTTAAATCCATCCCAATCCGCAACTTCTCCCCATGGGTCGGGAATGCTTATGCCGGGCCAAACTGCTTCTACTTCCATCTTGCGGCTGCGCTCAAAGTTTCTGATCAAGATTGCGCGGTAGATGAGTTTTGAGCGCTCGGCTGATTGGTTCAGCTCTGCTTCAGTCATGGGGTATCCTGTAGCTGCCTCATACATCTCGGCCTCCATGGATGACCAATAAATATCAGGGCTTTGCCACTCGCAGCAGGTAACGCTGTCTTTCATTTCTCCTTTGTTTTCGTTCATGATGATGCTGTCTACCAGAACTTGGCTGTCATAAGGAGCAACAACTGCCTTGATATGGTTCTCGTATTTGTCGTGGTGGTGCTCTACTGTTTGCATGTCGCGAGACGAGGTCATCAGCTCTATGGTTGTTGCCAGCCAAGTAGGCTTGGTGATGGTGGCCTCAAAGCCACGTCCTTGCCAATGGAAGCTGTGCCCCCAGGCTGTCTCCATACTTATCGGTAAATCAAGAGGTTTGCCCAATATCTGCGAGAAGCGTCCTGAGTAGTTGGTCTCGCCAAACTTCTCTTTGCCTAATGTGCGGATAGCGCGAGCCATACCTTCAGCTAAGATATCACCGTACTTGCCTTTTCTGTAGGCGATCGATTCGAGTATGTGAGCCACAAACTCGCTGGATTCTACGTCTACCGGCATGCCAAAATCGATGTCATCAAAAACACCCTCTTTTTGACCCATTGCCAGCCACGGCAACAGCCAGATCAAAACGTCCCACTTGTCTAAGCCGTATTCATTGCAAAGCTCATTTATCATATTGCCTTTGTCAAAATCGGGCTTCCAGAAGTTAAAGATATCGGGAAGTATTGGCGCGGTCATTTCCTCAAAATACGGGTCTGTGGGATCAGGTTCCGAAAACTCTCTGCTAAGAAGCTTGCATGGTTGCATATGGTTTTGTTCGGTCATCCAGTTTGCGTTGATGGTGTTGGGAATATCATTCATAAACCCATAAGCAACCGGGCTTACACATTTTTCTACGTGATTAATATCCTCATCAGCAAATACAGATTTTGTACCCATCATCAAACAATTGCAGTGTTGGTTGCACCCGTGGCTACACGAGATGTTGCCACGCACCCAGTTACCCTCCGCTTCGCCACCGGGAAGACCTTGTACAGTCTGTGGCTGTAGTGGGGATACACGCATGTAAGGATCGCCCATCTTTAACCTGAGTTCCAATAACTTTTCGATGTTGGCTACCGGAACCACACCGGTTCCTCTGCATATAATGGCCTTAAGTTTTTTGGATCCAAATACAGCACCAAAACCACTTTTAGCCATAACGTTATCGTTACTGGTGGTGATCGAAGCGTTGCGACATAAGTTCTCACCGGCAGGACCGATGACCATACATTTGAAGTCGTAGCCGTGTTTATCATTTAAAGCGCGCTGAGTGTCGTGAACCTTAAGTCCCCACTCGTCCTCTGCCGACAAAAACTCAACGCTTTCATCATCTATCTTAATGTAGGTTGGGCTGTCTGCGGCACCTTCGATGATGATGCCGTCATATCCGGCAAACTTGAACTCTGCACCTATCCAACCGCCAATTCCACTAAACGAATACTGACTGGGAAGATTGTTAGCGGCAATGCCGGTCATCTCGGTGCGCCCACCTGTTGGTATACCTGTCGCTGTTGTAGCCCCGGTCATATAGATGAGTTTATTCTCCGGGTCAAACGGATCGGTTCCGGGAGGCACCTCATCATAAAAAATTTTATTGCACAGCTCGCGTCCGCCAAGATATTTAGGCACATATTTATATGTTGAGACGATCTCGCTTGTCTTGGTTGTAAGATTCAAACGGAGGATCTGACCAACATATCCGTAAAGTTTGTCTTTGTTTTCCGGGTTGTTTAAAACCTCGTCGATAGTTTTATTGGGCATCTCTCCTCCTTAGTTTGCCGAATCGGCGGCTAGCTCGGGTGTTTTGTCACCGAGATTTCCTGTGAATACTGATAGTTTTTTGGCAGCGACATCGAGCTTGGGATCGGTTACTTGACCTTCGGGTTCGGTACTTACACCGAGGCAACGTACCGGACAATACTCCACACAAGCCGGACCGTTTTTGCGGGTGCGGCACAGGTCGCATTTTTTAGACTTACGCTCTTTTTTCTTGTGAGCAGCGGATAGATTGATGCGCGCGGGCTCATACACACAAGCGCGCTGACAAGCACCGCAACCAACACAATATTCTTCGTTTACATAAGTTATGCCGTTTTCGTCAACACACATTGCGACATCCTTTTTAGGGCAAGCCTCATAGCAGGGGTGATCTAAACACTGCTGACAAGATTTAAGGTGGCACACCATGTCTCGGGTACCACCTCGCTCAATAAATAATCTGTTGTAGCTTGGGCTAACTACTCCATCGTGTACAAGACCACAAATCGCCTCGCACGAATTACAGCCGGCACAAAACGAGTAAGCACCTGAATACTGCACAACATGTTTGCCCAATTGTCTTTGTTCCATATAACCTCTCTTCTACCGAAAGGGGCCGCATCAAAAACCTAAGGATAAAAAGGTTTCTTTAGCCTTTAACGTAGCAATAACTGTAATTCTGGATTCCCATTTTCGCGAGAATGATAATCTGAGTAATAACTATACTTTTGATACAGCCCGATAATTGTGATGTTGAGCAAAGCCAAAATATCTAATCAATCGCCATCCGGGCAACTACCAATGTCGCCCGGATGATTTGTTTTTAATTCTCAACTTTGTTCGTAGTAACAATAACCCTCTACTTGCCAGCCTCTTGTTGCTTGTCTTTGATGAGGTCGGCAACGTTGGTGCGTAGATTCGGGAAGGTGAAAAGTAGAATCACGCAGATAACGCAGCCGATGGCAAAGATGGCAAACAATGCCTGATAGAACAAAAGTGTGCTGGTCGGATCGATCATCGCAGCTATTGGGGCGGCAATGTAGGATGAGACCAAGAACATACCAAAGTTTTGGAACATGCTCTGAACTCCACCTACGGCACCAAGATGTTCTTGCTTAACACTTGGCAGTAACGCCGGCATTGCCTTTACCATAGCCATGATCGGACCTAAAAAGATCCCGGCAAAGATAAAGACTAGATAAGTAAGCGGGCCAAATGGAATGAACAGTGAAATACCATAGAATATGCCCGAACCGATAAGCAAAACAGTAAGTGGTAAACGCAGACGTGAGAAGCGTGCAATAAGCGCCGGCAAGAAGATGGATGAAACGCAGACCACCAAAGTATTCATTGTCGAGATATTTGCTGCGTCTCCTGCTGCCTCAGGCCCACCCAGAGTTGTGAGTCCTGCAACCATGTAGGAAGTTCCAACTACGGTAAGTCCCATGAACAAGAAAGCAAATGCTGATATGCCCCAAACATGTTTATTCTTAAGTACTACGCCAAGGTGCTCTTTGATATTCTCTTTGACCTTGAGATCACCTTCGGGGTGCTCACGATAAAGCAAGAACCAAAAAACAATAGCTGCTGCTATGCACCCAACAGAGAGCCACCAGCAGAATTCAACACTAGATCTGGCACCAACATTGAGTGCAATACCTGCGCCAAGAGAGGCCGCAGCAACGTATACACCCATAGCTACGTTAGTAGATTTGCCCGGGAACCAACGGCGGATAATCTTTGCAGAGTTTGCGTTAAGTACCGCTGTGGCAAAGCCCATTACAAAACTGGAGAGAAAGAGCATGATAAAGCTGTCGCCGGAAAGTGCACGCCAGATAACGCCTATCAAAGCCAGTGCATATCCAACGAGAATTACTCTTCTAACACCGATGCGGTCGGCAAGTGTGCCGGAAAACACGCCAAATAAAATACCTGATAAATAAGGAACTGACATAACCATGCCGAATAGTACCGGGCTGATCTGATATTGCGTCATTACAGCCAGTGCTGCACCGCCCGGGATGATAAATGTGATCTGAAGAAATAGTAACGCCAAGAATAGTGCTGCTAAAATTCCCCATCTGCGAGGATATAATTTCTCTTCTTGCATTCTTTGCCTCCTAAATAACCTACCGATATTACTTGTTGGTTGTATTGGTCTTTCCCGGTTCCAAGAGAAGCGAGCTGTTACACTGAGAGCAGGTTTTTGAGCCAACTTCATTTGTGTACGAACATTCTGGACAGCGTCTTACCATAATCGGTTTTGGTAATTCGCCTCGGCATCTTCCACAATTAAAACAGTAGTGACACGAGCCCATTTTCGCCTCTTGGTTCCATTTTTAGCAATAGTTCAAACTTAAACGGGGTCATGAAGTGAAAGTCAAACACGACCCCGTTTGTTGGTATTTCTAGCGGGAGAAGATGACCATCTTGTCTTTTTTAACCTTCTTCGCCAGCTCTTCTAACGTACCATAAACCATAACACCTGCTTGGCAGTGGTGCACACACGTGGGCAGTTTGCCTGCGCCTACGCGCTCTTCACACAGGTCACAAAGACTTGTTGGTACCGGAATGTGCTCATATTCCCAGCGGCCATTAGAGTTTTGGCGTGGACCGTCTTGTAGTATCTTGATGCCAAAGTCTCCACGTGGCATGTCGTGCTCTTTTTTACAGGCTACTTCGCATGCATGGCACCCTGAGCAAAACTCGTAATCAATAAGTAAGCCGTATCCTTCTTTATTAGCCATGGGTGTAACCTCCTCCACGTGTGACCTGATATGTAGGCTGCATTTCCGGTGTGCTGTTTTCCGGGGTGCAGGGATATACTTTAGCGATTCCGCACTTAATAGGTGCGCCGTAACCGCTCTTGCCGTTTTCGCACATTGGGATGGCGTTGTTGGGGTTGCAATCAAAGACACCAAATAAGCTGGGCTCGGCGGCTTCTTTTTCCGGGAACCACCAGCCGTGCTCTGTGGAGATAACACGAGGATCTAGGGTTGCGTCATATGTGGCGATTTGGCGGAATTTACCAATCTCATTTTCGATCCAAGCCCACTGGCCATTTTCGATACCATATTTTGCAGCAGTATCCGGGTTGATGTAGAACAAAGGATTTGGATGAAGCTCGCGGCTGGTCGTAGAGGCCTGGCGCCATTCGGAGTGGAAGAATTCAAATGAGCGCTTGCCGGTGGTGAGTACCAGAGGATATTTCTCGGCCAGCTCAGGAGTTGAGACGGGGCTGGTTGGCGGCTCCTCATAATAAGGCAGAGGGTCTTCTCCCCATGAATCGTACAGTGAGATGTAGAACTCGTAGCGACCTGTGGGAGTCATAAATCCGGGCTGTCCATCGGGGCGCAACAAACCTTTCTCATATTTGTAGTAACGGAAGTCATTGTAGAAGAATCCGTTGTAGTCCTGCTCCAGTTGCTCCATCGTAAAGCCGCAGTTGCCAACTTCAAGGCGCCAGTTCATGTAGTCGCGTGGCTCTTTAACCCAATCCGGCCAGTTCTCAGGAGCCAGACGATGGCCAAGATCGATCATGATCTGCTCGTCTTCTTTTGCCTCATAGAAAGTTGAGCATTTGGTTAGCGAACGTACCGGATCAAACCAAACGCGGATACAGTCGCGCTCATTAGACATGGCACAAGGCAAAATAAGATCGGCACAAGCAACAGCAAACGGAGTCTTGAACATGTCGATGACACAGATAAATGGAACATTTGCCATAGCGCGATAGATTCGCGGAGCATCCTGACCCATGTTGGTGATGGGATTAGATGATTGAATCCACAGCATGTTAACCGGACGCGGATCACCTTTTTCATCCAGACCGGTCTCACAAGCCTCTAAGATCGCGTCGGATTGTGAAGATGCAGTAAAGCCGTACTTCTTTAGCGGATACTTGCTGTTACCCAGGCGTTTTTCGACCATACCCTCTTTGAGGTACTCGATGCCGCTGTTGTAGCCAAACTCCAGACCGCTGGCTTGGTCGATCAAAACGTTGCCACCGGGGTTGTCGATGTTTCCTGTGACACCGGCCAGACAGGCGATGGCGTGAGCGGTTACGGTACCAATCTTAGACATATCTACTGCCAGACCCCACTGAATTGAAGAGGGTTGGGCTTTTGCATAGAAGCGAGCGGCTTCGATAATCAAGTCTTCATCTACCCAGCAAACTTCGGCAGCTTTAGCAGTTGTATACTCCTGCACTCTTTCTTTAAGAGCGTCAAAGCCATACGTCCATTTGTCGATAAAGTCATGATCTACGAGGTCTTCATCAATTATTACTTTAAGCATTGCCATTGCCAGCATAGCATCTGTTCCCGGACGAACTCTCAGCCAATATTTTGACTTTGCAGCCATCCAAGTAAGTTGAGGATCTATGGTAATGAGCTCTGATCCGCGTTTTTGACACTCCACAATCCAGTGCCCCAAGAAAGCATCAGCATTGTTGATGACCGGATTGGTTCCCCAAATAACTATGCACTCCGGCACTTGCCAATCCGGATCTTCTTCATAACGAGTTGCACGGAACTGCGACATATCTGCAACCCATTGGTTTCCCATAACAACATAGCAAAGTGCCGTGCGTGGCAACATGCAAGAGTCGCCCGATAAGAAGCAAAGCGTGAGATCGGGTCCGCCAAAGTTTGCATATTGATTGTGGGCAATAACTTGAGAGACGTTACGGCCGGTTCCGATCATTGAAATGATGGATTCAGGGCCATCTTCTTTTTGGAACTTCTTCACATTTTCTTCGATGATGTCGTATGCTTCGTCCCAAGAAACTCGCTCCCACTTATCCTCACCACGTTCGCCAGCTCGTTTCATCGGGTATTTAAGGCGATCTTCATGATTTACAAGCTCCGGAAGCTCTAGGCAACGCATGCATAAACGGCCTTGGGTGAACGGACTGTTTGGGTCTCCCTCGGTCTTTACTAACTTGCCGTCCTCATCGGTGTAAAAAATGATTTGGCATCCCTCATGACAACCCGGTCCCGACCACATAGTGGTGCGTGTTGCCGTGAGATCCCCCTCTTTCCAATGCAACTGATTGGGGTATAGGTCAAAATTGTATTCGTTGTTGTACTCCATACCTTCTCCTGTCTTTTTGCTAGTCAAACTTGGCTTTAGATGATTGGGGTGTTTGTCGCAATTCCTCCTCTGCTTAGAACGTGTAATTACCTTTTGGATCTGCAAGTATGGTCTTATTTCATGTATGCATATCGACCAAAAATTTATGCTATTAGTTTGCGCTGGAGGGAGGTATTAAAACAATTCCACGAAAAGAAATGGCATATGGATATTAAGCTCGTCGGGTTTGTTCAGTATCG
>QMCD01005637.1_pt1 | contig 10253 bp, 8 predicted proteins | sample 1821841 | NCBI WGS metagenome assembly QMCD01 (sample SAMN01991225, study PRJNA193472) | Termite gut metagenome, whole genome shotgun sequencing project. | isolation source: worker | host: Macrotermes natalensis
CACTGCGGTAAAAGCGTAGTACATTCGGAAAAACTCCTCAAAAAAGCTGCGATGCGGCAAAGTTATTTGGCAGAGACGTGGCAGAGTACCGACTTGGCTCTTCTGTGTCAATGGTAAAAAATGAGGCGAAACCGACAGTCTGCGTTTCGAAAAGGCACTTGCGCAAAAAATGCCCTTGACAGCGGTCGGATTTTTTCATAAAAGCGGAACTGGGAATGGGAATGACCACACAATCACGATTATGCGAAAACGCTTTTTCATTATTTTTTGCCAAGCATTAACGCTCATGCTGGTGGCGACATCGGGCGCGCTGTTGGATATTCCATGCGGCATTCTGAGCCTTTTTGCGCAAGATTTTGCCGAGGATGTCGTTGAGGATTTTCCGGTGCTCCAGCCCAGCTTTGCCGTGGTGACCGCGGAAACGGCGGCGATTCACAGCGCGCCGGACAGCGAAGCCTATGTGACTTCCTACTTGAAACGCGGCAGTCAGGTCGAAATTTATCTCGAAGTGGACGGCTGGTGCGCCATTCGCCCGCCGGAGGGCAGCTTTTCGTGGGTCAGTGCCCAATATGTTCAAGCCGACATGCCATCCGCATCGAATTTGAAGAAAAAAAACGGAAAAAACGTGGGAACCGTTATGGCGGAAGGATTGGCGTCGCGCATCGGAAGCGAGATCAGTCCACAAGGCGAAAACAGCGGCACGATTCAGGTCAAATTGCGAAAAGGAGAAAAAGTTTTCATCCTCGGCTTTGTGGACACGCCGGAAAATCCGCAAAGTCCGCGCTGGCTGAAAATTGCCCCGCCCAATGGGGAATACCGCTGGATTCGACGCGACGGTCTCCGAGATGCCCAGCCCCGAACCTTGCCGCCACCACTGGTTCAAACGACAAAAACTTCACCCACTCGGCAAGCCGTCTACGCCGGCGAACTGCCCTCAACCACAGCCAGTGTTTCCACCGAGCCAGTTGATTCTCTGGACGAACTTCGACGTTCCATCGCCTTGCCGGACATGGAATGGGATAAAGAATACGCGCCATTGACGAAGACTGTGTCACTGCCGCCGTCACAATCTTCGCAACCTCACCAACTTCGCCCTGTGCCCCCTACAGCCTTTCAGAAAACGTATGAAGAGCTGAAAATGGCCACCCTGTCCATTCTAACCCGCGCGGCGGATGACGACGAGTTCACGATTTTGATCGAACGCGCGAGTCAACTTTATCGTGAAGCTCGCACGAACGAAGACTTGGAGAAAGTGTTTCATCTTGTCGAATCGCTCCAACGTGCTCAGCTTGCCCGACAGGAAATCGCGCTTCAGCGCGGGTTTCAGTCGAGTGCGTTGCTCACGCCGCCTATCGCTTTTTTGCAGAATTCGGAAATGCAAGCTGGGACACAGCCGCAACCGTGGCAAAATTCCGCGAACGCGGGCGCACCTTTGCCACGTTCGATGCACACAACCGCGTCCACGGCCACGATTGCCAATCGGGACACGGTTGCATTTCAGCCAATGGTCCTGCATGACACAAACACCGGTCCAGAAATTCCTGCGGAGATGATTCAATTGGACGGGATGGGTAGGCTCGGCGCGTTTGATGACATTCCAGTCGGCTACCCGCCCTATGCTTTGGTGGACGACAAGCAGCAAGTTTTATGTTTGCTCACGCCGGACAAGGGGTTAAATTTGGAACCTTTTGTGGGTCAATTGATTGGAGTGAAAGGACGGCGAGAATTTTATCGAGTGGCAGGCGAAGCGGATAAACGCCATATCACAGTGCTCGAAGCATTTCAGCTGAAAGAACCGGACTAGACCTTGTTCGGCAACTTCAAAACAGAAAAAATATACATTTTAGTGGGCGTGGGATGATGCAACATAGAATGAGCGTTCTGCTTTTGGCTTCGCTGTTGGGTGGCTGTCAAATGCTCCGCCCCGATTACGGCACGCTGCCGCCCACCCCTGACGAGGATTGCCGTTTGAGCGTGGAGGAGGCGAGCGCGGAGGACGGTAAAGGTTTTTTTTCGCAGCTGGCGCAGTCCCAGTCGGCGCAGTTCTTCCAAGCTCTCAAGCCTGACTTTGGCCGCGCACCGAAACCGCAAGTTGCCCGCGAGCAACGCCAAGTGCCAACAAACGAAATGACGGCATCCCAGAATGAGGTCTACGGTACCACATCGCACAATACCACCCTGCAATATGAAGCCGTTGCAGGACAACCGTCCCCCATTCAATTTGCCCAGTATGTGCCTGCTCGAAATTCTGTGGTGCAGGCGGTCATGCGAAATCCGCAAGACTTTTCTGAGCGAGAGCTTTCTGGGCAAGAATTTGCTGAGGCGGCGAATGGTTCAGAAACAACACGGTCTACAGCGACGCCATCGGAATCCACGCTGGCCGACATTCTCGCGCCGCAGTCGGGCGATTCCGAAGCCCTGCGCGATTTTTTGATCTTGGTGAAAGAGCGTGGCCCGGCGACTTGGCAAGTGGAAAGGCAGGACTTGGCGAAATGTTTGGAGTTCTATCGCAGCACAGTCACGCCCAACATGACCGCCGCGCAGGAAAAGGCGGCTCTTGCCATGCTGAGCCAATGGATTTTCCGCGAAGATGCCCATGATGGCGCCCGTGAGAACGCACGAGCGCAGTGGCGCGCGACATCAAATGACACAACGCCAAGGCAGGAGGATGCGAACGAAAACTTGGCCGAGGAGTTGCGAGAAAGGCGTTTGGCCAAATCGGCTCCTTCCCCAACAAGGCGACCAGCTCGTCTGCCGAAATATCAGGATGATCAGCACGAACAGAGTTCACAAACCCTGACGCCGCCCAAACGCTTGATGGCGAAAACGGAATGGGAAAGCGATGTCATCGGTTTGCCGGATGAAGTCGAAAAAAACGAGGAATATCCTCATCTACCGCAATTAAACGGAGGCAACAATTTTGCGCAACAAAAAATGGCGGCATCTTCCAGATTGGCAACGGGAAAAAACAGGGGCTCATCGGGCGTGATACCGGCAAATTACGTACAGAACACGGATCAGCGCACGAATCTCGATGGCGACTGGATGCGACAAGCCCGCGCGGCGGCGGACATGTTACGCTGGCAAATGGAGCACGATGTCACGCAGCGAACATTCGCCAATGAAGGTCGCTTGCGGCTGTTGGAGCTGACACTGGGCAATCGCGGCGAAGCGGTCAGGTCGTTTTCGACTCTTGAAACCTCGCTGGATCAAAAATCATTTCAAGAATTCTGGAGCAACCTTATGTTGGGTTTTTCCGCTCTATTGGATGAATCGAGCCATTCCAAAACGCAGGATCGTTTGCTTAGCGTCTCGTATCGGTTGGGTGAAGGCGGACGCGCGCTGGCCAATCTTTGTCCCATTCAAATCAAAAACCCGCGCATTGTGCAGCGCGTAACAGGCTACGCGAAACTTCTGCCGCGCACCTCGGAAGAATGTCATGCGGGCGAAAAGTTACTTGTGTATATGGAGCTTGAAAACCCCACGGTTCGGCGGCTTGCCGAAGGATTTGGCATTAGCGTTTCCTTTAGCTACGAAATTCGCAACGAAAACGGCGAGATATTGCACAAGGACAGCAGCCCGCCCGACCAAGAAATTTCGCTGAGCCGAAAACGCGACTATTTTGGTACGATGGTCATCGTCTTGCCGGATTCGCTACCCACCGGAAATTATCATCTTCGCGTTTGCGTCAACGACATGCACAGCGACACCATGCAATACGCCGAGGAACAGATTCCGTTTTGCATCGTGCCCGGCAGTGCCGCACTGTAAAGTATTTCCACAGGGCACGTGTTCCGTGCTGACCGCCATCTCTAATCGGTACTTTCCAATCGATTCTATGCAGAATATCGTGCCCTTTTGTCGCCGCATTGGTCTCTCTTTGAATTCTGGCCTCAGTCTCGTGGAGATTCTCAAACGTGAGGCGACACGCCAAAAACCAGCGGACGCGCAGATGTGGCTTGCCGTGGCACAGAATATTGAAAACGGCGACAGTTTCGCGGATGCGGTGAAACCGTTTCGCAAACAGCTGGGCGACATGTTTGTCGCGCTGAGTGAGGTGGGCGAGCAGACGGGTTTACTTGGCGAAATGCTGCTGAGAATCGCCGACTACGCCGAAAAAATGCAGCAGATTCGCACGGAATTCCGCATAAGATTTCCAAAGAGGTATTCGCACGTGTTCTCTTGAAAACCACTCCTTTGCATAAGGCAAATCGCCTCTTCTTTCACGCATAGCAGATAAAACTTCATTATCAGAAGGCAAATTAAAATCACCTTTTCCTTTTTCATAATCTTTTTCTGGCCGTGTGTGGTGCGGCGGGATACGTCATATATTGTTACATCAAAAAAAGTGTGGACCGCAGCAGGCCATTTCACTATTTTTTGGGCAGAATTCCAAAAATCGGCTCCGTTGTTCGGACGCTTTCCCTGCTGAAACTCACTTGGAGCCTGCACATGACGATGGCAACGGGCATGGATGTTCAAAAAGCCCTGCGGCTTTCGTTTCAGACAGCCCATTTTGCGCCGATAAGCGACTGCTTGTTCAACATGCTGCACACGATTGAGAACGGCGGCAGTTTATCGGACGCTTTTGCCCGCTGTGCATTTGCGTGGGATCAAGATTTTCTGTCCAGCATTGAGACGGGTGAGCAGTCGGGGAACGTGCCCGAACTCATGGAGCGAATGAGTCGGGTTTATTTGCAGGAAGCCCTGTTTCGCATGAAAAACCTGTCCGTTTGGGGCGGCTGGCTCGTTTACGGACTCGTGGCGATTTGCATCATCGTCCTGATTTTCAGCATCTTTTCGTTTTATCTCGGCACGCTACAGGACGCACTCAAGGCGGTGTGATCAACGCATACACCACGGAATATTCCCGCTCCCACGCCGTTTAGTCGAGAAAGCCGACCAAGTCCTGGCTGCGAGTGGGTTGCTGCAATTTTCGGACCGCCTTGGCTTCAATTTGCCGAATGCGCTCGCGCGTCACTTTGAAAATATGCCCAACTTCTTCGAGCGTATAACTGTAACCATCGCCCAGCCCGTAGCGGAGTTTGATGATTTCGCGTTCACGGTAACTCAAGGTTTTTAAGACTTTTGCCAGTTTTACCCGCAACATTTCCTGTGTTGCCCCGATGGCCGGGTTTTCCGCGGCGGCATCCGGCAACAGGTCACCAAAATGGGAATCCTCACTGTTACCAACTGGGCGGTCAAGGCTAATTGGGTACCGATTCATCGCCAAAATTCGCCGCGTTTCCTCGATGGGCGCGTCCGCTTCGTGTGCCGTTTCTTCCACGGTCGGTTCGCGCCCGAATTCCTGTAACAGTTTGCGAGAAACATTCCGCATTTTCGACATCGTTTCGACCATGTGGACAGGAATGCGGATCGTTCTCGATTGGTCGGCCACCGCGCGCGTGATGGCTTGGCGAATCCACCACGTCGCATACGTGCAGAATTTGAAACCGCGCCGGTACTCAAATTTGTCCACAGCCCGCATCAACCCCGCGTTTCCTTCTTGAATCAAGTCCAAAAAGTTCAGACCACGGTTTCGGTATTTTTTTGCGATAGAAACGACCAGTCGCAAGTTGCCCTCCGAGAGGCCGCGTTTGGCTTCTTGGTATTTTGCAAAAAGGTCTTTGACATACCGAATTCGTGTGCGTAAACTCCTCGGCGTTTCCTGCGTGAGCTGGAGAATATTGCGAAATTCATCGACCCAGAGTTGACATTCGTAATTGGGTCTTCCGCTTGCCCTGTGATCTTTGATTTTTTTCTTGAGCTCCTCCACGCGGCGACTGAATTCCTCCAAGGTGGGAATCATCGTCTCAATGCGTTGCGTTCGTAGACCCAACTCTTCAATCAGTCGCACCGATCGGCGGCGGCTTCGGCCTAAACGATGCCAAGCGCGCATGCGCTCTTCTTGAGAACGCGACTTGCTCGTCGCCACACGATAATCTCGCCGATTTCGCCGGACCATCAATTCGAGCGAACGAAGATTGTGAGGGAAACGGCCGATGATCTGCTCTTTTTCGAGACTTTCCGACACGGATGTTTGAACATTACGGTCAAACGGCAGCTCGTTATTGTGAACACGACGTAACGTTCTGACAGCGTGTTGTAGAACATAATCGCATTCGAGCAATTTGGCACGGAACTTGCGACGTGTGATTTCGATCTGTTTGGCGAGGGTAATTTCCCTTTGACGGGTCAAAAGGGGAATTTTGCCCATCTGGGTCAGATACATGCGCACCGGGTCATCGGACCAAGCCTCACCAGCTTCCACTTTGAGGAGGTCTTCGTCAAAAAGTTCGGCTTCGTCCTCTTCCTCCTGATCACCATCCACCAGTAGAGTACCCACCATTTCGTCTTCGTCGATTTCCACATCGTCGAGATTCAAAATTGCTTCTTCGTGATTCAGAGAATCGTCAAAGTCGTCAATCAAAGATTCAGAATCGTACAACCTTACATCTCCTGTGAAAAAGTGGGTGAATGGGAGGGCTGTGTCACGCGCAAGTTTCGCTCGGCGGCATGTGCGGCAAGATCAAAGTTCGCTGCGCAACACGGAATCACGGGGGAATCAAACGCAGTTCCTCGTATGCCTGTATTATAACAGACAGACTATCGACGCGCCGAGGATTTTCTCCATTTGGAAAAAAATGACAATTCGAGAAGATTGTTAAGTGGCGCAAAACAGGCAAAGCTCCAACGTAAAGTGCTGCATTGTGCCCCACGCAAACCGTTTCTCCCTAACATTATACGCTTTTCTTTAGCAAAATCCACAAAAAAGTCGAATTTTTTGGAAAATAATGTCGATAATGTCGAAATTTGCGGGCGAGGAGGCCCGTTTGCCATACGGTTGCGCATAGAGAATGAGGTTGAAGCGAAAAATCATTGCTTGCGGGGCCGTCTGCCCCATGAATAGAAAGTCTATCGTCAAGTCCAGCTTGATTTCTTGACGGAGAACGGATATACTGGAGCGCGGACAGTCTATATCCCGTCATGTTGTGTTGTTATTCGCTCTAGAACGGATCACCCTATCGTGCCCACTTTGTTTCGTCTTTCCTGTGCCTGCGGACACCATCTGCCTGTCGATGTATCCCAGGCGGGCCAGCAAATTGTTTGCCCTCAATGCGGGGGTAACGTGCAAGTCCCAACGCTGCTTCACCTGCGGCGGCTTGCGCCCTTTGAAACAGACAAGCACGCCCAGGTTGCCGCTCGATCGGCTTCGTCGGGCACGTTGCGTTTCGCGTTTTTTCTACTCGGTGGCATCATGCTCGTTGTGAGCGGCGTTTTGCTGCTGTGCTGCTTTGTGCCGGTTTCCGTTCCGCTTCTTTCCTCCCTGTCTTACCCAGCCTCGTCGCAAGTATTAGAAAAACGTATCTGGCTTTCGTATGGCGGCCGCGAGTTACCGCAAGATTCTTCGCCGCTTTCGTCCAGTGAACGCCAAGTCTTGCGAATCACCGATTACGAGCTTGAGCATTTAAGACCGATTCAGCTCTATGATTATTTCCGCATGATGGCGGAAAATCCGAACTTCAGCAACAACTTTTACGAAAATTATCGGGCTTTACTAGATGCGTACTATATTCGCGTGACCACGTTTTCCATGATGCTTATCGTGAGCTTGGGTTTTGTCGTCGCCGGTTTTTTCTTGCCGAAGCACAATCAAGAAATTTTGGGCTGGTCCGGCGGCGAATGGTAAACGTGACACGATACGAGACAAGTACCACTGGCCTTGTGGTAGAACTTTTTTCCGTCATTCCCGCCTGCGCTCAGATCGAGGGCAAGCTCTTCGCGGGGGTGACGGGTTAGGGAACAGGTCTAATCTTGTGAATTTACCGAATGAGCTTAATTTTTCGGTGAGGGCTGGGGTTTTACGCCCCGCCCTTCTACGCTCTGCCCAAAAATTCGCCGCTGCGCGTGTCAACCCGCACAGATTCACCTTCTTCCAGATATTCAGGGACTTGCACTTCCAAGCCCGTTTCCAGCTTGGCCGGTTTGGAACGCGATGTGGCCGAGTTGCCTTTCACGCCCGGATCACACTGCACGACTTTCAGCGTCACCGCCGTTGGAACTTGAATGCCAACACATTCGTCGTTATAAATCAGAGCTTTGACGCCGTCCAATTCTTCGGTGACATACTGCATTTCCTCGGCAATGTCGGACTTGTGCATCGTGTACTGCTCGTAATTTTCCTTATCCATGAAGATAAAATCGTCGCCGTCCGCATAAGAAAACGCGACATCCCGTTTGGCAAAGTCGGCCACATCGAGTGATTCCGTGCCTTTGAGCGTGATGTCCACTTTTTGTTTGGAAACCAAATTCCGGGCACGAAATTTATAGAGCGTGGCGGCTCCGCGAGCTGACGGCGACTGGACGTTGATCCCTTCAATAATACAAGGGCTCTCGTTGTAAACAACCACTTCACCACGTTTAATTTCTTTTGCTATCATACTGTATTGTTCAAAAATTTTCCCGTAATCTATCGGCAATTACATGATGATTCCCGCTGCCGGATCAATAATGATACCGTGGGTCAAGCGCCGGAGAGTGTGGAGAACAAGCACCAAGGTGGTGGGGTCCATCTGCTCCAAAATGCCGCTTTCTTCGGCTAAATCATCGTCGCTTATATCACTTGCGTTCAAACCGGTCGCTCGCAAATCGACAAAGCCCATCCGGCAGTTGTCATAGGAACCCGGATCAAAACTCCACGATACCGGGGGCGGCTGTTGCCCCAGACTCTCCGCGGACGAACTCCTATTGGTACGGCCCACCGGACGTTCCAGTTTACTGGAATGGTCTGGTTTTGGAAAGGTGGTCTGCGGTTCAGAAATGCGTTCATAGTGCCGCACTTCAAATCGAAAACGGTAATGCTTCGCTTTCTCCAGTTGTTTGCGTTCGGATTTCGTGCAGCCTTTTTCGAGTTCCTTGACCAAAAAAACGATTTCAGCCTGCACTTCGTCGCCATGTTGATAAATCATTTCCAAGACGGCGCGATCTTCATCCGACATGACAACGCAGGATTGAAGGAGATTTTGTGAATCCGTGTTGGCATTCAGAACACGAATGCCAGCGTGACGTGCAAGTTCGCTTTGAAAGAGCGCCCGCGCTGGCCTGTTCTCCGAAGGCAAAAGCACGAAATAAACATCGCGCAAGAGATAGTTGTGATCGGTAAAGCCAGACATGGTGGGTGGACCCCGTGTGAATTTCGAGACCGGGTGGGTTTAGGAGGAATGCGGAAAGATTCTCACACGGCATCTATTGTACCACAGGGAAAGTGAGAATAGAATATGTCATAAGAGAGGGGGGATGTCCGCTCTGCCCAAAACGGTTGGAAACGCCCTAGATGGGTTTATTGCCCTGCAAATCGAGGAGAGATAATGACACTTTTAGTAATCGGTTCCGTTGCTTTTGATACGATTCAAACCCCCGTGGCCGCACGAGAAAGCATTTTGGGTGGCTCGGCCCCGCTTTTTTCCTTTGCCGCCAGTTTTTTTGGCCCCGTGCAAATGGTGGGCGTGGTCGGCGATGATTGGAAACAGGAATACACCGACATGTTTACCGCTCAGGGAATCGACACGCAGGGGCTCGAAATCGTGCCCGGCGGGAAAACCTTTCGCTGGAGTGGCAAGTACCACGAAAACATGAACGACCGGGACACGTTGGAAACGCAGCTCAACGTGCTGGGTGATTTCAATCCGAAATTACCGGAAGATTTTCGCCGTGCCCAGTACGTTTTCTTGGCCAACATGGCGCCGCAGGCGGGCTTGAGCGTTTTGGATCAACTTCAAGGTGCTGACCTAGTCGTGGCGGACACGATGAACTTTTGGATCGAAAATACGCGCGAAGACTTGGACAAGCTGCTGAAACGCATTGATGGCCTCGTGGTGAATGACAGCGAAGCGAAAATGCTGACCGGCGAAATGAACACAATCGCCGCTGGGCGAAAAATCCTGAATTTTGGGCCAAAATTTGTGATCGTCAAGAAAGGCGAGCACGGCGCGGTGTTTGTGAGCGAGTACGAAACGTATCTCGTGCCCGCGTTTCCAACGGAAACCGTGGTTGATCCAACCGGAGCGGGCGATTCCTTCGCTGGCGGTTTGATGGGGTATCTCGCTTCGCAAGGGGCGATGGATGCCGAAACGATCAAAAAAGCGTTGGTTTACGGGACGCTGACGGGCAGTTTTTGCGTGGAAGGTTTTGGGCTTGACCGGTTCAAGGAAATCGTCCGCGAAGATTTGGACAAGCGTTTGCAAAATTTTCGC
>QMCD01002475.1_pt1 | contig 10251 bp, 5 predicted proteins | sample 1821841 | NCBI WGS metagenome assembly QMCD01 (sample SAMN01991225, study PRJNA193472) | Termite gut metagenome, whole genome shotgun sequencing project. | isolation source: worker | host: Macrotermes natalensis
CAAATTTGCATGTCTAATTCTTGCAGCTCGGCGGCGGCGTGGTCGAGCGAGCCGGTTTTGGAATGACCTTGGTGTGCGCTGGCGGCGGGATGGCTTTCTTTGGCGTGGGAGGATTCGTTGAGATACTGCCGGGCATGTTCTTCACAGAAATGAAATTCCTGCGGAGACGAACCGGTCAGCTCGGTAATGTGGAAAGTGGCCGGTTTATCACATTTTTGACATTTCATAATAGGAACTCAGCATCATCGTAGAAACCCAGCATGGCGAAAACTCAATAGGGCAACGAACTCACGTCAATGATTCGATTTGCCAAAAATCTTCCTCACTGTCACCAATTTACCGCAAATTCCGTCAGAACGCAATCCGTCAAAAGAGTAAAACGACATGAAAAATTCAGTCTGCAACTGTATTCATTGTTAAAATGGGTATTATTTGTCGGTTGTTCCAGCTCTACAAGTCCTAATCAAGGCATAACCCGCAAACGCCGAAAAATCCCACTGAGAGAGACCGTTTTTGTCAATCGTATGGATTGTGAGGGAATGGCCATGCTTCTTTTGTAATCAAACAAGAATCATTTGGCCAAACTCCAGTCTCCCCCAGTACCCAACCCAGACTATCCGACATTCCACTCATTGTACCCATGATAGGCTTGGCATTGATTCGCTTTAACCGTTGTTTCAAGAGGAAAAAGGCTTCCAACGTTGTTGCCATCGTTTTTGTGGCAATGTCGAGTATGTTGCTGAGCATTTTTTGCGGGGCAGACGCGGCTTTGGCCGCGGATTCGCGGCGCGACTGGGTGGTCGAGGTTTTTGAAAAAAACCGCGCTGCCGTTGTTAGTATTCAGGGTGGAAAAACAGATGAATTTGCCAACGTGGGAAGCGACGCGGGAAAAATTTTCAACGGCATGGGAACCGGTACCATCATTGACGAGCGTGGCTACATCGTTACCAATTATCACGTTGTCGAGGGGATACGTAAAATTCAGGTGATCACACACGACAAATCGCAGTTTACCGCGACACTAGTTGGTCGGGACACGGAAACCGATTTGGCCATCATCAAAATCAATCCCCGCTCGCCGCTGCAAACGATCACACTTGGCCGTTCCGATGATCTCATTTCCGGTGAACGCTGTATGTCCATTGGCAATCCCTTCGGCTATTCCTACACGGTCACAGATGGCCGCGTAAGCGGTTTGGAACGCGAGGTTAAAGTCAATGAAAAACTGGTCTACAACACGGCGATTCAGACGAGTGCCCCGATCAACCCCGGCAATTCCGGCGGGCCGCTCATCAACATTGAGGGCGAAATGATCGGACTCAACGCCGCTGTCCACCAGGGAGCAGTCTGTGTCGCGTTTGCGATTCCGGTCGACCGGGTTGTGCGTGTCGCTTCCGAGTTGATTGGTGAAATGGTCGGACGGGGAAATTATCACGGCATTCGAGTCGCTCACGCCGACGAAGGTTCAGGGCGGACCATCGTTTTTGTGGATTCCGTGGATCGTGGCAGTCCGGCGGTCTTGGCGGGTTTGCAGGAAGGGGACATTATCGAGCAGGTTGGCAAGTATCCCATCAGCAACTCGCTGGATTTCGCGCGGGCTTTCATCGGCGTCAAGGCAAATGAAGATGTGGCCATGACGGTTGTGCGTGATGCGGAAAGTTACGAAGCCACGATCACGCTTGCCAATCCCCGAGGCCGCGGCACGATGGTATCCTATTCACCCGGTCATTCGCAGGCAGCAGCCAGTCCCAAGGTTGCCAACAAGACCGGTGGTCAAGCCAGCAACCAAAAGGCGAGTTTGGACGATCTTGTTTGGGAACGACTGGGCATTCAATATGAGCCGATGCCCAGCGACGAGTTCCGTGGTAAGTTCGCTTCGCAATTGAGAGAATATGCTAAACAGAAAAAAGAGGTGCCAACGGGAGCTGTGGTGATTACGGATGTCCGTCCGAACAGTCCTTTTGCGGAAGAAGGCGTGATGGCGGGCGACGTGATTATCGGCATTCATGGTTGGGCGATGACCTCACAGAATGACGTTCGCTACGTTGCTACGGTTTGGTCAGGCTTAGAAGCGAGCAATAATCTTGTCCGCGTTGATGTTTTTCGTGATGGCGTACCGTATTTCGCCGATGTTCCACTGGAATAGAAGAGCATGTCAAAATGGTGTAGGACGCTCCGTCATTCCAGCGAAGGCAGGAATGACGGGCAATTCCGTGGACACAGTCCCGGCTCGGTTCTTGATTTTCCACTGTCAATTTTCAATTGTCAACTCCTACCAGCCGCCTACGCCCTGAATATCTATCTGCATGAATCCACGATTTGCGGTCATTTTGACGCTCGGCATCGTTTTTGTCGCCGCCTGTGTTTTTTTCTTGCCCTGCGTCGGCCCTCATTTTTATGGCCCGACGAGTGAAATTTACCACATTCGCTTTGACCGCACACTTTTGGCCCTCTTCACCGGCGGCGGATTGGCGCTGTCGGGCTTGGTCTTTCAGGCCATGTTTCGCAATCCTCTGGCCACTCCTTACACGCTAGGTATTGCGAGCGGTGCCTCCTTCGGGGCGGCTCTGTGTCTCAATTGCGGTACCCTACTGGGCTTGCCCGCCGTCACTGCCCTGCTGGGCGTTCCCCTTGGAACGTGGGGAGCCTTGGCCGGTGCGATGCTGGCGACGCTACTCGTATTTTTGCTCGCCGCTGCAAGAGATTCCTCGTCGAATCAAATGTTGCTGGCCGGGGTGGCTGTCAATTTCTTTTTTGCAAGCCTTATTGTCCTTTTCCAGTGTTTGGCAAACCCCTACCATACCTTGCAATTGCTGCGATGGACGATGGGAAACCTTTCTCAAGCCATTCCTGCGGATAATTGGCGGCTGGGTCCGGTCGTGTTGATCGCGCTGGCCAGTCTGTTGTTTTTGGCACGCGATCTCGATATTATGGTAACGGGAAGAGAACGTGGGCAGTCGCTCGGCTTGGACGTGCCGCGATTTCGGAAAAGATTGCTGATCGGAACATCGCTCTTGGTCGGTCTGATCGTTTCGTTTGCCGGTCCGATTGGCTTTGTCGGATTGATGACACCGCATATTTGCCGCCTATTCGTCGGAGCCAGTCACCGCGCCTTGGTTCCGCTTGTTTTCTTGTTCGGCGGCGCGTTTCTCACACTCTGTGACACGGCGGCACGTTGCGTCAATTACCCGGCGGAAATTCCGGTTGGGGTGGTGACCAGTTTGTTGGGCGGCCCATTTTTTCTCGCACTGCTGTTGAGATCGGACAGACGTTTGGGTTAGATTGCTTGGCCAGCGTATCAAACATCCTCTTCGTTTTCATCAAAGTCGTCGTTGACGTAATCATCGTCGTCAAAAAACACCGGTTCCAAATCTTCAAGACGCGAAAGCGAAGGACGTGTTTTTTGCGCAGAAACAGACCGTACAGGCTGGACAGGCTTGGCAGACGGAGCAGAAAACGGTTTTCGCTCCACTTTCACGAGCGGCGGCTTGATGAGCACACGGCTGGGCGAACGCATCGTGACACCACGGTGAGCTGCCGTCCGATTCTCCATTGGCCTTTCCAATCCTTCGTCGTCTTCGTCCAAAAACTCTTCGTCATCGTCGGTGATTTTCTCCACAATCTGCTGTTTTTGTACTGCATTTTTGCTCAGACCTTTTTTCTGTTGCCTTTTCCAATCGGAAAGGGTCATCAAAACCTCGCGCGGCTGCGAACCATTGTAAGGCCCCACCACACCGTCCTCAGCCATAAAATCGATCAGTCGGGCAGCGCGTCCGTAACCGATGCTGAATTTGCGTTGCAACAAGGATAGCGAACCGCGATTCGCCTGTATGACATATTCCACAGCCTCACGGTAAAGTTCATCGCGCTGAATGGAATCCTCATCGTCCGCATTGTTCCCTTGTTTTTGTGCCGTCCCCTGTTTTTGTCCAGAATCGGCGGCCTCCTCCGCATCCGGGTCAATCGCCACAAGTTCCTCGACAAAATCTTGGTCGTCCGTGCCGATGGTTTCAATAATCCCTTCGATTTCCGCGTCGCTCACGTAAGTTCCCTGACCGCGCACGGCCTGACTTGTGCCCGGCTGCAAAAACAGCATGTCGCCGTTACCCAAAAGCCGCTCCGCCCCATTGCGGTCGAGCACGACCTGACTGTCACTGCGGGTGGCCACTCCAAAAGCGATTCGCGCTGGCAAATTCGACTTGATGAGGCCCGTGATGATGTCCACGGTGGGTTTTTGCGTGGCCAAAACGAGATGAATGCCGACTGCCCGACTTTTTTGGGCAAGCCGGATGATGTGCGTTTCCACTTCCTTTGCGGCAGTCATCATCAGGTCGGCCATTTCGTCCGCGATAATGACCATGTACGGCATTTTTTTGGGCACATCCGCCCACTCGTCCTCATCCTCAAGTTCCATGCGACGCCGCAATTCCGACTCGGAAAGTTTGTTGTACTCGCTCAATTGCCGCACTCCCGCCGCCGCGAGCAGTTGATAACGCTCTTCCATTTTTTCGACAGCCCAGCCCAAAATCGCTTCCGCTTTTCGCATGTCCGTTACGACCGGGTGCATAAGGTGCGGAATCGTTTTGTACGGACTGAGTTCCACCATTTTTGGGTCAATCATCAGCATCCGCACCTGCTCCGGCCCGCGAGTCATCAACATGGAAACAATAATTGAATTGAGACATACGCTTTTTCCCGTGCCCGTCCGCCCGGCGATGAGAAGATGTGGCAATTTGGTGAGGTCAACTACCATCGGCTTGCCGCTGACATCTTTGCCCAAGTAGACAGGAATCGCCATTTTCTCGGCCGCTTCAGGCCGCTGCTCCATCACGTCCCGCAGTAGCACGATTTGCCGGTGTTCATTCGGCAGTTCCACGCCCACCGTGTTTTTGCCGGGAATCGGTGCGACAATCCGCACACTCGACACCTTGAGCGCGATAGCGAGGTCGTCGGAAAGTGCCGTGATTTTATTGAGCCGCAACCCTTTGGCCAATTTTAATTCAAATTGCGAAATCACCGGCCCGGTCTGAATGTCAACGACTTGAACCTGAAGTTTGAAGTCGGCAAACGCCTTTTCGAGCGCGATGGCCTGTTGATGTACTGTTTCGAGATTTTCATTTTCGTCATAGTCTTCCGGCTCGGTCAAAAGCGTGGCGGGCGGCAAAAAATACTCGGCTTTTTCCCTATTTGAAAATGTCGACAGCATCAAATCGCCCTCGTCCCAGTCCGCATCAAAGTCCGCTTCGTCACCGTCTCTATATTCGCTGGGTACGATGACCACGGGGCGGCCATCACGCGCTGCGCGTTGGACAGTTGAACGCGAAGCATGTTGCGTCATGCGGTTTCCGGAACGGTTGCCCGCCTTGTTGCGTCGCCGTTGCAAAAAATTCCAACCGTCCGGCTCGCCAGAGTCAATAGAATTTTCTTCCTGTTCTTGATCGTTTTCGTTTGCACCATTGGCGTTGTCCGAGTTTACCGAGCTGATCGCGAGCGCTCGATCTTTTGTCCTACGCGCCAAAATAAGCGGCGCAAAAATCCGGCAAATTCCCAAGAGCAGTCTTTCCGCACTGAGTGCAAGACCTGCCAGCGTGACACTGACGAGCAGCCAAACGATGCCGATGGGCGCGAACAAGCGGTCGAGATGAGCCGTGACGGTTGTGCCCAAATACCCGCCTGGCCCGATGACCGTTGTCATCGTTCCAAACAGCACGTTGTACCAGGAAGTCAAAGTCAGCGAATGCAAAGCCGCCAAACCGGCCAAACCCGTCAAAACCATACCGCAGCCCAGTGTTCGCAAAAAAAGCTGATTGATGATTCCGCCGCGAAGAAGAGTGACGCTTGCCCAGAGAAGATAGGCAAACAAGACCGGTATGGTCACCCCAAAAAGTTGGCGGCCAAAGGTCGAAATGGCCACGCCGGGAAAACAAGAAAGTTGGATAACTTGAAAAACCGGGGAAGGTTTTCCAGACGCACTGGTATTGATTTTTGCATCAATGAGGTAAAAACTCACGATACTTCCGATCAGCAAAAGCAGCGAGAGCAGCATGGCCGCCCCGATCCTTTTCAAACGTGCTTGTTTCATGGTCGTGACGAAGGGATGAATGTGATGCGGAACAATCACATTAACATCGGCCAAGAAACGCGCAGGCTTGCAAAAAACCATGCCCGCAAGAACGACCCTTTTATTTGGCAAAGTTCGCGCCGCTTTCAGATGCCGGGAACCACCACCTTGAGAGGCAGGCTCGGGTGGTCGACCATCTGAAAATCCACCTGATAAATGTTGCGTAAATGCGTTGGATTCATCAAAAACGCCGGGCTGCCATCATAAATCACTTTCCCATCCACCAGAGCTATCACATGCGTTGCATCCAACACCGCGCGATTGACATCGTGGGTTACTTCGATGATGGTTTTTCCGTACTGCTGATTTAATGTGCGTAAAATGCGGCCAATTTCGCTTTGGTGACGATAATCGAGATAGGTTGTTGGTTCATCCAAAAGCAGAACCTCCGCTTGCTGCGTCAGTGCCGTCGCAATTTGCACTCGTTGCATTTCGCCGCCACTGAGCGTGTGAACGTAACGACTTGCGAACGACTCCATTTCCATGAGACGAAGTGATTCCGTAACAATATCTTGGTCGGTCTGCGTGATGGGCGAAAGGGCTGCGAGATGAGGAAACCGACCCATCTCGACAAATTGACGGACCGTGAACGAAAAGGTCGTCGGCAACGATTGCTGCACGTAAGCCACGCGGCGAGCCAAAGATTTTTGCGAGATGAGATCAAGAGACTTTCCGTCAAAAAAAATATCGCCTTGAGATTTTGTCGCGATTTTGTCAAGACATTTGAGTAAAGTCGATTTGCCCGCCCCATTGGGACCAATCAGGGCCAAGTATTCGCCGCGCTGAACTTGGAACGAAACATCATCCAGAATGCGTTTTTTATCACGATAAAGCGAGAGGCCTTGGACGATGTACATCACGTTTTCAATGGTTGCTTCAGTTCATGCCTCGTCGTTCTTGTTGCCCTTTTCTTTGATGCCTGCCGATTATATCCCGGACACTGGAGGGTGTCCAGTCCGTCTTGACATTTCAAGGCCAGTCGGTAACATGCGGGGGTGATCTGGACTCGCCCTTCACGCTTCAACACGGTATGCCTCGGCTCAATACGGTACTTATCTTCGCCGCCATCCTGCTTTTCGCGCTGAGTTCGCCCTGGACGCTGCGTGACCGGATTTTTGTGGAGTCCTTGCATCTTTTGGAACAAAAAGCTCTTGTGGAACCCAAACCGCGCGAACTTTTTGAGGCGGCGATGACGGGCATGACTGACTTGTTGCGCACCGAGTACAACGATGTTTATTCCGGTTTCATTCCGAATACGGAGCAGCAACAATACGTTGACATTCTCGAAAATCGCTTCAAAGGAATTGGCATTCAGCATCGCATTGACCTCTTTACGGAAAGACCGGTCATCGAATTTCCTTTTCCCGGCACGCCCGCCTTCAAGGCCGGTATTCAGTCCGGCGACACGGTTTTGCAGGTCAATGATCGTGACACAAAAGGATTGACGGTCCGGCAAGTTTCCCGTCTTTTCACCGAACCTGTCACGGCGGATGAGCCCAGCGTTCAGGTCACCTTCAAGCGTTTTGCAACCGGCGAAACCGTGACGAAAGCCATCACGCCCGGCCCCATTTTGTACGAAAGCGTGGTGGGGGACTTTATCGATACGCAGGGGAAACGCCGCTTCTTTCTCGAAACGCAACCTGACATCGCGTACGTGAAAATCACCTCTTTTAGTGATCGGACGGCAACGGAATTGCGTCAGGCACTGCAAGAAATCAACGCGGCTTCCGCTCGTGGATTGGTTTTGCGAGGTTTGATCTTAGACCTGCGAGACAATCCGGGCGGTTTTGTGCCGATTTGCGTCGAAATCGCGGGCTTGTTTTTGTCACCCAGCGCAGAAAACGATGTGATTGTTTCTACCCGTTTTCGTGACGGAAAAGAAGATGCTGTTTATCATTTGAAAGACGGAACAAAAATATGCGATTTGCCGATGGTGGTTCTCATTGACGATAATTCGGCCAGTGCGGCGGAAATTTTGGCGGCCGCATTGCAAGATTATGGTCGCGCGAAACTCGTGGGAATGCGAACCTTTGGCAAAGGTGTGGTGCAGCAATTTATGGAACTTCCACTAAACTCCGGCACATTGCGACTGACTGGAACGAGCTATTGGCGACCCAGTAACAAAAATATCCACCGTCATGTTGACGATACCGACGCGGATGAGTGGGGTGTGATGCCGGATGAACAATGCACGGTATCTGCCTCGGAAGATCAGCAGTTTGCGCAAATGCAAATTCGACAGTGGCGCGGTAATGTTATTTCAGACAAGCGGGAAGAGCTTTTGAAAGAATGGCAACAGCAGATTCCGAAAGAGATTGCGGCACATCACAAACGGCACCAAGAACTGTTTGAAAACGCGGCAGAACAGGACGAGAAACATGAATCCGAAACGCCGTTCGAGAGCAAGTCTGATCGCGCTGTTCCGGCATTTGCACTGCAAGGGAACGCCCCCTATTTTGACCCACAGTTGGACAAAGCCATCGACATTCTCCGGGCAAACACTTCAGTTCCAACGAGCCAGCGCGAGTCGGGCATTATAGACGGCAATCATTTCTTGTTGGCGGACCACGCCCAGTAAACGCGCGGGGGTTTCTTGCGACACGACGGGCAATTCCGTGACATTCCAAAGACGGCACATCCGCAACGCCTGATAGAGATTATCGCTCGGACTGACCGGGATCGCCATTTTTTGGGACAAGTCGCCTGCCGTGGTGTGCTCCCAGCGTTTCTTGTTGCGAAAAATCGCCCAAACATCGCTGACCAGCACAATGCCGTGATAGTTCCCCTGAACATCCACAACCGGAAACAACGTGTCAGGGCGAGACGCAATGAGTTTGACGGTGTCGGGCAAGGACATCTCGGCAGAAATCGACACCATTTCCGCAGCGGTTGGCAAGACATCGTTCACGGTCAGTGAGCGCAAGAGATCGACAGAATAAGGGCCAAAATGCGCTTCACTGTCAAGCGGCGAAAAAACCTGCTTGTCATAAAGCATCGTGGAAGGCGACTGAATGGCGAGTTGAAGCACATTGAGGAGGATCAGCGGCGCGAGAAGCGAGAATTCCCCGCCCGCCATTTCGCAGACAATCACCGCGGCGGCGAACGGCAGTTTTGCAATGCCCGCATAAAACGAAGCCATCCCCACGAGAACGCAGGTAGAGATATTGGGGGCAAGTTGCGCGTAACCGGCCAGTTCAAAAAACATCCCGCCGACATGTCCCAGCGTCCCGCCGACCAAACCGCCGATGAACAAGGATGGCGCCAATAATCCGCCGCTACCACCGGAGGAAATGGTCAGTGATGTGGCCAGCATTTTTGGGAGAATCAGCATGAGTATCAACAGAAAGGGCAGCTGTCCTTCCATGAGGCGGTGCGTCCAAGCATACCCGCCGCCGAGGACTTGCGGAAAAAACAGCGCGATGACACCAAGCAAAAAGCCGCCCAGAGCGGGCTTGAACCAGTCGGGGATGGGCAAACGCTGGAAGAAGCGGTTTTGAATTTCCCACAAAATGCGTACAAAAACGAGGCCAGCCAGCGCGATGAGCGGCACAAACAGCAGAAAAACCAGCATATCGGAAGAATGCTGAAGGCCAAGGGAGCTTGGCAACGTCAGAATGCGCATGTCGCCATGAACGCAATGAAAAACGGAATAGCCAGCGAGTGAGGCCAAAACGCAGGGCAAAAACGCGGCGAATTCCAGGGCGGCACTGGCGTAAAGGACTTCAACGGCAAAGAGAGCCCCGCCGAGCGGAATTTGAAAAATGGCGGCCAGCCCTCCGGCGGCACCGGCCAGTAAAACTGTGCGGCGTTCTTTTTCCGTTAGACGAAAGCAATGGGAAAAGGCGTTGCCCACCCCGGTTCCGAGGAGCGTGGTGGGACCTTCTATGCCTGCCGAGCCACCGCTGGCAAGCGTGAAAAAACTGGCGACCGTTTTCACGATGGGCAAACGATTTCGCAAAAAACCTTTTCGGGCGTGAAAAGCGCGGATCAGGCCATTGGTTCCTTCCCCGATGGCTTCGGGAGCAAAAAAATGAACGACAAACCCACAAAGCAGGCCGCCGAAGGCGGGAATGAGGGGAATGAGAATCCAATATCGTGGCAGGATCAAACCGCCGAAATTGTCATGGCGC
>QMCD01002477.1_pt1 | contig 10249 bp, 9 predicted proteins | sample 1821841 | NCBI WGS metagenome assembly QMCD01 (sample SAMN01991225, study PRJNA193472) | Termite gut metagenome, whole genome shotgun sequencing project. | isolation source: worker | host: Macrotermes natalensis
CCGTATAGCCACCATATACAGGATATTTCTCTCGCCGTCGGGCAAGGCGGAATGCAACAATAGTTCTAAACGGTTCTACCAATGATAATATCAAGGTTCAATTAAACCAGGGAGCAAGACGAATTCTCAAGTTCTGCGAAGACAATAACATTGCGCTGCGTGGTCATACTTTAGTGTGGCACAGCCAAACATCGGCGGGTTTTTTCAGAGTAAACTTTTCCAACAATGGTGCATTAGTTGATAAGGAAACCATGAACATGCGCATGGAAAGTTATATAAAAAACATTTTTGCCCTTATCAAAAAAGATTATCCAAATCTGAACCTTTACGCTTATGATGTTGTTAATGAAGGATTTGAAAATTGGGGAGGTGGCCTGCGTCCCGCAAGTGAATCCCCATGGACAGCCATTTACGGAAGCGACGAATACATTGTAAACGCATTCACGTATGCAAGAAAATATGCTCCGGAGAACTGTAAACTTTTCTACAATGATTATAATGAGTATGAAACAAATAAATGTAATTCTATTTACAATTTGGCAATGAAACTCAAGGAAGATAATCTCATTGACGGCATAGGCATGCAGGCTCATTTAGATTTGCCAAATTCACCCCATAGTGTCAGTGCGTTCGGAAATGCATTAAAAAAATTCGCATCTACCGGACTTGAAGTTCAAATAACCGAGCTAGATATTACAATTCCAACAAATTTGCACGGCGCAGACAACAAACCGACGGTTGCTAATTATGAAGCTCAAGGAAAGAAATACAAAGATATCATGAATGAAGTATTGAAGTACAAAGACCAAGTTACTGCTTTTGTTGTTTGGGGCATTCAAGATAATCAGTCCTGGCGCAGCAATAGATTTCCGGTTCTCTTTGATGTAAATGGCAATAAAAAAATCGCTTATGACGAAATCTTCGCTCTTGGCACTCCTCCTACTTCTAATATAGAAATGCAATCAGGCAATCCGCTGAAAGCATGGGTAAATGATGGCCAATTGAACCTTACAGGTGTTACCATAGGCAAACCGTGGCGAGTATATACCTCAACAGGTGTACTCGTACATCAAGGTGTTTCCCTAAGCGAAACAGCAACAGCTACATTAAACACACCCGGCGTGTATATCATTTGGACGGAGAGCGGAACAGTGAAAGTAGCTTTCTGATATAATTCTGATATAATTTAAAATTCGCAAAGAAATGTTGTACAAAATACCTCTATTATTTTTGCTTTGTTTGAGTTTTTCCTGCTCGGGAGGAACTCAAACAAAAACAAAACAACCCGCTACCGACACACAAGAATTTGTTAAACAGGCTTCTAATTTCAGTGCCGACAGCGCTTTCGTTTTTACGCAAACACAAGTAGATTTCGGGCCAAGGGTTCCCGGAACTGCGGCTCATAAAGCAGGTGGAGATTATTTGGTTGCCGAATTGAAACGATTCGGGGCTGAAGTTATCGAACAGGAAGCCGACTTGAAATTGTACAACGGAAATACCATTCACGCAAGAAATATTATCGGCTCTTTTCAACCGGAAAAGACAAACAGGGTATTGCTATGCTCACACTGGGATACACGGCCTTTTGCCGACTACGACCCCGATGAAGCTAATCACAGAAAGCCTATAGACGGTGCAAATGATGGCGCCGGCAGTAGCGGCGTATTACTGGAAATCGCCCGTCAAATTCAAATCAAACAACCTCAAGTCGGAATCGACATCATCTTTTTTGATGTCGAAGATTGGGGTATTCCTGCTTTCGACCATAACCGTTATGAAGATTCCGGTTATTGTTTAGGATCAACATATTGGGCACAAAATCCGCATGTAAAAAATTATACTGCCCGCTTTGGTATTCTTTTAGATATGGTAGGAGCTCCGGATGCTGTTTTTTACAAAGAGCGTTATTCGATGCAATACGCGCCAAGTATTGTTCGAAAAGTGTGGGAAACAGCGGCAGCTTTAGGACATGGTCGTTTTTTTGTCAATGCCTTGGGAGGACATATACAAGACGATCATCTCCCGATTATCCAATACCGGAATATCCCTTGTATCAACATTATCCACTATGATCCTCAATCCAATACCGGTTTCGGTTCTTACTGGCACACGTTGAGTGACACGATGGATAATGTAAGCAAAACCACGCTTCAGGCAGTAGGAGAAACCGTTATGTATGTGATATATAAAGAACAATGAAAACTATCAACGAAGTACAAGACGAAATTATCGACGAATTTTCCGTATTCGACGATTGGATGGATAAATATGCCTTAGTAATAGAAATGGGCAATGAACTTCCGCCATTAGATCCTCAATACAAAACAAACAACAATCTGATCGAAGGTTGCCAAAGCAGGGTTTGGCTGCAAGCCGATTTTATCGACGGAAAGGTCATCTTTCAAGGCGAAAGCGATGCTGTGATTGTGAAAGGATTGGTATCTCTTTTAATCAAAGTTTTATCTAATCGCACTCCTGAAGAAATTCTATCTGCTGATCTTTATTTTATCGACGAAATAGGCTTGAAAGATCACCTCTCTCCTACCCGCTCAAACGGATTAGTTTCCATGCTGAAACAAATGAAATTGTATGCTTTAGCATACGGTACACGGTAAAAGGTACGCGGTGCACGGTAAGTGTGATTATTGTTTCGTGCACCGTGCACCATGTACCGTGCACCCCAAATTAAAAAAATGAGAAAGCTAAAAATAACTGAATTAAACAGACTGACACAAGAAGACTTCAAAGAAGTAGAAAAAACACCTTTGGTCGTGGTGTTGGATAATGTAAGAAGCCTTCATAATGTAGGTTCTGTTTTCAGGACTGCCGATGCTTTTTTGGTAGAAAAAATTTGCCTCTGCGGAATAACCGCATGTCCACCGCACGCAGAAATTCACAAAACAGCATTAGGCGCAGAAAACACTGTCGAATGGGTTTACTACGAAGACACTTGCGAAGCCTTGAAAAATTTAAAAATAGAAGGCTACCAACTCTTAGCTATCGAACAGGCGGAAGGGAGTGTCTTATTAAATGATTTCGTTCTAAACAAACACGAAAAATACGCCATTGTATTGGGTAACGAAGTAAAAGGCGTTTTACAGGAAGCTATTGATATTTGTGATAACTGCATTGAAATCCCGCAATTCGGGACAAAACATTCATTAAATGTGTCGGTAACATCCGGCATTGTTATTTGGGATTTCTTTCGCAAACTATCTGAACCATGATTCTTACAAGATAAATATCTTAATATTTTTGTAACAAATCCTTTACAAACAAGTAATATTTCCGTCATATTTTTGCAGCGAAAACTTAAAGTAAATGAAATTTATGAAAATCAAATTACAACTTATCACTCTATCCCTCATTTGTTTAACAAGCGGAGCATTAAAAGCACAGGAAGTCGAATTAACAGAGACAGAAAAACTTGAACAAAGAACGCAAGCCCTTGAAAGCGCCGTTAAGAAGCTGCAAAAACTCAAAATATCAGGTTATATCCAAGCTCAATATCAATGGGGGGAAGAAGATGCTTCGTTGAAAGTAGGCGACGGCAACAATGAAAAGTCGAAAGAATCTTTCGATCGTCTTGGTATTCGCCGCGGACGTATTAAATTTTCTTACGAAGAAGGCATTGCTTCGGGTGTTTTCCAGTTGGATATTACTGAAAAAGGCGTAGGTTTTAAAGATGCTTATCTACAAGTAAAAGACCCTTTTTTCGGCACGAACTCATTTAAAGCCGGTATTTTCGATCGTCCGTTTGGCTACGAGATCAGCTATTCATCATCGCGCCGTGAATCGCCCGAACGTTCTATGATTTTCCAAACTCTATTTCCTGACGAAAGAGATTTAGGTGTAATGTTGACTTTACAACCCTTCAAAAATTCTCCTTTGAACTTCTTAAAATTGGAAGCCGGATTATTTGCAGGAAACGGTATCAAAACGGAAACCGATAGCCGCAAGGATTTTATCGGTCACCTTTCTGCCAATAAAAAATTAAACAGCAACATCACGCTCAGCGGAGGCTTTTCTTACTACAACGGCGGTGTATATCAAGGAACCAACAACGTTTGCACAATGGATGGAAAATATTTTGTACTCAACAACAATGCCGACAATTTGGGCAAATCTGCCAAACGTGAATATTTCGGTATTGATGCGCAATTAGGCGTAAAAACCATAGCCGGAGCAACTCAAATCAATGCAGAATACCTTTTCGGACAACAACCGGGTACTGAAACTTCGAGCAAAAGTCCAAACTCTGCAACTTTACTTACCACAGATACTTATATCCGCGATTTCAGTGGTGGTTATGCGATGTTGGTACAAGACTTGGGCAAATTGCCGTTTTCTGCCGTGCTAAAATACGATTGGTATGACCCCAACTGCAAAATATCGGGCGACGAAGTGGGAGTGAGACAAACCGCCACGACTAAAACAGACCTCTCTTTTAACACATTTGGCTTCGGACTTTTGTGGCACATTGATACTTCATTGAGATTAACGGCTTATTATGAAATGGTAAATAATGAAACCTCCGAAAATGTAACCGGTTGGGAGAAAAATCGCAAAGACGATGTGTTTACTTTGCGTTTACAATATAAATTTTAATTGAAATAATCAATTTATTTCTTACCTTAGCAGCCTATCTGTGAAATAAACACTTATGGATGCTTCGGCAGTAATATTAACCCTTGAAATTATATACGTCGTAACAGCAGTATTCATTGTTTTTATAGTGATTTCGGAAAACCGGAATCCTATAAAAACAATGTCGTGGGTATTGCTGCTTCTGTTTGTTCCGCTTATCGGAATTATTATCTACTATTTCTTTGGACAAGATACGCGCCGGTTGCGGATTATTTCGAAGAAACGTTACCGCATGCTGCAAAAACGGTCGTTCAAACCATTGATAATTCATAATAAGGAAGACATGCGATGGGAATACTCCCCTCTTGTAAAATTACTCAACAACAATAATGATTCAGCCTTGATGCAAGGAAGCGAAGTAGATTTCTTTACATCCGGGAAAGAAAAATTCGATACACTGATTAAAGATCTGGAAAACGCAGAGCATCACATTCATTTTCAATATTATATCATTGAAAACGATGAGATCGGCAGGAAAATCAAATCCATTCTGATGCGAAAAGCATCCGAAGGCATTGAAGTACGCGTGTTATATGATGATGTAGCCAACTGGAGAACAAAAAACCGATTTTATGACGAAATGAAAAAATCAGGGGTAGAAATCACAGCTTACCTGCAAGTACGTTTCCCGATTTTTACCAGTAAAGTAAATTATCGGAACCACCGGAAAATTGTCGTTATCGACGGAACTACCGGATATATCGGAGGCATGAACGTGGCCGACCGCTATTTAAAAGATTCTTGGAAAGATATGCATTTGCGCATTACGGGAAAAGGAGTGCTCGCGCTGCAATCGGCATTTCTTATCGATTGGATATCTTCCGGAAAATCTTTATTAAGTGATAAAGTATACTTTCCGGAAATGCCGGTACTCACAGAGAATATTCTTCAAATAGTAACCGGAGGCCCCATAAATCCATGGCGTACTTTATTACAGGCAACACTTCATATTCTTTCGAATACAAAGAAGTATGTCTATATCCAAACGCCTTATTTTCTTCCGACCGAATCGCTTTTTCAGATTTTGCAGTCAACAGCTTTAAGTGGTGTCGATGTACGGCTTATGGTTCCCAATAAAGCGGATGTTCCTTTTGTGAATACCGCTGCCCGTTCTTATTTTGCCGACATCATACGTGCCGGAGTAAAAATATATTTATATCAACCGGCTTTTCTACATTCAAAAATGATGGTTGCCGATGATTTTATAACCGTCATCGGTTCTGCAAATATGGACTTCCGTAGTTTTGAACACAACTTCGAAGTAAACGCTTACTTATACGACAACGAACTCGCCGGAAAAATGAAACAGTTATTTTTGGAAGATCAACAAAATTGTATACAAATAACATTAAAAAAGTGGAAAAAACGGTCTCGCTTTGAAAAATTCAGGGAGTCGGTCATGAGGATGTTTTCTCCGTTATTATAAAATGAACTGGAATAAACTTTTGTCGGACAAACGTTTCGGCATGGAACAATATCACGAGGAGCGCAAACACGAACGTACTGATTTTCAGCGCGATTACGACCGCTTGATTTTCTCGGCTCCATTCAGGAGATTACAAAACAAAACGCAAGTATTTCCCCTTCCCGGAAGCGTTTTCGTGCATAACCGCCTAACACACAGCTTGGAGGTTGCATGCGTAGGACGCTCGCTCGGAGACAAGGTTGGTCGCGAACTGTTCGTAAAATACGGCTCTGCAAATCCGTCTTTACTACAAATAGGCTCAATTGTTTCTGCTGCCTGTTTAGCACACGACTTAGGCAATCCGCCTTTTGGACATTCCGGAGAAAAAGCCATTTCCAATTATTTTTCAGCAGGAAAAGGCGCCGTTTTCATCGAAAAAATGAAAGCGGAAGGCTCTCGATTTTCAGATTTTCTAAGTTTCGAAGGAAATGCTAACTCGCTCCGGTTGCTGACGCATCAATTCAAAGGACGCCGGCCGGGAGGTTTTGTAATGACCTATTCCACATTGGCTTCCATTGTCAAATATCCCCACGCCTCAACTTTAGCCGGAGAAAAAGGTAAATTCGGTTTTTTCGTTTCAGAGGAAAAAGGATATCAAAAAATTGCCGGCGAATTAGGGATAATCAAACAACAAGAAGATCCACTCCGGTTTTGTCGCTATCCATTGGTTTACTTGGTCGAAGCCGCCGACGATATCTGTTATCAAATCATGGATATCGAAGATGCCCACAAACTTAAAATCATATCCACCCAAGAATGCAAAGACTTGCTGATGAATTTCTTCACGCCGGAAAAACAAGACCGGACTCAGAAAATCATGGATATGGTGAGTGATGTAAACGAACAAATCGCTTATTTGCGGTCATCGGTCATCGGTAAGTTGGTCAACGAATGTTCGGAAGTTTTTCTCGCTAACGAACCGGAAATTTTGCGTGGAAATTTCACTCCTCCACTGATAAAAAACATCAATAATCCTGCTCTGAGTGCTTATGAAACCTGTTCGGAGTTGGCATTCAAAAAAATCTACCGTTCACAAGATGTATTAGACATAGAATTGGCAGGTTACAGAATTATCAATTTCTTATTAGATTGCCTGCTGGACGCTGTTGAAAATCCGAAAAACACTTACTCCAAACTATTAATCGGCCGCATCCCCGAACAATATGAAACCGACTCTAAAGACACCTATACCAAAGTGCAATCGGTAGTCGATTACATTTCCGGAATGACCGATATTTATGCGTTGGATTTATATCAAAAAATAACCGGAATGAATTTACCGGCATTGTAAATATTATGAGAAAAACGATTTTACATTTTTTGTCAGCCACATTGTTAATTTTCGTACTAACAAATTGCACCGGCAATAACAGCAACAAACAAAAAGAAGCCAACTCAACCGCAGCCATTCAATATGCCAAAGGGTTTTCCATCAATTATTATGATGATTACACAGAGGTAAACGTAAAAAATCCGTGGGATACCACCCGGATTTTACATAAATACATTTTGATTGATAAAGCAAAACCGCATCCGGAAAATCTTCCCGAAGGTACTGTCATAAAAATTCCGGTAGAAAACATTGCCTGTTTCTACTCCACAGATGCTTCTATCATTCAATCTTTGGGAGATGGACACAAGGTAAAAGCCATTACAGAAACAAAATACGTGAAAATCCCGTTTCTTGTAAGCGGTTTGAAAGAAGGGAAAATTACTGATATCGGACAATCTACTGCCTTGAATATCGAACGCTTAATGGATGTTTCGCCCGATATAATCATTGTTTCGCCATTTCAAGGAATGGGATATGGAAACCTGGAAACAACCGGAATCGCCATTGTTGAAAATGCATCGTACATGGAAAATACGCCTTTAGGTCGAGCCGAATGGGTTCGTTTTATTGCCGCATTTTTGCAAAAAGATGAAGAAGCGAAAAAAATGATGGACGACATTGCCGGTCGCTATATTCAATTAGCAGAGAAAGCAAAAACGGTAGATTTCCGTCCGACGGTTTTTAGCGAAAAAAAATATGGTCAAGTATGGTGGGTTCCGGGAGGGAACAGTTATATGGTGCATTTTTTCAAAGATGCGGGAGCCGATTATATTTGGAAAGACACTCCCGAAACCGGCTCTTTGGAACTTAATTTCGAAACCATTTACGACCAAGCCGAAAATGCCGATTATTGGATCATACGTGATAATAACGACATCACTTATCAGGATTTGAAAAAAGAATTTGAGCCATACAGCTATTTCAAAGCCTGGAAAGAAAAACGTATCATTCTTTCCAACACAATAAAAAATGATTATTACGAAACCGGCGTGATGAATCCGGATTTAGTTTTAGGTGATTTAATCCATATTTTTCACCCTGAATTAGGAATACAAGAAAGAGATGAAACATTTTTTAAAATCATACACGAATGACTTTTAAGCACATAGATATTAAGCATTTGTGCGCCTGAAATAAAAAATCTATATTTGCACTATTGAAAGCAAGAACAATGAAGAAATATCTTTTTAAACTTTTCATACTGGCAATTGCCATCGGATTTTTTACAACCGCCTGTGAAAATAACAATGCCGAAATTGAAGCCGATCCTATTGTTACGGGCGTAACGGTAAGCCCTGCAACGTCGAATATTGAAAAAGGTGAAACTCAAGTATTTACCGCAACGGTTACCGGGGTTAACAATCCGGAGCAATCCGTTACATGGTCAATCACCGAAACGAACAAAAATGCAGCAACAACCATTGACGACAATGGAACACTCTCCATAGCCACCGACGAGAATCTTACTTGGCTTACAGTAAAAGCAACATCGACAGTGGACAACACAAAGAGTGGAGCGGCAACCGTTACCATTAACAGTATTCCTCCGGAAGAACCGCCAATTCTGCCCGACGGTTTAGCTGCTGAAATAGTGAGTAATATCAAGGCTGGTTGGAATCTGGGGAATACATTAGATTGCAACGATCTCGACTGGCTCGGCAACAATCCTACAGTTTCACAATTAGAAACCGCATGGGGTAACCCTGTCACAACAAAGGCAAATATCGACGCACTAAAAAATGCAGGCTTTAACGCAATCAGAATCCCTGTTTCATGGGCTAAATGTACTGATGCAAATTATAACATTCGTGCAGACTGGATGGCAAGAGTCAAGGAAGTAGTCGATTACGCTGTTGCCAACGATATGTATATCTTTTTGAATTCTCATCATGACGAGAATTTATTTAAATTTCGAGATCAAGACGTAGAAGAATCATTGAAAGCATTCAAGAAAATATGGGAACAAATTGCCGGCGCATTTAAAGATTACGACGAGAAATTGATTTTTGAAGGATTAAACGAGCCGAGAACTAAAGGTAGTCCGGCTGAATGGACAGGCGGTACTGCCGAAGAACATAACAATGTGAATGCCTATTATCAGGTTTTTGTCGATGTAGTAAGAGCGAGTGGAGGAAACAATAGTAAACGTGTGTTGATGATAAATCCATACGGCGCCTCTGCAGAAGCAGTTGCAATGAACGGTTTGAAAATTCCCGATGATGTTGTGGAAAACAGAATTATCGTTTCCATTCACGCCTATGCGCCTTACGATTTCGCATTAAATAAGGATAGCCCTGTAAATACGTGGAGTAAGAATAATTCGGCAGATACCAAACCGATTACCGATCCGCTTAACCGCGCTTATAATACATTTATCAGCAAAGGTATTCCTGTTATTATGGGTGAATTTGGTGCAATGAATAAAAACAACATTGCTACCAGAGCCGAATGGGCAAGATATTATGTGAGTTATGCCAAAGACAAAGGCATACCCTGTTTTTGGTGGGATAATGGTGTTGTCAGTGGTGACGGAGAAAAATTCGGGTTGCTCAATAGAGAAACAAATAATTTCACTTTTCCTGCAATTGTTGAAGCTTTGACGAATTAAACCGTCGAATGAAAAAAGAAAAAGCGATTTACACAGGCATATTAATTCTAATTACAGTATTATTTTTTGCCAATTTATTCTTAGGCTCTGTCGATATTCCGTATCAGACAGTAATAGATATACTTCTCGGAAAAGATGTTGAAAGGCAGGCTTGGGCACATATTATATTGGAGTCTCGTCTGCCGCAGCAGCGCCT
>QMCD01003006.1_pt1 | contig 10247 bp, 11 predicted proteins | sample 1821841 | NCBI WGS metagenome assembly QMCD01 (sample SAMN01991225, study PRJNA193472) | Termite gut metagenome, whole genome shotgun sequencing project. | isolation source: worker | host: Macrotermes natalensis
GCTCAGCCCGCCCAGCGTGCGTTTGGTGTGGAAGCGGTTGCGGCGGCCGGGGACGATCTTGTGGGCGTAGGCCTGGTGGCCGACGTCCCAGACGATCGCATCGTGCGGCGTGTCGAAGACGTAATGCAGGGCGACGGTCAACTCCACCGTCCCCAAACTCGACCCCAGATGGCCGGGATTGGCCGCCAACTCGCGCACGATAAATTCGCGCACCTCGCTGCAATAGGCCGCCAGTTCCTCCGGCCGCAGCGTTTTCAGATCGGCCGGAGTGTCGATCCGGGAGAGGTATTTGGGCTCGTGATCTTGCATTTCAGTCTCCAAAGATACAAAATTATTCGCGAGTCCGGCTTTTTAAAACCAATATGATTTTAGAACCTGTCGAAGCGTTCATTCCGGAACTCCTCATCTAAACCGACCACCACCAACATATCCCCCGGATCATCAGTACAAAGATCGCCGCAGGCAACAACAGGCCGATTATCTTGCTTTTCCGGAATATCCGGCAGTTTAAAAATGCCATCAACACCAGGTAGACAGGATAAGCGATAACCACCACAAAGAAGAGCAAATAAGAGTGCCACGAAGGGAAACTGACCCCGGCAAAGAGCAACCCCAATACAACCACCGGCCAAAACAGTATCGGTAGCAAAATGCAGAGATTGAACAATATAAACCAAACGGGCAGTTTTTCTGAAAAAATCTGTTCGACTATTTTCATTGCTTTTTCCTCTTTCGAACGCTATGATCGCGTAAAAGTAGCCAACCCCACCGAATGTAACAACTTTTTCGTACCTTCGCAGTCAATCGATACGTTTAAAATTCAATCGAAATGGGCGTGTCTCCCTCTAAAAAAATATTCCGGTCGCGCGTCAGCGTTTTGCTGGTCGCCTTTATTCTGGCCGTGTTCGTGCCGATCGTTCGGTCGGCCGGTCACGAAATCGCCAAATTGATTGTGCTGGGGCCCATTTTTCTGTTTCTCCTCTTTATTTTGACCGGGATGCGCTACATCATCGCCGAGGGGAAGTTGTGGATCAAACTTGGGTTCATTTCCCTGTGGAGTATCGACATTACAGGGATTCGTTCGGTGAGGCGGTCGTACAGCCCGCTCTCTTCGCCTGCCGCCTCGCTGAAGCGGCTGAGCCTCTCCTTTTCGAGCGGCGGGCATTGGCGGGACGCGCTGATCTCGCCGGCGCGGGAGCGGGAATTGGAGCGGGAATTTATCGAGGCGCTACGGGCCGTCAATCCGGATATCCGGGTCGAGGTGACGGAGAAAAAGGGGCTTTGGCGCGTGTGGGATTGGGATATATAAATCATAGTATAATGTACAAACGGATATTGTTGAAATTGAGCGGCGAGTCGCTGCAAGGAGCGCAGGGCTACGGGATCAGCCCGGAACGGTTGGGCGAGTACGCCCGGCAGATCGGCGAGATCGCCGGAAAAGGGGTGCAGATCGGCATCGTGATCGGCGGCGGGAATATTTTCCGCGGGCTGAGCGGCGCGCAGAAAGGCTTCGACCGGGTGAAGGGCGACCAGATGGGGATGCTGGCCACGGTCATCAACTCGTTGGCGCTGCAATCGGCGTTGGAAAATCTGGGCGTGCCGGTGCGGGTGATGACCTCGATCCGCATGGAGCCGGTGGGCGAACTCTACGCCAAAGACCGGGCGGTCGAATACCTGCAAGCGGGCAAGGTCGTCATCATCGCCGGGGGGACAGGGAATCCGTTCTTCACCACGGATACCGCCTCCGCCCTGCGCGGGGTGGAGATCGGCGCCGAGGTCTTCCTGAAAGGCACCCGCGTGGACGGCGTCTACACCGCCGACCCCGAAAGAGACCCGACAGCCACCAAATTCGACACGATCACTTTTGACGAAGTGTATGAACGGCAGTTGAAAGTGATGGATCTGACGGCTTTCACGATGTGTAAGGAAAACAACCTGCCCGTGGTGGTCTTCGATATGGATACGCCGGGGAATTTGCTGAAAGTGATCTCCGGCGAACGGATCGGAACGGTGGTGAAAAATGGATAATGGTAAAGCGATGATGATGAAAGTGATAAAATGGATTTTGGCGGCAGCGATATTGCTGGCAGCCGGGCCGATGCGGGCACAACAGGCCGATGAGAACGCGATTGTGAAAGTGGGCGATCCGGTACCGGCGTTTACCGTGCAGATGGTCGACGGAACGACGGTCGACATCGCCGATTTGCGCGGGAAAGTGGTCGTGGTGAACTTCTGGGCAACGTGGTGCCCCTATTGCGTGGCCGAATTGAAGGTGGTGCAGGAGAAAATGCTCGACCGCATCGCCGACGCCGACCTGGTTTTTCTGGCCATCGCCCGTGAGGAGGGACTGGACAAGGTGTTGCCGTTCCGCAAGCAGGGCGGTTACACCTTCCCGATGGGCATCGACCCCGACCGCAGCATCTTCGACCGGTTTGCCAAGAACAGTATCCCACGCAATTACGTGATCGACCGACAGGGCACGATCGTGGCGGCCGAGGTCGGGTATACCCCGGCCAAATTCGACGAACTGGTCGAAAAGATCGAAGCCGAGTTGGCCAAATAGCAGTGCCGATGAAGACGGGAGCGATACCATGGATCCTGGCCTTGGCGGCGATCCTGTCGGCCGGGACAGGGTGTGTGAAGGACGACAAAGAGGGTGACGGGGTGCTTGTCCGGGTGGGCGATCCGGTACCCGCATTCACCGTGCAGATGACCGACGGGACGACGGTCGATATCGCCGACCTGCGCGGAAAAGTGGCCCTGCTCACCTTCTGGATCACCGAATGCCCCTACTGTCGGGCCGAGATGAAGGTGGTGCAGGAAAAAGTGATCGACCGCTTTGCCGGGAAAGACCTCGTCTTTCTACCCATCGCCCGCGGGCAGGGGCCGGACGAGGTGCTTGCGTTCCGGCAGGAGAACGGCTACACTTTTGCGATGGGCATCGATCCTGATCGGAGCATATACGACCGGTTTGCCGAGAGTTCCGTTCCGCGCAACTACGTGATCGATCGGCAGGGAATCATTATCGCCGAAGAGGTCGGCTACACCGTGGAACAGTTCGACGCGCTGATCGAACGGATCGCCGCCGAAATAGAAAAATAATTGGAAGTCGTTCGCTGACTGCGACTTTCCGACCCGACAGATCGATGGGATTTGGCGGATAAACCGATTTTATCTACCTTTATCGTCTGAAATAAGTTCTGATATGGAAACTCAAGCGATTTTAGACGCCGCGAAAGGGAAAATGGAACATTCGCTGGCTCACCTGGAGGAGGAATTGGGCAATATCCGGGCCGGCAAAGCCAGCCCGGGCGTGCTGAACGGCATCATGGTGGACTATTACGGCGCCCTGTCGCCCGTTCAGCAGGTGGCCAGTGTGACGGTGCCCGACGCCAAAACGATCCTGATCCTGCCCTGGGACAAAAAACTGTTGCCGGCCATCGAAAAGGCGATCTTTGCCGCCAACATCGGCCTGACTCCCTCGAACAACGGGGAGCAGATCCGGCTGACCATTCCGCCGGTGACCGAAGACCGCCGCAAAGAGTTGGTCAAACAGGTGAAAGCAGAAGGGGAAAATGCCCGGATCAGCCTGCGCAACGCCCGCCGTGAAGCGGTCGAAGCGTTCAAAAAGGCGCAGAAGGACGGAATGCCCGAGGACGAAGCCAAAGACGGCGAAGAGCGCGTCCAGAAGATGACCGACAAGTACGGCAAGAAGATCGACGAACTGCTCGCTGCCAAAGAGCAGGAGATCATGACGGTTTAACCGAACGGTTGAATTGAAAAAACGACACGGGGCGCCTCGAAAAGGGCGCCCCGTGTCGTTGAGACGGAATCTGTCTTAATAGAGTTTATTCCCGTTGACCGTGATGTTTTTCAGCGTAAAGCCTTCAACGGTTTCCGGGTGGAGATCGGTGTCGCAGGTGACGCGCAGGTTCAGGTTCTCGAACGTGAAATCCGACAGTTTGTACTGGTCCGGCGACGCGCCGACGTTGAACAGGTTCGCGCACTCCAGGTCGATATTGCGCATGGTGATGTGGCTGCCGTAGGAGAACGGAATTTGGGTCTCGCCCTTCAGGTCGAAGAACTGCGTCCAGGGCTGGATGTAGATGAAATTGGTCAAACCGCTCCCGGTGATCTCCTCCACGGTGATGTATTCGTAATTCTGCGGAGTGTCGGGACGCATTTTCAGCCAAAGCAGGCGTTCGGCGTGGTCGACCCGGCAGCGGCGCACGACGATGTTCCGGTTGTGGATCGATTCGCTGCCGCAGGTGAGCACGCCGTGGCAGTATCCGTAGATGCAGTCTTCGATGATGATGTTGTAGTTGCCGCCGTTGTCCGGGTCCTGATCGGCCTTGGGGCCTTTGCCGCCCTTGAGCGCCACGGCGTCGTCGTTCACCGAGAGGTAGCACCCCTTGATCAGCACGTTGGTGCAGACGTCGATATCCACCGCGTCCGAACTGGGGGCCCTTACCGGTTCAGCCGGAGCGAAGATCGAGAGGTCGATCAGTTTGACGTTCTCGCACTTGTAGAGGTGGGTTGTCCAAAACGGCGAATTTTCCAGCCGCACGCCCGAAAGCTGCACGTTTTTGCTGTTGGAGATGTAGACCAGCCGAGGACGCATCTCGTCCATGTTGGTACACTGCGGGTTGAACTGGCGGCGCAGCCAGAACGCCCGCCAGTAGCGCAGGCCGTTGCCGTTGATCGTCCCCTTCCCGGAGATCGTGAAGCCGTCGAGGCCGTCGGCGTTGACCAGTGCGGCGAAATAGTTCACCGTTTGGCCTTCCATGCGGGTCTTGAGCAGGGCGAAGTCGGCGATGTCGTCGCTCCCTTTCAGTACGGCGCCCTCTTCCAGGTGCAGGTGGGTGCCCGGCTTGAAGAAAAGAGAACCGCTCAGGAAGACCCCTTTCGGGATGACGATCACCCCGCCGCCCCCCTGCGAAGCCTGGTCGATGAGGGCCTGGATCCGTTCGGTCTGTAGCAGGGTGCTGTCGGCGGCCGTTACGCCGTGATCGGTGATGCGATAGTGCGTACCGAGCGCGTCGATATCGGTCGGCGTGTTTTGGCTGAACCACGCCGGGATCGGAGTCCCGTCGGGAAAGAGTTCCTGCGCCGAAGCGTTCAGGCTAAAAATGGCGGCGAACAGCACGATCGCCCATTTCAGGTGTTTCATGGTCTTTGTCTTATTTTTTGGTTTACGATTTGTTCAGTCAGAGGTAAAAGACAAAGGTACGGAAAAATCTTTTTCCTTATTGCGTGAAAACCCCGGACAACACAAAGCCGGCGCCCGAAAGGGCGCCGGCTTTCTCAAAAACAGGGCTCGTGCTTAGTATTTGAATACCTTGCCGCCGGCCATGACTTCCTGGCGCTCTTCGTCGAAGGTCACGTATTCCTTCGTGCGGATCGCCGCATTGGCCATCACACAGGCAGCCGTGTGGTCGTAGGCCGCTTCCACCGGAGCGTTCGTCTGCTTGCGGCTGCGGATACACTCCATCCAGTTGCGCATGTGATTGTTGGTCTCGTTGTCGCCGCCCGTATTGGCTTCGGTCGACGTCGGCCCGACGTTCTTCAACTCGACCGTATCCAGCAGGTTGGCCTTCAGGCCCATTGCCGCTGCGTTGCGCTCGGTCAGACCGCCGTTCGAGGTCACCTTGTTGGTCAGCAGGTTCAGTTCGCCGCCGTTGGAGTAGTACAATTCCTTCGTGCCGCCGGCGCTGTTGGTGAAACGCGAGGTGTATACCACCTGGAAGCCCTTCGACAGGTCGTCCGTCGGGCCGTAATCGAGCACCGCCGTCATTGTGTCGGCGTTCGTGCGCCCGTCGTTCCATTGGTAGATACCGGCGTTGGCCGTCGCGCTGCGCGGGTGGTGCAGGCCGGTGAACCAGTGTACCGTGTCGATCTGGTGGGCCATCCACTGCCCCGGGATCCCTGACGAATAGGGCCAGAAGAGACGGAATTCGCAATATTTCCGCGGATCGAACGGTTCGTAGGGACGGTTCATCAGGAAGCGGTTCCAGTCGGTGTCCTCTTCCTTGCAGGTCGGCACCACGTCGGGCAGCCGCCAGCGGCCGGGCTGGTTCACATTCCACGACATTTCGCAGTAAACGATGTCACCGAACTTGCCGGAACGGATGAACTCGTTGGCGGCGTGATAATTGGCGCCGCTTCGGCGCTGCGAGCCCATCTGGAAGATGACCCCGGCGCGTTCCACCGCCTGGCGGCCGACTTTGGCGTCGTCCATCGTTTCGGCGAACGGTTTTTCCACGTACATATCCTTGCCCGCGTTAGCCGCTTCGGCGGCGTGGAGGGCGTGCTGGAAGTCGGCCGTCGAAATGATCACCGCGTCGATGTCCTTGTCGTCGTACAGCTCTTCATTGTTGCGGTAGAGGCGGATCGCGTGGCCCAGATCGGCTTCGAGTTTTTGTTTGGCCGCTTCCCGACGCAGGCGCCAGATGTCCGAGCAGCCGATCATGTCGAAATTCAGTTCAGCCATGTTGTTCCGGAAAACCGGCAGCAGCGAGCCGCGGAAACGACCGGAATAGCCGACCACGCCCACATTCACCCGGTCGTTGGCCCCGATGATGCGTGCGTAGCTCTTCGGGTTCATGCCCACCGCCGTGAACATCAGCCCCGCCGAAGCGATCCCCGCGCTCTTGAGGAAATCGCGCCTTGAAATTTTTTTGCTCATCTTCAGTTAGTTTTATGTAAAGTGTTGGAATAGTTAAAGTTCAAGGATCTTGACATTTTTGAAACGCACCTCGTCCCCATGATCCTGCAACAGGATGTGCCCTTCGGCGAGGTTGCCGAAGTCGGGCCAGTCGCGGTATTTGCTGTACGCCACCAGGGCGTTCCACATGGCGTTGTTGCGGTCATATTCGAGGATCTTCACCTCGTTGAGCCAGTGTTCGACGTGATCGCCGGTCACGACGATCTTCGCGTTGTTGTAATAGCCCCGGCGGAAAGGCTTGTCGGCGGGGGCCGGGATCAGGTCGTAGAGCGAACCGAGCGTGCGGTTGCCCCCCACGCCCAGTTTGGCGTCGGGATGGTTCGCATCGTCCAGCACCTGGAATTCGCAGCCGATCGCCGAGCCTTCGCCCCGGTTCAGTTCGGGGTCGACGAAATACTTGACCCCGCTGTTGGCGCCCTGGGTGATCCGGAAATCGACGCTCAGGATGAAGTTGCGGTATTTCCTCACGGTGATGATGTCGCCGCCACCCGCCGACTCGCCGCCGCCCGATTTCTCCACGATCAACTCGCCGTTTTCCATGCGCCAACCGGCCTGCGGGAATCCCGGTTGTTTGGCCGCCCGCCAGCCGTTGGACGTGGCACCGTCCCACAGCAATTTCCAACCCTCGTATTGTTCACGCTCGGAGAGCGTGTTGGGGATGCAGTTGGCCTGCGGGATCTCGCCGAAATCGGGAGTCTTGTACGCGCGGGCGTTCTCGCCGAGGATCCGGATGTTGCGCCAGCGCACGGTTTTGCCCGCCTGATCCGGGCGATTGATGCTGTGTACCTGCAGGGCGAAGAATCCGGCGGCATCCTGCGCGTCGAGCACGTTGGCGCAGGGGATGTCGTTCAGCCAGGTGCGCAGGTTGGTACCGAAGGCTTCGATCCGCACTTTATTCCAGTCGCCGGACTTGTAGGCCGCCGACATTTGCGGGTTCCGCTGGGCGGTGTAGAGCCAACCCAGACGCGCCTCGTCGTAAATGCCGCCGCTCCAGGCGCGGGGCGAGGGGTCTATTTCGTATTGGTAGCCGTGCACCCGGCCGTTCATGTATTCGGGGACGGATTTGCTGCGGAACTGGATGCCGGAATTGAAATCTTCGTCGACCTTGAATTCGAGTTCGAGAATGAAATCGCCGTAGCTTTTCCCGGTGGTAAGGAAGGTGTTGGGACTTCCCACGGTGGCCACTCCGACGATGGCGCCGTCCTCGACGCGGTATTCGGCGGTACCGTTCAATTTTTTCCAACCGTTCAGGTTCCGGCCGTTGAACGGCGTTTCCCAATGGGGTTGAGCAGTCAGTGTTCCCGCCGCGCAGAGGGCGAGCAAAAGCAACGTAAATCTTTTCATAATAACAGGTTAGGTAACATACACAACAACTCCCCGCCGGCGACTCGAATTCAACCGGCAAAATATTTTGTAAATATATAAAAAATAATGACCGTTCTTTCGATCCGGCCTGAAAAACAGATTAAACAGGGATTAAAAAACAGATCAGGCCTTTTCCATGATTTTCTTTTCCCGGTTGATATTCCTCTGGGTTCGTTCCATGGTTTTCAGGAGTTCGGTAAGCATGTCGATCTGAACCTTTTGGATTTCGATCAGTTCCTGTTGCTGGTACAGCATCAGGTGGTCGAGTTTTTCGTGCAGGGTGCGCACTTCGATCTCCGATTTCAGATTGACCATGTAGTCGTCCTTGGAACGTTGTCGGTCTTTGGCTGTCTGGCGGTTCTGGCTCATCATGATGATCGGTGCCTGCAGTGTCGACAGATACGACAACAACAGGTTCAACAAAACGAAGGGATAGGGGTCGAAAGACGGATTGGAGAGCCAGAAAATATTCACCGCCATCCACAGCACGATGATCGAACCGAAAATGATGACAAAGGCCCAACTCCCTCCGAATCGCGTCATCCGGTCGGAGATCCGTACCCCGAGGGTCGGCCGGGGCTCCCGTCTGCCGATGTGGGAGCCGCATACGATCGAATGGCTTTTCATCGAATCCAGTACTTTTTTCTCCAGATCCGACAGCTCGCCCACCTCCCGGGCCAGGTATTCGCTGATGTATTTTTCCCGGTATACGTTCAGCTCTCTCATGGCCAGCGGCATGGATGCGTCGAAATCGGGATGGTCCTGCCGGATCAGTTGTACGATGTTATTGCGGATGGCTTCGCCAGGCACTTTTTCTCCGATCGGAAAACTTTTTCCGGAAATGCCGCTGATAAAGGTTTTCATTCTCCGTTTTTTCGTGAAATTCAAAATTCACGGCAAAAACCGTACAAAATTTAACACAATAAGGAGTTCCGGCATCACAAACGATGACCCCCAAAAAAGAATGGTGAAATTAAAGAACGGGGAAAATTGAAAAACCGATAAATAATGACTATTTTTATGGTTTCAATCATTTCAACTCATTAAAACAAAAGAATCATGGTTATCGACAGTCTGAAAAACAGCGCCAAGTACGCATGCCTGAATCCCCATTTTGCCAAAGCATTCTACTTTTTGGCCACCACCGACATCAGCAAACTCGCTCCGGGCAAGTACCCGATCGACGGCGAGAACGCCTGGGCCAACATCGTCAAAGGCGATCTCAAGAAAGTGGAAGATGCCAAAATGGAGGCCCACGATGCCTACATCGACATCCAGATCTGCATCCACGGCAAGGAAACCTTCGGTTGGATCAAGCGTGAAGCGTGCGTGAAGCCGGCGGGCGAATACGACGCCCAGAAAGACCTGATCTTCTTCGAGGACGCCGCCACGACCTTCTTCAGCCTGACCGATGGTGAAATGGCGATCTTCTTCCCCGAAGACGGCCACCAACCCATGATCGGCCAGGGCCCGATCCATAAATGCATTCTGAAGATCAAGGCATAATAAGAATTAAGGCATAATATTTGCAATGTCGTGGGCTTTATTATTTAGCCATTTAGCACCCGACAATGAAGATACTGACCGGTCGCCAAATTCACCTGCTTGACAAATATTCCGTCAGCGAAGCTCCTACATCTCCCAACGACCTGATGGAACGGGCTGCCTTGGGGGTGAGCGAATTCCTGATGGATCGGTACGATCCCTCCACCGGATTCTGCGTTTTCGTCGGGCCGGGCGATAACGGCAGCGACGGACTGGCCATTGCCCGCCTGCTGGCCGGGAGCGGGTATGCCTGTACCGTGTTCACCTTTTTCGAACCGGACGAGACCACGGACGATTACCGGCAGAACCTGAAACGGCTGCCGGGGTCGGTCGTGGTCCAGCCGTTCGATTTTCGCCGTCCTCCGGTGCCGGAACCTGGTTTGGTAATCCTCGACGCCCTGCTGGGCGCCGGGATCGACGGCGAGGCCCGCGAACCGATCGCTTCGGCCATCCGTTTCATCAACACCGCCGGGCGGGAAGTGATCTCGATCGACCTGCCGTCGGGGCTGTTGACCGAATTCGGCAACGGTGGCAACCCGGTCGTGATGGCCGACATCACCCTGACCTATGAATTCCCCAAATTGTCGCTGATGCTGCCCGAAGGCGGCGACTG